>Ga0172368_10004780_pt1 | contig 15492 bp, 19 predicted proteins | sample Lak11m_FD_114540 | JGI IMG/M metagenome (GOLD analysis project Ga0172368, IMG submission 114540) | Freshwater microbial communities from Kabuno Bay, South-Kivu, Congo - kab_022012_11m | ecosystem: Environmental > Aquatic > Freshwater > Lake | place: Democratic Republic of the Congo: South-Kivu...
CCCCAAGGGCATTATGACGGGACATCGCGCGCGCCAGCTTGGTGTGGGTGGCGAAATCCTGTGCAAAGTTTGGTAAGGAGGTAGTGCTGTGTCTCGTATAGGACGCTTGCCTATCGCTGTCCCCGCTGGTGTGCATGTGGAGCTGAACGGCACGAATGTGAAAGTGAAAGGGCCCAAGGGCCAGATGGAGCGCTCTTTTTCTCCGCTCATCGATATGACTCTTGATAATAGCCTGATCTCTGTCGCTCGCCGTTCTGATGCCCCCGCTGAACGCGCACTGCATGGGACGACGCGTGCTGTGTTGAATAATATGATCCGTGGTGTTAGTAGTGGCTTTGAGCGCATCCTTGAATGGGATGGAGTCGGTTATCGCGCTGAATTGAGCGGTGCCAACTTGATGCTCTATATGGGCTTCTCGCATCCGATCACGATGGAACCACCCCAGGGAATTACCTTTGCGGTGGATGCCAAATCCCGCCAGATCAAGGTCTCGGGTTTTGACAAGGAACAGATTGGCCAGGTTGCTGCGGACATCCGGAAAGTGCGCCCTGTAGAGCCCTACCTGGGCAAAGGTTTGCACTATCTGGGTGAAAAGATCCGTCGCAAGGCAGGTAAATCTGGTAAAGGGAAGAAATAACCTATGGCTAAAATATCCCGTTCTGCATCCCGTGAGAGACGCCATCTGCGGGTTCGCAAAAAAGTTTATGGCACTCCAAATTGTCCTCGTTTGAGTGTTTTTCGCAGTGTAAGCGAAATTTATGCCCAAGTGATCGATGATATGGATGGAAATACCCTGGTATCGGCCTCGAGCATCGACCAGGAATTGCGCAGCAAGATGGAAGGGCTGAAAAAGTCCGAACAGGCGCAGCTGGTTGGTAAGGCAGTGGCCGAGCGCGCCAAGAAAAAGGGAATCGACATGGTTGTGTTTGATCGTGGCGGCTTCCGCTATACTGGCCGTGTCAAAGCGCTGGCCGATGGCGCGCGCGAAGGCGGGCTGGACTTCTAAGGCTCAATGGAGAACGCTATGTCGGAATATGGTAATAAAGAAAATGATCAACAGCAGGATGCACTCGACGAGCGCGTCATTGAGATTGCCCGCGTCGCCAAGGTTGTAAAGGGCGGCCGCCGCTTCCAGTTCCGTGTAACTGTAGTGATCGGCGATGGGCATGGCAAGGTGGGCATGGGCGTTGGTAAAGCCAATGCTGTGCCGGATGCCATGCGCAAGGCTACCGAGCGGGCCCACAAAGACCTGCGCAAAGTATTCCTTATTGGTACAACCATCCCGCATGAAGTGATCGGCAAGGTTGCCGGCGCACGGATTCTGCTCAAGCCAGCTTCACCGGGTACCGGTGTTATCGCCGCTGGTGGCGTGCGTGCTGTCCTCGAAGCCGCTGGCGTGCGTGATATCCTGACCAAATCGCTTGGATCTGCCAACGTGCTTAATGTGGTTATGGCAACTTTTGGAGCGCTCGATGCACTTAAGTCGCCCGCGGTCGAAGCTGCTCACCGCGGTAAGCCTGTTGAAAGCCTCATGCCGTTCTGGGAACGGAGGAAGCATGTCTAAAAAAGTTGAGAAGAAAACTGTACGGGTTACACTGGTGAAAAGCCCAATCGGCTTTCCCGAACCGCAGAAGCGCACAGTACGCGCCCTGGGTCTGAACCGCATGCACCAGACGGTTGAGCATCAGGATAACCCCGCCCTGCGCGGTATGCTAAATTCTGTCATTCATCTTCTTCAGATTGAAGAGTAGGAGCCATTAATGAAACTCCACGATCTGACCCCCAATCCGGGTTCAAAGAAAAACCGCAAACGTGTTGGTCGCGGTATTTCTGCGGGCCAGGGTAAAACCGCCGGTCGCGGTACAAAAGGTGCTGGTTCTCGCTCTGGCGAGGAAGGCCACCTGTATCGCCAGGGCGGTAACCTGCCGTTCTTCCGCCGCTTGCCTTTTATCCGTGGCGAAGGCTTCACTCCCCCGTTCCAGGTAACTTTTAACGAAGTGAACCTGGATCAGCTCTCGGCTTTTTCAGCCGGTGCAGTCGTGAGCCCAGAATCTTTGGCTGGTGTAAGAATGCTGCGCGATCCTCGCAACCCGGTCGTCATTATGGGACGCGGCGAGATCACTGTCGCGCTCAAAGTTCGCGCTCATCGTGTAACTGCTGGCGCGAAAAGCAAGATCGAAGCCGCTGGTGGCTCGGTTGAGCTGATCGAAGGCTAATCCTTTTCTGGAGACCACCTTTTATGAAAAACACCTGGTCGGCCTGGCGCTACCTGTGGAAATCAGACGATATCCGTCGCATGTTGGTAATGACCATTCTGTTACTGGTTATTTACCGTTTGGCGGCGAATGTCCCCACTCCCGGTATCAACGCTGCAGCGCTGGCAGCACTCCAACAAAAGCTAAGTGCATCAGGAGGCAACTTCTTCAGCTTCCTCGACTTGCTTTCAGGCGGTACTGTTTCGCGCTTCTCACTGCTTTCAATGGGTGTCTATCCATACATTACCGCCCAGATCATAATCCAATTGCTGATCCCGATCATCCCTGCATTACAGAAGCGCATGGATGAGAACCCTACTGAGGGTCGCAAGTGGATGGAAAAGTGGACCTATTATCTGACTGTTCCAATGGCGGCACTTTCTGCCATTGGCCAGATCAATATATTCAATTCTTTCGCCGTTGGCGTTCCGGTTTTGGATTTTGGTTTTGATGCCCCTCGTCTGCTGCCTTCCTTGACTGCCTTGTTGTCGATGATCGCCGGCACACTCTTCGCCATCTGGTTGGGTGAGCTGATTTCTGAATATGGTATCCGTGGGCAGGGACTTTCACTGATCATCTTCGCCGGTATCGTGGCCCGCATGCCTTCGAACCTGGCTCAGATCATGACTGATGAACAAAGCCGATGGATCATGTTGGCATTGATGATTGTTATTATCGTCCTGACCATCTTTGCGATCGTGTTTGTACAACAGGGTCGTCGAAATGTGCCGGTGATGTACCCCGGAAGGCGTGTGGGTAACCGCATGTCCATGCCGGTCAAGGCTACATTGCCTCTGATGGTGAATATGTCCGGTATGATCCCGCTCATCTTTGCCAGCGCCATCCTGCAGTTCCCGGCCATCCTGGCCTCTTACTTTGTCCAGAACACCAATGTGGGTGTGGCAAATTTTGCCGCTAGCGTCCAATCCACTTTTGGTGGTAATTCACCCACCTATTGGATCCTTTATTTCCTGATGGTGGTGGTTTTCACTTTCTTTTATACAGATGTACTCTTCGCGCAGCAAAATTACGGCGAGAATCTAAAGCGTGTAGGCGCCCAAATACCGGGTGTCAATCGTGGCGCTCCCACCCAGAAATACCTTACAAAGGTACAGCGCCGCATTACCCTGCCGGGTGCCTTGTTCCTGGGGATTGTGGCAATCCTGCCATTCCTCTTGAGCCTGGTTCTATCCAGCATTGGTATTGGCTCGGGATCTTCTTCCGCCGGTTTGTTCCTGGTTTCTTCATCCGGATTGTTGATTGTGGTCGGTGTAGTGAGGGATACCTTCTCAACCATCGACGCGGAATTGAAACTACATGGATATCAAGACTCTATCCTGGTGAGATAGAAAGGCGCTTTGAGATATGCCCACATACATTGTTCTGTTAGGCCCTCCTGGGGCGGGAAAGGGTACGCAGGCAGAGATATTGGCAGCAAAATTTCACTTGCCTCATATCTCCTCCGGTGATATCTTCCGAGAGAATATCAAGAAAGATACTGAGTTGGGCAAGTTGGCACAAACGTATATGAGCAAGGGTGAACTCGTTCCCGATGATGTTACCATCGCGATGATCCGGGAGCGGTTTTCACGGCCTGACTGTGAGCATGGTGCCATCCTGGATGGTTTCCCGCGCAACCCAGCTCAGGCAGATGATGTTGAAGTGATGTTGAAGGGTTTCGGCGGTCATGTGAACCTGGTTCCACTGATCACCGCCCCGCCTGAAATATTGGTTGAACGTCTTGCCGGTCGTTGGACTTGCCGTGCGAACGGCCATGTATTTCACGAACGCTTCAACCCGCCCAAAGAAGAGCGTGTATGTGATTTCGATGGATCGCCATTATTTCAGCGCGATGATGATAAGGCTGAAACGGTCAAGCATCGCATCGAAGTGTATCAGAGTCAGACTGCACCGCTTATCAATTATTACAGGCAGCGTGGCATCCTGGCAGAGATCAATGGGTCTGCGCCAATCGAAGAAGTGGCTGCCCTGGTCATGTCTGCCTTGGGTAAATAGGATTAGTTATTTATGGACTGGGCTCGTCAAATCAACATTAAAAATTCGGCTGAGATTGCGATCATGCGAGAAGCTGGGCGCATCAATGCCACCGTTTTGGCGGCGGTCCGTGAACATTTAAAACCCGGTGTTTCAACCGCCGAACTCGACGCGGCTGCCGAGGATGTGCTCAAGAAACACGGTGCTGTATCACCCTTCAAAGGTTACGGTTACCCGCCTTTTCCAAATTCCATTACTGTCAGCATCAATGATGAGTTGGTGCACGGAATTCCATCGGCGACCCGTAAGCTAAAAGAAGGCGACATCGTTTCGATCGACTGCGGAACTATTTTCGAGGGCTACGTAGCCGACTCGGCATTTTCTGCCGGGGTGGGAGAAATATCTTCCAAGGCCAGCAAGTTGCTTGAAGTAACCGAGCAGGCCCTGTATGCCGGGATCGCTAAAATGCGCTCCGGTAATCGCACTGGCGATGTCTCTGAAGCGATACAAAAGTACGTTGAAGGGCATGGTTTCCATGTCACACGCGAATATACTGGTCATGGCGTGGGGCGGCAGATGCACGAAGGTCCGCAGGTTCCAAATTATGGAACCGCCGGCACGGGCATGCTCCTGCGACCTGGCGTGGTGATTGCGCTGGAACCCATGGTGCTGATTGGCACGCATAAGACCAAAGTTTCCAAGGATAAGTGGACGGTTGTATCTGCTGATGGGTCGCTTACAGCTCATTTTGAACACAGTGTGGCTGTAACCGAAGGTGATCCCCTCATACTGACTGTCTTGTGACCGAAGCAAAGTCACCAATTTCTGGACGGAAACGAACGAAACGAGTATAATAAAAACTTCCGCTGTCTGGGCACATTCGTGTGTCTACTGAAGGAGAAAGGCACTCATGAAAGTATCACCATCCATCCGCAAACGCTGCGCTAAGTGCAAAGTTGTCAAGCGCGGCGGCAGACTCTTCGTGATCTGCGAAAACCCAAAGCACAAGCAGAGACAAGGGTAAATCGACTATGGCGCGTATTGAAGGCATTGACCTCCCCCGTAACAAGCGTGTTGAGATTGGGTTGACCTACCTGTTTGGTATTGGTCTCACCCGCTCACGCGAAATCCTCGCAGAAACCAAGGTAAGTCCGGATATCCGTATCAAGGATCTTTCGGAAGCCGAAGTGGCTGCTTTGCGCGAATACATCTCCAAGCATTTCACGGTTGAAGGCGATCTCCGCCGTGAAGAGCAGTTGAATATTAAGCGCTTAATCGAAATTGGCTGCTATCGTGGCATGCGCCATCGCCGCAATCTGCCGGTACACGGACAGCGGACCCGCACCAATTCCCGCACCCGTAAAGGCCCCAAAAAGACTGTGGCCGGTCGCGGTCGTCGTCGTGGTGGCAAGAAGTAATCGTTGGCAGGAGATAGATAATATATGGCACAGAATGTACGCCAGGCGCGCCGCACTACCGGCGCCAAAAAAGCCAAGCGCACGTTATCTTCGGGGCAGGTTCATGTTTTCGCCTCGTTCAATAACACCATCGTAACCGTTACGGATACTTCCGGCAATACCATTGCCTGGGGCAGCGCCGGGTCTGCGGGTTTCAAGGGCTCTCGCAAGAGCACGCCCTTTGCTGCCCGCCTGGCCGCGGAGCAGGCTATCAAGGCCGCTCAGCAAATGGGGTTGCAGGAAGCAGATTTGATCGTCAAGGGCCCCGGCCCCGGTCGCGAATCTGCCATCCGTGCAGTCCAGTCGATGGGCATCAAGGTCCGCTCGATTGCGGATAAGACCCCGGTGGCACACAATGGCTGCCGTCCCCCGAAGAAACGCCGCGTGTAATTGTTTGGAGAGGTAATAAATGGCGAAATATCTTGGTCCGGTTTGCAAACTATGCCGGCGTGAAGGTGAAAAACTATTCCTGAAGGGTGAGCGCTGTTTCACACCGAAGTGTGCTTTCGAGAAGCGCAGTTTTGCCCCAGGTATGCATGGAAAGTCCGGCAGCCGCTCGCGTAGCGCCACAGGCCGCGAATCTGATTTTGCGCGCCAATTACGCGCCAAGCAGAAGGCTCGCCGCGTATATGGGACGATGGAACGCCAGTTCCATCGTTATTACGAGAGTGCTCAGCGACACAGTGGCCTGACCGGCCTAAACCTGTTGCAAATCCTCGAGACCCGTCTCGACAATATCGTATTCCGCATGGGTTTCTCCACAAGTCGCGCCCAGGCACGCCTGTTGGTTACCCACGGTCACTTCACGGTGAACGGCCGCCGCACTGACGTGCCGTCCATGCTCATCGGTGCCGGTGATGTGATTCAAGTGCGCGAAAGCTCCCGCGATACCACTTATTTCAAGGAACTGAAAGATCTGGCTGAGAAACGAAACTTCCCCGCCTGGATCAGCCGTGACTTGAAGAACCTGACAGGGTCGGTACAGCGGTTGCCCGAGCGCGCAGAAATCGACGGCAATTTGAACGAGCAGCTCATCGTCGAGTTTTACTCGAGGCGATAGCGCATTTGGAACAGTTCTCTGGCAGGTCCTTTGGACATGTCTTATGGACAGTTTTGCCGCCGTTTTTTTCAAGGGAGAGGTGAACCGTGACCGGCTTAACGAACATGGTCATGCCGAAGATCGAGCGTGAAGCTGAAGCTCGAAATTACGGAAAATTTGTAATCAGCCCGCTGGAGCGCGGTTATGGCGTTACCGTTGGTAACGCTTTGCGGCGCGTCCTGCTTTCCTCTTTGGAGGGTGCGGCTGTTTCTTCGGTGCGTATTACGGATGTGTTGCATGAATTCAGCGATATTCCTGGTGTGCGCGAAGATGTAATTCAGGTAACTCTGCAGATCAAGCAGTTACGCCTGAAACTCAACGGCGTGGATTCCACCCGCATGCACCTTGAGGTGCGTGGCGAGGGTATGGTTACTGCGGCGGATATTATTACCCCGCCAGATGTGGAGATCATTAATCCTGATCTTTACATGTTCACAGTGGACAACCCCAAAACACGTATCGATATGGAATTTACAGTCGAACGCGGTCGTGGATATTCCCCGGCTAATGAACGCTCCGGGCATTTACCCATCGGTGAACTTCCGGTGGATGCCATTTTTAGCCCGGTCAAGCGTGTCAACTGGGAAGTGAATAACGCTCGTGTTGGCCAGAGTACCAATTATGACAAGCTGACGCTTGAGATCTGGACCGATGGCACCATCTCACCCGAGAAGGCGCTCAGTACTGCCGCCAAGACGATGATCGAGCACCTGCGTTACATTGCAGGTGTTAGCGAAGAGACTCTATCAATTACCATGGATAAGGATGTCTCGGGTGGTTCACGCCTCAGCAGCGAAGTGGCAGAGACCCCGGTCGAAGCGCTGGATCTCTCAGTACGTGTATTCAACTCACTCAAGCGCACAGGCATCACCACTGTTGGTGATGTACTCGATCTGCTCGAAAAGGGCGATCAGGCTGTCATGTCCATCCGCAATTTTGGCGAGAAGAGTCTCGACGAATTACGCCAGAAAATGCGCGAAAAGGGCTTCTTGAAAGATCAACCGGTTAATGCGGAGTAATGCAAAATGCGACATCAAGTAGCAGGTTACAAACTTGGGCGCTCCAAGGGCGCACGCATCGCCCTGCGGCGCACGCTCATTAAACAATTTTTCACCCACGAGCGTATCACCACCACTCGTACCAAGGCTGAGGCCATCCGTGGTGATGCTGAACGTATGATCACTGTTGCCCGCCATTCGGCGGAAGCCAGCGCTGCTGCCAAGGTGACTGCGCGCCGCCTGGTGTCTGCCCGATTGGGCGGCGGAGACGATGTTGTCAAGAAGCTATTTGACGAAATCGCCCCGCGCTTTGCCACCCGTCCTGGTGGTTATACACGTATGTTGAAACTTGGGCCGCGCTTTGGCGATTCAGCCCAGATGGTGATCCTCGAGCTGGTGGAAGAATAGATCAGCCTGGCTGGTCTTTGAACACCTGAAAGTGGCACGTTACCAGATTATTCTCGCCTACGATGGCACAGGCTTTTTTGGAAGCCAGCGGCAGGCGACCGCCCGGACGGCACAAAGTGAGCTTGAAAAAGCTCTGCGCCGGTTGGACTGGCAGGGAAATTCTGTCCTCCTGGCAGGGCGCACCGATAGTGGTGTGCACGCTAGTGGACAGGTGGCCGCCTTTGATCTGCAGTGGAATCACACCCTTGGTGACCTGCAAAATGCGATCAATAGCAATCTGCCGGTCGAGATGTCAGTTAGCGCAGTAAAGATCGTTCCGGATGATTTTCATCCGCGTTTTGATGCTGTTTCACGTCGCTACCTATACCGGATTTATTGTCAAAAGGTGCGCGATCCATTGCGGGAACGTTACGCCTGGCGGCAGTGGCCGCCTCTAAATGGCGAAGCCCTGCAGGAAGCTGGCAGGCTCTTGGTAGGAACGCACGATTTTTCTGCTTTCGGTACCCCGCCTCGGCCCGGGATCAGTACTGTGCGAACTGTCCAGGAAATCAAGTGGCGCAGCCAGGATGATGAATGGTTTTTTGAAATATGCGCCGAAGCCTTTTTGTACCACATGGTACGCAGGCTGGTGTATGTGCAGGTGGCGGTTGGACAGGGTAAATATCCGGCGCAGGTGGTGGCTGATTTACTGCAATGCAGATCATCCACAGTCCCGGCCGGGCTCGCTCCCGCCAACGGGCTCACGCTCGTCGAAGTAACGTATGCTGAATGATCAAGTTGAAATAGTCAATAAGAAAGTAAGTGGAGATACGACCGTGTACAAATCGTACTATCCGAAGGCCAAAGAAATCCAGAATGACTGGGTGGTGATCGATGCCACCGGGCAGAATCTGGGTCGTTTGACGGCGAAAATTGCCGCCACCTTGCTCGGAAAACATAAGCCGACCTTTACCCCTGGCGTGCCGGTGGGTGATTATGTCGTGGTCATCAATGCTGCACATATTACTGTGACCGGCACTAAGACAACCGACAAGACCTATTACAAACATTCAGGCTATCCTGGTGGGCTCAAGTCCGTTATTCTGAAGGATCAGCTCAAGAATCATCCCGATCGCGTCATCCGTGATGCAGTCTGGGGCATGCTTCCCAAATCCAAGTTCAGCCATGCAATTATCAAGCGCTTGAAGGTGTATGGCGGTGGAGAACATCCGCACGGCACCCAGGTCGACAAGAAGTAAAGGAGCAGGACAATCATGGCGCAGTATTTTGAAGGAATTGGACGCCGCAAGGAAGGCACCGCTCGCGTGCGTGTTTCTGATGGTTCGGGTAAATTCGTGGTTAATGGAAAGGAAGCAGCCGCGTTTTTCAACCGCCCTGGTGACATGCAGGCGATCCTCTCCCCGCTGGCAGCGGTCGGAAATGAGCCGTCCGCTTATGATATCTCTGTCGTGGTAAGCGGCGGCGGTGTTTCAGGGCAGACAAGCTCGGTGATGCTCGGGTTGGCCCGTGCGTTGGTGAAGATCAACGGTGAATGGACCTCTCCACTACGCAAGGCGGGTTTGCTGACTCGCGATGCGCGTATCAAGGAACGCAAAAAGCCAGGTCTCAAGAAAGCCCGCAAGGCTCCGACCTACACCAAGCGTTAGTATTCGATCACAGGTAAAAAAAACCGTATCGCGTAAAACGACATGCGTGGATTTCCCCGCTGGCGTTTTACGCTTTACGCTTTAATTCCCCATTTATTTTTTGAGGAGTAAGATATGCAAGTCAACAATATCAACCTGGCTATATTTGTCCTGGGTTTGGAGTCTCTCCCGCGCCTTGAATTGGTTGACGTAGCAGCGATGGCTGGTGCACACATGCCGCCCTTTCCAGCGGATTGCCCGGCGTTGATACTTGGTCTTGATGGTCCCGGTCTGGATGGGGCTATTCGCGCGCTTAAGTCGGTTTATCCGCCCGATTTCATCCTTCGATTGCTGGATGTAGATGGTAATACACAGGCTTTGACTGTTGCCCAATTGGGAGTGGGAAAAGGGTTGGCGCTGTTTGTTCCCGCGTTGGAACAGGGCAGTTCCTTTGAGGCCTTTCAGGAGATCATTTCCCACCTGCGCGCTCCGGAAGATGGCTGCCCCTGGGACAAGGAACAGACCCATCTTTCGCTGAGAAAGCACCTGCTGGAAGAGGCATATGAAACCTTATCTGCCATGGATGAACAGGATCCACAAAAAATGCGAGAGGAATTTGGCGATCTCCTGTTGCAGATTGTTCTGAATGCTCAGATAGCCAGCGAATCTGGAGAATTCAACATGACGGATGTGTTGAAGGGGATTTATGACAAGATAGTACGAAGACATCCACATGTATTTGGTGAAACGCGGGTTGAAGGAGTCGGCCAGGTACTTTCCAATTGGGAAAAGATTAAGGCTGGTGAACGCAAAAAAGATGGCAACGCCCACAAGGGTGTGCTTGATGGGTTGCCTCCTGCCCTTCCGGCGCTGATCCAGGCTCAGGAATTTCAGGACAGGGCCGCCAGGGTAGGTTTCGACTGGCCCGAAATTGATGGCGTACTTGCCAAGGTTCGGGAAGAAATTGACGAGGTTCGTTCAGCCAGCAACCCGGATGAATTGACGGATGAACTGGGAGATTTGTTCTTCGCTCTCGTCAACTTGGCGCGCTGGAAGAAAATTGATGCTGAGGCAGCTGTTCGAGCCGCAAGCCATAAATTTAAGAATCGCTTTAAATATGTCGAGGAACAGGCTCGCGAGATGGGGCGTTTGATGCCCGAAATGAGCATGGACGAACTGGATGAGCTCTGGAACCAGGCCAAACGCGGATTGGCCTGACCGATCCAGTTGCGCCATGATTTCTTGGGGGGTTGGAATATTATAAAATCAAGGTGTGGATCACCCATTTGGAATCCAATGAGTGGATGAACGAACAACGTGAAAATACGGAATTTATATCCGGATTTTTGCATTTTCAGGCCGTCGCTTCGTTATGCTATACTTTTATGAAGAGCAATTCGTTGATCTGACCGAGTCGAATGTTCTAATAATTCTGCCAGGTGATGACCTTCAATGACTGTATCAACTGCGAACATTCCCCCAGGGATTTGTACGAATATAATTACCAACAATCAACCTGTCAGGAGGATTGAGTGAGAAGAAGTGGTGCAAGCTTCGTGCTTGTGATCTTGTTTCTTCAGATTCTGAGCGCCTGCGGGCTTTCTCAACCGTCCATCCAGACACAGATGCCTCAAATACCTTTTACGCGCTTGAGCATAAAACCCATTTCGAAATTGGCCAAAGTCTATTCTCGATTTGACTTTTTGATTGAGATTAATGGATTGTTTTCAAATCCGTTTGATCCGGCTCAGGCGGATTTGATCGTCAGTTTGACATCTCCAGTGGGGAATGTGCTGCAAGTGCCTGCCTTTTGGTATCAGGAATTTGATCCACAGACCCTGGAGCCGAGTGGCGTTCCGGGGTGGAGAGCGCGGTTTACACCGGACGCTCCCGGAACATGGATTGCGCAGGTCGAGTTGGTTGGTCATGGCATAAAAAGCGATCCTCTTCCTGTCGCCGTTGCTGCCAATCCCGGTGCGCGCGGTTTCCTGCGCATCAATCCACAGGATCCTCGTTATTTCCTAATGGATGATGGCTCTTTCTTTTTCCCAATTGGGTTAAACATAGCCTGGGCAAATGGTGATGTGCTCGAGAATTACAATACATGGCTGGACCATCTTAGCCAGAACGGCGGGAATTTTATCCGTATTTGGATGGCTTCCTGGTCATTCGGTCTTGAATGGGATGATACCGGGCTGGGTAATTACACCGCTCGACTCAAGCGTGCCTGGCTGCTCGACCAGGTGCTGAAAATGGCTGAAGACCGCGGAATTTACGTGATGCTATGCCTGATCAATCATGGTGCTTTCAGCGAGACGACAAATTCCGATTGGACCTCCAATCCATATAACATTGCCTTGGGCGGGCCGTTGAAAACTCCGGAAGAATTTGTTGCCGATCCAACTGCGAGGGAATTATTCAAGCGTCGCTTGCGCTACATAACTTCCAGATGGGCTGCTTACCCCAGTCTGGGAGCCTGGGAGTGGTGGAATGAGGTCAACTGGACCCCCATCACCGATGAAGCTCTCATGCCATGGATTTCCGAGATGAATCAAGAATTGCAGAAATTTGATCCATATCTTCACCTGGTTTCAACGAGTTACGCAACTGGTGCAGACAAAAGTATTTGGTCCATGGATGAGTTGAGCTTTGCTCAAGAGCATGATTATTCAGGCAAGGATCCAATCACGATTTTTCCACAGGATAGAATAACAATCCTGAAGAATGCCGGAGAGAAGCCGGCGCTGGTGGGTGAGTTTGGTAATGTCTCTGATGATCCGACTGCGGCCTATGATAAATCCGGGATCCACTTGCATAATGGTTTGTGGGCAGCTCCATTCTCTGGATATGCAGGCACGGCCATGTATTGGTGGTGGGATACTTACATTGAACCGGCCCAACTGTGGTATCAGTACAAGGGTATCTCATCATTTCTGAAGGATGAGAACCTGTCCAATATGATTCCATCCCAGGTTGCAACCGTGCCTGGAGTTGCGAGTGCATTGATCCTTTCCAACCCGGAGCATGCCCTTGTCTGGGTCCGTGCCGATACCTATACCAGTCATGATGCGCAGCTGGCGTTCTATCAAAGTGCTGACCGAGGTCCCGAATGGGTTTATTCGCCGCCTGTGTTAGAAAACCTGGTCTTCACACTTACAGGTCTGCAGGATGGACGATATAGCGCCACCTGGTATTCAACCCGGGATGGTCAACAAGAAGGCTCTCCAAGGGATGTATCCGTGGTGGGAGGTTCGGCAACAATAAATGTGCCGGGTTTGCAAGGCGATCTGGCTGTAAAAATAACGAAGGTTCCATAAGATTGCAAAGTTGATCGGGTACTGTGTACATCCACTACCGACATGGCAATCCTCCTATTCTTTATTAGCCTTTGTTGTTGACTGCTTTTTGTCAGGATGCCTGGATCATGATAAGGAATGAATATTTAACCATTTCTGGTTTTGTACGCTGCTTTGCTTGGTCCAGGAAAACTCTTGTTGTGAAGATGAATTTGATGTAATGGACAACTTTTTTCGTTATAATTTTTCCGGGGAGGTCATTCGATGGCTGAAAAATTCATCCTTGCCCACGATCTGGGGACGACAGGTAATAAGGCATCATTGTTTGATGAAGAAGGCAAGGTCCGTGCCAGCTCTTATCATGGTTATGGAACCGAATACCCCAGAACAAATTGGGTGGAGCAGAACCCTGAAGATTGGTGGACGGCTGTGTGCGTATCCACCCGGCAGTTGCTGGGTGAAGCCAGGATCACCCCAAAGCAGGTTGCCTGTATCTCCTTCTCAGGCCAAATGATGGGTTGTGTTATTCTGGATCGCCAGGCTCAACCGCTCCGTAGCGCCATTATTTGGGCTGACACGCGCGCCATTCCCCAGGCAGAAAAGTTGATCGAAAAGGTAGGCATGGAAAATGCTTATCGCATTACCGGGCATCGGGCCAGTTCTTCCTATTCTGCCGCCAAAATAATTTGGGTTCGCGATATTCAGCCAGAAATATTTGCCCGCGCTCACAAGGTTGTTCAAGCCAAGGATTTTATTGTTGCCCGCCTGACCGGTGTGTTTGCCACCGATTATTCAGATGCATCCGGCACCAATTTGTATGATCTGCAAACCTATGATTGGTCATCTGAGATGCTCGATGCAGCCGGTCTGGATCGCTCAATCCTGCCTGACCTGCATGAATCGACTGAGGTGATTGGCCAGGTGCTTGCATCTGTAGCAGATGAAGTTGGCCTGGCTGCCGGCACGCCCGTTGTTATTGGTGGCGGGGATGGATGCTGTGCCGCCGCCGGGGCAGGCGTGGTAAAGGAAGGCAGCGCTTATAATTACCTGGGGTCTTCCTCATGGATTGCAACTGCAAGCAGGCAGCCAATCTTCGATCCAGCGTTGCGTACCTTTACCTGGGCGCATATGATGCGCGGCATGTATAGTCCATGCGGTACCATGCAGGCAGCCGGCGGTTCGTACCAATGGCTGCGCGACACCTTTTGTCAGCAGGAAAAAGAGTCTGCCGGGCAGCTAAAGATCAGTCCTTACGAGTTGATGAATCTCCAGGTCGAAAAATCCAAGCCTGGCGCAAATGGTTTGTTGTATTTTCCTTATTTGCTTGGAGAGCGCTCCCCGCGCTGGAACCCGGATGCGCGGGCGGTCTATTTTGGATTGACCATGGGTCATACGCGCGCGGATATTATCCGTTCTACGCTCGAAGGGATCACCCTGAACTTAAAAGTGATCCTGGATGCCTTTCGCCAACAAGGCGCTCAAATTGAAGCCATGCGCGTGATCGGGGGTGGAGCCAGCGGACGAGCCTGGCGTCAGATCATGGCAGATATTTATGGGATTCCTATCCGTCGTCCGGCGCTCCTGACCGAAGCAACATCTTTTGGCGCCGCACTAGCCGGAGGGATTGGGATCGGGATGTATAAAAATTGGAGCCTGGCGGAGGAACTTACACCCATCGTGGATGAACTACAGCCGGATACTCAATTGGCCGGCCTGTATAAAAAAATGTACGGCATCTTTAACCGTGCTTATGAAGCCTTTGTTCCCCTTTATGAGGATGTCTCCGCTCTTTAATTTTCTCAACAGTACATGCTTTAAGGAATAGATGATCTGGTTATGATGTAATCACAAGATTGATACAATCTTGTTTAAAATATATTCCAGGATAAAAAATATCAGCTAATTCGATTTTGAAAGGCAAGTACCTTATTATGCCCAGTTGATCATGCGGCCTAATGACCAGTTGGACAATATGTCTGGAATCCAGGTGCCCAGGTTCCCGGCGAGCTGGAATGTGCCGTGAATACGGGGTAAGCCGAACTTAAACCTGTCACCCGTGTACTTCACAGCAGGTAATAGTTGCCAACGAAAAAGTAGCTTGTAACCTGGAAATCGCTCCTGGCACTCGCATTGTGGATATTTAGCGCTTGAGTTTTGTCCATGGTCTGCCAATCCAATTGGTTACCACCTATCTGCCATTTGAGCTGGATAAACTATCTATTAAAATCCTCTTGAAATCAATACCTTCGCCAAAATAGGTGAAAGAAAATAGGGCTTTTCGAGTAAAGTTGTGTCTCTCACAACTCAACGGAACTCAAAAAAGCCCATGACAGAGATTTTAGCACTTTTACAAAACATA
>Ga0172368_10004785_pt1 | contig 15483 bp, 11 predicted proteins | sample Lak11m_FD_114540 | JGI IMG/M metagenome (GOLD analysis project Ga0172368, IMG submission 114540) | Freshwater microbial communities from Kabuno Bay, South-Kivu, Congo - kab_022012_11m | ecosystem: Environmental > Aquatic > Freshwater > Lake | place: Democratic Republic of the Congo: South-Kivu...
CTTTCCCGGAAGAACCAACCGATCCACCTTCCCCGCAATCCCGATCAGAAAACAATCCACACCACTACCATCTGCAATTTCAACCTCCCCAACATATTCCCTGATCTCCTCCGCCGCACTCCTTAGCACCTCCTCACCCTTAGCAGCGTAAACAATACGCTTAACCCTCTTTATTAATTCTTTATTCTTCATTATCACATTATATTATCACATCATAAAATCCCCACATCCCCACATCCCCACATCCCCAAATCATCACATCCCCACATCATCACATCCCCACATCATCCCATCATCCTGATTTCATTAACCAACCTCTCCACCTCAAACCCCTGATTATACACATGGAACGAGGCTCTCACCCCGCCAAGGTTCGCTTCATTCACAACCCGTACCCGGATCCTTTTTTCGCCGGTGAGGTAATTGGCCGTCTCCTGGTTCCCCTTGTTTTTAAGTTTAAAGGTGATCAGACAGGAGCGGTATTTCTCCTCTTCCGGTGAGAGGATCTCCACTCCCGGAATCTCCTTCAGGCCTTTGTAGAATTTTTCAGCCAGCTTCCGGTTATGGTCGTTTATTTTTTCCAGTCCGATTGCCTGAAGGAACTGCATGGAAGCCTCCAGACCATAGAACAGCAGATCGTTTTGCGTTCCGTATTCATACCGCTCGGCCGTAGTTTCAAACTGAAGCTCCCCCTTCACCAGGTCATGGGAAGTATCGGAATAGGCTCCCACCGTAGTGGGTCGGAGCTGGTCCTGCCTCTCCTTGCTAACATACAGAAACCCTGTCCGTTTGGGGCCGAGCATCCATTTGTGCCCGCAGGCCGCATAAAAATCAACACCGATATCCTTCACGTCGATGGGCATGTTTCCGGCTGCCTGGGCTCCGTCGAGGGCATACAGAATCCCTTTATCCCTGGCCAGGTCACCAATCTCTTTCACCGGGAACAGTTGTCCCGTTGTGCAGGTAACATGGGACAGAATAATCAGGCGGGTTTTAGAAGTGATTAAATCCCTGATCAGCTGAACATTGCCTGGTCCCGATTTCAGGTCAGGCTCAAAACTACGGATCTTGATCCCAGAGTATTTCATATGATTGAGCAGTGGCAGGTTGAGAGCTACATGCTCGTGGGTGGTGGTGATTATCTCATCACCCGGCTTCAGGTCCAGACCGTTCAGGATGATATTGATCCCTTCGGTGGCGGTGCTGGTCAGGGCAATTTCGGCCGGATCGACCGTGGGGCCGGCAAACGCGGCCACCTGCTTTTTCACCTCGAGCCAATGCTTTTCGTCATGGCCCGGTTTAGGATAGATCTCCAGCTCGCGCATTTTTTTATCCGACATGGCCATGACTGGCTCCGGTATGGCTCCGATCCCTCCTGTGTTCATGTATATGTAATCATCCGGATAGATAAACTTAGCCCTCACTTTGCTCCAGTATCCATCCTGATTGCGGGCTGATGCGAGGTCGGCCCTGAATTCGGCAGGGGAGGCAAATGCTCCTGCGGTTTTTCCTATGGCGAGCCCGCCTGAGACGATCCCTACTGTTTTTAAGAACTGGTTGCGTTTCATCTTTTAAAATTAATCCGGATATCTGCCCGGTCCCTGATCCGGCCTGAAAAATTCACATATTGACTCTGTTCAATCATTTCCACCCCAAAAAGCACCCGTACATTATTCATAATAACCTCATTAACAACATCCTCCTTCCCTACCAACACATGAAACTCCGCCTCCGCACCCCCCTCCACCTTCAACTCAACCCCCTGCTCATTGTATGAATATTCATACCCCACAAATGCCCCCGTGCCCTCCGCATACTCAACCCGTACCTGTGCCCTTGTGACTCCCGCCGCCAGCCATCTGGGTGAGATCCTGACTTTCTCAAACCTCCTGAGCCTATCCTCGATCCCTGCTAATCCTTCGGTCAGGGCCCAGACCATGGCTGATGAGCCCCATCCGTCGGTGGGCATGGCATCCGGACTGGTGCTTTTTTCCACGCTCGAAGGGGTTCCGTCGGGGAAATACCAAAGGAAGGTTTCATTGTTTTTGCTGATGAGCTGATGATATTTTCTGAGGATTTCAACGCCATACTCCTCGAATCCGTGATTGAATGCCGCCATGGCCAGCTCACCTCCAACCAGGGGGAAGATGCCGCCGTTTATATAAGCTCCCGCCACCAGTTTTTCGTCGCCGAATATTCCGTCGGGAAAGGGCGGATCGATTGAAAACCATCCGGCAAAGGCGTGGGTTTTCTCCTCCCGCATCCGGTATTCATTGATGATGCTCACGGCTTGTTCATGATCCGCGATTCCGCGGTTGATCGCCATCGGATTACTCATACTCAGCTGGTTATCTTCATCCACACCCTCAATCACCACGGGAGTCAGCTTCACAAAGTGTGTATAGAACCTCCCGTTCCAGCAAACCTCATTGACTTTCTCCCTGAATTCTTCAGTCTTTACGTGGTCCTTTCTCCTTAATCCTTTCTCCTTTAAGTAATTATTAAGGATATCCATAATTAGCATCGCCTCATAATACCCGCTATTGTCCCCATGGGAGATTCCCCAGAAGGTATTTTCGTCGATCTGGAACTGCAGCCAGGGATGGTTTTCTGCCGTATAGGCAAAATCCCAGGTATCAATGGTGTAGGCGCGCTTGATCAGTCCGGTTGCGGGATCAATCCTGTGCGGATGAGTGAAAATATAGTCGAGGGCCTTCTGCATGTGCGGGATCAGACCGAGAATCCATTCATCATCACCCGTAGCCTGCCAGGTTAGCCAGGCCGCCTTTATGAAGCGGTATTCGACATCCGCCTCCACGGGAACTCTCACATATTTCGTCCAGTTCTCCTTTTCGCATGGAAGTTTTTCGGGGTATGTGGTCACATAATCGAAGATCCTGCCATTGGCTGCCTGGGTAGCAGCGAAATGATCCACAATGCTTTTCAGGTCGGAGTCGAAATATTTCGCTGCCCGGATCATATCCGAATGATCCCTGATCCATACCGCCTTTGAATCCGGCGACCGGTATCCCCTCACCTTCACCCCGTCGATGTTCATCTCGAGCACATCATGCTCCAGGAAAGCCTTCACCCTCGGCAAAAGCTCATCAAACTCCCTCCTCCCGGTATTTATAAACGTATTCACTATTCCCTATTCCCTATTCCCTGTTCACTATTCACTATTCCCTATTCCCTATTCACTATTCACTATTCACTATTCACTATTTCACTGTCACCACTATCCACAGCAGCAATATCACCGCCCCCACCAGCGCCCAGCTTCCGAAGAAACCGATATAATCGATCCGTTTCCATTTTCTGAATTCCCACTGCGAATGCGGGAACATTTTTTCCTTTTCGAACTGACCGGGATCGGCCCAGGCTTTTACCAGGGCTGCTTCATCCTCCTCGTGGGTAGGTTGAACCGGCGTATGTATCTTGGCAAAAAAGCGATCGAGGAGATTTTTGGCAACCGGCTGTGTGAACAGTGAGATCAGGAACAGCAAGAGGAACGGGAATAGAGCATCAAAAAAGAACCGGAGTGAAACCAATTGGGCCTTTGACAGGTGAGTCATATCGAATCCGAACCAGCTGATGATCCATATTTCGGCGTGGAAACGGTCGACCCCAACCTTCGGGGATGCCGGATCATCCGGATTTTCACGGGCTACTTTGTCAAAGAATACTCCCACCGGGGCAACGGTCACGGTTTTTTCTATCTTCTCGCCCACCTCATTGGCCCTTCCGGCTTCCACATCCGACTGCAGGGCTTTCATTTTCATTACTGTCTGGCGGGGCTGGGTTTCAATGATCAGTGCCTGGTTATGTTTGATAGAACCGATGGCTGGAAACAGGTTCGGAATCACAGCATAGATGGCAATACAGAGGGTTACCTGGATGATGACGGCCCATTTGGTGAGCCGGCGCCATATAAACCCGAGCCAGATTGAGGCCCCGAAAATCGCCGGTATCGAAATAATGTACTGGAACAGTTCCAGCAGGTTATCCACCACGAGGGCAATGCCGATTCCTCCGGCCAGCGTAACTCCGATGACGATGCGGCCCACATTCAGATAATGTTGTTCCGACTTATCCGGATAGAAAGGTTTGTACAGGTTTCTGATGAACAGGGCGGCATAAGAGATCGAGGTTCCGCTGAGGGTCGACATATTGGCAGCCAGGATCCCCGCCAGCATCAGGCCGATGGCGCCGGGTACCAGCAGATCATGAGTCATGAATCCCCAGATCAGGTCGGGATCGCTGAGTTTTCCCCCATAAATGGCAATTGCCAGGAGTCCGGCAAGAGCCCAGAAAACCATGATCACCCTTTTGGTGAACATCCCGCCGATCATACCGATACGCGCGGCGTTCTCATTCTTGGCCGAACCAGCTGTCTGCATGCCGGTTACCACCGCCACAATGGATACCAGGTTGGCCATTGACATTGCGAGGATTGTGTACCAGGCATATTCGCTCATGGTAGCGGATCCGAACAGTTCAAAAAGATAATCCGGCACGCTGGCGTGCAGTCCGGAGAATCCCCCAACCTTCGCCAATCCGGCCGGAATGAGGATCAGGGAAAATATCAGAATGAGAATTCCCTGGATCGCGTCGGTGATGGCCGCGGCCCTGAATCCCCCCATCATGGTATAAATCCCCACCACCAGGGCATAAATGATATAAAACCAGATTTCATTGGTATAGCTGAAGAATGAGTGCAGTTCACCCTTCTTGTTCTTGTCGCTGAGCTGATCATACCTGAGCTGCTTTTCGGGGGTCAGTCCGGCGGCCAATTCCTGCCTCAGTTCCTGGAACTCCTTGAATTCCGATATGCTTCGCTGCTCGGCTGGAGTGCACATCTCAACCGGTTTGGGGGTCATGGCCACCATGGTCTTCGATGCAACCATATAACCGACACCGCCTCCCAGGAGGGCCATCAGCAAAGTGAATACGGCATAGCTTCCGCCGAGGAATTTACTGTTGAACCTTTCGGTAAAATAATCCCCGATGGTAGTCAGCCGGACCCTTCGGAAGAAGAAAGTCGAGAACCAATAGAATGGGGTCAGGAACAGTACCAGGAACTGGATCCACATGCCACCGATCCCCTGGCGGTAAACTTCTCTGGAAACTGCCACTGCCTGGTCGGCATTGGTTGAGGTTCCGAAATTGAGAAAGAATTGGTAGGCTTTGCCGAGCTTGCGTCCGGCGAGGAAAAAGTCATCGGTATTCTTGTTCTTTTTTTCGGATTGCTTACCAATCCATAACATAACGACAATGAAAACCAGGATGATGACCAGGTCGAGAATGTGAAGGCCGAAAATCATAGCGGGAATTGATAGATTCCCTAAATATACCGATCAATTTCCTTAAGAAGCAATGATATATCTATGGGTTTTGTAATATTCCTACTTAAGATTCTGATCGATCAGTTCTTTGAGGCTTCCATTGTCATGTGCCACCCCTCCCAGATCCCCATTGATCAGTTGTCCTGATTTATCAAAAAGCATATATCTGGGGATGGTCCTGATCTCATATTTCTTGTAGAGGGGAGCTACCTTATCCTCGCCGAGCCGATAATGGTACCCTTTTATGTCGGGGATCATGCTGCTCCAGGTCGACAGCGGGGATGATGGATCGGTAATGTAAACAAAAGCGATCTCCTTCCCTTCATACTCCTCCTTTAGCGGTTTCATCCGCTGCATTCCTGCCCTGCAGGGAGCACACCAGGTAGCCCAGAAATCGACAAAAACCACTTTCCCCCGGTATTGTGCTACAATGGAATCCAGGATCACCTCACCGGCGGCTTCCGGCACCTCCGGAATAAAGTAGCCCGATTTTGTAAGATTCTCCAGCCTCAGGGCTTCAGCCTTTCCCTCCTGCTCCCGGCTGAACTCCATCAACCGCTCCCTGATAGCAGGTTCGCGGATCAGACGTCTGACCGAATCTGCCTCCTGCGGAGTGAGGGGCCGCATGTCATTGCCCATCATGCCCGCAAGCCGGTGGGCATAAAGAAGGTCGGGAACAAGCGTTCCTGTTATCCCAAAATCTTCAGCCAGTTTTTTTTGCATCCCGGCATAGGAGCCAGCCCGGCCGGCGCGGCCGCCAAATTCCTCCAGAAGGCTCAAAAAGGAGGCACCAGTGGATAAGGAGTGAGGATCGCTGACCTCCTCATCCCTGATAAACGAGTAAAAGCCCTCACCGGGTTGGAAGGCAGTATCCTTTGGCTCAGCCTTATACATGGTTCCGAGGCTTTTCTTGGCCTCATTAAACGAAAGAATGTATCCGTAGGCTGGAAAAGAGATTTCCCGCTGCTTGATTTTCATCGCCCTTGCACTCACAGGTTTCAGGCTCGCATAGTGGTTGAGTGAATCGAGCTTGGTACTGACCCAATCCAGACTCCATTGTCTGAACTCCGGCCAGCTCATAACCATCATTTTAGCGATCATCTGATACAGATCGGCAAACTGGATTCCGGCCAGATCTGTGAGCTCCCTGTTGATCCGCGAAGATTCGCCCATAAAAAGCATCTCCTTCCCGTCAATGAAAATAAACAGGTCGGTGCCCGGTTCCAGGAACAGGCTTCTGAAGCGGCCTCCCACCAATCCTCTCACCATCTGAGGGTAACTCATCATGGCAGATGCACTGAACTGTCCGTTCGCCTCAACCTCAACGGGTATCACAACCTCCTGACCCGTAATCAGGTCGACAAAGGAGAATTTGCTGTTTTCCTGAGCCTTTTTGGTATATCCTTTAATGAAACCGCTGATCCTGACAGAATCCCGGCGAAAGAAATCTCCGGATGCCTGGTCCGGGTCAGCAATCTTGAAATCCTTTTTGATGACGGGTTCATTTTGTACCGTTTCCATTTTTCGCGGGTCGGTTCCCAGTTTGAGTTTCCCTTTAGTCCCGGACTGAGCATACAATATCTGATCGCTGTCAGGGATCTTGATATTCAGCAGCTTACCCTTTAACTCCATACCAGGGTTTTCATACACCTTTCCCTGCCAGATGAGAAGGTTCCCGTGGAAACCTGCAATCCAGTCGCCGGATCCGTCAGTTTTGTACCAGTTTCCGCTGACATGATCCGGAAAACCTGCCTCCTGCCCCCTCACTGCAGCCATCGAGGCTACCAGTAAAATCAATAAAAAAGCTCTTTTCATCATATTACTTATTGGATCCATAAAACTGAATTGTCGGTGCCGTGCTCATTGGGTTCATACAGAGGATTTCCCGGATCGATCATCCATTTCCCGTCAACGATCAGCTTATAAGAATATTTACCCGGATCGAGGTGAATCGGAAAAATCCACCCCTCCTCAGTCCGGGCCATCCGGTATCCCGATTCATTCCATCCGTTGAAGGTGCCCGTGACAATCACCTCCCTGGCATTCTGAAAACCTTTCAGCACAAAGGTATGAGTTGGGTACACCACCCGGATGGAGTTTGTGTACCGGTCATTTCCGGTCGTATACGGATTTTCAGGATCTGATGTCCATTTTCCGTCAACAATGTATTTGTACTCATGGTTTCCGGGCCCGAGCACATAGGGGAGTTCCCAGCAATCGGCCATCTTTTGCATCAACAGCTCGCCCCACTGCCAGTTATTGAAACTTCCAGCCAGTTCAACCTGACGGGCCTTGAGGAATCCGTGCACCCTGAACATCAGTGTGTCGCCGATACTCATGAACGAATTCTGATTGCCCCTGCCATCACCCCGGATCACGGGATTAGCCGGATCAGTCATCCACCTTCCGTCAACAATGAATTTATAGGAATGGGTGCCGGTTTTAAGAAAAACCGGAAGCTCCCAGCCCTCCCCGGATCTCTTCATTTCAAGCTCAACCGGATTGAAACCATTGAAACTTCCGGCGAGGATCACCTTCTGAGCCTCGGTAAAACCGTTGAGTCTGAAAATATAGTTGTAACAGTAAAACACCGAGTTGGTACCTCCGTTCAGATCATCCTCACGGTTCTTATTATTCGGATCAATCGTCCATCTCCCGTCAACGATAAACTTATAGGGGTAATGGCCAGGGCCCAGTTTCAGTGAGATCATCCACCCATCAGGGTTTTTGACCATAGGGGTTGCCGTGGTGGACCAGCCATTGAAGGAACCGGAAATAAACACCTTTTCAGCCCAGTCATATCCGGGGAGATGAAGCGTGACCACCGAATCCCGGTACTCAAAAATCTCCTCGCGGCTAAACCGGTTAATTCCATAGGCAGGTCCCTGGTCAGTTACTCCGGTACCCGACTTCTTAAGCCACTCGTTCGACAGGAATATGGGTATTTCGGGTGATCCCACTCCGGCGATCTGGTCGGCGGCTTTCGAAAGCTCAATCAGGTTATTTGCCAACCGGGTTCCCTGCCACAGCGCCCCGTTCACTTCCACTTTCGGCAATCCTTTCAGAATTTCGGCCACCAGCGTGCTGTCGAGATTGAATTGCCTCACCACCTGGTTCACCTGCGACTGATTCCACTTCGGATCCAGTCGGAAAACAAGCTTCCCGTCCTCAATCCGGCAAATATCTTTGGTAAAATCCTGCCCCTTAATTGATCCTTGGAAAAAGAACAAAAAAACAAACCAATTCAACCAATTCAACCTGTTCAACCAATTCAACCTTTTGTTCATACCTTCTTCCTTTCGTGCAGTTTAATCCTCAACTCCTTCGTAACTAAGTTAATACAAACAATGCCCTGTTCAAAAAAATCGTATCCCAGAATACCCCCTACCGGATAATCATAAGCCTGGGAAAGGGCCGTGAGATTGGCAACAATGGTTTGCATTGGTGCAAGGTTCATCGTTCCGAGCATAAATTCATTCATGGTACCGTACAGGATCTCCGAGGAGGATCCGCCCACCCCCGTGAGCTCCGACCGGCCGCTGATGCTCAGTGTCTCAAACACTTTTTTCGGAGCCGCGCTGCTGATCACATTGGATTCAGCGCCAGTATCCAGGCAAAAATCAAGGTTCTTGCCTCCTACGGTAGCTTTCACAAACATGATCCTTCGCACCAGCTCCACTCTGCCTTTAAAGTCGGATGAGTCAATCTTAACAGAAGTATCAGATGCTTCCCCTTTTTTAGAGAGCCTGACTAGTTTCAGATAACCGTTCAGGAGATCTATTTCCATAGACATCCCTGAAAAGAGGGTCATGCCCATCAGCCCCAATATTTTAACGCCCCGCCTGTTTTCTATCTGTCCCAGTTCAGTAACATCAACGGTCTGATTTTCGATCAGGAGGCCGGAGGCACTGATCCGCTTTACCTGTGCGATATAAATGGGCTGGGAATTTCCGGTAAGGCCCCCACCGCCCCCTTCGAAGGCTATCAGGTCCTTTCTGAAATAGGTCTTGTTCAGAACCATTTTGTCGGCCCCGGTATCAAACACAAAGTTGCCGGCAACCCCATCCACCGCTGCCTCGATCAGAAAAATCCGCCCGGCTCTCTTCAGGGGGATCACAATGGTTTCAAATCCCCCGGCTGAATCAACCTGACTTTCTGCATGCAGGATGATAATCCGTTCGACGGGCGGCAGATAAATCACCTTCTCCTGCTCCCCGCAGGTTCTTCCGGAAACGCTCCAACACATTAAAAATCCAGCGATCAGGGCGATCAGAGGATTGCGGTTCAGAGAAAGATCAGGCATAAATCAAAGGTAGGCAAACAAAACCGGAACTGAATTGTTAACTTAATCACAAACTTGAAAGTTCAATGACAACAATCGCGAACCTGCCGCGCACTGATCTTCCGCGGATCGTAGTGGTTGGGGCAGGATTTGCCGGATTGAGGCTGGTAAGGAATCTCCTCAGCAAAGGTTTTCAGGTCATTCTGATCGACCGGAATAATTACCATCAGTTTCAGCCTCTCTATTACCAGGTGGCAACTTCCGGACTGGAGCCCAGCTCGATTGCATTTCCCCTTCGGAAATTGTTCCACGGAGCTCCTGATTTTCATTTCAGGATGGCCAACCTTGAAAGTGTGGATTCTGAAAGAAAGATGATCCACACGGATATCGGGTCCCTCGATTATGATATTCTGGTTCTGGCCCTTGGTGGCAGCACCAACTATTTTGGCAAGCAGGATCTGGCCACGCACAGTATCGGGATGAAATCGATTTCAGAAGCGATCAGGATGAGAAACATGCTTCTTGAGAATTATGAGAACGCCCTCACCATCACTGACAATTCCAGTCAGGAACAGATCATGAACATCGTGGTGGTCGGCGGCGGCCCAACAGGGGTTGAGCTGGCAGGATCGATCGCTGACATGCGAAAATTCGTTTTTCCCAATGACTACCCCGAACTCGATTTCAGGCGAATGAATATTTACCTGGTGGAGGCAGCCGGCAAAATCCTGGCAGCCATGTCAGAATTTGCTTCAGACCATGCGCTCAGATACCTGAAAGATATGGGCATTATCATCAAGACCGGCGTTTCGGTTGAAAAATACGACGGATCCGCAGTAAAACTCAGCAATGGCGAGGTGATCAGGAGCCAGACCGTCCTATGGGCAGCAGGGATCAGGGTGCCGGAGATTCCCGGACTGGCACAGGCAGAGAAAGGAAGGGGCGGAAGGCTCGTGGTGGATCGTAACAACCGCCTGTCGGGATATGAGGACATTTATGTCATCGGTGATATGGCAATGATGGTTGAGGAAAAGTATCCCACCGGTCATCCTCAGGTAGCCCAGCCAGCAATTCAGCAAGCCAGGCATCTGGCTAAAAACCTGCTGCGTCAGAAAAAACAGGTACCAATGCTTCCGTTTTCCTACCGCGACAAAGGCTCCATGGCCACCATAGGGCGCAATAAGGCAGTCGTGGATCTGGGAAAAGTGCATTTCAGGGGATTCTTCGCCTGGCTCATCTGGATACTCGTTCATCTGATGGCAATCGTAGGAACCAAAAACCGGTTCTTCATCTTCATCAACTGGGCCTGGAACTATATGACCTACGACCAGTCGCTCCGACTGATTATCAGACCTGATAAAACCTCGTGATCAATACCTTCTGAAATAACTCCGGTACACTGCCCAGGCCATCAGCAGATAAGCGATGGTTTTGGGGATCATGAGCATACCGATCATCGGCACCTTCTGCACAAACAGGATTACCGGTGCATAAAAGGCGAAAGAGATGAATATCAGGATAGAGAGATAGGTGAAGAACTTATCCCTCTTTTTCCTGGCATGAAAAAGCATGATGATTGCAAGCCCCAAACCCAGGACCGTTAGCGGAATATTCCGGTAAAGCGACATTTCGGCCGGGGGGACTGAAGATCCCCAGTCGTTACCGGGCAAAGCCATGATCACAAAGCGGGCAATCCCCGAAAGAAACAGGATCAGATACAGAAGATTGAAAGGCTGGTTAAACCTTCTCCGCTCTGCCTCTGCCATTAACAGGTAGAGGAAGGTGACGAGGACAGCTGTCGACAACGCCCCGGCACCCACCAGGGGAATTTCCAGGCCGGCAATCCTCACGGTTGCATCCAGGGACCCCAGCAGATAAGCCCAAACACGGAAACCCACATGGCCGGTATCACCGATCGCCAGCAAAAGGAAACCGAGCCTGAAGAGCCTTCCGGCACCCCGGTCGCGATACGGGTCATAGCTCTTCGACAAATACATCCTGATTACCAGGGTCCAGATAAAGATCAGGTAAAACACGTTGAACCCAATCTCCATCATCATTTGCATGTTCTCACTCATAATTAGTAAATAGTGAATGGGGAATAGTTAATAGAGACCGAAGAAGTAGATGAGCATGTCGGGGAGGAGGGCTTTCCAGTTGCCCCATGAGTGGCCTTCGTTGACTTCGCGGTATTCATAGGGGACCTGGTTTTTATCCAGGATTGCCTTCATTTCCAGTGCCTGTTTTTGGGTGTCAAAGATCACGCCGGTGGTCATGTACACTTTGAAGGGAAACCATTCGCATGAGGCAAATGCATCCAGCACCTGCTTGTTGAAGGCGGGCGACTGGATCCCGAGCAGATGGAAGTCGGCCAGCCTCACAGCCCCGAACCAGGCGGAATTCATTCCGCCGAGGGAGGTACCGAGGATGGCACGGTCATCCGGACAAGCATGGGTCTTGTAGGATTTATCGATTTGCGGTACCAGCTCTTCAGCCACGAAATCCGCAAATTTCCTGTTGCAGACATACTCGGTCATCCGGCGGTTCCTGGATTCATTCTGGGGATCCCGCGGGTCAATGAATACGGCAATCACCGGTTTGATCTGATTTTTAAAGATGAGGTTGTCGAGGATGTTCACCATGGCCCCCTTGTTCTCGTCGGCATACTCATGGCCGTCGGTCACATAAATGACCGGAAGGTTTTCCTGCAGGGCATAATTGTAGGGTGTATACACTTTGTAATTCACTGAATAGCCGAGCTTTTCACTTTTTATCAAGATATTCTCCGACAACTGGCCGCGAATTACGTCATCTGCCACGAGGGTTTCGAAAGGGAATTTCCAGTCGGGCATCCGGAGTTCCGAGTTGGGCCCCATCCCGCTCCACTGGATGTTGGCATTGGCCGGATCCAGAATCCAGTTTCCGTCGACCACTACTTTATAATCCAATCTGGCATCCGGTGCAAACTTGCTGACAGCCATCCAGATATCCGAAAATCCCTGCCTGGCTCCGCGGTATCCCTCGGCATCAGGCTGCCAGCGATTGAAATCGCCGGCCCAGGATACATTTTTTGCTTCACCGCGGTAAAGGAAAGCTACGGAATCCCCGATGCGGAACGGTACCTTATCTGCCTTCACCAGCTGATTCCAGAGCGTATCCGTAAGCCGGATCCTCTCAGGCGGATCGAGTATGGTGGTGATTCTCTCAAGATTCTTCCTGAAATCCTGAAAACTCCTGAACGGGTATCCGGATGGCTGGGCCATCGCAGCCAAACCTGACAGGACAAACAAAATCAGATTAATAAACAAACGTCTCATTATCTGTTATTTGATCATTTCTTTAATGGATTCTTCAGCGACTGGCCGGATTCCGGTTCCGGAGGTTTGCTCCCAAAAACTCGACCGGGTATCCACCAGAATCTGGGTATATACGATCCAGCTCTGGATCCAGCCGGTGAGGGTTCCCCAGGCTCCCCAGCCTGCATCCGCGTTGGATGCCCAATAATCCCACCGCTGATAGTCAAACGCCCTGAACCAGGCCCCGTCAAGGTCGGGCCAGCGCTCACTCCTCACCTGGATCCTGGTAAGGAAATCCGATAGTTTATTAACCGCCTTTTCGTACTCCGGATTCCCGGTTGCTTTCCAGGCTTCCTGAAGGCCGAAGAAGGCGAAGTTGGAGGTATAGAGCATGTCGGCCACCGGATCTCCGTTCCTGAAGATCAGCGGGGCTTCATACAATCCGTAGGCTTCATTGGAGTGCGTCTGGTCGAACGGGCTCGAACCGGTCCCGAGCTCTTCCCGGATAGCACCGCTTTCCATTTGGTTTTCAAGCAGTTTCCCTACCACTTTATCCAGCCATTCCCTGTGCTCGGGGGTATCCGAAACCCGTACCAGCCAGGCCAGCGGCAGGATCATCCTTGCCCGCTCCTGCTGGATACCGTTGGTCCACGACCAGCGATCGGGGTAGGCTTCCATGGTAAGCCGGATCGCTCTCTCGGTTTTGTCGAGAAAGGGCTGATACTGTGTTTTATCGTACAGCCAAAGGTAGCAGGCCCATATCCAGGATTCAAAATGAGGATGGGGGTTGATCAGGGGAAGTTTCTGGTAATATTTGAGTCCGTTTTTCGTAACATCCTGTTCATGAATCCGTTCGCCCCTGAAACCATTGATCCCGGTGGTTCGGAAATTGGCGATGATCCCTTCGGCGATCTGGCGGTCCCAGCGGCCTGTCCCCAGGTTGGCCGAGGCCCCGATCATTCCCAGCAGGGACCGTGCATTATCATCCTGGTAGTAGACCCAGGGGTGGGTCAGCGACCAGCCGAGCAGTCCGTAATTCGGATCTTTCGGATCATTCCTCGGGCCTCCCCGGATAATACTGCCCAGCGTGAAATCGACCAGCCGCGCCGAAGCATCCAGCCAGGAAGGCTGATTCAGATATTTACCAGCGGCAGCCAGGGCCAGGGAAACCTCGCCCTGCACATCATTCCGGATCCAGTACCGGTACTCTTCGGCACCATTCCAGGCTACACGTGAGGCATGACCCTCAAGGATACCCAGACTCCCGTCGCCGTTGGGGAATTCCTGCGGTACGGGCGGTCCGAACGGGTTGGTGCCATCGCCCTGATATTTGAGCCACATCTCTTTCCAGGAGGGATCGATAAAAAACCTCCCCTTGTAAAACCATTCGGTGCCTTTCCTGACAGATTCCAGTCGTGCGCTTTCCTTAAGCGGTTCTGCACTTCCGTAGGCCGGACCGATATAATGCTTCCAGTTGGGAGCCTCCAGCTTTTCGGGTCCCCCAACCGACCTGATGATAAATCCCCAGATCCTCTTCCAGTCTTCAACCGGACCATACCTGCCCGTAGCAAACTGGCTGAGTTTTGAGGTTGCCACCAGTATCCCGTCATGGTAGAACAGCAGGGGATAATTGGGAACTCCGCCGGTGCCATATTCCGCCTTGTCAAACCCGGCTACTTTGGCCATGATGATCAAACTGCTGTCAACCTGAACCGGCAGCAGGTAACAATGATTTAATCCGATCAGCGACATCGGCTTCAGAAGCGAATCCATTTCGGGGGAAACCACCACACCTCGCTCAAGATTCATTATCAGCGGTTTGGAAACAGAATCCAGACCAGGAACCTGAGCAGGATACTCAACAAAGAGGTTAAGGTGTTTGCGGCGGGCAATTCTGTATACCTCCTCCGGTATGAGGGTGGTTTTCTCAGGGTATTCTCCTGCCAGGATCAGCAAACCGGTACCACGCCGGGCAGCCTTGACCGCATCCTCCGGAAGGGTGAAAGTGCGAAACTTGACGTTTGAACCCTCAAGCGAGAAAACCAGGTCATTGCCAGGCTCCGCACAAATGGTCAGCCTGTCGCGGCTCAGCCACCACCAGGAGATCCCGATGATCAGGAGACCGATGACAACACGGATCAGGATCTTCATCTATTTCTTGCTTGATTTTGCCCTGGGATTGAACTCCAGGGCCATATCGATCCATCTCTCCAGGTCTTCATCCAGGTCCACAAAATCCGGATCCACCATGATGAATCCCTTCATGGATTTACCCGTATCATCCATCAGCCGTGTCCCCTCACTGCCCAGCGCCTCCTCCTGTTGGGCCGGATCGATTCTCACCATCACCTGGTTCCTGAAAATTCCCGCACACATCTTTTCATCCACCATGAAGCAAATGCCCCCGAACATCCGTTTGCCGTAAAATGGAACCCGGCGCCCCGCCAGCACCCGCTCCATCCTCTCCGCTAAAAACTCGTCATACGCCATCGTGAAATATAATTATCACATTACCACATCCCCACATCCCCACATCCCCACATCCCCACATCCCCACATC
>Ga0172368_10004787_pt1 | contig 15475 bp, 8 predicted proteins | sample Lak11m_FD_114540 | JGI IMG/M metagenome (GOLD analysis project Ga0172368, IMG submission 114540) | Freshwater microbial communities from Kabuno Bay, South-Kivu, Congo - kab_022012_11m | ecosystem: Environmental > Aquatic > Freshwater > Lake | place: Democratic Republic of the Congo: South-Kivu...
AAGAAGCTTCCAAAAGGCTTGCACTGGAAAGGAAAAAGAAGTAATTAAAAACCTGTTCTGTTGCCTCAGTCTGGGGGATTTTGACCCGGCCACTACTGGGGGATTTTAAACTGGCCATCCGGGGCTGTGGATAATTGCTGTAGAGTTCTAAATCGTTATTTTGTTAAATTGAATAAAGAAACTGCAGCAAAATAGACCAACAAATTAATTTTTTGTTCTACTAAAAGCCGTATCTCTCTTAAGAAAAATAAAATTACTCTCATTTGCGGGAAACAACTATGTACAGTATAAATTTTAAATTAGAGCGCTGTATTGTATTTATTATCGTGATTGTTTTTTTAGCCACTGCTCTTTTTCTAACTTACAATCTGTGGAACCCGGGCAAAAAGATAATCGATGGTTCTCATGATCTCAAGAGTAATGGAATCTGGCTTCAGCACGGCTGGATAGGTGATAATGAATGGTTCAGGCGCAACAACAAGGAAAAGCTGATACCCTCGTTCAGAAATATTCAGCATATCAGGGAGCTTGCTTCTATGCTGAAAAAGCATCATATCAAGGATGTTTTTCCTCACCTATGTCCTACCTGGCCTGACGGAACAATACAGGCAATTGACGAACAGCAAACAATGCTTTTCCTCAAGGAATTTTCAGAATTCCGCGTCATACCTTGGGTAGGCGGGGTAGCCGGGGTGCAAGTATTTATTGAAAACCAGAAGTGGAGAGAAACATTTGTAAGATCCGTATGTGCTCTACTGAATACCTATCCACAGTTGGCAGGGATTCATTTAAATATTGAGCCATGCCGCTCCGGCAATAAAACCTTTCTACTCTTGTTACAACAGATCAGAAGGGCTCTACCTGACGGAAAATTGCTATCAGTTGCGGCCTATCCGCCACCTACGCTCTGGCATCCTTTCCCGGACGTACACTGGGACAAAGAGTATTTTATAGAGGTATCGAAGTCTACAGATCAGGTGGTAGTTATGATGTACGATACCGCCTTGCATTTTGGAAAAGTATATCAATATATTATGGCCAGCTGGACCAAAGAAGTGCTTTTGTGGTCGAAGAAGGCAAGCGTTCTCTTAGGAGTGCCTACATATGATGATGAGGGGGTTGGCTATCACACTCCAAAGGTGGAAAATATCGACAATGCACTGCTCGGCATCCATGCTGGACTAGCGAGTTTTAAATCATTGCCGGCAAGCTATAAGGGAGTGGCACTGTATTGTGAATGGGAAATGGATCTATCTGAGTGGTGTTACTTCAGAGAAAACTTTTTAAGCGTACAATGAAAACGATTTGTCTGAAGTTCATGAATAAGTTTATTCACTTTGGCCACCTTTCGCTTTTTGACTGCCTCTGTCTGATATTTGAACAGCCAGGTCTGGCCCGCAATTTCCATCAAATTCGGCTGCCTTTACGGCGGGCGTCAAGGCGGCGGTTCAGCAAAGGGTGTCCACGGGAATGACCTGTTAGACGAGCAACGTCTGATTATAGACGAGATGCGCTCACTTGCTTTCCAATATTGATCGAGCAAGTTCTTTTTCACTCTTTGGTGCGGCTGAAAGCCATGAAGCGTAGCGAGAAATTGCCTTTCTAGCCTTTGGATTTTCCATCCGAGCTAGCGTTCTTAAAGAGGACAGTCGATATTCTTCACATTCGCACGAAAAGACCCGACACACAACCTTAATAGAGTCATCGGTATCAATCTTCGCAAATTCGGCGAGGATATCTTCCAACACAGGTAGATCCCTGAGATCAGTGGTTGGAGTTCCACAAGTGCCATTTTCTGGAGAATCTCGCCGAAATCTGGCAAGCCTAGGCGAGCAGCATGAGCTAGACGATTACCCTTTTCTGTCTTGTTCTCGATATTATTTCTTTGAACAGAATATTCAGCAAATATCGATTTTAGATTTTTTCTCAAGGCAGAGAGTTTGTCCATATCGCCTTCTATTGCAAACATTCGAGTTTCAAATAACCCTGTGCGAAACTAATCTGTAACCTGTAATGGGTTTTTGGTCGATTGACCTTGTTATCGTCACATAAATAATACGCACTATAAGATATTTATACTACATTATGGAATGCTTGTATCCATTACATCTCCAAGAGAATAAGTGTGTGAGCATTTATGCTCTGTTGAGCGTAACCGGCACACGACCAGCCTGATGAGAACGATGTACATAACGACGAGGGCAGACCGCTCGGCTGGATTGGGTTTTTCCCCAAAAAGATCTGCTCTCGTCCGTTGCATGAACCAGCAAGGTGCTTTAGTCCTTGGCACTACTTCCCTACATCAAACTTAAGCATATGCACCCGCAACCGAACTGGGTCCCTTGCATCAGCTCCCTGAAGGATATCCCGAAGTTTCTTATTTGCATCAGTAGGCTCATTATTGCCGATCCACCCTATCTCCGTATCGCCAACCCAAACCCAATTATGCATGAGCATTGAAAGCGCTGCGCTTCCAATATCAGTTGTCTTCAGGTCAGCAGCTGAGAGCCCCTGTTCCTAAAAATCGCGCATCAGGAAGATGAATTCACTGATTCGAGGTGGTTCTCCATATCTCCACCAAAGCGGCCCTGGATCTTTGGGGTGCTCTGCCAGTTGCTTTCCGTATCTTGCAATTACAACTGCGAGGGGACAAGAGAGATCGAAGCCTGCCAATTCTATGCATCGAGCAACAAACTTTTCAGAACTTCTTTTGTTGGGTATTATTATTAGCTCCTACTTTTTTCGATACTTCTTTTGTATATGGAATTGCTGATAAGCTGATTGGCAGCATACTTAAAAACCACCTTGAGATTGTTGCAAGATCAAGATCAGTTTTTTCTTACCTAATCATGGATAAAATTGATGCTCTTATAAAAACCCCCTTTACCCGCTAACTGCTGTGGCTGAAATTCATAATTATTTGGCAATGAAGGATCCAGGGCTGGCTTCTTTATTATTGGACCTGCAGAATCTACTGATCTCGATCTTGATTTAACCAGATAGACAACCTCCTTCATAGCACTCTTCTTTTCTTCTTGACGTGCCGCTGTATTCGTCCTTGTCAAAAGGTATTCAACATCCTCTGCACGATTTAGTGAGGCAAGAACATATATGGTTTCTTTGCCTTTGTTTTGGTCTAAATAAAACCATTTCCCATACTCAGGTAACCAATAGTCTTTATGCGCCTCGACCGGTTTCGGTGAATTGTATAAAATATTCGTTTTATGATGTGCATCCTGCTGAATCACGTATACATAGCATGTTTGTAATGGCTTGAAATAAATTTTATAATTATCATCTACGGTAAGCTTTCTGCCATCAAGCAGCTGCTCTATCTTTTCGCTCTGTCTGCTCTTATACATAAACCCGACATCCATTGAAATCTGCGCCGATTGCTTGTTCGTGCGTTCAGCAATATCAAGTTTTCGGATTACAACCCGTCGGTTTAGCGCATAAGACGCATCGTCTCCGCCATAGGCTAGAGGATTTGACTTCCCATAGCCCTTTACCAAAAGATGATCTGCACTAATAGAGTATTTGGCTGTCAAGTATTTTTTTACTGCCTCAGCCCGCCTTACTGAGAGATCATGATTGTACTCCGCTGTTCCGCGCATATCAGTATGCCCACTTACTTCAAAAAAATCTCCGGCGAGTTCTTTTGATGAAAGCGCTTTGCCAAGTTCCTGAAGCTGCGGGAATGCATCATCTCGGAGTACAGCAGAATTAAAATCGAAGGGAATGGCATGTTCGCCAAATGAAATCTGTGGCGATTTAGTTTCACGTACTCCACCCAGCCCTCGTTCCACCGGTGGCTTTAATATTGCAATTATTGTCGGTGCGGCAATTTGTCCCTTATGCAAAAAATCCTGAGCCTGAAGTATTCTTACTTTAGAGGTTTTTTTACTCTCCGACTCTTCACTATCAAACTCAATCCCCTTTTTATAATACGTAATTGCCTCATTATATTGCCCGTTTTTAAAATAAATATCACCGCTGCCGTAATACGGTATTGCAAAATTGGATGCAAGACGTATCGCCTTCTGATAATGCCCCAAGGCCTCTTTATATTTGCCCATATTTTCATAGATATCGCCCAAATTATTGTAGGCTTCAGGGTAGTCAGGACAAAGAGCGATAGCCTTCTGATAAAAATACTCCTTCTGTTTGAGACATTCTTCATCGCAGACGGATTGTCCCTTATTTACAGTAAGACCCTGCTGAAACATATCTTTTGCATCAATGCAGTTATCTCCCCATACAGGGGCCGACACTAACAGCCCCGCCAATACCACATGGCAACATACTATTGATATGATAATTTTGGGTTGCATAATTGCCCTCCTATGTGAATGTTTCTGCCTTTACAGTAATCTCTGGGGTTACTGCGCTATATGATTAAACCGGGTGACCTGGCAGAAAATACCGTTTATGCCTTCTGTGCGTGCATTTACTCTTGTTTGGAATCGTTCCAACAGCTTAGATCTGATTACTGCCTGTGCATCATCGGTGAGTGAATCGGCAAGCTGCTGAAACAGTTGTTCAATGTCAGAGTTGGGCCAGCGTGATGCGATAAAATAAATCTGTTCTTCGCCGACATGATTGTCCAAGCGAAACCACCTGATCTCCGGCGCGTCTGACGGAAGCCAACCCGCTGAATTTCTGTTTACCGGATTGCCTACAGAACTGTACTTTGTATTTGGATGCAGCACGGCAACTTTACCCTGCGTATCAATTTGAAAAACATACAGATAACTGCTGTCATTAGTTTCGTATTTTAGACGATAACTTCCTCCCGAGGGAATTGACGGAAGTTCGTTTTGCTCATTCTGATTATTGGATAAATAGTGTAAATTAATACTATAGCTGAGCTCATTTTTAAGCTTTTTTAGAATGTCATTCAGTTCCGAGGCTTCCTCCGATTGCGGTAACAGCTTCTCGATCTCCCGTCTGACCGCAGAATAATTTCCCTGCAAAAGCTGTGATCTAATCTCTTCCAATGGCGGAGCCGATACTGGAGCGTTCTCCTTTATCCTGAGTCTTTCGACCACCATGTTCCCTCCGACATAACCAACGGCTATAAGTAGCGCCACGCCAATCAGAAGAGCAGCCCATCGAACATATCGAAGGGCGGGAAACAGGGGCTTGCCAGACTCACGGGAAATACCGAGCGTGGGCGCAGATGAGATAATCTCGGCAGTCACCGGGATAATGGTCGTTTCATCATCTGCGGAGATAACAATCTTTCCACTAAATATCCCCATTGGCAACCGCCCCCGCTCAAGCATTACCGAAGCAGTAACATCTTGTCTTGCATTTAAATCTATGCTGTACCATCCATCTTCTTCCAGGTGTCGATTCACCCCTGTCAAAGATATTACCTGTGGGTCGGATACTTTGATGTTCAATGCCAGTGTGGCATCGTCCGTATTATGGATTAACATCTGCCTTCGTGCACTGCTGCTCGGGCGTACTCGTCCGAACTGTATCCGCTTCGGTGTTATGCTGTATCGGGTTTTCTTTTCCTCCCCCTGTATAGAAGTATCAGGAGGTAGTGGTTCATACCGCAATGTCCGTTCAGCCTCCCAGCTTACTGTCACAACTTTATCACCTCCGTTGGAAGTAATGTTGAGATGCGCTTTATAGTCGTCGCCTGTTATCTTTGCCGGGTCAACCCCTACCGTAATGACAACAACCGGCGAAGAAGAAACTCCCTCGTCAGCTAACAGCTCAAAATGATCAGGAATAATAGTAATGCATTCTGGATGATCAGTGATGACAGTGCCAGACAGTTTACCTGTCCCAGCGTTGCAGATTGTCAAAGTAACTGATTTTTTTTCACCCTGCTTTAGGCTGCCCATATCCAGCGCTTCTGTTTGTACCGCTAATACCGGGGGCACGACAAGAGAAAACAGCTCACTGCCAAATTCGCGAGGATCCTGATACCGCTTCTCAGGAAGCTTATCTAACGCTCTGTTTAGGATTGACACCGTTAAAGGGAGCGGCTTTGAAGTATGGGCTTCGCAATAACCTTGAAGTGAAGAACCTGAAAAAGGCACGTCACCCAACAGTAACTCATAGGTAATAATTCCCACCGAATATATATCAGACCTGCCATCTTCAATTTTAGGGATGCTAAACAACTCGGGTGCGGCATACTTAAGATACGTCAATGCATTGTCAGAAAGCTCCTGTTCATTCAATGCCGGAAGCAATGCGAGAAACGATACTCCGAAATCCGTCACTTTTACTTCGCCGTAAGTGGTCAGGATAATATCATTCGGATTTAACCCACCATGAACGATATGTTGGTTATGGGCACTGTGCAAAGCCTCACAGATCTGCGGAACTATCTCCTGGATAGCACTACTGGCAGCGAGCCGCCCTCCGGCCTGTCTCAGGTGCTGCGCGAGGTTAACCCCTTCCACATATTCCCTGACAATAAAAATTTGGTCTCCTTGCTCGGCCGGAACGTAGAGCGACGCACAATATTTGAGTGATGCGGCATGCACTGCTAATGAACGCTCAATAAATTTTGCCGCAATGTTTTGGTCATCATGATAGGCTTCCCGCAGGACCTTCAACGCTACTATGCGGGAACCCTCTTGCAGATCCCGTGCTTTATATAATATGGTCAGAGGCGTGTTCCCCAATTCTTCTATTAATTCATAGCGATCTGCGAATATTTTTTCCATTTTAAGTTTTGTTCTAAATCAGCAGCTATAAAGCTATTATTAAATTACATTACATTAAAATTGTTTACGGCACATAAATAATAATTTTATTGAATATAATAAACCAAATTTAATAATAATTGTCAACAATTACATGCTCAATTGTTTTTTTTGCAATCTTTAAAATTTATAGGCTGATAGGTTTTGTGCCATCATGTTTTTGTCAGAAACAATTGAACATAGCTTGCCTTCCTGGTCATAGCCATACTGCAGGGTATACATGGGCGCTGACTGATTCTCCTTTTCAACCCTTGCTTCAGTAATGCAGGGCTGTCCATTTATATAGTCATGTGCAAAGGCTACGTGATACGCTCCCTGCGAAATACCTTTTATTACCCTGGCTTTTAAGGAATTAAATCGCCCTGAAGGATCAAACGTTATTTCCAGCCCATCTTTACGGCTTAGAACATATGATGCATCGCTCATAAGCGCCAAAATGGTATAGGGACTCCTTTCAGGTTCATCAGGTATGTAGCCAGCTATACCGCACCTATTCCTTTCACTAAAGCTAAGAACTTCTTCAAACCCGGTCGCTTGATTTATTATTTTCAGGTGGCTATAGACTTCTACGCTAGCAAATTCTCTTTTCTCATTTCCAGCAGGTATGAGCCGATAACTATCAGAACTGATAGGTCCTGTTGCTTCATCGTTGCCGTACTCAATTTTTATGCGGTAGTCTTCGGAAAAAATCATTTCAGTCAGGCAGCCGCTTTGATCAAATTGAAACTCATTCCCGACTTTATCTGCCAACCTGAACGAACCGTCCGAAAGAATGAAAAGGCCGATTATGTCGGTCCTGGAAAGATTATCAGGCACATAACCCGCAATGCTGTAGCGGTCTTTGCTAAAACTCAGCGCGTCCTTTTGACCAGTGATAAGATTTTTGACCACCATTTTTTCCGGTATCATGGCGTTTAGAAACTCGATTCTGCGTTCTCCAAGTTTTTCAACACGATAAGGGATCAGAAGATGCCATCCATCCCCAAACTCGCCGCTATCCCGGTTGTTCGGATTAAAATATCTGACAAGCTCAAGGCCAGGCCCATAGTCACTTTTAAAAGCAACGTCTGTCTGATAACGAATGCCGAGGGTATCTTTACCAGTAGTGAGTGAATGCTGGGGAATAACCGTGTAACTATTTATCTTTTCCGTTTGCCCCTCCCTATTTTTTACTGGCACATCAAAGGAAAAATTATCAGGGAAAAACTTTTCAAACATTTTTTTGTAAGTTACCCCGGTGTTAGCACCAGCCTTGCCAGAAACGTTATGAAGCGCATTGCTTATTGCTTCAGCTGCGCCGGCATCCTGCACGTAATTTCCTTTGCAGAGAGGATCAAATTTTAGATCAACGCCGCCCTCAATATATAACCCCTCAAAATATTTTGACCCTTTAGCCAGCGCTTCTACGGTCCCCGGAGAATCCTCGGTAATGACTTTATCTTTGTTTGCAAGCATGAACCATAATAGTGGCACGCCCTTGACTTTAAGATATTTTGCAAGGCTTACCATTTTCGCATACTCAAAAAGTTCCCTGTATATGGTATATTTCCCGGAGATTGATGAATAGTTATTGGTAAACGCATTAGCAAATTCCTCATCAGCTATAGCTGCTTTTACTCGCAGGTTTTTCAACACATATTCTGTTTTCAGGGTCATCCTGCCGCTGTCAAAAAGGAGCGCGCCATCACATTCCTTGAACGTCATATGCTCAGGGACAAACCAGAATCGTCTGCTTGCTCCTATGTGGCCCAGTCCATATCGCGCCGAAAGATCATCGACATTTTTGAACCCGTCAATATCCGGTTTTATAGTCCCTACTGCCCACTTTTTCATGGTATAGTCTGCCTCACGCATTACCCTTCCGAGATCATTGTTGATGACTTTCCCGATGTAGCGCACCAGGTGCTTTGATATGCCCGGCCCTATAGGATCAATGGAGATACCCGGATCGTCCGCGCTGTAGTAAACAGACCACAGCGCGGTTATGAATTTCCCGAAAACACCCGGATCAAGCTGAGCATTTTTGCCATCAACAATGAGTGAAAAGTTTCCTGAGGAGAGGTCGACAGCAGTTTGCCCCTTGTTGGCTACCTGTGCAGTTTCCCGAAGCATCACACCGCCTACCTGATCGGTAATTTTCGTCGCGGGGAACTGATTGGTAAAGGTAAAGGCTTGCTTTTCTGCAATACCCTTGAACGCTACACAGTCTGCGGATGCCGGGACGGCGATTTGTCCCGTCTTCCCCGGGGCAGTAATGCTACGATCCAGCCAGCATCCGATAGGGCTTGGTGCGGGATGTTCGGTTGCCTCTTCATTCAGCTGGATTGCCTCCTCGGGTGCATCCGAAACATTCCAACCCTCAAGGGGAACCAGCCAGCATACGGCGTTTTCTGCCGGCCGCGATAAGATGACAATGTCTCTGAGCGCCTGCGCTACTCCATCAGCCAAATCAGACATGAGCGCTTTGAGGCGCACGCCGCCGTTAATGGTTTGGGTGCGTTCCGCCCCCCCCCTCGTAAGGTCTTGTTGCGTGGTGAGCAGGGGATACTCTTGTGGCGTTTCCGCCGCATGAACCTGATGCTGATATAGCCAGTAATTGAAGGCTGGTTTAAACCGCGTGTCACGTTGTGATGATTCCTCGATGGCTTCGGCAATCCCCACCAGTTTAAATAAGGTGTTGAGCCGTCTGAGTTCCTGGAACTGGACGCTGATATCCTGGTATGCCCTAGTAATCTCATCTGAAAACATATCGCCTACCGGGTCTGCCGGTGCGCCGCCATTTCCCGTAGTTGATAAAACCTCGGTAAGCACCTTGACTTTCAGCTTTCTCACCACCCCCACCCCATCGCGCAGCGAAACAGTCGATTCACGGGACGGTATGAACCAGAAGCGGCTTTCAATTGCGGTTTCCAATCCGGACTCTTGCCAGTGCTGTGCATAGAGGTCAAAGTATGACTTCACGCCCCAGACATCCGCGCGTATCTTTCTGAGCCCGATTTTTTTCAGCAGCACGTCAGCCGCAAGCAGATCTCTTCCAAACTGGGTATTGGCGATTCCACCGGTAAAATTTATCTTCTGCATGCGGGTAGAAAAGGAATCCGGCGTTTTATCAATGCTCACGGTCGGGCAGGTTTTGTGCAAAAATTTGGCCCGCAGTGCAACCACAAAATCATCAAGCATGACCTTCTGCGCGCCCGGTTCCACTCTGCCCACCAGGATTATATCCTGGTTCGCCTCATCGTAAATCATGGCTAAGGGGTTGGTCATGCCGCCCAGTTCGGTTATGCGCCGGTCTGCTGTTTCTGCTCCAGCAAGACGCTGCTCCGCTTCCTTCAGAGAGTATGCGATGAACGGACCGGCCTCAGCGCGACAAAACGGAGCGCAAAACACCAGTATGACGAAAAACAGGATTACCCTTCTGTAATTTTTCATAGACATTCTCCTCCCTGCCTGTCATAGCCAGTCATTTGTCGGGGTTTTCCCGTACATGAGCCCATACAACGGTCCAAATGGCCAGTCTCCATAGTCGCGCGTTGCCTGGGCGTAGCTTGTATTCACACCTCCGACATTGTTCAAGCAACGGTATCCGGTCATCCGCGTTCCGAGATCGTTGCTGAAGTTAAGGTTATTTGTAGTCCGCGCCGTCAGCCCCGCATTAACCGCTGAGGCAAGCCCCTGGGTCCCTGCCGCGGTACCCACTGCGGCAGGGATATTCCCTGATCCGGCTACAAAAGCTGTCGCTCCGGCCCCGACTCCCGTAATCGCACTATTTATTGCAGCAGTGGCAACGGGAGCGCCGTTCTTATTCCAGATGTTGACCGTATCATTATATGCCTGAGTTCTGCACAGCAGTTCTGGCTTTGATTGAAATGAAGGCTGCATCTTATTTTCCCACAACGTGTTAAGCTGTGATGGAGGCAATTGATTAGCTGCATTACAGAAATTATTGTACGTTTTCTGGCCCGGATTGTTTGAGTAGCTGTTCCATGCCTGCGCGGCTTTTTCGTAGCTTACGCCAAAGGTGGTTCCCGGATTCTTGCTGGTAAGGGCAGCCAGCATCTGCTGTTTTTCCATACCATTCATATATGCCTGGATGCTGAGTTCGTTTTCGGCAAATACAACTACCGCGCACGCAGCGTTCTTTATACTGTTAGCCATATCCGTCTGCGCTTCTGCAGGACTGAAAAGCGAGCGAATGCATCCCCGCCCGTGTAATGCCAGGGCAAAGTCCGGGAAATACTTAATCCCCGCATTGAAATATTTTACCGCAGCATCGGCCCCGTCCTTCATCTGGATCAGCCGCGCCCCAAGATTTGCATAGGCATCGGCAAACCCGGGCTGCTTTTGTTGTGCGGCCGTAAAATCTTCCTTTGCTTTAAAAAGCCTGCCTTCGATGGCATTCACTACACCACGGGCATTCAATATCATCCAGTCATTGGGGTACTTATCAAGTACGCTGCTGAACAGTGCATCTGCTTCCTGGTAACGCTGCTGCCTGCTCATAGCGTCACCCCTCAGATACGCCGCAACCGGATGTCCCGGATGATTCTCCGCAAACACCCGTGTCCATGTATCCCACTGTTTGAGGTTGTTGTTGGATGATGCGCTAATAAAAAGACACAGAGATTCGTTGTTGCGATTTATTGCCAGACATGCGTGCCCTTTAATCAAACGCAATACCGGGTCCGGGGTTTCCGGGGTGACTGTTTCCAACATGCCGGCGACCGCTGTCCAATCCTGACTGAGCAGCATAGTCGTTACTTTCGGATAATCGCTCTGTCCCCAGACATCCACCGCATTTCCAGACAGCAGCATGATAAAAATGCTGAACGCCAGGGCTGTGGTATGAGTTAAAAACTGGTGTCTTGAACTGGGAGCTTTCATGGTTCATTCCTCCTGTTATTGGATTGCAGGGTTTTCTGTAACCCTGCCAAAAGGTTACTTCATTCATTCAACGACGTTAGGTATCCGTCCGCCCTCGCCGAACGCGAGCTTATTCTGATCATTCAGCATGAACGGCTCCCACCCTACCTGAAAATGAGCCTTTAATGCGTTATCCCGGGCAGCACGGAACGCGGGAAATGATGAGCCGTTGCGCAAAATGAAGACCAGATAATGCTTTTCCGGATTGAATGATGCCAGCACCTTTTTGTAGTCGCTTGACTCCCTTCCGATTTCATGCATATGCTCCCCGCTGGATTTTCTGGTCAGAACTATAATGGGCTTACCATCATATTTATACGTAGCGCCGGTATAGTGTTGTTCATCTATCGGGACTATGCGGTCTGCTACGATCTCAAAAAAGCGCGCCTCTTTCCGGGTTCCCTTTGCTATCGGGATGCCCCGCTGCGCTGCCATAACTGTCTTTTCTGACGACTCAAACTCGCGCTGAAGCTGGGCAATTTGGCGCTCGTTCTGTTCCAGAGACTGATTCAATTGATGGATTCTGGCTTTTAATGCTTCTTGCTGCTTCAGCTCTTCCTGTTTTTTTTCACGCGCCGTGTGTTGCGCATCCGCAAACTCTCCTTTTGCCGCTGCCAATTTAGCCATAAGGGCCGTTCTTTTATCTTCAGCAACTTTGATTGCCTGTGCCAAATCGATACTTTGCTGTGTTGCGGCAGGCCGGTTCTCCTGTGTCTTTTTTTCCATCTCTAATAAAATTATTTTTATTTTTTCTATTTCAGCAGTAATAGCCGCTTTATCATGCTCTGATTGCCTGATTTTCCCCTCGATAGTTCCAACAGGTACCGGCATCTGAGTGGCTTCCACAGCTTTGTTTGCGCCGTGCCCGTCATTTTTTGCAAGCTGAGAAAGCAACGTGAGCATAATGATAAAGGACATAAACAGACATAGCGCTTCTTTTGGAATTGTTGAGGAAAAGAAATCCTGGCGCATGGTTAATTACCTCCCGGGTATCTGAGATGCCACCCATCATCTACCGGCTCATAGCCGAATTTAACACCTTTGCCCTCCACAATAGTGCGTGCCTCAACAAATGACTGCAATCCCTTTGGCCGCACCAGAAACACAACACAATCATGATTCGCAAGATGCTGCTCAAACATGTCCTTCAGTCGGCCTAAGGCCACTTCAACGTGTTGAGGTTGCAGTATAACCCCCCGCGCAACACATTCCACGTACTGCACCTGCTGCCCAACGTGGCTGCCGTAGAGTTGCCCTACATCTACTGATGCTTTTTTATCTTCAATGCTCCGTGTCAGGCCTTTAATCTGCTCCTCTGTTCTTTTCAGCTCTTCCTGCTTCTTATTGATCATTTCTTCAAAGGAGCGCGTGTCATAGACAATGGGGTTTTCGTGCGCCTGTACGCCCTTTTTTAACCTTTCTATTTCTTTAGTCAGTGAAGCAATTTCTGCCATAAGTTTTGGCAGTCGTTCCTGCTCCCGGCTATCTTCATCGCGCTGCTTCTCTTCCTGCTGCATGAGATCCTCTATCATGCGCTGTTTTCCTGCCATTAACTCCTGTAGCCTCCTGAGTTCTGATTTAAGTCGTTCCATGTCGGCAAGAAGCTTCTCCAGCATATCCTGTTTATCATACTGTTCTTTTTCTAGGGCGCCTGTATGTGAAGGTGCTGTATCGGTATTTGTGGCATCAATTAGGTGCGATCCAAAGCCAAGAAAACAGAACGAGCCGACAATGCAGGTAAGCAATAATATCGTTGCCATATCTTCTTTGGCGGTATCTTTATTGGACATTGTTCATGTCCTCCTCAACAGGTTGCAACGTAACCTGGTATCGGTGCATTTTCCCGTTACTCAGGGCTTTTTCCATCTGCTCAAGCCTGCCGGTAAAAACCTGGCTGCTGTCCTGGATCGCCCTCACTACGTCTGCGCTAAACCTGCCGTTCTGGCTGGCCAGCTGATTTAAAATTGCTGAAGCATTCTGCGATAATTCGCTGTGCCAAACTTTTATCCAGGCATTAAACGTATCTGTAAGGCTTGTCCTGAGTTCTGAGTGGAACGACTGGACGATGTGTGCAGACAGCTCATGAAGCCGTTTTTCGAGCGTGCCGATAAATTGCTCGGCAGACTGCGCATGAACAGCAGCAGGGTCCTGGGGTCCGGATGTCCTCCTGACAAACTGTCTAATGGCTCCCTGTACTTTTTCGTCGATCCGGGCAATAAGTTTTCTTTGTTTGCCGTGCACGATAAATCCTACCAGCATCAATACAACTGTATACGCAAGCGCCAACAGCGTTGTGCCAAACGCCATGCTGAACGAAGCGCCGAAATTTTGCAGGGGCTGCCGCAACTGCTCAATATTGTGGGCAGCCTGGCTGATTTTAGGAAAGCTTTCCATACCGTTGTACAGTCCAAGCACAGTACCGCCAAACCCTAGCAGAAGTATCAGGTACTTCATTCCTTCAATGAGAGAAGACTCTCTTTCAAGCCTTTCCTGGTCCTGCCGGGCAAGCTCCTCTGCAAGCATTCCGACATCGTCGCCCCGAGAGTGTCCCATCAAAAGCTTAATGACCCGCTGACCGAATATGCTGTTTCGATACATCGCCGGCACCTTCTGGGCTAAGGTGGCCGCATCTTCCGGATAAACAGCCTTTGTAGAAACATCCAGATAGCAAGACTGGTGTTCTTCGTGCAGCCTGAACCAGGTAGCCATAAAGGAGAAGAGAATGGTAAAATAGAGCACTGTGCTGAAGCTCTGGATGTAGAGGTTTGCGCCTTGGCCGAAAAAAAGGTTATAAACCCATTCTATTTGCCTAAAAAAGCGATATAACCCCAGATAGGCGGTGATGGTAATGATCATTCCGACAGCAAACGGGAAGTAAGGTTTTTTCGAAACGCTGTTTTTGAACCATTCCATGGTGTCTCCCTCCGTAAAAACTCATGTATTTTTAAAATTATGTGGATCACTTATTATTATTAGAGGAAGATTTTTTAAATTTTCTTTCAGATGGGGATTATTTTTTTTAAAGGAAATGATGGATTGAAGTTATATGTGGACGGCGCTGGCGAGGTTAATAAGGTTCCTATATGTTATCCTCTCATTACTTATGTTATCTCTTTTTATCAGATGCAATTATTTCTGATTAGTACAACCTTATTTCACTATAAACTGACTTTTTGCAAAACATTGCTGCCCTTATAGCAGCACCTTGTGCAATAATTGTGTCAGGGTTAAATAATTTGGGCCTTTTATTGAAATACACCAAGAGATATTCCTTCAGCAGAGGAATACTCACCCTGGCTTCTTTATTGTCATCGGGGGGTACTCGTACGATGCCGTGCAGATTGAGTTTTTTATCAATAGAAAAGGTAGTCTCTACCGGAGTTCCTATCGGGAGACTGGGGCTAATGCCTTCTATCCTTATTTCTGCACACATCCGGTCTCCCGCATAGATAGGAACAACAATTCCTCCTGACTGGTCATTCGTTTTAGTGATAATCATTTTTTCACAGGGAATGTACTCCCCTACGTTAAAGAGTAGATCGAGACCATCAACGGTCTTAATGTAGATTGGTTTGATTAATTGTTGTTCAACAATGCCACCGATAGGTTCTCTATTGAAAACCTGCTGCAGCTCTTTGTGCACCAAGGGAATATATGATGAGCCGCCCACCATGATAATCTCATCAATTTCTTCCGGGAACAACTTTGCCTTTTGTAGTACCACCTGGGTTAAATAGATGCTCTTTCTGACTGATGCTGGTTTGGCCTGTATGTCATGCTCCAAGTCCTCAAGCTGTACAGGAGTAAGCTCTCTTTTTTCC
>Ga0172368_10004791_pt1 | contig 15466 bp, 11 predicted proteins | sample Lak11m_FD_114540 | JGI IMG/M metagenome (GOLD analysis project Ga0172368, IMG submission 114540) | Freshwater microbial communities from Kabuno Bay, South-Kivu, Congo - kab_022012_11m | ecosystem: Environmental > Aquatic > Freshwater > Lake | place: Democratic Republic of the Congo: South-Kivu...
CGGTCCTCGCGGTCGCTACTCCCAAGTTTGTACCACCGACCCGAGAGAACGACCGTCGACCGGTCGGAGCTGACCCCACGTCGGGGCGGCTCCGACCGGCAACGGTCCACTCTTCACTCCACGTGAAGATTACCCCGCGATCATCCCCGATCGCACTACCGCACGCGGCAGTCACTCGACTTGCCGCGTGTTTTCGTTTTACAGCACTGTAACTCTACTGCTGACATCTCAAATCATCTGCAACACCCGTGAAACATACAACATTACTAATTCTACAATATTGGACGATCGTCCAATATTGTAGAATTAGCATATTCACTTACAGTTTTTTACGAACAGCTCATTTTGTATAATTTCAAAAATTATAAACTAATCTTTTCGAGCATCTTATCAATAATACCGCTGATATTGGTGTTTTCAGTGACAAAATAGACAACATATTTTTCAACCTTATACTCATAAGCGGCAAGTTCCACATATTCACCAAAATCTCTGTTTGCCACCCACAAACTTTTTTGAATTTGCCTGAAACCAAGTCGTTTAATTGTACGACGGAATTTATTACGATCAATTCTCTTTTTCTCAGGAATATCGAACGAAACAATATAATATTTGCCGTCTATATCACTTCTCTTCGCGATTTTGTCAACAATTGCCAATTTTGCTTTATTGGTAAAAATAACAGATTCTTGATTATTATGTTTTTTGACCTCAATATAGCCCCGATTTTTCAAGTTCGAAAATATACGGGATATTTTACTACATGTTAGAGTCTGTTCATATGGAAAATCTCTCATTAAACGATATAAGCCGCCGCGATTAAAACCATACGCCAAAGCATCGGGGATATTCAAAAGAAAATCAAGTACTTCAACAGTAAAATTTTTTAATTTCTTCTTTGAATCTTTTTTCATTGCGTTTTATGTGTTTTATTCTACAATATTGGACGATCGTCCAATATTGTAGAATTTTGCAGGCTTACAGAATTGATGCAATTTCGCTAAAGTTGGACAAAAAACACAAAGATTATACTTTCATCCCTCGCAAGATCTTGATCCGCTCCTTGATCGGTGGATGAGTTGAGAAAAGTTTGGCTAAGCCGGACGACTCGGTTGAATCCTTATCGGCGGCACCCATCGGACTGGAGATAAACAAATGAGAAGTCGCGCTACTGACTCGACGCATCGGCGCCTTGTAGCTCGAAATCTTTTCCAGCGCATCAGCTAGGCCGTCAGGGTAGCGAGTCAGCAATGCTCCATCAGCATCAGCTAAGAATTCTCGTTTGCGTGAAATAGCTAACTGTACCAACATTCCGACAAATGGCGCTAAAATAATCGCAATTAAACCAAAAATTGCCATCAGTCCTCCGCCACCATTGTTTTCATCTCGATTGCGACCAAAACCAAACCATTGCGCTCGAATAAAAATATCAGAAACAAGAGCAATCACACTGACCAATACCGCAACAACTGTCATCACTAGGATGTCACGGTTGCCGACATGGGACATTTCGTGAGCAATCACCCCCTGCAGTTCGCTTTTGTTCAGTCGTTCAAGTAGTCCTGTCGTCACCGCCACCGAGGCATGTTTGGGATCACGACCGGTCGCAAAAGCATTTGGCGCGTTATCGGGGATGATATAGACCTTCGGCATCGGCAAGCCAGCAGTAATCGCTAAATTCTCGACGACATTCCACAGCATCGGATTGTCACTTTTCTTGATCTCCTGCGCTCCTGAGGTCAAGAGAACTATTTTGTCGCCGGAATAATAGCCAACAAGTGATTGGACGATGGCAATGACAGCCGCGATTATGAAAATACCGGGAGAATTATAATAATAAGCGATAAACCAGCCAATCGCCAAAACAAAAACGACGAAGCCAAAAATTAGAAAAAGACTCCTCTGTTTATTACTATCTGCTTGGGTCCAAAGATTCATATAGTTTAAAATAAAGTTTATTTGATCACGGATCCTGTCACACGGATATTCACAGATTGGTTACTACAGTATACAGACCACAAGTATAGAGTATAGAGTTATAAGTATTTAATAAATAAAATATACTTTATAACTAAATACTTCCATACTATTGTCTTTATACTTAGGCATAAGTCATCCAAGTTGATCCGTGTAAAGGAATCCGCGTTAGAACAATCCGCTTCTATCGACCTTCTACTTGGCCAATGCCCACTTACCGATCAGTGGCACCGGACGCTCTCGTCCGCGAACGACATTGATGATTCCGAGAACGATTGCATCGACTAGATAGATGATGAAAAACCACGGGAAAAGCGGTGCATGAAAAAATTCTGCAAGGATGATCCAGACGAAGAGAAGGGCGACACCCTGTCTCGCATGATATTGGACAAATGAGCTTTTGCGATTAAAGATAAGTGGAATTATTACCAGCGCGTGAAGGTAGCACAAGATGCCTGAAATAGTAATCCAATTAACCTTGCGCAGATTGATCTTCGACATTTTCGGCGCCTTAACCTTCTTAAGGTTTATTTTTGGCACCTTGAGCTTTGGTAATTTTATATTGCTTTTCTTTTTTCCCTTTGTGTCTGTCATCATCAACTTTCTTGAATTATGAGTTAAGAATTACGAATCATGGATAAATACTGAATTTGCTCTATACATAATTCGCGATTCAGCATTCGAGGTTCAATAAATTTTACTCTGAAAAATTTACTTTGACCGGTTCTTTAGCCGCTTCTTCATCTAGCTCGAACAGGTCGCGCTTCTTAAATCCTAGCATGTTAGCAAAAATGTTTGTCGGGAAAACGCGAATTGCAATATTTAGATCACGGACATTGCTGTTGTAAAAACGTCTCGATGCTTGAATCTTATCCTCAGTGTCAGTTAGCTCATCCTGCAATTTACCAAAGTTTTCATTGGCTTTTAATTCAGGATAGGCTTCAGCTACAGCAAAGACTGATTTTAGCGCCTGTGCCAAACCGGCTTCGGCTTTGGCCTTATCCTCAACACCCTTGGCGCCCAGGGCCTCTGCACGAGCTTTAGTCACATTTTCGAAAACACCCTTTTCATGCTTTGCATATCCTTTGACCGTCTCGACCAGATTTGGAATCAAATCATATCGGCGTTTAAGCTGAACAGAGATATCACTCCAAGCTTCATCAGTGCGAACATTCAGAGTAACCAAACGATTGTAAATTGCAATGATCCATATAACTGCGACAACTAAAACTCCCAAAAGCCAGCCCATAATTCTCCTTCTGTGTTAAGTTTAAAGATAATTAACCCCTTTGGATAAAATTCACTACCACAATAATACTATTCATAAGCAGAAAAGTAAAGTTTTTGCAGCATTAAAAATGACCTCTTTTCAGAGGTCATTTTTAATGCTGCACTGTATTTATGCAAAGATCAATTTGCAGAAACGGATGCTTTTTCTTTCATCGCATCGATAACTTTATTTAAGCCGCTTACGACGTCCTTATCTATCTCAGCATTGTCATAGCCATAAAGACGTGCTGACTCCAGATATTTGGTAAGTGAATCAATTATATTTCTGAAATTTGCATCATCGGCTGCAGATTTTTTGATGAGCATATTTTTATCCAGTGCCAACAAAACATCATAAAATTTGTCTTTGGCTTCGTCATACGAAGTCAAACAGACATCACTAGAAGTAACTTCAAAACTTGCATCCTTGGAATAGTTACTCGCAAAATCAAGAACCAGCGGTCCACCTTGCAAAACAGTGTCCACACTTCTGACCTCTGCCGAGAGTATGGTATACCATTTTTCTTTAGTTTTTGTAGAGTCGACGGCAAGCTTTATTGCAGCGGCGATATCTCTTTGTCCTAAAGTTTTTGTGAAGAATGGAATAGCCGTTTTCTCATTGATGGCATTGATTTTGGCTAAATTTTCAGGAGCAATATTGGTTATTCCGCCAAGGGCCAGCAATACTGGGTCAGAGGACAAGGCAATATCCGAGCCCATAGCATCCCCGGCAGCAATTGGAATATTTTTAGCTGTTCCGAGAGTAAAAATCTGGTTTACAGCATGTCTGTTTGCAATTATTTGCTGAATCTTATCCTCATTTGTTGAAAAGAAGGTGTATCCCTTAAATGATTCTGCGACAATTTTTTGAATTTGAGTATCAGCGGTCTTTGGGTCATTGATGGATTTTGCTGATATTGTTGCTTTATCGAGTCTCTTTTGCTCATCAAGTGTTAGCGTTCGACCTATTTTGGCGGATACGAAATTTTGTACAATAGTTTTTGCTTCCGACATAGTCAAATCACGATAAGTATTAGCTTTTACAGGCAGCTTGCCAGCGCTACTAGTCAAAGCTAACCTAGAAAAAGTTTTATCCTCCCATTTGCAGTTTATTACTACGCCAGCTCTCTTGTAACACACCTTGACTTTTGTTTTAAAATTAAGCAAAAGCGGCACGTCTCTCTTGACGGCTTGGCTTTGTTCGTCAACCACTGTCAATTTTGTCTCTACTGAATTATTGGAATCAGCACCAACTTGCTGTCGATAGATGTAAACACCAATAGCAATTAATATCACAACAATCAGAGACCAGATCGCGATTTTCTTTCCCTTCATTTCTAAACCTCCTCCAAATTATGTTAGTACTTTAAACCAATACAAAGACTGCAATATTAGTATACGAGTGAGTTTTTTGTCTGTCAACCCTAACAAAAATTATGCAACACGCAAAATACTATTTTACCCGCACACTGTTTCGATCACCTGGCTAAGTAGCAGCATTGACAACATCAGTCGATGAAGGCTCGGTGAAATTATTGCTGGAATCATATCCTGATAATTTTAATGAAACAGTAATTTGGAGAAACGGTGACGATGGAGATGGCGTAATTTTTAGATCCAAACGACGAACCAGCTTGTCCCGAACACCGATCCAGATGTTACCGGTAATATTCTGAATACTGTCAGATGCGATACCAAGACCAGACAGAGAATCTCCAAACTCAAGATCCTCAAGTGAATATTTATAGCACCTCACTGCACCAACTTTTTCATTTACAAGACGGCTACCACCAGTCGAGAACCCTTTCACCGTATCAATAGACGCAACCTGAGATACTACCCCCGAAGAATCGAGTGAGGCCAGATTATAAAGCAACCATTTACCTGATTCGGCCTTGTCATTAAACTTAACCTTGTCACTTTTTACCCATAGATTACTACCTTGATTTTTGAGTTCTATCGTTTGGGAACCGATCGGCTTAATTATTTTTATTGTTATATTATTACCGGAAGTGCCAAAATCACCATTCACCGTCGCATTGATTGATTTTGAGATTGAAGTATCAGAGTAAACTGATCCAGCAACCTGACTATCAGACACCGATGATTCCAAGCTAGCGTCTTGTGTAGAAGCAGTGTCAGATGATATTGTCGCATCTTTGGTACTCGAATCTAAGCTGCTTGTCGTCGCAGAAGAACTTGTGTCAGTATAGCTAGAATCGGTACTTGCAGTAGTAGTCTCGTCAGTGGTCACAGTATCACCAGTAGTATCATCTACCCAAATCACACTTGGATCATCTGCCGCCGGGAGGTCACTCGTCGCGGCCAATATCGCCTTTATCGGTAAAATCGCAATTTTATTTAATGTTGTATTTGCACCCTCACTTACTAGCGGTGTCGTCACAGCATTTTTCATCGTCTTATCAATACTCATATCGATCGTGCCATCGACTTTAAACTGTTGATGATTCTGCATCACTGCAAATGATTCTATTAGCGCTGTTTCAGAGTCTGGTGGTAGTCCTCCCCACAATTTCTCTATCCCGACCGCACCATAAACTTTTTCCAAACCAATCGACAAAACACCATACTCGGTCAAAAAGACAAGACCGGCCAAGACGATAAATATACCCAGAGCAATATAGACCCAGACACTAATTTTCTTTTTTATTTGCGAAACATCACCAGCTGCCGGAATGGCTGTAGTATCGTTCTCTTTCGGTTGTTTTTTCTTGATACCAGCGAACAAACGTGATAAGCCAATTTTTTTTGGCTGCTGTTGTTGGGTCGGAACTTGGGTCGGAACTTGTGTCGAAGTTTGGGCCGGTGGTGGAGTTACTGATGGAATTTTGTCCGCATTACCTGGCACAACAAAAGATTCTAGTTTATTACGCTCGGCCAGTGTCTGATCAGTTAAAGGAATAGCTGGCGTAGCTTGATTTGATATAACCGGAGAAACTATTGGTGCTATAGGAGCTGGCTGAGCTGGCTGCATCGGCACCGCAGCTGGAACTGGTGTTTGTGGCGACATTGCTGCTGGGTTGATTGGTTTTACAAGTGAAGATATCCCGTTGACAACCGCGGGGCTCTGTTGGACAGCAGGAATAGGTGAAACAGTTTTTGCTGCTGGCGGTGTAATATCTGCATTAATTGGCTGCGGCACAGACGAAGCAGGCTGCTTAGCTGCCGGCTGTTGGAAACCATAATCAAAAGCGGCATTAGTTTTGGGGTCCTGGCTTGTCGACACAGCAGATGTTGCTGGAGTACTAGAAGGTACAGCAACCGTTGATTGCGCCGAAGCTTCCGGTACAGTTTGTGGTGTCGGAGTGGTTGGTGCTGCCGGCTTGACGATATCAGCCGCTTTAATTACTGGCGGCATCGTTTTTTCCACATTTTCTGGGACACTAAAAGGCTGTGGCTTCGCCTGAGACTCGGTCAATGTACCGGTAACCTGCGGCTTAGGTGCCTCCTGTGGTAAAGGTTCATTCCATGGACTATCGATAGCCGCCCGAGACGGCATTGTTGTATTAGTTGGTTGAACAGCCTGCTGGCCAGTTGGCTGAATTGGCGCAGCATTCGCCGGCTGCGCTATAGGCGTATAATTTTGGTTCGTATTATTGTCTGGCATACCCCTCCTATCAGTCTCTATTTTAGTTCATTGACCATTTTTTTGCAATCAAGAATTATTGGCCAGTAGCAATGAAACTTAGAGCACGATCCAGTTGTGGATCAGTGTCATTTGTATCGCTAGACTTAATCTCAATATCTGGAGAAATTCCCTGACCATTAATAGTCCTGCCATTCGGCGTCAACCATCTGGCGATGGTAATTTTGAGCGCCGAACCATCCTTGAGCTCAACGAGCTCTTGGACGCTACCTTTACCGAAAGTTTTCTCGCCAATCAATGTGCCAGCCTTGCGATCCTGCAAAGCACCAGCGAAGATCTCTGATGCTGAGGCTGAGCCACCGTTGACAAGGACTGCTGTCTTGTAGTTTTTTAGCGTAGCAGAATGGGTGGTCGAGAAATCCTGCTTCTTGCCCGCCTTGTTCTCCTGCTCAACGACCGTTCCTCCATCAATAAAATAACTGACCAGGTCGACGGCAGACTCGAAATACCCGCCTGGATTGTCTCGCAAATCAACAACTATTCCATCAGGTTTCGCCTTTCTAGTTGCTGCGGCAAAATCAGCAAAGAGAGAATTAGTATCTTCACCAAACTGTCGCACTCGTACATACATTATCTTTTTGCCATCCTGGTTTTTCTCCTCCCAAGTCACACTTTTCACTGAAATAGTGTCACGAGTGATAGAAAAAGTCAGTGGTTTATCGATACTTGCTCGGATAATCTCTAGCTCGACTGTCGTTCCTTTCTTGCCTCGTATTTTGTTCACCAGCTCGTTAAAACCGATGTCGGAACTTTTAGTGCCATCAACCTTCATGATGATATCTCCGGCTTTGAGCCCAGCTTTTGCTGCTGGCGAATCAGATAGCGGTGCGACAATAGTTGGGACACCATTCTTCATAATCAACTCAACACCGATCCCCTCAAATTGTCCCTGGATGTCAGTCTGAAATAACTTATTATCAGATGGTGTGAAAAAGACGGTGTACGGATCATTTACCGACGAGAGAAGACCAGAGATTGAATTATAAACCATTGTCTGTGAATAGGTATCGAAGACAGAGTCGGTCTTCAGTTTATTCCATGCTTGCCAGTACAGCGAAAAATCAACATTTGCTGGCTTGCCAACCTCTGTGTTTGTCACTGCCGGAGTAAGACCAAAGATTGTCCTTCCCTTTTGGCCATAATTGTAACCCCAATAAAAAGTTCCACAGAGGACAATTAAAAATACTAGAAACGAAATAAATTTTTTCCAGTTATTTTTACCAAACTTAAATCTCGAAGCAACCACAAGTCTCCCTCGTTAATATTCTGTTTGAGATAGAATCATTATACACTACGCAATTTTTCCGCTACGGTCGGATAATCCTCATCGCCTTGACCTGACTCTTTTTGTAACCACGACCTTGGCCCAGAGGATCCTGCATCGCATATTTGCCATCACTCATTTTGGAGGTTAGGACAACAAAGTGGGAAACACCATAGGAGTTGCCCATATCAACTCCGAGAGCCACACCGACAATGACTGGGTGATTATTTGCCAGCTCGTCATCTACTGTGCTCCAATTTATCGACTGCGATTTGCCATCACTGACGATCGAAGTGCTAATCAGGGCGCCATCACTACCACCCCAGGTATGGACGAAGCTGGAATTCTCTGCCGCAGTAATGGGAGTATAGCTTCGGCCATAAAAATTAGCAACCATCGTCAGCGATGTCAGTAGACAACCATATGCGCCAATCGTCGCATAATATCCCATCTTGTAACTTGCCCATCTCGAATCAGTTTGCTGATAGTACCAGCTCTCTGGACTGCTCGAGACAACATCACCCCCAGCACCGACAGAAGCAGCCCGAATCGCATCTATCTTCGCCTGAAGAGTAGCCACCATTTTATTGGCCTCTTCCTGCTCAGCGTTTAGACTACTGATGGTGTTCTGCGTATCAGAGTAGATCTGACTCTTCAATGTCTGACGCTGTTCCAAATAACTTTTCTGATTTTCTTGCGATGTCTGTAGCTGGTTTAAAGTGGCCAACTGAGTACTTTGACTATCTTTTTGTGCTGTCAGGTCAGCTCTCATCTGATTTATCTTGTCAATCTCGTTTTGAATCTGAGACCTGACAGAATCATAATACTGCTGCTTGTCTACAACCTCAGATAAGTTGTCTGAGCTTAAAACTGAATCAAGAAATGCTGATTGCCCCTCCATATACCACGATGCAATCACGTTGGACATCACTTCTTGTTCCGCCATAAGTTTTTCCTCTTCAGTCTTAATATTGGCTTCCAATTCAGCAATTTTGCTTTGTGTGCTAGATATTTGCCCCTCTGTCGAGATAATCGCGCTTTGGGTATCGTCAATTTGCGAATCGAGTAAGTTGATATCCGCTGATATCTGCTGAGCCTGAGCCGCCTTAGCAGCTGCTGCCGCCTTAGCCGCCGCTGCTTGCTGCTTATAATATTCCTGCTGTGCTTTTAACTGAGACTCTGTCGCCGCACCTGTTGAAACAGGCATAACAAAAACAGCCAGAGTAATTATACTTGCAATAAGTTTTATTTTAAAACTTTTCACTTTATGAACTTTCTAACAATGAATTATCCTGCGGCAAGACCGCAGGGAATAACAAGTTTAAAACTATTTTAAATGTTTCCTGACCGCCCAGACTGAACAGCCAGTACCAAGTGCGATGCCTACCACAAGCTGAGAAAGGATGATTGCCCAGTAGCTTATGTTGGCAACGACGGCACTGACATTCGCTACACCGAGATAATTACCGGCTGCAGGCAGAGAAAACTTTGCGGTTAAATACAGGATCAAAGATGAAATTATTGCCGCAACAACACCATAACCAATACCCTCAACAATAAATGGTCCCTGCACATACCAGTCGCCCGCCCCGACCAACTTCATGATATCGATTTCATCACTTCGCGCATAGATGGTCAGGCGAATAGTATTATAAATGATCAGGACAGAAATGGCCACAAATAAAATAGATAGAGTCCAGCCAACATACTTGATAAAGTTGGTGATCTTGATCAAGCGATCGACCAGGTCTTTGTTTTTGCGATAACTAATTTCTTTGATCAATGGCTTGTAATCTTTGTCACTTAAGAAATCGTTGACAGCATCGAGATCCTCTGGCTGCTCCGTCTTAATATCCAGGCTTCGCGGCAACGGATTGTAATCAGAGCTGATAATATCACGCAATTGAGTGTTATCGGAGTTTTGCTTTTTCCAGACCTCAAGAGCCTTTTCCTTGGAGATGTAATCGACAGACTTAACATCAGAACGCGCCAGCAAAGTGTTCTCAATTTTAAATATCTGATCGTTTGAAACCGAATCATTAAAATATACCGAGATATCGACCTTGCTTCGGAGCATCGTTGTTGTCGAATTAACCATAATTAGCAAACAAACAAAAAATGAGACCGTGAAAAGAGTCAACACCATGATTAACGTCGCTGCCAGTGATAACCAACGATTGCGCCACAAAGAAATTGAGGCCGTCTTGGTAATACGTTTAATTGTTGTAAAGAATTGCTTCATGACAAAGATCAAAAATTAGATTGAACGATTAAAGGTTATACTTGCCCTTCTGCTGGTCAGAAACCAACTTGCCCTCTTTCATTGTGATTACTCTCTTCTGTAATGAATCGACAACCTCGCGATCATGAGTCGCCAACATTACTATTGTGCCCTGCTTGTTGATTTTAAATAGTAGTTCGACGATCTCCCAGGTCGACACTGGATCGAGGTTTCCAGTCGGCTCGTCAGCAATTAGAAGTTTTGGATTATGAACAAGAGCACGGGCGATGGAGACACGCTGCTTCTCTCCACCGGATAACTCTTCGGTAAAGGAAAAAGCTCGTCGCGTCAGCCCGACTAAATCGATGATTTTGGGCACCTTATCCTTGACCTCATCATCAGGAGCATCACATACCTCGAGGGCAAAGGCAACGTTCTCATAAACAGTTTTTTTGGGCAGTAGTTTAAAATCCTGGAAGATTACACCAACCTTGCGACGGAAATATGGCAGCTCCTTCTTCTTCAGCTCGGTAATGTCTCGGCCAGCCACGACGATCTTGCCTGACGTCGGCTTCTCTTCACAGGTCAGTAACTTAATCAAGGTTGATTTGCCAGCTCCAGACGGACCAACAAGTGATATAAATTCGCCAGCCGAAATGCAAAAAGAGACATCGTGTACTGCCTCAATATTGGCCGAGTATTGCTTGGTTACGTTTTGAAATTCTATTACAGTATCTTCAGTCCCTGTCTTCGTCTCTGTCTTTGCGGATTTTTTCTCGTCTTTTGGTTTTTCTTTTAAGTCGATATCCCCTGTCATATTGACCCTACTAACTTAGTATAAATGTCTGAAAGATTATTATATCACACCATCGAATTTGTTAAATCCATCCCATCCATCTCAGCGCTTTTCTCCAGACCGAAATTCGCCAGGATTGATGGGGCAATGTCAGCCAAAACTCCGATCGGGGGCGTCGAAACATATTGGAAATAAGCTTCTTTCGGGAATTCTGTCTGCACAAAACTGTATGGTTTCTGAATGAAATCAAGATAAATAAGCGGCACAGGATTGGTGGTGTGCTCCTTGTGAGGCTGCTTGGTCTCCGGATCGATCATCGTCTCACAGTTACCATGATCAGCAGTAATCATCACCTTGTAGCCATGCTCCGAAGCTGCTGGCAAGACCTTAGCCAGACAACTATCCACCGCTTCACACGCCTTGATTGCTGATTCGGCAACACCAGTGTGGCCGACCATGTCACCATTAGCATAATTAACAACGATGAAATCATAATCTTTGGTGATTGCAGTAAGCAATTTTTCCGTCACCTCTGATGCCGACATCTCTGGGATCTTGTCATAGGTTGGTGATTTTTTTGACGGAACAACCTCATCAGTTTCGTTTTGCAGCGCTGCTTCGATACCACACTTGAAAAAATAGGTCACATGAGCATATTTCTCTGTTTCAGCAGTATGAAATTGTCTCAAACCATGATTTGCTATTATCTCAGCCAAAGTGTTTTCAAGGTTTTCTGGTGCAAAAACTGGCTGAGCCTTCTGATCTTTTTGATATTGTGTCATCGTCACAATCTGGAGACCATTTGGGACTTTTGTATCCTGACCGCCAGTCAACAAATCCAGTGTTTGCCTAGTACGATCGCTACGATGGTTAAATAGAATAACTGAGTCGTTCTCTCCGATCACCCCGCCCTCGCCGATAACCGACGGCTCGATGAACTCATCATTAACATTCTTGGCGTAATTGGCATCAAGTGCTGCCTCGACCGTGTCATATTTTTCGCCCGTGTTTTGAAGCATCAGATCGAGCGAACGTTTTTGCCGATCCCAGTTTTTGTCGCGATCCATGGCATAGTACCGCCCGATTAGTGTAGCAACGCGGCCGCAACCATATTGTTTAAATGCCTTATCTAGTTGCTCAGCAAAACCTTTGGCTGCCTGCGGTGCTGTATCACGTCCGTCAGAAATAAAATGAACCAAAACCTTTGAAAGTCCATCGTTCTTAGCGGCCTCCAAAATAGCAAAAACATGACGAATGTGAGAGTGAACCCCACCATCTGAAACTAAACCGACTAGATGCAATATTGAATTATTTTTCTTGGCATTTTCGATCGCACCGAGCATTACTGTGTTTTTGGCAAAATCACCGGACTCGATCGCCAAATCGATACGTGGCAAATTTTCCCAAGCGACCCGACCAGAACCAAGATTCATGTGGCCAACTTCAGAGTTGCCAGGCTCACCCGGTGACAAACCGACCTCGAGACCGGCAGCTGTAATCGAAGTTTTGGGATAGTTGGCGTAGAGGTAATCAACCGTCGGCGTCTTGGCTAGAAATGGAGAATTACCCTCCTCTGTACCTGAGAGTCCCCAACCGTCCATGATGATAAGCATTACTTTATTGGCCACTTTTTCTCCTGTTTACTAGCATCGTTAATTATATCACCAGAAGGTTTCGAGAGCAAAAATTATTCACAATTCCCGCCAAATTTTCTTGCAAAAAAACACAAAATATGGCATACTATTGGCGTCGGTCAATCTCGACCGAGGAGAACTCGCATGGCCATCCCGAGGGATCAGGTCAACAAAGCAGTTGACCGAACCATCCTCGCCGTAGCGTCAATCGGCATCGGAGCACTTGGAGGTGTTGCCTTCGGCTTTGCCACCAAGAACGCCAGCATCGGCTGGCTGTTTGGCCTTGTCCTCGCCACCGTGGCGTCGCTCATCGCCAAGGTGAAATGACAACGCCAAGGGAGATTCGACATGAAGCGCCTCCTGCGCAAAGTCCTGAGTGACATGGTGTCTCTCTCGGTGATCCTGCTAGCGATCACGCTGCTCTTCGTAGCAGCGGGACTACCGGTGCTGAAAGCTCACCGCAGTCCCCTGACCCTGGCCTGGGTGATCGTCACCGGAGCCTTCTTCCTGGCAACGTACGCAATCGGTGGATACACCGTCTCGCACTACGTCAGCTACTGGCGACGGCACGATGGACTTCGCCTGTTCGGCATCCCAATCATCCGACCCCGCAACAAGACAGTCTGATGCACGAGAACATGACTCGAGACCACCCAATCGAGATCATTAGCGCGATAATCAAGTCCGTCGCGCTGATCATCGCGCTCACCGCATGTCTAGGATTACTCGTCGTCTTCGCAATGGCTGTAATGGTCACCGCAAGATACGACGAGCTCGCTAGCGAGTCGCCCCATGCCCCTCCGACGGCGTCCTAGACGCCGTCGGAGAGAAAGAAACTAGAGTTCAATATTTATTTTCCATGACATTTCTTATATTTCTTGCCGCTACCGCATGGACAAGGATCGTTGCGGCCAACCTTTTTGACCCCCTTGACCTGAGAAACAGGTCCTGTCTTGGCTGATTCCTGCATCCGATCATAGACCGTCCTACCTGACCCCATTGATTTTGCTACTTTTACAATACTGTCGCTGACAGCGCTAGTCTTCGGTCTTTCATCTTTAATCTCTTGGTCAAACCCGCCAATCTTGTCAGCATCGGGCTCGGAGTATTCCGCCTGTTTTAAGTTAATCGGTGCCAGCCCCGAAGGGACCCCCGTTGGGGGCTGTGGAACATTTACCTCAACCTTGAAAATTGTCCTAGCGACATTTGATTCTATCGATTTCAAGAGGCCCTCAAACATCCGATAAGCTGCCTGCTTGTACTGAACAAGCGGATCCTTTTGACCATAACCTTGTAACCCGATACCGGTACGGAGCTCATCCATCGTCGTCAGGTGCTCGATCCAGAGCATATCGATCGTTCGCAGATAGACCATCTTCTCGACCTGCCGCATCACTTCAGATGTTATTTTTTTCTCTCGATGCTCGTAGAGTTTTTTGGCAAAATCTTTAATCTTGTCTTCGTCGGTTTCCGGTAAATCAGTCGCGCCAAAAATTGCCTTTAGTTCATTGAAAATTTTTTCATTGTCCCCGACATTGAGAGCAAAAATATTCACGATCTCCTCATCAACCACATCAAGAATTTCGGATTTCAATACACTCGTTCCCTGTTCCCCGTTCCTCGTTCCCTCCAAAATGTTCCTGCGCTTTCGATAGATCACCTCGCGGTGTTTGTTCATCACGTCATCGTATTCAACTAGATGTTTCCGCATATCGAAGTTGTGACCCTCGACTCGACGCTGCGCTGACTCGATCGAGCGGGAGATAATCTTGTTTTCGATCGGCATGTCGTCAGGAAGCCCAAGCGAATTCATCATATTCTTCAATTTATCGCCGCCAAAGATGCGCATCAGATCGTCCTCCATCGAGACGAAGAACTGCGATGATCCAGGATCACCCTGACGCCCAGCACGGCCACGCAACTGGTTGTCGATGCGTCGTGCCTCATGGCGCTCAGTACCTAAGACATGCAAGCCGCCGGACTCCCTGACACCCTCGCCAAGCTTAATGTCGGTACCACGACCAGCCATGTTGGTTGCCACCGTCACCGCGCCTTTCTGGCCCGCCTTGGCGATAATCTTGGCTTCACGATCATGATGCTTAGCGTTTAGGACTTCGTGTTTGATGCCAGCTTGCTTCAATTTCCTCGACAAAATTTCGTTCTTGGCCACCGAGACCGTACCGATCAAGACCGGCTGACCAGCTTCGTTAAGCTCTCTGACACTCTCGACAATGGCGTCAAATTTCCCCTCCTCAGTCTTGTAAATCTTGTCAGATAGATCCTTGCGCACGACCGGCTTGTTGGTCGGAATCTCGACGACGTCAAGCTCATAAATCTTGTAAAATTCCTCTGCCTCGGTCGCTGCTGTGCCAGTCATACCAGCCAGCTTGCCGTAGAGTCGGAATAAATTCTGGAAGGAGATCGTCGCCAGGGTCTGCGATTCTTGCTTGATCTCGACACTCTCCTTGGCCTCGATCGCCTGGTGCAGACCCTCAGAGTAGCGTCGCCCGACCATCAGGCGACCGGTAAATTCATCGACGATCAAAATCTCGCCATCACATACGACATAGTCGCGATCACGCTTAAATAATGTTTCCGCCTTTAGCGCTTGCTCCAGATGATGGACCATCGCCAGACC
>Ga0172368_10004794_pt1 | contig 15456 bp, 11 predicted proteins | sample Lak11m_FD_114540 | JGI IMG/M metagenome (GOLD analysis project Ga0172368, IMG submission 114540) | Freshwater microbial communities from Kabuno Bay, South-Kivu, Congo - kab_022012_11m | ecosystem: Environmental > Aquatic > Freshwater > Lake | place: Democratic Republic of the Congo: South-Kivu...
CAGGTCGAGCGGCGCCGTTCGGGCTGCTCGCGGGGGTCGTTCAGGGGGCGTTCCTCTCGCCTGCGCTGGGAAGCATGGCGGTGAGCCGGACCATCTCCGCGTGGGCGGTTGGCCTGCTGGAGGCGCGGTTCTACCGCGAGCACATGGTCGTCACGGCCGCAGCGGGCTTCCTCGCGGCCGTCCTGGCGGACGCATCGTTCTATGCGTTCGCACCGCAAGAGCGGCCCGGCCTCTACGCCGCCAGGGCGCTTGGCCGGGCCGTCTATACGATGCTGCTTGCTATGCCGTTCGCAGTCGTCGTGCGCCGGCTGTTCCCACGCCGACCCTAGGGTCGCCCTCCGCCGTGCGTGCGGACAGCCGAACGTCCCAGAGCGTGGCCGATCCTGAACGGCCTCCCGGAGCAACTTGAGACGCGAGGCGCCGATCGTCGTCGCCGCGCCGTCGCAGAACCTCGACGACCCTATCGCGCCCTGCGCTGATCTCTACACCGGCCAACGCATTTGTCATTGGCTCCTGCCAACCAAGGAGCCTGCTCCGCAACGCTGCGGATCGCATGCGCACCCGAGACCATTCGCCTTCCATCGCTCCGTATCCCATGCCCCCCATGGCTTGCAGAGGCGCTCAGTGCACGTCCCACCTCGTTCCGTCGAGCGCGGAGTTGCGCCGAGCGCCGCCGAGCGAGCCGCACCCTCTGTGAACCATCCCGAGCATCGCGTGGGCCATGAGGGCCACCGTCATATGGCGGTACCATCCTTCCCACGACTTGCCGGTGAAGCGGTCCAGGCCTACGGTTCGACGTGCATCCCGCATGCCGCGCGTCACTCGCCTGCAGCCGTCGAGACAACTCATCATCTGCTCGAACGTGTCGCCGGTTCGGGTGAACGCCAGGAAGTACTCGACGGACGAGCTGTCCCACGTCAGACGCTTTGCGAGGAGCCAACGTTCCCAATCCGCGCCGGCGCCGCAGTGGACCTGGACTCCCGCGCAGACCTCGCCGTCGAGCGCCATCTGTGATCGCGGCGCGGCTCGCCACGCGTCCTGCGGCCAGACCGCAACAAGGGCGTCTGCCCGCAGTGTGGTGTTCTTCACACGCACGATGTGCCTGCCCGGAACACCCATGATGTAGGGCTCTCCGAGCTGCTCCAGCCACAGGCGCAATCCGGCATCGGCGCCGAACGTCGGCCCGGCGGCGATGCACCGGTGCGGCACTCCTGCCTGCAGGGCGCGCTCGAGCATGAGGCGAGCCATCTGCGGCCGGGTTGTGTAGGTAACGTGGGACGGAAGCCCCGAGGCAAGCCTGAGGCTCTCCTGTTCGGTCCAGCATCGAGGCAGAAACAGCTCACGGTCGAGGTAGCCCTCGCCTCGCGGGCTCGAGTATGCGAGGAAGACGCCGGTCTGACGGTGCTCGGCGCGCCCCCCGTCCTCGTCCGTGTAACGCTGCGCGCCGACGTAGGCGCTGCTGTCCTTGACGAACTCGGCTTCGTCCAGAACGAGCACGCCGTCCGGCGCTGCCAGGTGATCAAGGACCTGTTGCCTGAGCGACAGCCTTGCCTCCTCCTGGTCCCAGCGCGCCATCGCGCTTGGCGCTGTCGCCATGTCGAAACCGGTCTCAGGTCCCAGCCTATCTCGCGGGGCGTAGTAATCCCCTTCGGCACGGCCCCAGCCGTGCCCGTACGCCGCTGTAGCCATATCTGCTTGGTGTCGGCGTCTGGGCTAGGGATTGACCGTGAGCGTGCCGCTGGCCTGCCCGCCATTGCGGTACGTGGTCACCGTTGCCTGGACCGAGCCGGCGACCGTGACCGTCTGCAGCGGGAAGGTGACGCTGTCGTAACCCACCGGAACCACGACGTTCTCCGGGAAGTCGGCGAACAGTTCGGGGTGATCCGTCTCCATTGCGACGACGGCATCCGACTCCTCGACAACGGCATCGAGCGTGACGGTGCACTGAGCCGTCTGTCCTCCGGTCACGGCGTCGGGCTGGACGACCGTGCAGGCCGGAATCGTGATCGGGTGCGGGCGTCCGCCGATCCCGAGGTTGGGCGCCTCGGCCCAGGCGAAGAGGCCGAGCGTTGCGATGAGAGCGACTACAGCGATGCGGTGTGTGCGGTACATGCGAATACCCTCCTTATTGGTGTCCGACTTGGGCCGCTGTTGACCCCAGTTTACGAGCGGAACGTTCAGGGAACGTTCACAGGTAGACCGGCCTCGCGGCGGGTTTGTGAACGGAACGAGCGTGAGATTCGGCAAAGCGGGCACTGAACGGTCGTGAACGCTGTGAACGGATCGCCGTGAACGGTCGGAGAGGTCGCGAAGGGGGTGCAGCGATGACATAGATCGGCCATGAGGCCGGCAGCAGGGGCGCCGCTAAGCTGCGCGGCGGACGAAGTTCAGGAGCTCTTCGCCGTCCATGGCGGCGCCGTCGGCCCAGCGGGCTGCGAACTCCTCGTCCGTCAGAGCCTCGCGCACAGCCTGAACGGTCTCTTCGTGGTCCGCGGTGCTGCCCGTATCCAGGGTCAGGCCTGAGCGCTCCAATACGACAGCCGCGGCGCCCGCCAGCGTCGCGGCCTCAGCGGCGGCACCCCGGTAATGCGCCACCGCGGCGAACCTGCGCAACACCTGGGCGGCATGGATGAGGTCACCGGACCTGAGGAAACCCGCAAGTGCCTCGCTATATTGCTTCCAGGCCTCATCGGCCTCCCACAGCTCACATGCGACGTCGCCGAGATTGGCGCGAACGACCGCCGAACCCCAGTGGTCGCCTCTCTCCGATAGCAGTCCCAGCGCACGCGTGTTCATTGCGCGTGCGCTCTCCAGGTTGCCGGCGAGGAGGTCCAGCGTGGCGATGTTCGCGAGGGCTGAGGTCACTGTGGTGCTGCTGCCGGCTGCCTCGGCAATCTGCAGGCCCTCCCTGTAGGCCGCCATGGCCTCGTCGTTCTTCCCGGCCGCCTGCTGCGCCCGCCCCAGGTTCGTAAGGCCCACCGCGAGCCCGCTCTGATCGCCGATCGTGCGCCATAGCGCGACGCTCACGGAGGCCTGCTCCACAGCGCTGGCGAAGTCACGCTCCGCCACGGCCATGGCGCTGGAGAGCCCTACGACGTCGGCCTGCGCCTTGACCTCGCCGCGTGCCGCGGCGACAGCCGCAGCCCGGCTGAGCGCCTCCCTGCCCTCGGCCCACAGTCCGCGTATTGTCCAGTAGACGAACAGGTCGTGCGCCATCCGCAGGCCGGTAGGCGGATCGTTCTCAGTGCACCACTGAAGGGCCGCCCGCAGGTTATCGTGCTCCGCATCGAGCCGCTCCAGCCACTCCGTCTGGTCGGCCCGCTGCAAGTGGGGCCGCGCATCGGAGGCAAGCTTGGCGAAGTAGGCCGCATGCCGGGCCGCGATGAACGGAACGTCCCCGGGAGTCAGCTTCTCCGCGGCGAACTCGCGGACGATCTCGAGCATGCCATAGCGCACCTCGTCGCCCGACCTGTCCACAGTCACCAGCGAGCGCCCGCGCAGGTCGGCCATGACCTGGAGCGCCCGGTCTGAGCCGCATACGGCATCGAAGCTCTCGAGCGTCCATCCGCGGCGGAACACGGAGAGCGCGGCGAACGTGCGCTGGAGGTCAGGCGGAACCAACCGGTAGCTCCACTCGAGCGACGCCGTAAGGCTCGAATGCCGCGTGGCGACACCGGCCTTCCGCCCGACAAGCAGTTCGAGCTTGTTGGCCAAACGGGCGACCATCTGCTGCGGCGCCAGTTCCGCAGCCCATCCGGCCGCCAGCTCGATGGACAGGGGCAGGCCCTCCAGCTCCTCGCAGAGGCGTGCAATATGACCGGCCGTACGATGAGTGACCTTCAGATCCGGGACGAGCTTGGTCGCTCGGTCCAGGAAGAGCTGGACGCAGGCGAACTCCAGAAGGCGTTCCGGCGTGCCCGGCTTCCTGGGCACCGGCAGCGGCTCTACGGGGAACTGCTGCTCGCCCACGACATCGAGAGCATGCCGTGACGTCGCGATCATGGTCAGTGACGGCACGTTCTGCAGCAGGCGGAGGACCAGGAAACGGGCGTCGGATGAGACTTGCTCGAGGTTGTCAAGAACGAGGAGCCACGGGCTGCGCGCGAGGAGCTCCTCAACCTGCACGATCACCTCACGCCCCTCCGCGATCTGGAGGCGGACGGCAGCGGCGATCGCCGACGGAATCTCGCTCCCGGAGGCCACGTCCGCGAGCGGCACAAACGCCACGGGCCGCCCCGTGGACTGGGCAAGGCGCGAGGCGTACTCAACGGCCAGGCGCGTCTTGCCTGCGCCGCCTGTTCCAGTCAGCGTGATGAGCCGATCCACGCCGGCAGCGACGATAGCGTCAAGCCTGGCGATCTCCTCCTCGCGCCCAAAGAAGCGGGTGAGCTGCAGGGGCAAGAGCGGAGCAGGATGCGGTGGCCGCTTGGCGGGAGGGGCAGGGGCGGACGGTCTGCGTTCGACGGGCTGCGTGGGCCTGGGAACAACCTCCATCGGAGGCTGCGCGGGACGGCCCCGGGACCTGTCGTCCTCGGTCCGCTCCGTTGGCTGATCACCGGGGCTTTCGGCGGGAGGCGCAGCCTCTGTGTGCGGGGGCGGTTGTCCCGTCAGCCTGGCTTCAGCCCGGGCCCGGTCCCTGAGAGTGCGCGCTCGCGTCGGTATCTCGGCCAGGTCGCCGCTATCATACATCCGCTCCATGGTTTCGTATTGCCGTATGACGTCACTGTGCCGTCCAGCCAGCGTCAGCAGATTCATGAGGCTGCAGTGGGAGCGTTCCTCGTAGGGGTTCTCCTCGACAAGCTTGCGCGCGGTTGAGATCGCCTGGTCGAGGTCGCCGGTCTGCCTCATCAGGGCGGACAGCTCCTGCAACGCATCCACGAACTCGAGGCTCAGCCTGTTCCGTTCTTCGTCCACGATCTCTTCGAGATGACCCGGCATCAGCTCGCCGCCGTATAGCTCGAGGGCAGCCATCAACTGGGCCTGGCGCTGCTCCGGCGGCATCCCCCTTCTGCGAGCGATGAGCTTGCGGAACTCAACCACGTCGCAGATAACCGCCTCGGGGTTCAGTGAGACGTTGGTCCGTCGGTGGCTCATGAGGACGGTCCCGGGCGGCACGCTCTCAGGCTCGAGCTGATTGCGCAGCGAGGCGAGCGCGACACGGACATTGGTCTGGGCGGCGCCTAGCTCGCTGTCGGGCCAGAACTTGTCGGCGAGGGTCTCCCTGGAGCACTGTTGCCCGAGGTTCCAGGCGAGGTACCCCAGCATGGCCTCCATCTTGGCGGTCCGGCAACGAGCATGCACCCGGCTCCCGCTGCGGAGCTCGAATGTGCCCAGCAGGCTGATGCGCCAGGGCTCGGTCAGCATGTGTCGGGTCCGGATGCCGGTCCGGCACTCAAGAGGGGATCGGCGCGCTGAGCGGGGCGCCCCAACCGGCGCATCGCCGCGTTGCCGAGCTTCTGCACGGAGTAGGCCTCGCGCAACGCGAGCACGAACAGGCGGGCCGTGTGGATGCACCGAAGCCGCTCGGGATGCAGCGGGCGGCTTGCAACGGAGACGAGGGTCGCTTCGAGCGTCTCCCAGGCATGGAGCCTCTCGGCGCCGGCCTCGACGTCGTCGTCCCACGCTACGACTGCATCGGCTATCAGGTCGAAGGATGTACGGACCGATCGGCGAGCCCTCTCGGACGAGCTTGCGACCCCGCTGTTGGCGCACTCCCTGGCGATCCGAAGGACCTCATCCGCATCCGCGCGCGTTCGGATCCGGTTCACGAGCCACCAGCAGGCGTGACCAAACGCGCCCGTCACGGGGTCAGAGGCCAGTTCGTCGAAGAGGGATGGTTGGTCTCCCACTGAGGAGAATCCCCCTGTACTATACTGAGACTCGCAAGAGGCGGTTTGTGACAGTATGTTGTGCAGAAACATCGAGACCGGCACGAACGCCGGTGGCGCAGATGGGGAGGCATGCCATGAAGGTCCTATCTCTGTGCGGCTCGCGCAATCGTAGCGGCCGGACGGCCCGGGCCGGCGCGGCGCTCGCATCAGGAGCGGCGAGCGCGGGAGCGCTGTGCGACGTCGAGTTCCTGCCGGAGCTTGACATCAGGCGCTGCCGGCAGTGCGATGAGGACGGCTGGGGACTCTGTCGGCGCGAAGGACGCTGCTGCATCGAGGACGACTTCGAGCGGCTCGCGGAGGCCGTCCGCGCCGCCGACGCGCTCGTCGTCGCCACGCCGGTGTACTTCGGGGAGATCAGCGAGAGCATCCGGGCATTGCTCGACAGGCTCCGGCGGATCTGTATGCACGAACAGGGCAAGGCCGGCATCGCGGGCAAGCCGGCTCTGGGCATCTGCGTGGCCGGCGGCGGAGGGGGAGGTGCGCCGGCCTGTTCCGCCGAGCTTGTCCGGATCCTGCAGATCTGCGGATTCGACGTGCTCGACATGGTCGCCGTCCGCAGGCAGAACCTGGACCTGAAGACGCAGGTGCTGGAGCTGACGGGACGATGGCTGGTCGGCGCGATCCAGCCGCATGAGCCGCCCCAGCCCGCCTGAGGCGCAGCGCGAGAAGCCCGGCTACTGCATGTAGTGGATGCGGTGGCGGTTCGCGGCCAGCAGGCGGGCGTTGTACTCGTCGCCGCCGTCGAGGTTCGCGCTCATGAACACCGGCGGCTCGATGCCGGCGGCGAGCAGGCGCGCGGTTACTTCCACGGCGAGGGCGTTGACGATGGCGCATCCCAGGACGCTTGAGAGCGGGCCGACGGGCTGGGCGAATCCCTCCAGTCGTACCGCAGCGTCACCGAGCGGCGCGCCGTTGTCTATCACGATGTCGCACAGGTCCGCCAGCCTCTTCCCGGAGGAGTGGCGACTGGCGACCCCGGTCGTGTAGGCCAACGACGTGATGCCGATCACCTGCGCCCGCGCCTCGCGCGCCGCAATGGCGGCGTCAATCGCCACGGCATTGCGCCCTGAGGTCGAGACGACGATGAGTACGTCGCCGTCTGCGACCGGGGAGCCGCGGACCAGCTCGGCGCCCAGCCCCTCGATCCGCTCAATCTTGGAAGTTAGCGTCATCGGACGCACGAACAGGTTCATCCCGTGCGGATAGATCGGGTTCACCAGCATCAGGCCGCCGGTCCGGTACACCATCTCCTCGGCCACCATGAAGGAGTGGCTGGCCCCGAACGCGTAGAGCGCCTTTCCGGCGCAAATGGCTCCCGCCATCGCATCGGCGGCGCGGGCGATCGGGTCCGCCTGACTCGTCTCTACCGCCTCCAATGCCTCCGCTACCGCGCGGAAGTAGCTCGCTGCCGACATCGCCGTCTCCTGGAACGTAGATCGCCGGGCCTTCAGTAGCCCCGCTCATTGTAGCGGCGTCGCGCGTCCTCGTAGTAGGCTTGCCCACCGTCCCGGTTCACGCTGATAAAGACCGTCGGCGGGTCACCCTCCGCCGCCATCCGCGACATTACCTGCTCCCAGATCATCCAGCCGGCCACCGCGAAGCCGACGCCGGACACCGGCAACACTGTCACGTCAATGCCGGGTACGGCGACGGCGGCGTCGCCGTAGGGCGCGCCGATGTCCACGACGACATCCACTGCATCACACAACCGCCTGCCCGACGGATGCAGCGACGCAACGTTCGTGGTGTACGCCATGGAAGTCAGGCCGATGGTGGAGACCCCCATATCGCGGCAGGCCAGCGACAGCTCGACGGGCCGGACATTGCGCCCCGACACGCTGCCTATAACGACGACGTCGCCGGCCCTCAGGTTGCCCGTCCTGACTGCGAGACGGACGAGCTCGATATCACGATGGACAGGCTCGGGCCTCGGACGATCGGTAAGGCACGACGCTACGGGATCCGTGACGGTCATGCCGAAGCTGAGCGACTGCAAGGCGGCAAGCCCCCCTGCCCGGTTCAGGAAGTCGCCCTGGATGCCGTGGCCGACCTCGCTGCAGAACACTGCGCCGCCCCCGCGCAGCGCGCCTATCACCAGGTCGGCGGCCTTGCCGACCGCCCCCGTCTGCGTCCCCTCAAGATGGTCGAGCACTCGCCGTACCGCGTCAACGTAACCCATGCACTCCCCCTATTCGTCGTCGCTTGTCGTGGCGATCAGACGCTCCCGAAAGCCCGCCTCCAGGCCCGGGATATGCGGCGCAGCCGCGACCATCGCGCCCACCACTTCGCGGCGTGCCGGCACGACGGGTCGGAGCCCCGGCGCGAAGCTCGCCGCGCACTCACTAACGCGCGACCAGTAGACTCGTGACCGGCGCGCGAGGCTCCCGGCCGCAATGAGAGGCAGTCTCGCCTCCTGCAGGTCCAGGCCGCTGACCACGTCTCTGAGCGTCTCCGCCAGGGCGTCTGCCGTCTCGTGGACCAGTCGCAAGGCTACACGATCGCCGGCCTCGGCGTGTGCGGCCACGATCCGTGCGAGTCCCGCGATCTCCGAGCGGTCACGGCATTGCAGCATGTACTCCACGAGGGAGAATCGGTCCGCGCCGGTGTAGGCGCGGCACGCGGCCACGAGGGGCTCGGCCAGAGACGTCCGGTGGCGCTCGTGCCATGTGGCGCGCCCGACCGCTCGCACAGCGCGCAGGCCCAGATCGAAGGCGCTACCGGCATCGCCGAGCATCGGCCCAAGGGCGTCGAGCATCAGTTCACGCCCATCTTGCGTGCGCCCGAACACGAACGCACCTGTACCCGCGAGTGAGACCACTCCCGCCGAGCATCCGACGAGCGCCATGGGCCCGTCCTGCTCGCGGACCGGGTGATACTCCGTGCGATCGCATAGCTCATCCGGCAGGATGCCCGGAGGCATCTGCCCGCGGCCAACCACATGAAGCGCAGCGACTGACGAGAATCCGAATCCGTCCAGCGCCCCGGCCACGGCCCTGCGCAACGACTCTCTGGTGCGCCCGCTCCCGCCCGGTCCCCGACCGCTCGCGGGATCCCGGAAATCGCAGTAGCCCCGAGCCGCGAACCCGCCTGATCCATCGGCAAGCAGGGCCTCGCTCTTGGTCCCGCCGGAGTCGATCCCAAGCACATAGACACGAGCTGGCGGCGGCTCCTTCATCTCTCTGGGACGATCGCTCTCGGGGCTCTAGAAGGTCTCGTGCTCGGTCCGGGCGATGATCTCGTCCTGAAGCGCGGGCGTGAGATCGCAGAAGTAGTCGCTGTAGCCGGCTACTCGAACGATAAGGTCGCGGTGCTTGTCGGGTCGCGCCTTGGCGTCGCGCAATGTCGCCGCTTTCACGACGTTGAACTGCACATGGTGCCCTCCGAGGCGGAAGTAGGCGCGGATCAGATCGGAAAGCCTGCGGATGCCCTCGGCCCCCTTGAGGACGCTCGGGCTGAACTTCAAGTTCAGCAGCGTCCCGCCGGTCCTCTCATGGTCGAGCTTGGCCGCCGACCGGACGACGGCCGTGGGGCCGTGGCGGTCCGCGCCCTGAACCGGTGAGATGCCTTCGGAGAGGGGTTCCCCCGCGCGCCGTCCGTCCGGCGTGGCTCCGGTTACCGAGCCGAAGTATATGTGGCACGTCGTGGGGAGCATATCCACGTGATAGCACCCGCCGCGCGAGTTCGGCCTCCCGTCCACGCAGGAGTAGTAAGCCTCGAACACCTTGCGCATCACCTCGTCGGCTTCGTCGTCATCGTTGCCGTAGCGAGGCGACCGATTGCGCAACGTCCCTCGCAGGTCCTCCGCACCGGCGAAGTCCGCGCTGAGCGCCGACAGCAGCGCACCCCATGCCACGTCGCCGGTATGGAACACATGGCGCTTGAGCGCGGCGAGGCTGTCGGTCACGGTCCCGAGGCCAACCCCCTGAACGTAGCTCGTGTTGTAACGCGCCCCGCCGGCATGGTAGTCGCGGCCTCGCGCGATGCAGTCATCCACCAGCAGCGAAAGGAAGGGGGCCGGCATGCGCGTGGCATAGAGCCGCTCTATGACGTGGTTCCCGCGCAGCTTCACGTCGAGCAGAAACGACATCTGGCGCCCAAACGCGCCCATCAGGTCGTCGAAGGACCGCATGTCCTTCGGAGCTTGCGAGACCGGACCCACCTGAACGCCGGTACGCGGGTCCAGGCCCTGGTTCAGCGTCAGCTCGAGGACCTTGGGCAGGTTGAAGTAGCCGGTCAGGATGTAGGCTTCCTTACCGAACGCGCCGGCCTCGACGCACCCGCTCGTGCCACCGTTCCGGGCATCCTCCAGCGACTTGCCCTGTCGCAGCAACTCCGCGATGACCGCATCGGCATTGAATACGGACGGCTGTCCCCAGCCCTTGCGGATCACCTCGGCGGCCGCACGCACGAACCGGTCCGGGCTCTTGCCGCTCACTTGCACATTCGAGCTCGGCTGCAGGAGCCGCATCTCGTCTATCACTTCAAGGATCAGGTACGTCAGCTCGTTCACGCCGTCGGAGCCGTCCGGCCTCAGGCCGCCCACGTTGATGTTGCAGAAGTCGGTGTATGTGGCGCTTTCGGCGGCCGTGACGCCGACCTTGGGCGGCGCAGGCTGGTTGTTGAACTTGATCCAGAAGCACTGGAGCAGCTCGCGCGCCTGCTCATGGGTCAGCGTGCCGTCCGCGATGTCCTGCGCGTAGAAGGGGTAGAGGTGCTGGTCGAGGCGCCCCGGGCAGAAGGAATCCCAGGTGTTGAGCTCGGTAATGACCCCGAGGTGGCAGAACCAGTAGGCCTGGAGGGCTTCGTGGAGCGTCCGAGGCGCATGGGCCGGTACTCGGGCGCAGACCTCGGCGATGCGGCGTAGCTCCTCCGCCCGCACAGGATCGCTCACGACGCGGGCCTCGGCTTCGGCCCTCTCCGCGTGCCTTCGCGCGAAGAGCATCACGGCCTCGGCGCAGATATCCATTGCGCGCAACTCTTCATGCTTGTCGAACGCCTCGGGGTCTCCGGTCCAGTCCAGAGCCGACATGGCTCTCCGGACATCCGCCTGGAAGTCGGTCAGGCCGCGCCCGTATATCTTCCCGTCGAGAACGGTGTGCCCGGGCGCGCGCTGTTCCATGAACTCCGTGAAGATGCCGGCGCCGTATGCGGCGTGCCACTCGTCGGTCATGTGGGAGAGAATGACGTCCCGCATCGCACGGCCCTTCCAGAACGGGATGATGCGATCCTCGTAGACCCGCCGAACCTCATCGGAGACGGCGTAGTGGACCTTCGGCCTGTCGTTCAGGATGACCAGATCCTCGAGGCTGTGGCAGCACAGCTCCGGATAAGTGGGGGTCGCTTTGGGCTCAGGGCCTCGCTCACCCACAATGAGCTCGCCGGGCCCGATGTAGATCGCTTTGCGTGACATGAGGTCGCGGAAGGCGAGCGCTCGCTGAACGGCAGCCGGAGTCTCCGGCGCGGTCTCGTAGAACGATGTGAGAAGCTCGGCGCGCTCCGCCGATATGCGCGGTATGGCGGCCAGGCTGATCTCGCGGAGTCTGGCGACTCTGTCCGTCAAGATGGGGGCTTCTCCGAGTGGAATGGACGAGCTGCCATGTGTACCCGTGCCCCGGAGCCAGTGTCAAGCACGTGGTCGGGCCTCGTAGGTCGTCACGCGGCCACGCGTGCCACTGCGTCGCACACGCGCGCGACGTTCGCCTCGTTCATGGCGGCCACGCACACCCGCGAGCTGTCCACAGCGTAGATGCCGAACTCCTTCCGCAGACGATGGACCGCCTCGACGGGCAAGCCCAGGAACGAGAACATGCCCTTCTGCTGCTCGATGAAGCTGAAGTCGAGCGCGACGCCCCGTTCGCGCAGTCCGGCGGCGAACAGCCGCCGCATCCTGCGAATGCGTAGCCGCATGGCCGTGAGCTCCTCGCGCCACAGCGCGCAGAGCCCGGGGTCGCCCAGCGTAAGGGCCACCACCTGTCCGCCGAACGACGGCGGGTTTGATACACTGGCCCTCACGACCCGCTTGAGCTGGCTCAGGGCTCGGGCCGCCTCGTCTGCGGAGGACGTAACCACGGTCAGGCCGCCTACGCGCTCTCGATAGAGCGAGAAGGACTTGGAGAAGGAGTTGGCGATGAGACAGGGGATGCCGGCCTCAACGATCGTTCTGACGGCGAACGCGTCCTCGTCGAGGCCGTCTCCGAGCCCCTGATAGGCGAAGTCGAGGAAAGGCACCAGACCCCGCTCGACGATGATGGCGCGCAGCGCCAGCCACTGCTCGTGGCTCGGGTCCACGCCGCTCGGATTGTGGCAGCACGCGTGCAGCACGACCACGGCAGCCGGCGGCAACGTCCGGAGGTGCGCCGCCATTGCCTCGAAGTCGAGGTCATGCGTCGCCGGATCGTAGTAGGGATACTGGCTCACCGTGTGGCCCGCGGCCTCGAACAGCGCGCGGTGGTTCTCCCAGCTTGGGGTGCTCAGCCAGACGCCGGAACCCGGCAAGAAGCGCCGCAGGAACTCCGCACCGACCCGCAGAGCGCCGGTCCCGCCGAGCGACTGCAAGGTAACGGCGCGCCCTTCCTGAAGCGCGGGGCTGTCCTTGCCAAGCAGGAGCTCCTGGATGGCCCGGTTGTAGGTCTTGATGCCGTCAATCGGCAGATACCCCTTGCTATCCTCAGCCGCGATCCAGCGCTTCTGGGCTTCGGCGACACAGCGCAGGATGGGTACCTTACCGTTCTCATCGAGGTATACCCCCACCCCGAGGTTCACCTTCACTGGGTTCGGGTCGGCGAGGTACGCCTCGGTGAGACCGAGGATCGGGTCGGGCGGGGCCTGTGGCACGTCGCGGAACGGCGAACTGGCGGGCATCGCATGAGTCCTTTCGGTTAGGTTGACATCGTGCCGGACGCGGATTCGGGTCCGACCTCGCCGCTACGCCCCGCCAACGAAGGCGGGCGGCTGCGGAGGCCCTTACGCCGATCGGCCGAACATCCGGTCCACGTCGTCGCGGGTGATCAGCACCTCGCGCAGCTTCGCGCCGTCCTGAGGGCCTACGAGCCCGCGCTGCTCCATCACGTCCACTAGGCGCGACGAGCGGGCGTACCCGATGCGCATCCTGCGCTGAAGCAAGGACGCGGATGCGTGCCCGGTGCTGACCACCAGGCGAACGGCCTTCTCGAACAGCTCGTCGTCGAACTCGACCTCGCCCGCGGCCTCGCCCTGCGCGGACTCCTCAACCGGCTTCATCGTGTATTCGGGCGTGTCCTGCTGCTTCAGATAGGTGACGATCGCCTCGGTCTCGGCCTCCGATAGATAGCATCCCTGGATGCGCGTCGGGCTTTGCGCGTCAATGGGCAGAAACAGCATATCCCCACGTCCGATGAGCCGCTCGGCGCCGTTCCGATCCAGGATGGTGCGCCCGTCGTTCGCCTGTATGCACGCGAAGGCGATACGCGACGGGATGTTGGCCTTGATCTTGCCGGTGATCACATCCACGGACGGCCTCTGTGTCGCGATCACAAGGTGAATGCCCGTGGCGCGGGCAAGATGCGCCAAACGCTCGATCGAAGTCTCGATCTCGGCTGCGGCCTGGACCATGAGCTCGGCAAGCTCGTCCACGATGATCACCAGGTGCGGGAGACGCTCGCCCTCCGGCACCCTCTCATTGTAGGAGGTGATGTTGCGCGCTCCCAGGCTGGCAAGGAGGTCGTACCGCCGGTCCATCTCGTGTATGGCGGCCCGGAGGATGCCCGCGGCCTGCTTCGGGTCCTTTACGACCGGATGGGCCAGGTGCGGGATTCCCTCCCACAGCGACAGCTCAACACGCTTCGGGTCCACCATGATGAACTTGACCTCATCGGGTCGCGAACGGTACACGATGGAGGCGATCAGCGCATTGAGACAGACCGACTTGCCCGAGTTGGTGGCGCCTCCGACGAGGAGGTGCGGCATCTCGGTCAGGTCGGCGACGCGGATCTCGCCTGCAACATCCTTGCCCAGCGCGAAGGCAAGGCGCGACCGGGCATCGCGGAACACCTGGCTCTCGACGCACTCCTTCAGGCTGACGGTGGCCTTATAGGAGTTCGGCACCTCCACGCCGATCGCGGCCTTGCCGGGAATCGGTGCTTCGATGCGGACATTGATCGCAGCGAGCGCCATGGCCAGGTTCCCGGCCAGCGACTGGATGCGCCCGACGTTGATGCCCGGGGCAAGCTGGATCTCGTAGCGCGTCACCGTCGGCCCGTGCGCTATCTCCACGACGTTGGCGCCTATGCCGAACTCATCGAGCGTCTTTTCGAGGATGCGGATCTTCTCGGCCAGCTCCTGCTGCGCCTTCTTGTTGACGACCGGCGGCGCATCGCGAAGCAGCGACACGGGCGGCAGCGTGTAGGGCACGTATGATGACGCCCGATCCGGCTCAACCGTCATGGGGACCGAGGGCTCGTCGTCTGCTGGAGGCAACGCGGGGTCGGTGCGCTTGCGGCGTGCGGGCCGCTCCGCTGGCGTCGGTTCAGGTTCGGCGGGAACGTCGGTGAGGGTCACGGCCTGGCGGCTTCGCAGCCTGTCGAGCAAGCCCGGGCCTCTCTCGGCGGGAATGCCGTCCCCCGTGACGACCGCGGGGATGGCCGCGCGCCGCTGCGGCTCGTCGCCGCCGTTGCCTCGTGCGCGTCCCCGGACGACGTCCACACCCTTGCGCGCCACCGAGACGCCCGCAACGGCGGGATGCCTGAGCGAGCGGACCATGTCGAGGAACGGCTTGTCAATGATCAGCACGAGCGACATGAGCGCGAACATGACGAGGAACAGGTAACTCGCCTCGACCCCCATCAGTCCCGAGAGGGCCCAGCCCAGGGCCGCGCCGATGTAGCCGCCGGCGCCTGCGACGTAGGGCGCCGCCCACTGCGGGTCCGCGACGTAGGCGCCGAACGGTCCGTCGGTGCGAGAAAGCTCGGGCAATGCCGTGGGATCTCCCTGGATATGACGCCACGTGACGAATGTCAGGAATGCCAGCACCGAGCCGAGCGTGGCATGGGAAAACGAGAACCGTTTCCAGCCGAAGAGAAGCATGACGCCGATGAACATCAGAACGAGCGGAGCCGCGAACGCGCCGCTGCCGGCGCACCAGCGCAACGTGGTCGTCAGCAGACCGGGCACCGGCGCCGTCCGCCGCCACACCAACCAGAGCAGACAGGCCGCGCCCGTGAACGAGAGGGCGAGGCCAGTGATGTCGTAGTATCGCCGCGACCGAGGCAAGACCTTCGCATCGGTCGGGCGCTTTTGCTTCATTCCGTCCTCCACGGCTGGTCGCCCGCCCGGCTCGCGGGCGTCGGGCAGCCAACCGATGCCATTATAGCAGAAGGGTGTCGGTATGTCTCGCGCGGCGGCTGCGTCTCGGGTCAGGCGAACGACCGCTCCAGGGCGAGCGCGTCGCTCAGCACGGCTTCGTAGACGTATGCCGGTACCTCGACGGCCCCGAGCGACACGAGGTGCGGGGTCAGATACTGAACGTCCATCAGGATGAAGCCGCGCTCCGATAGACGGCCCATCAGCGCGGCCAGGGCGACCTTGGATG
>Ga0172368_10004796_pt1 | contig 15451 bp, 11 predicted proteins | sample Lak11m_FD_114540 | JGI IMG/M metagenome (GOLD analysis project Ga0172368, IMG submission 114540) | Freshwater microbial communities from Kabuno Bay, South-Kivu, Congo - kab_022012_11m | ecosystem: Environmental > Aquatic > Freshwater > Lake | place: Democratic Republic of the Congo: South-Kivu...
AATGGTCAATGACCTGCTGGACTTGGAAGAGCATCACGCAAAGGCGCAAAGGGCGCAAAGAATCCATACAGAGGGTGTCTTGGCGTTCTTTGCGTCTTGGCGTGAGCCATTCAGTCTGTCTACTACGTCTCTCACCAGTACAGTTCGCCGGCGTTTTGCATGTGGAGGCAACTTTGAAAATTGCCATTCTGGGTGCGGGCGGGGTTCGCACCCCGCTGATTGTCGAAGCGATGGCGCGGCGCCAGGCGCGGATCGGACTGACCGAATTGGCGCTGATGGACGTGGATGCGCAGCGTTTGGAGATCATCGGCACGCTGACTGGTGCCACGGAACAAAACGGCAGTTTGCTATTCAAGATCGCCCGCACGACCGATGCCCGGGTCGCGCTGGCCGGGGCCGACTTTGTGATCACGACCTTTCGGGTAGGTGGGATCGCTTCTCGCATCGTGGATGAGCGCGTGCCGTTGCGCTATGGCGTGCTGGGCCAGGAAACGACCGGGGCAGGCGGGTTTGCGATGGCCATGCGGACCATTCCCGTGCTGTTGGACTACATCAAGCTGATGCGCGAGCTCTGTCCGAATGCCTGGCTGGTCAATTTCGCCAACCCCGCCGGCCTGCTGGCCGAGGCCGCGGTGCGGGCCGGCGGCTGGAAACGGACGGTCGGCATCTGCGACGCGCCGCACACCATGGGGCGAGTGGCAGCAGCATTAGCTCACGTGCCGGCGGATGAGCTGGACCTGGATTACTTCGGCCTGAACCACCTTGGCTGGCTGCGGGCAGCCTACCATGATGGGCGGGATTATCTCCCGGCTTTCATCGCTTCAAGTGCGCGGGCGGGTACGTTGCCTGGGCTGCCTTTTACCAATGAGGAATATGCCGGACTGGGCATGGTCCCGAACGAATACCTGTTCTACTACTACCACAGCCGCGAGGCCGTGAACAACATCCTCGGTGCCGGGCAAACCCGCGGGGAGATGATCGCGGCCTGGAATGACCGGCTTTTCGCTGAGCTGGGAGCCCTGCACGCGGCCGGCGATCTCGACGGCATGCAACGCACGTATAGGACCTATCTGGAGCAGCGCGGCGGGACCTACATGGTGGGCGAGACCGGTCACGCACATGATCTGGCGTCCTTGCCTTCAGCGATCCTCAGCGCTATCGCAGGTGAGGGCTATGCAGGGGTTGCGCTCGATCTGATTGAGGGCTTGATCGGCGTCCGGCCTCACCCGATGATCTTGAACGTCGCGAATCGCGGCGCGATTGACTGCATGGGTGATGACGACGTGGTCGAGGTGCCGGTCTACGTCGGCAAAGGCCTGGTGCGCCCGCTGGCGGTCCGACCGTTGCCGGGCGCGCCGCTGGGGCTGATGCAGCAGGTGAAGGCTTACGAGCACCTGACGATCGCCGCAGCGACCGAGGGATCTTACGTGAAGGCCGTTCAAGCGTTGACGGTTCATCCGCTGGTGCAAGATCATCGCATCGCCCAGGCGATCGTGGATGATTATCGGGTGCAACATGCCGGACAATTTCCCGAGCTGACGTAAGGATCACCGCCCGTATGTCTCGTTTCGATGTCATCGTCCTCGGTGATTACTACCTGGACCTGATTTTCACCGGCCTGCCGCAGTTCCCGGAGCTGGGGAAGGAGATCGTCGGCACCGGGTTCGACATGCTCCCCGGCGGAGCTTACAACGCTTCGGTGGCCATGCATCGGCTGGGCTTGAAGGTCGGCTGGGCCGCCGACTTTGGCGACGACGAGTTCTCGCGCTTTGTGTTGGAGCGTGCCCAGGCCGAGGGGCTCTCCGACGATCTGTTCATCCGCCATCGGCGGCCGCTCAGGCGAATCACGGTCGCTGCCAGCTATCCGAGCGACCGGGCATTTATCACCTACTGCGACCCGGAGCCGGCAGCCCCCGCGGCGCTGAAGGCGCTCGCCACCGCGTCGGCGCGGGTCGTCTATGTCGCGGGCGTCTACTACGGCAAGCTGTTCGACGCCGGGAATGCGCTGGTGCGGGCAAAGCGCATGAAGCTGGTCATGGATGGGAATTCGGGGGATGAGGTTACGCTGGCCAATCCTGCCGTGCGCAAAACCATCAGCAGCGTGGATATCTTCCTGCCCAATGCCGCCGAGGCGCGGCGGATGACGGGCCAGGTTGATCTGGATGAGGCGATTCGGGCGCTGGCCGCCCTGGGTCCGCTGGTCGTCATCAAGGATGGGGCCAGGGGATCACGCGCTCTGGCGGACGGCCAGCTCAGCAGCGCGGCGGCTATCCCGGTCACACCGGTGGACACGACGGGTGCCGGCGACTGTTTCAACGCCGGCTTCCTGAAGGCCTGGCTTGACGGCCGCCCGCTGGCCGACTGCCTGCGCTGGGGCAATATCGTCGGCGGGCTGTCGATCACGGCGCGCGGGGGCACGACGCAGGTCATCACGGTCGCCGATGTCGAGCGCCTGGTGAGATAAATTTCGTTGGCCCTTTTCGGACTGGAGGTGCTCATGTCAAGCCGACAGTTCAGCGCAAGAAAGCCAGGGGCTCCTTGCATGCGCGTCTATCACAAAGAAGGGGGAAGCATGTCTCTCAGTCTCAATCCCTGGGTCGCACTCGTTTTCGGCGTTGTGATTGGCGGGCTTCTGGAGTGGCTGTTTGAGTCGTGGTTCTTCCGACGGCGGCGGCTGGACCGCCAACGCAGCCTGACCGACGTGCAGGCGAAGTTGCAGGCGCGCGCTATTGAGTTGCGCCAAGCTCGCTCTCACGCCGGGCCGATCGAGGTCGATCTGGCGAGCCCCAAAGAGGCCCCGCCCCGCGCAATGGCCGGAGCCCCACGCGTTACGGTCGGGTCGCAACAGGTGAAGGTGCCTGCGTCAGACCTTGAATGGCCCGGCGTAAGCCCCGCAGCTCCCCGCGTTGAGGCCGAGTTGCCGGCTGCGCCGGAGCCGACAACCGCGGAGGCCGATGCTGAAGCGGCCAACATCCCTGTCGATCGGCCGGACCTGCCGGCGGAGATACCGTCGGTCGAGATCCCGACGGCCGACGCGGAGACGGAGGCGCCACCGGCTGAGGTGGGTCCATGGAATGCCCAGGTTGGCCGGCCCGCGAGCTCGGCAGCCGCAGCAGACGCCGCGGCCGAGTTGCCCGAGGCGGGTGTCCAGGCGCCTGTCACCGGCGAAGTGTTGCCCGAGGCCGGCATCGAAGGCATTCAGCCGGGTCCGCAGCCTGCACAGGGCGACGATTTGACAGCGGTGAAAGGAATCGGGCCCGCGTTCGCCGCACAGTTGATGGCCGCGGGGATCACTTCGTTCTCCGCACTGGCCAGCGCTGAGCCGGAGCGCTTGCAGACGATCCTCAACCTGCCTGCTTGGCGGCAGACCGACTTCAGCGCCTGGATCGCCGAGGCCAGGGTGTTGGCCAGCGCGCCGCGCAGCGTGTTCGCGGGGGACGACTTGACCCGTCTTGAAGGTATCGGCCCGGTCTACGCTTCCAAGCTCCGGGATGCGGGCATCACCACGTTTGCTCAACTGGCGGCGTGCGATGAAGAGCGCCTCGCAGGAATCATCCAGGAGCAGGCGTGGCGTCGCGTCAACTACTCCGAATGGATCGAGCAAGCCCGTCTCGCCGCGGCCGGCGATGAGGTGGGCCAGTAACCGTTCGGCCGCAGCGCAGCGCCCTGCCCTGAAAACCATCCGCTCACCACAAAGGCTCCAAGACACGAAGGACACAAAACCGTTCCAATTCCTTGTGCCCTTGGTGTCTTTGTGACCTGGTGGTGAGTCATTCTCACCCGCCGTACCGCTGGCATCTCAGTTATGCGGCAGATGTGTTCGCCGCGGGCCGGCGAGCAGCAGCGCCGCGGCCAGCATCACGAACAGCACCAGGAGCGTCCACCGGCTGGGAGGGATGGTCGTGGCAGCTTCCAGCAGGCCAGACCAGAACGAGGTTGTCGTCGTGCCCGCATTGCCGGCCAGCGTTTTCGCATGAGCCAAAGCCGAGGTCGTCGCCTGGCGGGTGACCGTGTCGGTCTCCGCGGTGAGCGCCTTTGCCAGGATTTGCTGCGCTTCCGGGGTGGCGATCTCGCCCAACGCCCAGGCTGCCTGGCCCCGGACGGCCGGATCAGCATCCGTCAGCGCCTTGGCCAGCACGGAAGTCGCAGGCGCAGCCTTCAGCCACCCCAACATCTCCGCAGCATTTGCCCGGGCGGTCGCCTGACTGTCCTGCAGATCAGCCATCAGCGCCGGCACAGCCTTCTCACCTGCCGCTTCAAGCCCGATCATCGCTGCCTGGAGAGCCGGAGTCGTCCCGGAATCGGCCAAAGGCGCGACCAGAGCCTTCATCGCTTCATCCGTGCCGATTGCTGCCAGCGCCTCACCCGCCCGACGGGCGACCATGGGGCCGCCGCTCAGCAAAGCCGCAGCCAACTGAGGCGTGGCGGAGTCAGCCTTCAACAAGCCCAACGCGTAAGCTGCCCGCGCACGCATCGCGTCGTCCGTCGAGCTGAGGGCGTTCAGCAGCGTCGGCACGGTCGATTGGTCGCCTGATTGCCCGATCGCCCCGGCGATCGCGTCGCCGGCCAACAAGTTCGGGTCCTCAAGATGACCGAGCAGGGTCGGCAACGCCGCGCGATCGCCGATCAGCCCGATGGCTCGTGCAGCGGCTGCGCGCTCACCGGCGTCCGTGTTGTCCAACTGCGCCAGGAGATCCGGCGTCAGTTTCATGTCGATGGAACGGATGCCGGCTGTGTCCGTGGCGAGGAGACTCAGCGGGTGCCCTTCGACCGGGCTCAAGTCGGTGGTCGGGCTCGCACCCAGCGGCAGGCTTTCCATTTGCAGCCAGTGGCTCCCGCCATCTACGCTGACAAAGGTTCCGATAGGCGTCAGCCGCGCCTGGCTGGTGCCAAGCCAGATGCCCGAGGCGGCATACACGATCGTATTGTCCTCATCGTTGACTGCCAGTGCTGTGATCGCCACAGGTGCGGCACCCCCATCGGCCAGCGCGGCATCCGGCACGGCTTGCCAGGTGGCGCCAAGGTCCCGGCTGACCAACAAGCCCGCCGACTCGGTGCCGACGAACAGCGCCCCCGACGCTTTGTCATCTACTGCCATTGATAGGGGCCGGCTGGGGAGGGCAGCCGTCTGCGTCCAGCTCGTGCCGCCATCCCGGCTGATCCAGATGGCGTCAGCGCTGCGCGCCAGCACGGTTTCCTCATCACCGCGCACGGCTTCGATCTGGGATATCGGCTGCGGGATGGAGGTTACGGCATGCCATGTGCGGCCGCCGTCGTCGCTGCGTGTCACTCGCGTGCTGCTGCCGTCGGTTCCCCACTCGTAGGTAAACGGCTGCGCGACGCTCGCCGCGGCCTCGGCCTGGGGGGACGCCAGTCGCCACGTGTTGTCCGACAGGATCGGGACGCCGACGGGCGCCAATCCCGCGATAATCAGTATCACTGCCAGCCCAATCCGTAACCAGGGTCGACTCACAATTGCTTGAAACCATCGCCTTAGCATCTCACCACCTCCCGGCCGTTCTCCGGTCGAGCGAATTGTTTAACAGGTACGACGCATGAGACGACCCCAAACGGAATTTAGTTCCAAAAATAGGGAGAAATTAATCTATTAGAGGGCGAGCACGAGAATTTCGCGGAGTTCATCGAGGGTAAGGAGGATCGGATTGGCCTTCGTGCTGGAGGCGATGGCCGTCTTTTCGACCAGGGCAGGGAAGTCGCGCTCAGTCACGCCGTATGCCGCCAGGGACGGTATCTGCAAGTCGGCCACGAGCGCCTTGACCCAGGCGATGCCATCCTCGGCCGTGGCGCCGTCGATCCCGGTCAGGATGCGCGCTATTTCGTCGTAGCGCCGGAGGATTTCACCGCCAGGCTGGCGGCCCCGTAGTGCCCGCACATTGACCGCCATCGCGTGCGGCAGAAACGCTGCGCACACCGCGCCGTGGGGTGCGTGAAACGTGCCGCCCACCGGCCCGGCGAAACCGTGAGCCACCCCGAGCCCCGCGTTTGCGAGCGCCAGCCCTCCAAACAGGCTCGCCAGCGCCATATCTTCTCGGGCCGTGGCATCGTGCCCGTTCACCACAGCCCGGCGGAGGGACCGGGCCACCCGGACCAGGCCTTCCCGGCAGAACGCATCGGCCATAGGATTGGCCCGGACCGAGGTGAATGGCTCGATCAGTTGCGTGAGCGCGTCGAGGCCCGTGCTGGCGGTGACCGCCGGCGGCATGCTGTAGGTGAGTTCAGGATCGACCAACGCCAGGCGCGGGAGCATGCTTGGGCTGCGCAGGCTCGCCTTCAGGCTGTGTTCTGTTGACACCAGCACAGCATTGCGCGTGACCTCGGTCCCGGTGCCTGCGGTGGTGGGAATGGCGATCCCTGGCAGAGACGGGCGAGCGAGCGATTTGCCCAGCCCGACAACTTCCAGGTAGTCCAGCGGGTCGCCGCCGTTCGCCACCAGCACCGCGATGGCCTTCCCCGCGTCGATGACGCTGCCGCCGCCCATCGCGACGACGAGATCGCATCCCTCTCGCTGTGCAAGCTGTGTGCCATGGCGAACGAGATCGACCGTTGGTTCCCCGGTTACTGACAAGGTGACATAAGATAGATGCGAAGAGGCCAGCGCGGCCAGCAATGGCTCGGCGCGGGCAGGGGCACTCCCGGTAATCGCCAGGGCACGATGGCCCAACTCGCGGGCGAGCGGCCCTACCTGGCCCAGGGTACCCGCGCCGAAGATGATGCGCGAGGCGGTAGCAAAGTCGAAACGCATAGCTATGTCCGAGGGCTGCCTGCGGTTGATGCAGGTAAGGAATGGATCAGGCAGGTACGCCAGGCACGACGAACGCTGCCGGGCCGCCTGCGGTTGATGCAGGTAAGGAATGGATCAGGCAGGTACGCCAGGCACGACGAACGCTGCCGGGCCGCCTGCGGTTGAAACCGCAGTCTGGCAACCCGCAAACCTGTTGAAACAGGTTGACGACGGGCCGCCCAGATCGCCCAGTGCGTTTCAACGCACTTTCGGTAGCAGGCGGCGAGAGCCTGCCCCGCTGTATCGGGCATTTCAATCGTCGCCGGGCTGTTCACCACCCGGCGTCTTCCGGGAAGGTGTTGGCGTATTTGACGCTGGTGCGCGGCTCGGCCATCATGTCGGCGACAGTGTCGCGCCAGACTTTGTAGTGCGCGGTCTCTTTGTGCGATGCAGGCGCCTCAGATGTGCGGTAGGCTTCGACCAGCACGAAGCGGGTCGGGTCGTCGGCTTGCTGCACCACGTCGAACCGGGCGATGCCGGGCTCCTGCACGCTGTTGCGCGCATTCTCGATTGTCGAGGCTCGAAAAGCCTCGACAAACTCCGGCTTAACGTGAACGTGGACGTGAACGACGAGCATGATCCCCTCCGACATCACTTGAGCTCACGATATTCCCTGACCATGTGGTAAACAAGATCCGCAGCCGAGATGACGGCCACCGGGCGCAGCCGGGCCTCTTCCTGGCGGACGACGACCACGCGGTGGATCTGCTTATCCAGCAGCAGTTGGGTCACCTGGCTGAGCGGGGTGCTGAGGCCGACCGTTATTACGTTCGGGTTCATGAAATCGCCGACGTGACACTTTGTCCAGTCGGCGTGCGCGGCATAGGCGCGCAGCAGATCCGTGCGGGTGATAATCCCGGCCAGGCTGCCTTCGTCATCCATCACCACCAGAGCGCTGATGTCTTCGTCAGCCATTTTCCGAGCGGCATCCAGAAGAGACGAATCGGCTTTGCAGGTAAAGACGCCGAGGCGTTTGGCTTGCATGACCGTGGTACCCGGCTCTCGCATGGGAACCTCCCAAGGGTCTACCGCATCGTATTTCGGGCAAAGTATAGCCATGCCACCGGGCAGTGTCAAGCCTGTTATACCGCGGTGATCTGGTCGGCCTGGAGCCGGAAAGTACCCCAGCCATCGCCCATCCAGCGGCCGCGCAACAGAAGTGGCTGCCACGGAGGTGGAGCCTTCGCAGCTTTGTCGCCCCGTGCAATGACGAAGGTTTCGCCGTCGCTCAAGAAGAAGCCTTGTCCCCCTGTCCAACCGGGGAGCCGGACCCCTGCCACAGTTACCGGCCGGCCGGCCGACTTTGGCAGATCGAACAGCGGCAGGTGTGCTGGCAGGCGTTGCTTCACCAGGGCCAGAGGATCGGCCAGCGCGCTCACGGGAAGCCCCAGCAGTTCCCTCTCCCACTCCCAGCGCTGTGCGAGCGCCTCAGCGGCAACCTCCGGCCGGGCAAAATCGAAGGCCATCTGGGCCGGGCTGCCGTGACGGATTTGTTCGGCTTCGGCCAACAGCGCCGCCCGGCTCCCGGCCAGGCCATCCAGCGCGCCGCAGCGGATCAGGTGATCGATCTCTTTGGGGCGCAGATCGACCCGGCTCAGTAAATCGCGCAGCCCGGTGAACGGCGCCCGGCCGCGCTCAGACACGATCGTGGCAATGACGCTCCCCCGGAGGTCCCGCACTGCGCCCAAGCCCATGTACAGGACAGATACCCATGCCGGACGCGTCGCCACGGTAGAGGGGTGTTCCCCTTCCCTCGCAGGGAGGGGGTTGGGGGGTAGGTGGGCCAGCGTAAATGCCTCCCCGCTGAAATTCACATGCGGCGGCCGGACGGCAAACCCCAATCGCACCGCCTCCGCCATGTAAACCGCCGGGTGATGGAACCCGCCGTAGTCGGCCAGGCGCGCACAGAGGAACTCCGCCGGATAGTGCATCTTCAGGTAGGCCGAACGGTAACTGACGTCAGCGTAGGCGGTCGCGTGGCCCTGGTTGAAGCCGTAGCCGGCGAACGGCAGCACCTGTTCCCAGAGGGTATTTGCCTGAGAAAGCGTGAATCCCGGCCCGTCGGGCGGCGGGCGACGGCAACCCTCGACGAATTGCTCCCGGATTGCGGTCATCTGTTCGACCCCGAAGTGGCTCATCCCGCGGCGCAACTGATCCGCCTGCGCCCATGAGAGCCCGGCGATCTCGCGTGCCACGCGCAAGATTTGCTCCTGGAAAATCAGGACGCCTTTGGTGGGGCCGAGGATGGGTTCCAGTGCCGGGTGGAGATAGGCGACCCGTTCCTCGCCGCGGTAGCGCCGCACGAACGCCTGCGCCATGCCGCCCATGGCCGGGCCGGGCTTGAAGAACGCGTTGGCGATCGCCAGGTCACGCACGCTACGGGCCTTGAGCTTGCGCAACGTCCGCTGTGCGCCGTCCGATTCGCACTGGAACACGCCGATGGTTTCGCCTCGCTCGATGAGATCACCCGTGGCCGCATCATCCAGGGGGATGGCGGCCAGGCGAAACGCAGGATCCCGGTCGCGGCGCACCAGGTCGGCCGTGTCGGCAAGCACGGTCAGCGCCCGAATCCCGAGCAAATCCATCTTTGGCAATCCGAGCGCCTCCACATCGCCGTGCTCGAACTGCGTGATCAGGAAGCCTTTCGGCGCCCACTGCACCGGCACCACGTCCGTCAGTGGGCCGGGCGTGATGACCACACCACCGGGGTGGACGCTCAAGTGATCCGGTTGGCCGACCAGGGTATACGCCACGCGGACGATCTCGCGTTCCAGCGGATCTTCCAGGGCAGCCAACACATCATCCACCGTTCGCTTGTCGCGGCGCCGCGGGTCGGGATGCCAGCGATGCGGCAGCATACTCACCAGGCGATCGATCCGCGGCTCAGGCAGCCCGTAGGCCTTGCCCGTCTCGCGCACGGCCGATTGTGGCTGCATCGTGCTCACGGTGCCCACCAGCGCGACGTGTTCTTCGCCGTAGGTCTCCCGTACATAGCGCAGCACCTCATCCCGGCGCCGGCTGCAAAAGTCCATGTCGATATCCGGTGGGTTGGCGCGCGCCGGGTTCAGGAAGCGTTCGAAGAGCAAGTCATGTGTGATCGGATCGACGGTGGTAATGCCGGTGCAGAAGGCCACCAGCGAGTTTGCCACGCTCCCGCGCGTGCTCACGGGAATCTCGCGCTCGCGAGCGAAGCGCACGATGTCAGCGACGACCAGGAAGAGCGGCGCGTAGCCGTGCGAGGTGATGACGGATAATTCATGGCGGAGGCGGTCAACAGCCGACGGAGGCGCGACAGGTTGCGTGGGGCGGGACGCGTAGCGATCTCTGAGGCCTGCTTCGGCCAGCGCTGCCAGCGCTTCATCCGGCGTCTGATCGGCTGGCAGCTTCAGCGCAGGCCAGATAGGGCGGCCGTCGGGGAGGCATTCGCCGCAGCGGGCCGCGATCTCGCCGGCCGCGTCCACGACGCCCGGGAAGCGTGCGAATCGAGCATCTACTTCAGCGGGGGAGAGCCAGTGGAGACGAGATTCCTCGCCCGTGTCATCGCTCATGAGGAGCGCGCCGGTGGCAGGATGCGGCTTTGGCGAGGATCGCCCCGTATGCTTCGACTGGGGCCCGCGGCCCCTCGACTCCGCTGCGCTACGCCCAGGAGATGCGGGCCTCCGCTCAGCATGCTCCGCTTCATCTTCGGGAGCAGGGTCCGCTGGCGATCCGTGCGATTCTTCGTCGGTGTCTTCGTATCCCGAGTCATCTCCCATTGACCCGCTCAGAGTGCCCTCATCATAGCGGGCATTTGCCCGGATCGCCGCCAGCAGCCGCAGCCTGGGCGCATCCTCCGGCGCCAGGCAGTAGATCGGCTGCACGGCGACCGCGCGCATCCCCAGACGCCGTCCCAGCCCGACGACTTGGGCCGCGATCTGTTTGTCTTCCGGTTCGTGGATCTCCAGCGCCAGGTACGCATCCTCGTCGAACAGGCCCGCCAGCCGGCCGGCGTAAAGATTTGCCGCAGCAGTGTCACCGGCGCGCAGACAGCGCTCGATCCATCCCTTTCGCCCGCCGCTGAGGCAGAGCAGCCCTTCCCGGTGCGCTGCGATCTCATCCCACCCGATGCCGCGCGCCGCCAGCGCTTCCCGCTCGGGATCGCCCTGGATCAGCGATGAGAGGCGGCAGAGCGAGCGGTAGCCCGCCGGTCCGGTAGCCAGGAGGACGAGGTGACCGGCCTCATCAGCCCCCCTGACCCCCAAATCCCCTGAGAGGGACGGTTCCCAGTCTTTGGGGGAATCAGACCGCTTCGTGGTCAGGAAGGCCGGAGGCGCCACCGTGACGGTCATGCCGATAATTGGCCGGATCTCTGCCTCGCGACACGCGCGCGCGAACGCCACGGCGCCATAGAGCGCGTTCGTATCGGTCAGCGCCAGGTGGCTCATGCCGTCGCCGCGAGCGCGCGCCGCCAGCTCTGCCATCGGAGGTGTCGCGCCGAGCAACGTGAAGTGCGAGTGGACTTCGAGATGCGTGAAGGTCATGCGAGGATGATAGAATGGGTGAGCGAAAATGGCAAACGGACGGGAGTGGAACAGCGAGGCCAGGTTTGCGACTGGCCTCGCTGTGACCTATCAAAGTGGTTGCGCCTGACGGGCAGCAAGCTTACCCTGACCGAGACGGACCGCTCCGGTACAGAAACGTGATGGCACTGATCAGCAGCGCGGCTCCGAGCAATCCCAACGAACCCAGTCGCTCACCAAAAATGAGCACTGCCAGCCCCGTTGAGGTCAGGGGTTCTGCCAGGGTTGCGACGCTTGCCGCCGAAGCCGTGGCTGTCTTCATGCCGTGGAAGAACAACCCGTAGGCCAGCGCGGTCGGCACCAGCCCCAGATACAGGAACAACCCCCAAACCGCCCATGAGTACCTTACCGTGACGCCGCCGGTGAGGGCGGAGACTATCATGAGCAACACGGCGCCAGTGGTGACGGCAATGGCGATGGACTGGAGGGGGTGGTATCGGTTGGCGAGCAGACGGCTTCCAAGAATGAACATCGCGAAGCACAGCGCTGCCCCCAACGCCAACAGTATTCCCACCGGGGCAGTATTTGCCTGCGAACCGGCATCGCGCTGTCCGACGCCGACCAGCAGCACTGTTCCGATCAGGGCACAGGCGAGCGCGCCTCCAATCGCAGGCGTCAGCCGTTCCCGAAGCAACACCACGGAGAAGAGACACACCAGGACGGGCGCGGTACAGATCGTCACCAACGTGGCGATTGCCACACCCACCCGTGAGATGGCTGCAAAATAGCAGCTTTGTGACATCGCCAGCGACGCACCCACCAACAACATCAGCGCAAGGTCGGAGCGCGCTATGCGGAAGGTGCGGTAGCCGGCGCTGCAGCGGAACACGACCAACAGCACCGGTGCTCCCAACGCCAGTCGGAATGCAGCGACCGACATGGGGTTGATGTCAACAAGCGCGTAGATCGCTTTAGTCGCCACGCCGGAGGTGCCCCACAAGATTCCTGCGAGCACGACGAACATCAGTCCGCGCCGCGACACGGTTCGGACTACAACATCTGTAGTCATGAGGTTCGATCCTTTCCTCAAGCTAAATGAAGCAATCTATGGGTCGTGAGGCGAGGGCAGGATCGGCATAACCAAATAAGGGCTCCGTTTTTGCGGGGCCCGCAGAGGATTTCGGCCGCCTGCCCGTTCTAAGCGCGGGCGGGCGGTGGGGGAAGAAGGCTGACGTACGCGATTCGTGGCATGACGTAATCACCTCGACAAGAAGGGAGGAACAATCGGCTTACCCAATGAAAGCCGATAGCCATCCGACGCCATCGTAGCATGGTGTCCGTTCTTTTGCAAGCCGGTTGACTGAGTCGCTGCCAGGATGTTATACTTTTCCGACGGCTACATTTGCTGCAATCGATGGTGATGCAAAGCTGAAGTATTGTGTATAATGGACGCACCATGAGCAACTATCCCGTAGTGCTGACAAACCTGGAATGCGGCGCGGTGGTCATTGGCGGCGGCGAGGTGGCGGCCCGTAAAGTCGAAGGATTGCTCACCGCGGGCGCAGGCGTCACCGTGATTAGTCCGCAATTCGCGCCGGTCCTGGAAGAGTTGGCCGCGCAGGGGCGCATCACGGCATTGCGGCGCGCTTACAGGGTGGGTGATCTGGCCGGCGCGCGGCTGGTCATCGCCGCCACCGACGATCCGCAGGTGAATCGGACCGTGTGGGAAGAAGCCCAAGGCCGCGGCTGCCTGGTCAACGTGGTAGATGATCCCACCCACTGCACGTTTCACGTCCCCGCGGTCGCGCGCCGCGGGCCGGTGGCGATTGCAGTGAGCACGGGCGGAGCCAGCCCGGCACTGGCGAAGCATCTCAGACAAAAGGTCGAAGCGGCCATTGGGCCGGAGTACGCCCAACTGGCGGCGCTGCTGGCCGGGCTCAGGCCAGCCGGCCAGGCTCTGGCGCCGGCCGGGAAACGCGAGGCGTTCTGGCGCACCATGATCGAGAGGACGCTGCCGCTGTTGCGCCAGGGTCAAGCCGATGAGGCGGAACAGGAAGCCATCGCGATGCTTCAGCGGATGGAGAGCGAGGAGGAGGATTTGCGCACGTGAGTGGGAAAGTGCACCGTATGTGTGGTAAGGTTTACCTGGTGGGTGCCGGGCCGGGCGACCCTGGCCTGATCACCGTGAAAGGGGCCGGGTGTCTACGCCAGGCCGATGTGCTGATCTATGATCGCCTGGTTGCACCTGAGTTGCTGGACTACGTTCCTCCGCAGGCCGAGCGCATCTATGCTGGCAAGGCGAGCAGCGATCACACCCTGCCGCAGGATGAAATCAATCGCTTGCTGGTGCAAAAGGCCTGTGAGGGAAAGGTGGTTGTGCGCCTCAAGGGAGGCGACCCGTTCGTCTTCGGTCGCGGCGGCGAGGAGGCCCTGGCGCTTGCGGAGGCCGGTATACCCTTCGAGGTCGTGCCGGGCGTTTCCAGCGTGGTGGCAGTCCCGGCCTACGCGGGCATCCCCGTGACGCAACGGGGGCTGGCCGCCTCGTTTGCCGTGCTGACAGGGCATCGAGAGATGGCCTACCAGGGTTGCCCCTGTCCATCCCCCGCCGCCGATACCCTGGTCTTCCTGATGGCGGTGGAAAACCTCAGCAAGATCGTGCGCTAGATGCTGGAGACAGGTTGTGCGCCGGAGACGCCGGCAGCTTTGATACGCTGGGGAACGACCCCACAGCAGGAGACGGTGGTCGGCACACTGGACGACATCGTGGAACGCGGTCGTGGGCTTGAGCCGCCCGCTGTGCTCGTCGTCGGCCAGGTTGTGGCGCTGCGAGACAAACTGCGGTGGTTTGAGGATCGCTCGCCGTAAGGGACGCTCTGCTGGATTGGCCCATACTGATTTTGAATGCATCTGTAATGGTCAATGACCTGCTGGACTTGGAAAAGCATCACGCAAAGGCGCAAAAGGCGCAAAGAATCCATACAGAGGGTGTCTTGGCGTTCTTTGCGTCTTGGCGTGAGCCATTCAGGCTGTCTACCACGTCTCTCACCAGTACAGATTTTGAATGCATCGCTGGGGAGGCGCTGATGCCACGCGCACTTGTCACCGGGGGAACCGGCTTTATCGGCTCAAACATTGCCCTGCGGCTCATCGAGCGCGGGTGGAACGTGCGCATCCTCGAACGCCCCGGCGCGTCGCATATTCTGCTGGAGGATGGGCCATTCGAGTATGTGGCGGGCGATGTGTTGGACAAGGAGTCGCTGCCAGGGGCCATGCAAGACGTTGATGTGGTGTTCCATGCGGCAGGAGTGGTGGACTTCTGGCGACAAGGCATCGAGCGCATGTACCAGGTCAACGTGGAAGGCACACGCAACGTGATGGAGGCCGCCCTGAAGGCGAAGGTCCAGCGCGTCGTGCACACCAGCTCCACAGCAGCGATGGGCATCCACCCCAATGAAATGGTGGATGAAAGTTTTACTTTCAATGTCAAACCGGAGGAGTTTGTCTACGGCCACAGCAAGTACCAGGCCGAGGAGGTTGTTTTCGAGTATGTTCGGCAAGGACTGCCGGCGGTCGTGGTAAACCCTACCACCGTGATCGGCCCGCGCGATGTGCGCAAGGTTTCCAACGGCATGGTGGTCGAGATCATCAAGCACTGCGTGCCGCCGTTTATTCCGCCGGGTGGGCAAAACATCGTCCCGGTCTGCGATGTGGCCCAGGGCCATATCGAGGCTGCCACGAAGGGCCGTGTCGGCGAGCGCTACATCCTGGGCGGGGAGAACATGACCCTGCGCCAGCTCTACCAGACGATCGCCAATGTGATCGGCTGTGGCATGAAGCTGAGGGTGATGCCGCACTGGCTGGTAGCCTTCGCTGCCTGGTTCACTGACTGGTACGGGCTGGAAACATCCGGCCCTGTGCCGCTGACCGGGGCGCGGCTACGGCTGGAGGCGCAGACGTTCTACTTCGACTCGTCCAAAGCGCGGCGCACGTTCAACCTGCCGAACACGCCCCTGCGCGTGACCATCGGGCGGACATACGAGTGGTATGACGTTATGGGCGAGTTCGAGGGCATCTACGAGCAACTCGAAACTGCAGACGGGGTCTGCAAGCACTGCGGGCGCACACGCTATTGCGAGTGGCCGGGCAGCCG
>Ga0172368_10004802_pt1 | contig 15443 bp, 12 predicted proteins | sample Lak11m_FD_114540 | JGI IMG/M metagenome (GOLD analysis project Ga0172368, IMG submission 114540) | Freshwater microbial communities from Kabuno Bay, South-Kivu, Congo - kab_022012_11m | ecosystem: Environmental > Aquatic > Freshwater > Lake | place: Democratic Republic of the Congo: South-Kivu...
AAATTGTTTTCTCGTTTGGAGCTGAATGAGTTTCTGATTTAAAGTATTTAGATTTTGTTAGGTCTCAGGGTAAGTGTGACGACAGTTATTGATTTTTATGTCTTCTTTGAAAGTACGGTATAAATCGCTAAAAAAGAGTCACCAGAATATTTTCTATCATAAACATTAAGCGATCCGTCTTTTTTCCAAATTTCAGAGTTATTCCTTTCATTGATTACATTCCATTTTTCAGAGATTCTCCAGACCACATAATTATCAGAAAGCGAAAATCCATTGGACTCAAAACTTTTCTTCAACTCTACACCAGCCAACTTCACATAAAATGTTTTGCAGTCCAGACAGGGCCTCTGACAAAGGTGCATAGATAATATGCCAAGAGGCAGGGATGCTCATTTTCTTATCTCCTATTTCACCTGATAAAAATTACTAATAAAAGTGCCGTTGACAGGCGCAATTGCCTGGACAGCGCATGCCAGAAACACTATTACAAATATAGGTACCAATTCAAATCCTGATATTTTATCCATATATTCTCCTGCTGTTTACCTTGTATCATCCTCGTTCTTGTCAGCTTACAAATTGATCTGGATCATAACTTACTGCAATTATATTTAATTCATTATCTAATATAATAATCTGGTTGACAAAACTCCTACCTTGCCCCATAGGCTCTCCAAAAGTACCTTCAAATGAAATCTGGACTACCGTGGCACTGGAAAATTTCATCCTGGGCATGTTTAGTTTCTCTTCGTATTTGAATAATGTATAAGTACGATTTGAGAATACTGCCAATCCTGCAATTCTTCTGGATGTATTGATTATTTCCACTCCTGTATCATCGATAACAAGAGGAGTGGCGAAATAGAACTCTGTATTTAAGGGAAACATTGATATATTTTTTTCTGGAAAGACCCTTAATGCATAGACCATCTCTGTAGTGGGCATATTATCCAGATCGGACTTTTGAAAGGTTTCAAAAATACTTCTGTTCACCCAGTTCGCCCAGGTATCACAATTGTTATTAAATATTGGTTCATAGGAACCTTTAATTCCACCCAGCTCATTACATTTGCAGTATGGTGGTACGCCTAAAGCTACCGAGTAATTGAAATTTTCTGCAGTCCTGAGGGCTTCGATGCTTTTCTCATAAGATGCTGAGGTTATGGGAGTTTTGTTGTACACCAGTAGAAAGGATTCATTATACAGGGAATTGACACGAAAAACCACTGTTCCGTTTAAATTTTGACCCGGAAGCAGAGTTCTATCATGTATTTCGTTTTCTTTATCGAGATCTCGTAATACCTCCAATAGACCTAAACTGACAAGCCAATAAGGTTCAAGAGTGACATTGAATATCCGGTCACCTTCATGCAGGCGCAGGTCGTTCATTTTAAAATCAATGGGGTTTGAACCGTTGTTTTTTATAGATATATTATATGTTGCATAATATCTTTCTGAAATATCATATTTATTCCGGTATATTTTGTCATATGGTACTATTTCGATCGATCTTTCATTAGTAAAAACACGGATAGTTTTATTCACGTCATCTCTGATGATTTGTGCATTTGTCACCCATTCAATATGGAGATCATTCTTGAGATAACTCAGCAGTCTATTACTTTCGTCAGGCACAGTTTCCCAACGTAAATATATAACTTCATTATTTGAATTGTCATGCAAATACACGCTTGAGAAGGAAGTTATTTTGATTTCAGGTATGTTTTCTTCTTTTGAGGAGTGGGTTAAGTTTGGAGATAGGACCTCCACTGCATCTTTAGTCTCCTGAACCGACATTTCAATAAATATAGACCTGAAAAATACCTGGTTAAGATAATCATCTATTGTGTTCTTAACCGGTTTTTTCGTATTCTCGTCTAATCCACTAAATGTCCTGTTCCATTCTTCCAAAGGTGATAAACCTGAATTACCAATTTGGATTTCCTGTCCGCCTGTCCCATCTGAATATTGAAAAAACGGCTGAATCTGAGCCAAATAACCGCCGCATAATCCATCAGCACTAAAAATGTAATCAAGTTTGAATTTAATAATTGTATATTCATTGCCATCTATGGTCTTATTGTAATAGAAGAAATCTCCTTCTTTCACATTCAATTGTTTTACAATTTCACCATTCTTATATAAAGAAAAATTCGCAATACTTATTGAGTCAACGGTGCCGTCTGAGACTGGTATATATATTTGAGTTACGTTGTCGTATAAAAACAAATATCCTTCCTTAAGCAAAGTCCTGTTCTCTCCGCATTCCCTGGAAACCATCGGAACTTCCTTTTCCCATAAGAAAAGCCTGTCCTCATGCGATAGTATCAAGTCTCCAGGTGCATTTGTCCTGTAAGAAGCTGTGCTTGAAAAAGCTGCACCTGCGCTGCCTGAAAGCAAAATGAGGGACAATATCGCTAATACTGCCACTTTTACGATATTACTCCAGTTCATTGATACCATGTTTATTCCCATTATCATTCCATAGAGCTTGACGGTTGGTAATTCATGGCATAGCTATCTGGGGATCAATAGTCTCATAGTTTTCACCAAAATCTATGTGTATGTCTTTTTCAATCGTCGCTGATCTGAAATAACCTCCAAAATATGGAATTGCTTTCACCATATATTTTCCAGTGGAGAACAATGTGGATTCAAAATTTCCGTCTTTGTCGGTGGTTGTTATTGTCATTTCATTATTTTCTTTAATGAGAATTAGTTTGACAAATTCATTTCCATTGGTATCGCTGACTTTTCCTTTCAATGTGATATTAGATTTTGTCCCGTTCAAATAGATATTCTCATTTAATTCATCCCCTTTCTTAAAAGTGATTTGTGGTTTTATGAAGTTATCATAACCCCTGCATGATGCAATCAAGTTATATGTGCCCAAAGGGATATGATTGATCTGATATTGACCTTTATCGTCTGTCCTGGATAGATCTATAAAATCCAGGTTCGAGGAATAGATTCCAACACTGGAATCATTCAATGGGTTTCCTTTATCGTCATAAACGACTCCTTCGATGAGGCCTGCGGGTTCGAGATAAAAGTCTATTTTATTTTCATACGTGTCATGGCCATAATATTTTTCAGCCGGCATGAAATTCTTATGAATAGCTGTCAGATGATAATCCTGATAGGGAAACTCATTGATTTGATCAGGATCATTATGTAGTTGGTCCAATGTGACGGAATAGAAACCATTGTCGTCTGATTTTATATACCGGATCGATCGAGAACTACCTCCAACCCCACCGTTTATGAAGAGACTGATAGAAATTGTTGCATTAGATATCTTATCCCCTGTAATATTGTCATAAACATATCCGTAAAGTTTTAGCTGCCCTGATTCTGGTTCTGTTACACTGTGGTTTGGTGGATCCGTATTATTTATCACAGAATCTCCAGGAGGAGCGCCCAAATATGGCCAATATGATGCTACAACTTCTGTTATAATCAGCACGGCAGCTATCAATATTATGATGCCTGAAATTAATTTTTTTCTTGTCATATTAATTTCAGTCATAATACATTATTCCTCTCGAAAGATTCACTACCTGCCATCCTTTATTCAGATGAACCCACCCCTGGGTACTTATCGATAATTCTATACTATTATTATGATTTTTCGGATCAAGATCAAAATAAAAGTGGAATTTTTCGATTTCAGTGTCTGAATATACCCATGCACCAATCCCGGGAGAAAATTGCGGATATTGTGACGGGTTTATGAAAGACCCCGGAGTATAGTTGCTCATGCTGATTGTAAATCGCCTGAAGAACTCGTAAGATGTTTGTTCATCTTCTTTGAGTTTTTCATGATTTTCATTCATATCTATTTTATTATTTCCAGAATATATGTTCAGATTGCCATTCTCCTCTTTTGCAAAAAACAAAGGCCACCCCATTATCTCTTGTTTAACATTTTTGTTGACACCATGAAATTCCAAATCCCCGTTCTCATTAAGCCGGTATATCCATGTACTTCTTCCGGAGACTGTTATAGCTCTACCATTTTCGGTTTTGCTTATCTCATATTTTTCTCCTATCTGTACATGTCCTTCACGCTCTATCCAACTTACAAAGCGATCAGTATCTTTCCCTGGGACTTCGTTCCAGTTAAACAAATTATTTCCTAACTCTACCATCCCATCTGTCAGACTGTCGTAGATATTGTAGAACTTTAAAATGTTTTCCTCATTAAGCCGGATTATCAAATTGTTTCTTCCGGATGGTGTGGTACTTCCCAATACTGTTATTATTGTGTCATTATCAGTTTTTGTTATGTCCAGCTTTTCTCCCGGCTGCGTGTATCCAGCATTCTCTAGCCACTTAACAAAACGATCGGTGTCTTTTCCTGGAACCTCATTCCAGTTGAACACGTAATTCCTCAACCCGGATTTGCTTATCTTGAGAGCTTTTCCATGTTCTGTATCTATCAGGGATGTCGTTGCTCCGCCCGTAATGATGGGGTTTTCATACATTTTCAATACATTCTTATTTTCATCAATCAAAACCGGAACATAAATGGTTATATTTTCAGCGCTGGAGTCCAGGGATATTAATTCAGATGTACTTGCATCCTGCTGGGGCCCAAAGAAAACTAACAGGCTTATGAAAGAATTAGGCCAAAAAATCATTACTAAAATAAAAAGCATGCCTGCAAAAGATGCAATGAACGCTTTTAAAGAATAATAAGCCTGCGGCTGCTTCTTAAAAGCCGCCAGTCCGATAGCAAATAAGACCGAAAATATCAACAACGGAAATAATAATAATTGCCATATCCCTTCCAAATTGATCATCGATCTTACCGAAAAGGTCAAAATATAGCCTATTGGGAAAGATATGATCCCAATAAGGAAAAACACCAGATAGGACCATTTTTTTTCTTTTTGGTTAGTTGAATCATTCAATACTTCTTTTGCACTAACTTTATTTTTCATTTATACCACCTCTAACTTATTTCTAACGAGCATTCTCCTTCTTGAAAACAGTATTATTAGAATTGAGAATAAACTGCCAAAAAACTCAAAACCGGGTATGGATTTTCCGGGGATTGTTTGGATTTTATCTCTGACGTTATTATCTGTTATAATAATCCGGGAATGTGTAGTATATACCTTATACGGGAAATTATTACCTGATATCTTAACCTGGGACTGAATAGCATCTCCCTTCACGTCTGCGACTTTTACCAGCCAGATATCACTGCCTCCTGACCCATATGATTCCGTTGTTCCTGCAATTAGATATCCACCATCTGGTGCCTGCTGAACAAATTTGCCTTCATCCCTCTTCAATCCCCCAATGGTCTTGCTCCATTCAAGATTACCGCTGGCATCAGTTTTGAAGAGCCAGGCATCAAAATCCTCATAGAGTATCTGGCCTTTGTGATCAGGATTTTTGGCTGTATCGATTTGACCTGCAAGTACATATCCTCCATCCGAGGTCTGCACAACAGAATTAACACGATCAAGTCCATCCAATCCGAAAGTCTTGTTCCACTGTTCATTACCATTTGCATCGGTCTTTAAGAGCCAGGCATCACCCCAGGCATCACCCCAGGCATCACCTATGGTCGTCCCATACGAAAACGTCTCGCCTGCGAGAATATAGCCACCGTCCAACGTATTCTGGACAGAATAAACACGGTTGTAATCCGGTCCGCCAAATGTCCTGTTCCACTGTTCAATTCCTTTTGCATCGGTTTTTAAGAGCAAGACTGTATCCATTCTTCTAATATTGTCATGTTCAACCCACAGAATATCCCCTGTCAGTATATATCCTCCATCCGGGGTATCCCGGATAGAAGACGGTGTAATAGCTCCGTCTACTCCAAAGGTTTTACTCCACTGTTCACTGCTATTTGAGTCGGTCTTGACAAGTATGGCATCCGACCACTTCATACCTGTGAGAATATAGCCACCATCCGACGTATTCTGGACTAAACCAACAGAGTAATCGTGAATTCCGCCAAACTTCCTCCTCCACTGCTGATTTCCATTCACATCCGTTTTGACCAGCACAGCAGGCATTCCTTCAGTTGAGTTAATGACCAGGAAAATATAACCGCCATCATGAAGCTGTAAAACGGAAGAGATGTACCCGAAACCCTCAAAAGTCTTGTTCCATTGTTCATTGCCATTTTCATCTATTTTTATTAACTCAGCCCAGGGACTTTGGGCAATCTTACCTCCAAGGATATATCCATCGTCTGAAGTCTGCTGGACAGACCAGACATTGCCATAAAATCTCCCATATATTCCACCAAAGCTCCTATTCCACTCTTCATAAGGAGCCCCCTTTATTTTTGGATTTCGATCAGTAGAGACAAAATCGGGCTCAATAATAGTCGATCCGTCAGAATATTGATAAAAAGGTCTGAGCTGGACTATATCGTATGTAGATCCTGAAAATATTCCATCTACCTTTGACTCAATAATTATATATTCTTTTCCACCTATAGTTTTATTATAATAAAAATACTCCCCCTCATTTACTTTCATCCTTTTTACAATTTCTTTATTCTTATATATGGTAAAGTCTGCTTCTCTTGTAATAACACCATAATTAAAAGCATCATCCAGTGATATTGAATATCCTTCTTTTAGTAATGTAGTGGCCAATGGAGTTGCTGCATGCGGATCATGGTAGGGAAATTGAATTCTAGTATCCAATATTAAATCTCCTACTGCTGCATTTGCTGGAATGGAAAAAAACATTGGAACTAAAATACTTATTGTAACAAAAATAAGATATATCCACTTTTTTTCCTTTTTGGTTGTTAAATCAGTCATCATTATATCTTCTCCCAAAAGTCATTTTCCAATCCTGTGAAGTCGCGCTTCTGCACTGAATTCTTTTAAATAAACATACATTGAGTTATATAAAGGCCATAATTTGAGCTGAAAGCAAGAAAAATAAATAATCCAACATATGCAATTAATATGCCTGCTACAATTGTTATGGTTATGGCAGCTTTTTTTGATTTATACCAGTTTTTATTTTTCCATATCCAGATAAATCCGGCGGTAATTCCAATCCATATTAGTATATTTATTAATGTAGATACATGGCTGAAAATATCTATCATATTAAATCTCCAGTCAGGCATCTTACCTCAGAAATACTTCCGATTCCTGCAATCATTATTTCATTTTTGTTCAAGGTTATCACATTTTTCTTAAACTTCTATTCAATTATTGTTGGGGTTTGAATATTCTCTCCCTTGAATGCTCAAATAAAATCCAACGATAGCGGCATTATAGAATATGAACCATCCACTTGATAGTATTAATTGAAAGAATATAAATCCAGGATTTTGGATTAATTGAAGGTAATTAAATCCGGGAATTGCATATTGGTTTATTATTGGAGCCAATAAAAGTATGTTAATTGGATTTACAAAAAATAGTATTATATTGAATATGACACATCCCTTCAAATTGTTCCTGACAATATGGAAGGATTTTTTTAATCCATGTTGAAATGTTTTGTTTTCCAGCACAATTATAACAGGTACCAGGAATAAGATGAATCCAAGGATCATCTCAAAAATACCAATAAAGCCTGCAATTATTCTGAAATCAGGTTCAGTGATTGATTCTTTATGGAACATGGAAAAGGAGGAACAACATAATGCGAGAAAACCGAACACAGAAAATAGGAATTCATAGGTAATAAGCGGTATAAAGTATCTAAGAATCGTCTTTTTCCATTTGAAGCTTACTCTTTGCTTTTTTGTCAGGTATTCTTCTATTGCACGTATGATAACCGGAATAATGCAAACCCAGAATAATAAATCGAAAATGATTCGAGGCATTTGCATCAAAATAAATTCAAAATATTGCTGATTAGGAGTAAGATCATTACTTGTGTAAGAATATTGATCAAGTGTGAAATGTTTAATTATATAATAAGCCAAAACAATAGCGAAAAGTTTCCATTCTAAAAACAAAAACTTAAAACTATTTATTAAAATATTTTTAATTTTTATTTTTGATTCCGGATAATTAATAAGCTCATTTTCATTATTATCATTTTTTGATTTTTTCTGTTCATTATCTTTATTGTTCATTTGGCTATCCATATAATAAACTGCTAAATACTTAAACATGTCTATTAATAGACCGGTTTGTGTATATTAGGTCAAGTATTTCTATTAAAATAGCGATACGGCTGCCTGGCCGGCGCATGCCAGAAACACTATTGCGTTCGCCATATTATATACTCAATTCCCCTACCAGTCCATATCTCCCATACAACTGCAAAATCCTTTGTGCGTAAATGCTCTGGCAGATTCTCAAAAGAAAGGGAATAGACAGTTGTATTTAGTCCTATATTCTCCAAATGTCCCGCAGGTATTTCAGTTATTTCAGATCCGAGATGTTCATCCTGCCTATACCACAAATGTAACTTGAGCCAATTCAAATTGACAGGATTCTGAATCATAACGCCAGCTTTTAGTACTTTTCCAGTATTATTCTGCAAAAATGTATAATTTGTAACTGCTATTTTTATTCCTTCCTTCTCTACTACTTCACCAACTGACGCCACAGTATTTCCAAAATGAGACGGATGCCCCATAGTAGCAAAATTTCCTATGATCATAAAAACACCAAATATGGATAAATATAAAATTCCAAAAATCAGTAGAATATTCCGTAATGGAGATGGTGTTTTTTTTATCGATAAGAGGTAAAGACACATACCTGCACCAAACACTATTCCAGTTCCGAAATCACTAAATCCGGAGAAATTCAAATTACTACTAATAAAAGGAGAAATAATAAAAACAGTAAAAGCAAGAGCGCCAGTAAGTGAAAATAATTCAATCGCTTTCCTGTTCCATAAAGCAATGCCAAGAAATGTTCCTATCATAAATCCGGACAATAATGAAATTTCTATGACATTCCCATATGCAGAAGTCCATTTAAAACTGAACAAATCCCAGAAAATATAATCTTTAATGAAAAAGCCCACTCCTCCAGCTATGCCAAAAAGAACTGTCTTTTTAGGATCCAGCAAAGGTATTCCAAGAAAAAGGAAAGCTGTCAATACTCTTAGAAATAATGGAATTTCATAAGGCAGAATATCAATTAAACTAAAACCTATAGCGCCTGATGAAATGCACAATAAAAAAATCTTTGAATCATTCATATTTCCAGTTTTATCACCTTTTTCAACTTTTAAACTATTCATACAAGACCTCTCTTTTCATGCCATTATTCCCTTCATTTCCAGGTAGTAGAGGCACATCTTGTTTTCCCTTATATTGCCTGTTATATATGAGGATGAAGTCCTGCATCCTGCCCTGCATGATCTCTTATGTTTGCATTTTGAACAGTATCCCTCAAGCTCAACTTCCCCGCGGTTGTACTGGAAAGCGCTATCTGACAGCCATATTTCATCGAGGCTCCTGTCCCTGATATTACCTTCGATAAGTTCCTTAGGCTGTATCGGGCAGCCTTTTACATTCCCATAAGCATCAATTGAGCAATGCGTAATTCCTGCTGTGCAGCCTCCCCATTCCTCATCCCTGATGCAGGATTTCCCAAAATACCCAAGGCTGTCTCCCACAAAAACCCTTTTTCCTTTGAGTTCATTGCGTATTCCCTCAACTTTCCGGGCAAGTTCCATGAATTCAAATTCATCAAGGGCCTCGCTTTTATCGAGGTTACCGACCGGTATTGCAAAAAAGATCTCCCATGATCTGATATTGTTTTGCTTCACAAATTCCTTGATATTATCAAGGTCATGAAAGTTCCGTTTTGTCATCGATGTGGTTATCCCGCATGGGATTTTATACTTCTGCAGGAGCTTCAATGACCTGACGACTGATTCAAAAACACCTTCCCTGTTCCTGAAATAATCATGGATATGTCCGATCCCGTCTATGCTGATATGCACATTGAAGGGTGAAATCAGGCTTAATCGTCGCACGATATCCTCATCAAGCAGCGTGCCATTAGTTGTGACGCCTATCTCGATCCCCTTCTCCCTTGCCCTGCCAAGGATAGTGAAAAAGTCTGGCCTGAGGAATGGTTCACCGCCAGAGAATGAAAGGATAAAAACACCGCACTTATGCAAGTGGTCTATAAGGTCAAGAGCTTCATCCGTATCAAGCTCCCTGCCCTCTGATACCTGTGAGGCGCAGTGCGAGCATTTGAGGTTGCATGCTTTTGTGATCTCCCATGAAACAATAACCGGGGATGAAAATACAATTTTTTTACGAGGTCGCGGTGGTTTTGGGGCTTTTATTTCAACAGGCATTGAGATAAAACCCTGTCTCTGGAAGTTAGATAAATACTGCAGCGCTATATATGATGCCATTACCGGATGCATCCCTGAGATATTTGCGAGCCTATGGGCAATGGAGGAAACATCTGATCCATCAACCAGCTTGAGGGTTTCTGCTGCATTTTTATCGACCATGACTGTTTTGAGGGTCGAAGAATCAAATACGACCGTCCCCTGGGCATCATTCCTGAAAAACAGTTTGCAGGTGATTTCAGGCTTCATGGAAGCATATTGTCCGAGTATGATATGAATAATGCCATCGTTCAGAGTCAGCATCATCACTCCTTTTTCGGGCGGTGAATAGGCACGCCGTATGTTGGCTGCGGACCTCCAGGATCAAAGTAAAGATACTGATAGGATATAAACAAAAATATCAGGGTAAGAATGAGAAATATGAGGGGACGCAGTAGAAATAAGAAACTTGAGGGCAAAATACTCTTATGGTAAAGATATTTCGAAATAGTCATAATCACAAGTACAGCCATCAGAATAACAGTGCCTCCAACCAGAAATAATAAGACAGGTAGTATCAGGAGACTGTTCTGTATGTAGATTATCAGGATGATTCCTATTATTGCTCCAAGTCCCCCGCCAAGAATCAATTGATATTTCTCCGGGAGCCTGTGTCTTTTATGCGCTTTATACGCAAAGACTGCCAGACCAAACATTATTACAAATAGAATAAGAACCACTATCTCCGGTTCAACATACGAAAACAGCCAGTGTCTGACCTTCCCGTATTGCTCCATGTAAATGGCCGATATGGCAAAATCATCATAGTTCGTCCCGTCCAGGTTCGATCCCGAAGTTATTTTCAATCTATTAACGCCCTGATTTAGCAGATCTGAACTGAAAATGAATTCCATCTTTCGAGCAGAATAATCCTGCTTATCTGTTCCGGTCTTATCGTTCAGCCTTCCGATGACAACTTCATTTATGTAAACAAGATCATTATATTCACTTTCATTTTTTGCAGCAGAAGGCTGGACATTGACAGTTGTAAGAATAAGTCTTACTTCCTGTCTTTTCGGGATGCTATTCAATGAAAATGTGTAGGTATACGAAAGTTCGGTCGGTTCGGGGGGCATAAGATCGTTATCTGTATTATCGCCCAGATGCAGGTTCACGACCATGGGACTATCATAATAACCACCGATTACAGGTATGTTCTCATAAGCAGAAACTGATGGGAAAAGCAAAAGCAAAAAGAAAAGATTCAAAATTTTTATTTTTCTCTTTGCCTTAGTTATGCTCTCAAAATTATTGTTCATATCTACTATCTCCTCTATCTGATCTTCCTTTCTGATAACATATCCTTCCTTTGTTCATCTTCGCTTCCGCCCGGATACATATACTGCCAGAAGTATTGTTATTGCCAGAGCAAACTGAAACCCGGCAACCTTATCAGTTGTCTGTGTTGTAACTTCAGCTTGCGGTTCGTATACCTGCACCAGGAAACCGTATGATACATCCCCTTTCCCTTCCCATTTGGCAAATACTTTAAAAACATAAAGTCCGGGTTCAAGGGAGATATTTATATCTGACTCACGCTCCAAAGGCACTTGAATTTCCATACCTTGCAAGCCGTAATGCCACGCTCTAAAATCATTTGCACCCTCATTAACTTCATCATCATCCGTGACCCGGATCGCGCTAAATCCTAACTCTTCAGGAGATTCCTGAAGGGGAAGACGTAGATGTGCTGTAAACGGTGACCTGGTAATCAAAGGCTTTGCTGGTGTATTTATGCTAAAAGTATCTGCACATACCATATATGTCTCATTTTCTACTTTCCAGCAACTGTCTCCTATTCCAGCACTCTGCTCATTCCCATCGATCTCAAGGAGTGCTTGAGGTGGATAATATGCGCCTGCGCTGCCGAAAAGAAAAAGGAGGCACAGTATTGCGATTCCATCCACTATTCTGATTTTACACCATTTTATTGATAAAATCTTTAATCCCATAATCATTTCCTACTAGTTTTTTCGAATTCATTTTTTGGTGGTATTCAATATCCACTCTGGTTTCTGTGGTGGATTCACCGCTAATAATTCCCTCCATGCTTCATCTGTAAGTCTATTATCCATAGGCTGCTTGAATTCATAATAGCTCATGACCGGGCCAGCCCCGACCTGGATTCTTCCGTCCGGAAGTTTGTAGGCAACTACGATCAGATCAACATATCCTGTTCCCTCTTCAAGAACCTGTCTGGTATTACCGTCTGTATGGACATCAGCAATCATCGTTGTCTTCCTGACCTTTTCATCAACATCAGCCGGAAAATAATTCAAACTGTCCCCGATATTCTTAATGAAATCATATTCATCCGGGGTAAGTTCACTATTTTCCAGTTCTTTTGACGAAATCTCAACAAGTCTTGAAAGGATATTTTCAAGATTTTCCAATCTGCTTTTTTCAGATTCATCCAGAACATTCATTTCGCTCAAACCCTTATTTGTCATCCTTGTCAATGCCAGCAACCGGTTATAGAATTCAGGGACAGGTTCAACGTATCCCGAAGCAGGTTTTTCTTCGGGTTGTATAAAAGCAGACCCTACCAGGGTATAGCTCTGTTTAGCATAAAGGATCGTATCATGTCTCAATTCAGTCCATGAAGCTAAGGATGTTGTCAATTCCTTATCCTTCCAGGCAGGAGCCTGCATGAAAGTCGGATAACCTTCACCATGATCTTCCAATAAAGGTTTTAGCGCGAATAACCATGACCAGTAGAGATTTTTGTTCCATTCTGAATCATTAAGGGATTCAAATTCATTTTTCAATTTGTCGTACTGGTGATCATATTCTTTATATCTGGAATCATTCGTTTTATCCAGTAGCTCTCTTGATCGATTTGAACCCAGAAGCGCCATGACATCCAGCCCCCGGGGAAATCCCCTTATAGGTCTTCCTGTGCCATCAATAACAAGCGTAAATGGCTGTTTATCCCCTTGATAAATGTCCGTATATTCCCCTACAAGATTAGTAAACATATAGGAATCAGGAATGAACCTTTGCCCCATAAGTCGAAATCCCTGTGTATTTTCCAGACACTCGTATGCCTGTTCCTGGGTAAATGGAGGTAATATTACACAATCCCCGGTTCCCCCGTAAATTTTTGGTGACCTGTATTGAGCCAGTTTTTCAATCAATCTTCGAGTATTATTTTCGTTCAGTTCAGCTGGTTTGAATGACACTCCAAAAACAGAATTCAATGCATCTGTATATTCATAAGGTCCCAGATCATCTGATAATCCCACATAGAACGATGTAACTGAATATATCCGATCCCAGTCACGCATCACATTTTCTTTAAATTGGGATGATATAAGACCTGCACCGATTGTCTGGATCCTTGCATCTTTTGTTGAGATAAGAGCCTCTTTATTGGACGGGTCTGTTGTTCCCGGTGGAATTTTATCCGAGCCCTTAAGAAGCATGCTCATCCTGCCATACCACATAAAGGCTTTAAAATAATTCTTTAATTTTTCTGATCTTGTATAGTGGCCTCTTGGAACATATTGAGAATAATCTTCCTTATAAATAAAAATAGGAGAATTCGAAAATCCGGAATGTTCGTCTATCAATTTCAATTCTCTTTCTACATCATCCCTGACAATCGATGGAACCTGGAAACTATATCTATCTTTTTCCTCTTTTTTGAAATAGGCGCCAAAGCATTCCCAGTCGGTTTGAGCCTGGCAGATTTGTTCGGGTTTCGGCTGTAATAAACTTAATCCTGTTGAAAAGTAGGCGGCATTCCTTCTTGATGCAACTTTTCGGTCTCCATCAGAATTATTATAAGATTCTAATGAATCGTTGAGTAATTCCTGACTGATATTCCATATCAAGTCATAAAATTCTCTTTCTTCAATTTTGCGCAGTGTTTCATCGAACTGGATGTGGTAAATGTGCAATAGCGAATCGGAAGTTATGAAGATCGGCACATCATTATCCTTTAAATCGTTATATGGCTGGGTGATATACTCTTCTTTTTGATTGAAAGGATTTCTTATGACAACAAAACCGTTCTTTTTCAATAAATTCACAGAATCCTTTCCAAGAGACGTTTTATTTAAGAAAGAACCAAAATTTGAAATCTGATATGTCTGTAATGGTAAATCATATTGAGAGGCATTCAGGGTAATATTGAGCGACTGTAATGAATAATATTCGACAAAATCCATTCTTTCACCCTTTATCTTGGACACATTATCCGTAGCTTCAGTCGTATTAAAAAGATCTGCGTTATCGATTAATGCGCCGCCGGTGTCATTCACTGTCATCGTTGCCACCCGTGGACATGAGAGATCAACATCCTGCCAAACTGCTTTTTTTAAAACTTTAAGAGCATCATCGACCTGAATAGCTCCATCACATGTCACATCATCACCTGTGCTCATTTGATATGGCGATATATTTTGACCTAAGACATATCTTAGATATAATAATGCATCAGCAAACGTGATATTACCATTATCATCGATATCTCCTTTTAAGGTTTCGAACTTCTGGATGCGGTTATTACCCGTATCAGCAACGTATATATTCCCAATGCTATCCACAGCGATTCCAGTTGGGTTATTGAACTGACCATCACCGCTACCAGGATTATCCCATGTAGATAAAAAGACTCCAGATCCATTGAACTTCTGGATGCGGTTATTGCCCGTATCAGTAACATATACATTTCCCCTGTAATCCACGGCTACTCCAATTGGATTATGTAAACGATTATCGTCACTTACAGAACTTCCCCATCCCCATATAGATAAAACGACTCCCGACGCATTGAACTTCTGGATACGATTATTGCCTGTATCAGCAACATATACATTTCCGCTATTATCCACGGCTACTCCTGTTGGGTTATAGAACTGGCCATCGCCTGAGCCTTCCTTTCCCCATCCCCATGCAGATAAAAAGACTCCCGACGCATTGAACTTCTGGATGCGATTATTGCCAGAATCAGCAACATATACATTCCCGCTGTTATCTACAGCTACTCCAGATGGATTAAGGAACTGACCATCGCCAAAGCCGGAACTTCCCCATGTAGATAAAAAGATTCCTGATGCACTAAACCTCTGGATGCGATTATTCCCCTGATCAACGACATATACATTCCCGCTGCTATTTACAGC
>Ga0172368_10004804_pt1 | contig 15437 bp, 18 predicted proteins | sample Lak11m_FD_114540 | JGI IMG/M metagenome (GOLD analysis project Ga0172368, IMG submission 114540) | Freshwater microbial communities from Kabuno Bay, South-Kivu, Congo - kab_022012_11m | ecosystem: Environmental > Aquatic > Freshwater > Lake | place: Democratic Republic of the Congo: South-Kivu...
AGACGTGTAGGCTGGGAGAACATCAGGAACGTCTTTCGGTAGTTTATCCACATCAGTTATTATCTAAGACACTGTTTTTGAGGGTTAATTGTCAATATTCTCATTTTGATTCGGAGATACTGCTATGGTCTTAAGATATTTAAACAGGATGACTCTCAGGCTCGGCGCTGATATCCTGTGGGAAGCATGGATAATAGGAAGAGATGTTTTAATACTTGCCGCAGTCGGACTTTTGGGAGTAATGATCGTTCCAAGAGTGCAGGCTGATTGGAATACTGGTGTTTTTATGCCGGCTTTCCTGCTTGGTGTTATAACGTTGTTGTACAAACTTGTGACAGATACCGATGCCAACAAGACCAAATACATGGTTGCCACAGGTCTTACGGGTCTGACACTTATCGCCGTACTGGTTCCATATTCGATCGGTCCGCTGTGGGAAGCAAAAGGCTCGGACTTTTTTATGAGCACATATTTAATTCCCATATCGAATGCTGATACGGTCAAAGATGTAAGAACCGCAATGAATGATGCCGTATATGCAGAGCAAAAGGGTGACAATTCAACTGCCCTCACAAAAGCACTCGAAGCCGATGCAGCCCATTTAAGACTAGGAACCAGTGTGCAGGAATGGGACAGCGCTAAATATTCGCAAATTGAAGATGCATTCACTGCTCTTACGATAGCCGCAAAAAACAGCGATGTTGCAGGGATGCAGGCCGCCCAAAATACGATCAACCAGGTATTAAATGAATATTCATCAACACTTGGCAGGCTGGGATGAAAAATAATAATTTCCGAAGAGGCCTCTTAAGGTCTTTTCCGGAGGATTTGTATGCCAGGTTATAATGTATATGTTAATGAGTCACAGTGTTTCGCGTGCGGCATATGCGAGGACATGTGCCCGCGTCGCGTGTTCAGGCTAAAACCCACGGATTTTAAGGGGCCTGAATATGAAGAAAGGATACCGCAATGGATGGGGACCACTACGGAAGTCGTAGCAGAAGATATGTGCTTTGGCTGCCGGCTGTGTGAAAACCAGTGTCCGGTAGGGATAATCGAAGTAACCCAAAAGGAGGCCTGAAAATGTATCTGGATATAGAGAAACATGCAGACAGCAGGCTCGTAAAACCTGTTGCAAGGGAATGCTGCGTTTACTGCGGCGCCTGCGTATGTGTGAACCCAAGCCCCGGTGTAGGATTTAAAGACGGTGAACTTGTATTCGATGAAGAAAGTATCGTATTTGATAAAGACCTGCAGGTATGCCCTGTTATAAATCCTGCCAACTCAACAACAAATCCAAAACCTCCTGTTTCCGGGGGACAAATCATAGATGAGTTCCTCGGTCCTTATCTTGAGATCTGTTCTACAAGGAGCACGGATGAGGCTGTCCTGAAAAAAGCACAGATCGGAGGCACTGTTACTTCTTTGCTTCTTCAGGGGATGAAGGATAAGCTCATAGATTCAGCCCTGCTTGTTGACAAGGACAAAGGATGGATCGGGAAACCAAGGCTGGGTGCAACTTCTCAGGATATCCTTGATTTTGCAGGCACCAAGCTTTCAGAAGCTTCTGTCCTCACCTGCTGGCGGGATGCAATTAAAGCCGGATATAAAAAGCTTGCGATAGTGGGCATGCCCTGTGTGACAATAGCAGAGTATCTTATTGACAGCTCTCCTGATTTTAAAGAATTCAGGGACATACATAAACTGAAGATAGGCATATTCTGCATGGAAGCTTTCAATTACCGCGGGCTTTTCGATGAATTCCTGAAGAATAAAGAGAAAATAAAGCCAGGCCATATCGTGAAAGTAGATGTTAAAGGCAAGATGATAATCCAGGAGGTAACGGTAGAAGATAAGATCGCCATTCATACCTTCAGCCTGAAAGATCTGCATAAATACAGCATGCTTGGTTGTCTTCCCTGCCATGATTATGCGGCAGAATACGCTGATATTTCCATAGGGTCCGTTGGAAGTGAAGACGGCTGGAATACCACGATCGTCAGGACGGAAATTGGGAAAAAACTATTGGATTCGGCAGTAGCATCCGGTCTTCTGGTAAGAAAAGAATTGAAAGATCTGGAACACCTGAGAAAGGTGGCTGCACTTAAAAAGAAATTAAAGATCGGCGAGAAAACAAGAGAGAAGGCATCAAAAGTAACCAGCGACCTTGAAGTCGCTGAGACGGTTGGGAATGATTTTTCCTATACAAGGATTTTGACGCCTGTCATAAAGGAACCGGCTAAGGAGAAAGGGTCACAGGTCATGTGGTAATGGCAATAATCTGATTATCGCTTTAAAGAATGGCAGATGGAGATGACCGACATGATTAATAATGACGGAGAAGTAATCTAAAATGGAGGAATTGTATGAGTATAAAAATAATATTCGCAGCTATTTGCCTGCTGTTTGTAGGGATAATTCCTGCGGTAAGAGCGCAGGAGGAATTCCCGATTAGTTATTCCTGTGCCAACTGCCATCAGGAGAGATATGATGAATGGTCGCGTTCAATGCATGCCCTGTCAGTGAATGACCCGATCTTTGAGGCAGCATATTTGCATGCCCTTGAATCTGACCCGAAATACAGGAGTTACTGTCTGACCTGCCACTCCCCGACAACAAGGATTACGAACGATCTAAACCTGACAAAATCGATATCAGTCGAAGGAGTATCATGCAGTTTCTGTCATACCGTCACCGGAGTTGTGAATAACGTTTATACCTTCAGGCAAACAAACCCGATGCAGGGCCCTTATAGGGATTCAAAGACCGACGCGCATTCTTCATCATACTCGGTGCTGCATACAAAATCGGAGTTTTGCGCAGGCTGCCATGATTTCTCGATAAACGGCGTGCCGATTTCCCAGACCTATACTGAATGGAAGGAAGGACCCTATGCGGCCCAGGGAAAACAATGCCAGGACTGCCACATGGAGACAAGAACAGGTGCTGCGGCGAAGAACGGGACAATAAGGGAAAAAGTTTACCAGCATTTCTGGTACGGTGGACACACAGGCCAGTTCCTGGAGAATGCGTTCCATATAAATTCCAGTATTCTGAAAACAGGAAACAGGGTTAAAGTCACACTCAATATTACAAACACCAATGTTGGGCACATGATCCCGAGCGGCCTTCCTTCCAGAAAGGTCATTCTGGACTTTAATGCAACTGATAACCAGGGAAGGGAAATCTATAGCAGCCAGAAGGTCTATACCAAGACCCTCGTAGACCAGTATAATAACGAGGTATCTGACTTCTGGAAAGCGGCATCAGTGGCAAAAGACAACAGGTTCAAGCCGGGAGAGAGCAGGATCGAGGTCTTTGAGTTCGATGCGCCAAATGGTACAGGTGAGATAAATATCAAGGCAGCGTTGGCATACCAGCTGGAAGCCGAGATCATTACTACTGAAATCCAATCCGTGAATGTGGAATTAGCAAGCGTCAGCAGCAAGGCAATGTTTAATGAAACTGCCCAGGCGACGCCAAAAGCATCGCCTGCCTTTGGATGGTTGGGATCTCTTATAGCATCAATAGCTGCCATTCTGGTAATTAGAAGAAGGAAGTCACAGGTTTAAACAAAATCGAGAGCAAATACCGGATTTTCAGATTGGAAGCCCATGTCTTAACGGCATGGGCAAGTTTTCAGGAGGGAAATAATTATTCCAATCTTCTGGCTTTTTTTTGGCCTTGGCTAAAATCGGTTCTATCCATGTGAATCCTGGCGACGCGAGTTGGAAGACGACTATTGTTTTTCTCCGTTCAGTTGCTCATATATTCTTCTTTTTTCTTCCTTAAGCTCCATTTCACGGCGGGCAATTGCTTTCATAGCTTCATTTGGTTTATATTTCAAACTGATCCTGTGCTTTTGATCTTTTGTATATACTGTGTATCCATATATCAGGAATGCAACTGTTGCTATCGGGATTAGAAATACCCAGCCGGCCACAAAACCTAAAAAGGCCAAACCTATCAATGAAACAAACCCAAGTCCCAATTTTTTATTCTTGAACAATTCATTTGTATTCATATCTTAAACCCCAATTATAATATTCTCCCTCCCAGGTAATAATTTTTTCGGATGGATACGAACTAAACAGCTATAACATCGGAATACCGTTGGAAAACAACATCAAGTTCTGATATGATCCATCTACAGATATTGTTTTCTGCTAGAATGGCAGTAAATATCAATATATGTTATATCATTTAAAACTATTTTTAAATATGAAACGGAGAGTTCGTATTTACTTGGAGAAGGAATTCCACTTTTAAAAGGAAGATCAAACGAAAAAAATCTGGAATTGATTGACGTAAAAACCTTTGATCAGGGTTTAGTGCAATTATATTATAAAAGAAAAAGATCCTGAGATTTTTGAAGGGCACAGATAGACCGGTCCGGGGTTGTCAAAAAGTTTGGTGTTAGGCAAATCCACTGCATTAAAAAAACAACGAACTGGTACGAACTAAAACGAACTCCTGCGGCGCGAGTTCGTTTTGTTCGTTGCTATTTTTATTATATCAGAAAGTGAAGAATGCCCATATTTCGCACATCTTTTAATTATAATTAGATTTTTTATTAACCCATAATGATATAAAACCATCATTTGACAGGATTAACAGGATTGAAAGGATACGATTTTAGTGGCCACTCCTGTAAATCCTATCGAACCAGTCTAAATAAATCTAATTTTCATATCATAAAACCCTCACTTTCCGTTTTATCTCAACTTTATCTTGTCCAAAATTTATTAACAATCCAACATTCGTTTCAGTTGCTACAAGATAATTTACCAATTGAACTTCATGAGCTTTGGCTAAATTTTTTACAGATTTTAGCTCAAGAATAATCAAATCTTCAACAAATATGTCTGCAATAAAATTCCCTACAACTTCACCTTCATATTTTACGATAATCTGTTTTTGGTATTCTGATTTCAAACCCGTTTTCCTTAATTCAATAAGTAAACATTTTTCGTAAACTTATTCAAGAAAACCATATCCCATCGTATTATATACTTTATAAGCACATCCAATGATTTTTTCTGTATGCCTTCAAATTCCATTTTTTCTCTCCTTTATAAATTAGATAGGAAAAACAAGATGACTAAATCCTGTCAATCCTGTTAATCCTGTCTGAATAAATGAATTTTCTTACAAAATCCAGATCGGAATTTATGTCAGGCTCATATTTCATAGGTAAATCATAAATTTATCTTATCAAGTGCGAAATATAGGAGAATGCAAAGTTACTCTATGATTCAGCACCAAAATATTTTACACCCACAATTGAACAGAACATTTATTCCTGGCTTCTGTTGATAATATCTGTCAACTGTTTTTCGCTCAACCCGATGCCTGCCTCCCCATCGCATCTTACTTTCACTTTGCCATTTTCAAAGACGATCACCGTAGGTACTATCTCCACCGAGTATCTGTCCATTAAATCTTCCCTGTCATCTACCATGACACGCAGGAAATTCTCGGGCTCTGTCTCAAAGTATTTATCATATATTGGCAGAAATCTCCGGCAGAATCCACACCAGGACGCATAAAAAAGGACAAATGCCCGTTTCCTGGGTTTCAGAACATCCTCCAGGTCTCCTTTGATGTCTTTTAACTCGCCTTTCTCCCTTGGCATAGTTACCCCCCATTCTGACTTTTCCGGATAGTGACTGCTGTCACAGAACGGCTTATTCTGGGACTTGCCACACCGGCATAAGGTGACGCGATTTCTTCTCTCATATATCTTACCATCTGCGGATTGGATCGGGATCTCTCCTCTTGCCCAGATCGGACCATCTACACCCATAAAAGGATCTTCGATCAATGCGATTGAACGTTCAAGTTCGGGCTCAAGACTTTTCCCTGTTTTTTTATCCCAGAGTATTAGGCGGCCTGAAGGACAATCGCATGAATTCCTGATGGCATTTTTTTTTATTTCCTGATCGTCAGATCTGGGAATCTGTTCCCAGATGTCCCCTGACCGATGACAGAAACGGGCAGATGCGCAGAGTTTTTCAAAATCTTTCAATCTCAATTCCGGACCGTCTATCTCTTTAACCTGACATTGTTCCAAATCGGCTGTCTCGGTCCCATTGAAATTTATATCGGCATGAGCCCCATCGCAGAAAGGTTTGTGCTTTGATTGTCCGCAACGGCACAATCCACAATTTTCCCAGGCCGGATATTCCTTTCCCGATATCCAGTTAATCGGAATGCCTTTGCTGTCGCAATTTATCACATTTTCCAGTATTGGGATTTTCCCGGAAACTATGTAGGGCCCATTTTTGCTAACCTTTATAATGCACTCATCTGAATGTTCCATGTACTTTCTCTCCTCAGGAACTTATTTTTCGTTTAATATTATCTATACTTGCCGCATTAAACAACAAGTCCTTAATTCAATTAAACTTTTTGAATTTTGCATTTAAAACCTTAACCCATCCAATTTTGGGGGATATATTTCATCCTATATCCGAACTTGAAAAAAAAACAGTGAGTTCGTTGAGTTCGGTGTTAACTACGTTAGGTCACCAAACAACGAACAAAAACGAACTGCCACGAACACTTATTTAAATTATTCGCTGTTTTTATAACCTGAATTAAATTTGGTCTTATTTCAACATCAAATGTTTTTGTGGAAAATAAAATTAACAATTTTCTTTATATCCAATATACCTGCGGGTCAATTCAAATGCAATGGATTAAATGGAAAACAAGATTGCTAACATTATATAATAGTTTGATAGGACTACCAACCCTTTGTATCTGGTGTTTGGACTTTCTTTCTACACAATGAGTTTTTTTTTCATCAGGTTGATCGAGAGTACAAAAAAGAGCAGTGTTGCTATGAAAATCCAGGCAAAACTGATAAGCATTAATGGATTCGCTTGTCCAAGAGTCAGTGAACGGATGATGATCACCACATGAGTAAGCGGAAGCACAGCTAAAGCAAAATATCGGATAAAATCCGGCATAAGCGAAAGTGAGAAAAAGGTGCCGCTAAAGAGAAACATTGGAGTTATGAACAGGAATGTAGGGTAATTAAGAGAATCTATGCTCGGTACTATTGCAGTAAAGCACATGCCAATGGTTGCAAAAAGAAATCCGGCCAGAAAAGAGAACGGGATTATTAACAACGATGAGGGAAAATCAATAATTCCAAAGATCGCAAATATAGGCAGCATAATCAGAGTATTTATCACACTTTTGGTGGCGCCCCAGAGAAGCTCACCTGCTATTACTTCTTCAATCGAGAGGGGGGTTGCGATTATGGCTTCAAAGGTTTTTTGGTAATACATTCGTACGTATGAACCAAAAGTGCATTCAAAAAAAGATGCGTCCATGATCCCGAAGGCTATCAGGGCTGGAGCAATAAATCTGATATATGAGACACCTTCCATAACATTTATGGAATTGCCGACTCCGAATCCAAAAGCAAACAGATATAAAAGCGGTTGAACGAACGAGGGAATGAAATTCACGAGAAATGTTTTCATGAACACATCTTTGTTGCGAAACCAGACTTTCCACAAACTGCCAGTGAGTTTTGGCACATCAAAATATGACATTTTATCAATCCCTTAATTTTCTTCCCGTGAATTTAAGGAACACATCCTCAAGCGTGGCTCTTCGAACGATTACCTTTCCAAAGTCGCATTCTTTTAAAAGAGCATTCATGACAGTCTGCGGATCATCAGTGTATACCTGGATTGTATCTCCCACTACTTCAAATTTCGAAGATGTCCTGTCTAAACAGTCCACTGCCGCTGGATTATTATCTGCTTCCACAATTTCTGTGCCAATGTATTCCGTTATAAGTTCCGAAGGTTTTCCTTCAACCAGGATCTTGCCATTATCCATGATCACAAGCCTATCGCATAACCGCTCAGCCTCCTCAAGATAATGGGTAGTAATAACTATCGTGTTTCCAAGGGACTGCAATTTCTTTATCTTTTCCCAGATAAGGTGTCTTGCCTGCGGATCAAGTCCAACGGTGGGCTCATCAAGGACCAGCAACCGGGGATTGTTTACAAGAGCCCGCGCAAGTAAAAGCCGCCGTCTCATTCCTCCTGATAATAATGTGACCAATGTATCCTTTTTCTCTTTCAGCATCACGAAATCGAGAAGCTCTTCAATGATCTGTTCCGCTTTTTTTTGCGGGATATCAAAATATCGTGAATATACGAGGAGGTTCTGGTAAACGGTGAAATCCGGGTCAAGGTTGCTCTCCTGGGGCACTACTCCAAGAAGTCTTTTTATCTTTCGCTGATCAGTGCTCACATCCATTCCGAAAACCTCAAGCTTTCCTTTATTTTTGGGTGAGACACACTGGATCATTTTCATAGCAGTAGTCTTGCCCGCGCCATTCGGACCGAGAAATCCGAATACCTCCCCCTCATTTACTACAAAACTGATATTATCCACGGCAATAAATTCACCATATCGTTTTTCCAAACTTTGCGCTTCTATCACCTGAACAATAATGAACCTCCAAATTTGAGATATATAATATCCATTGTCGCATAATACTTCTGTTTTACATTAAATTTACCTAATAAATTGGTAGTGTTATCGATTGCCAACCACGCAATCACCCGAATGTAAATGTAAATGCATGCAAACCCGCATCATCTACAATAATTTCAAGCGTATGTTCCCCATAGCCCGTTGGTTCTTCGATCAGAGTATAGAGCCGGGGTTCCCTGATTGTTACGATGCCTGAGCCATTTATTCTTGAAACATCATTCCCGGCTTCATTTCCAGGCGGCTTTCCGTCACGGAAAACCTGGATCGTTGTATTTTCGTTTGAGCTTGCCACAAAATGAACATTTTTTGCATTATAACGAAAAATGATTTTTGCCCCTGGATATATATTGTCGGCATATTCATTGTGGAATTCCCAGGCGCCTGAAAGATACAGGGTATTTGGTTTAACTTGCGCAGGTTCAGTAAGATTTTGAACCCCAACCGCATTTATTATTCCATTGCCCAGATAACTGTTCCTGGTTGCGCCAAAATAAATTTCAGGACTGCTCACCCTGGCAAGATCAACATCAGGCGCTCCGGCTGGCGCTGAAACTTCTGAGCTGATCTGTCCACTGATGTTTAAAACTGCATTCCTTTCTTTCAAAGCATCCTGGATATTTTTTTCAGTCACGTCATAATCTCCCTCACCAATGTGGTCGTAAACTATGAAACCGTCAATATCGATGAGATAATCATGCGGCCAGTATAGGTTTCCATAAGCGGTCCAGGTCGAATAGTTATTATCAAGAACAACAGGATATTTAATATTATATTTCTGGACTGCTGTCAGGACATTGTCATAGTTTTGTTCAAACTGGAACTCGGGTGTGTGAACTCCTATAATCACAAACCCGTTATCCTTATACTTCTCATACCAGCTATTAAGATAAGGCAAAGTCCTCAGGCAGTTAATACAGCTATACGTCCAGAAATCAATAAGTATTACCTTCTTTCCAATAAGTTCGCCGACAGTGATATTATTCACGTTGATAAAACCCGAAGGATTTACAATTTCATTTGCAACCGGGTATTTTCCCAATTTCAGATCGTTCAAGGGTTTTACCTGTGCTTCTCCGGGTGCTGTCCTTACAGGTTTTAATCCCTCCAGATAAAGGATTGAAGCAGTTATTGCGATCAAGATGAGGATCAGTATGATTGTTTTTTGTTTCATTATCCCAGGAGCCACCTGTTAAGAGGGCCAAAATTGGCAATTAAGTTCAGGTTACGCGTAAAGGCAAGTATGCCAAGAATGATCAGGATAGTTCCGAAAGCAATATTTATGTATCTGAAAGATTTTGCATGCCGAATCGTGGCACTCATAATGAAATTTGATGCCCTGGAAGTAAATAAGCCTACAAGAAGGAAAGGAACACCAAGACCAAGGGAATAGGAAAGCAAGAGGTAAAATGCCTGTCCCGGCTGTATGGCAGCTAAACCCAGGATGCTTCCGAATGCAACCCCGACGCATGGCGTCCAGCCAGCCGCCAGAGCCGCCCCGAACAGGAATGATGTGAAATATTTTGAATTGAACTTCAATCCGATCTTGAATTTATGCTCCTGCTCAAGAATTGGCATCTCGATAAGCCCGACAAGGTAAAGACCAAAAAAAATGACGATGATGCCTCCTATACGGGCAAGCCATATCTGGACATCATTAGCAAATGCCCGCAGGAGAGTATTCAGTAAAATACCCAGAAGTGCAAAAACCACCGAAAATCCTATGACGAAAAACAGGCTGTTTAGAAAAATATGTTTCTGGTTCGATCGACTATCTCCAAGGGATACCCCGGCAAGATAGGTCAGGAACGTTGGAATGATTGGCAGCATGCACGGAGATAAGAATGAGACCAGCCCCGCGATGAATGCTACTATAATAGTGATTTCGACCATATTTTACCCCGCTAAGTTATTATTGTTTTTCTCTTAATAAAAATTTAACCGTTATATCTGAGTGCACCTGCTAAAATAATCGATCCCAAAAGGTTCCATCATTTGGAATACCTCCCGGGATATTTATTGGAGTACTGTCTCAACCAGTTGCTGAACAATTATGGCTTTCTTTTCAAGACCTGATTCAGCATCCGATTCAACCTAAAATCCTTCCTCACGGCGGACTGTCCAGAAATCGTCTGCCAGGTTTGGGTTCCCAAGATAGTCATAAGGTATTTTGAAATAGCCTTCCATCCCCCAGGTGTCTCCCCATGAATTTCGAACGATAAATCTGTTCTGGGAATCATCATAGCCTACCCCAACTACCGCATGGCCGCCTACCTGCTTCTCGTCTGCCTGCGGCATCTGTACAACTCCTGTCTGTGTAACTTCCTGAGATTCAAAACTTTCGTAGACTGAAAAACCAAACACGAAACGGAAAACCTTCGGCATGACAACCCTTCATTTCATCAATGCTCTGGAGACGCGCGTACGCTGTAATTTTATGGCTCGCTGCTTCTTTGAAACAGGGCGCTGGCGGCTTTACAGTAAATTTTGAGATATCATAAGGCCAGCATGTTTCTGAACACACACCCTTCACGGCAAGAGTTTTGATCCCATCACGGATCTGGGCTCCTGAATCCGATGCTATTGTATGTTCAACGGCGCGTTCATCGTAGTATATGAACAATCTGCTCAAATCGATGTATGGATCGTTGTCTTTCATTTCCAGGAATTCCAGTGCACCTGCCAAGGCATTGCCTGTACAACTGCCAAGTTGCCCCTGGTCTGCTACCGGTGGGCACATAGGTCGCAAATCGACAGCAGAAGGCAGCTATGCAGATATTTTGCGCACCCCACCATACATTATGTCACGGTGGTCGGGGAAATCAGGTGTCCAGCAGTAACCTTTTTTCATTCCACTTTTCTTTGTTGAAATAACTTTCTTTTGTTCTGGCATATAAATCTCTCCTGTTCATTTTATGTATTTAACACAATTATTTTACTTTTACAGGCTTTCATTATTAATCGTCTTCGAAAAACTTTTTTAATGTAGTCGCTTGCTGTCCCACCATATAACCACAGGTTCTCATGTCCTGCCATTCCAGTTCTATTCTCATCTTTCAATCTTCTATTTCGGTTTCGGTTTGGGTTTAGGCGGATTTGGCGATTTGCCGATTAATTTATAGGCTGCTAGTGCCTGAATTATGCCATAGCCTGAATTAAGATCAAAACCAGGTTCGCTGATATCTTTGGCTGTCTTTCGTAACACAGCTTTTACATCCGCATGCGTTAACGTGGGTTTGGCACATTTTAATAATCCAATTACTCCTGCCACTATTGGTGTTGCTGCTGATGTCCCGGTATCCGGATCATTATATCCTTTAAAATGGGTTATCCCGCAGAAATCCGGTTTTTCAGGGGAAAGGGCTGCCGGACCCTGACTTGAATACCCGACAAATTCTCCTTTGATATTTACAGCACCCACAGTTATGACATCAGGATGCCCATTTGCCCCCCAAATACTTCGTCCCTGGCCTATATCAGAACCACAGCGCGGATCTTTATCTGAACAGAACTCGCCACAATTTCCGGCACTGAAGCAAACTATAATACCCTCTCTTATTGCCTCTACAGCTTTTCTTGTGAAGGGATGGTTCGGATCTCTTGCATAATCGGGAGCCCATGATTCTTGATAACAATTCCAACTATTTGAAAGAATATGCGGTGTGCCATCTTTTCTGTGATGTTCAATTGCCCACTGAAAACCTGCCATTGCATTTGATATAGCACCACCCACATCAGGACGGGTTCCTATCGGAGCCTTAAGGACACCAATATCATAGATTCTTGATTCAGGACTCATCCCAAGCGCATCAGTCGCGGTCATATTTCCATGACCACCTTCTGCCCCCCAGCGGGTACAGTTTTCCGGAGACCAGCCATCAATAACAATTTCACTGGAAATTGCATTCACTCCATCATCACAGATGCCAATAACAATGCCTTTTCCACGTATTCCTTCAGCCCATATTTTATCTACGCCCAAATATTTTGCAACCGTCTTCAAATCCCCTTTAGACGTATCTGTATCGCAATCATATGTTGGCGCGATTTTCGCGTCTGTCCACACTTTTATGACATTTGGTTTTGATTCGAGCTCTTTCTCTTTGCTTGCATCTATTTCGCCTCTTACAAGCATCACAGTTTCGTTAGAAGCTTCAAAGCTCGCCAAAAGATGGTCCGGAGGGCTTCCCGGGACAGGCTTGAAATCTTTGTCTATTTTAAACCCTGCAATATCTAATTGTGTCGTGATTTCTTTTGCCGCAGAAGCAAACTTGGAAGCAGGTACTTTTGGCACCCTCAGTTCTACGATAACTTTCTTTTTAACCATTGGATTCCTCCATTCTATTTTTATACTATTTGATCAATATTCCAAAACTTATTTTAATTTTTTGTTTATTTGATTTATATAAAAATACTATCAATGTCAGCTTCTAATCCGGTCGCACCAGTGTCTCATTCTTCAATATTCTCCGGAAAACATATTTTTCATAATCAACTGCCAGATCAGCACCATCTACGACAGGCAGATTCTCATCATTATTCTTCCGGGCGTTATTTGTCCAGTTGCAGCTGGCAGTGTATATTGTCTGGCCATCGAAGATGCCAACTTTATTATGCACAAGAGCTTTTTGTTTAACTGCTAGACGGACATCTATACCAGCTTGGGTAAGTTTCTTTATCATTGCTGCCATGACCGCATTTTTGCTTTCAGTGTTGTCTGCCACAGCAGCTACTTTAATGCCCCGCTTGTTTGCCGCTATCATCGCATTGACAGTGTTTGGTTCCGTTAATGAATATATGGCAATATGAGCTGTTTTTTTCGCATTGTTGAAGAACACACCGCGTACAGCCCCGGTTGCTGTTAACATTTCCATTTTTTCCTCCCATATTAACCAATAAGAGTTGATGAGAATCCCCTTGTCCTCATTATGTACATTAATTTTTCAGGTATTTATTGATTTCCACTTCAACATTCATGACCCAACCACCTTAAACCGCCATGGTGCAGATGTGGGAAACGCAATATCGGTCTGCGATCTTCTGTCATGCACCGCAACTGGAGGCTGTTGCAAAAGAAATGAAGATTGAGTCCGGAAGGATCTGGAATGCACCTGTCGTAACTGAGATTACACCCTTTAAGGCATTTTATCCTGCCGAACAATATCACCAGGTTACTATCTCCACAATCCTGACCAGAACTATTGCCGGGTAGTGATTGAACCGAAGGTGACAAAGTTTCGAAGGCAGTTTTTTGAAAAGCTCAGGAAATAAGACCAGGTAAGGCTTCTTCAGGAATCGCATCACATAGCCATAATTGAGTTGACCGGATTTGTTTATGCCCAATACCTATTTATCTGATGAGTTCTAAGTAATAATTGGGGAAAAAATATGAATTGCGACATATGTGGTAAATCCACTTCAAACCAAAATAGAATATGTGAGAGATGTACAAGAATAATAGATAAGGTTATCAAAGAGGTTGGTTCCGATGTCCTGAATAATATTGATGACTGCAAGTATCTATATCCTATGATAAAACGTGTTGCTGAAGGATCGCTTCGAACCCAAGATGTAATCAATGAGGTTTTAAAGGGTGAAAGTGATTAGGATTTTCAATACCCGGAAGTATATTCCGGGCTTATTCAATTTCTCCTCAATCTTCTCAAAAGTCACTCAAGTAAATGATTGTCTTGAGCAGGCCAGTGTGGGATAACCCTTGCTCTCTTTCCCTTGATTTTTTTTTCAGCGCATGCAAGGCATCTAATAATTTCAATCCGATATTTTCAAGCTCAGAAGCCCTTATTAAAATATTATTATCAACAAAATGAGGTTACCAATGGCCCTCCTTAAAATCAAACTATAACGAATTAATGCAAAAACGCTGCTCGGCCATAAGGCCTGTATATAGCGTTTTTTTCCAAAAAATAATATTCTCAGTTTTTTACAAGCGCTCATTTGGAATTATTCATTGCTCTCCCCCCCCAAAACCTATATCCCTCCAGACAATCCAATACTAATCAAGGTGATGGGAATGCCAACAATTGTACATTTTGACCTGCCTGTGGATGACACAGAACGTGCTAAAAAATTCTACGAAAAGCTGTTTGACTGGAAATTCGAAAAAGAACCGATGCCGACACCGTATTATCTTATAGAGACAAAAGACCTGGAAGGAAATCCGGGAGTCAGGGGCGGGATGGGAAAAAGAGGGACGCCTGAACAGAAGATATCAAACTATATCGGAGTAACTTCCGTCGATGAATATATTGGAAAAGTAAAGAAGCTCGGCGGCAGGATCATCATGCCCAAAACAACAATTTCGGGCTGGGGATACCTTGCGATATGCGTTGATACCGAGAACAATGTATTCGGGCTGTGGGAAGAAGACGGGAATGCGAAGTAACATTGAGATTTTCTTATTATTTTCCTGTTGGAAAAATCCACAGGGAGCACTGATGGCAAAAAGAAAAATGGCAACCATTTGTGTTCTCAGTGTACTCTTTGGTTGCTCACCCGTGAAAATATTCCTTTCAAGAAATATTTATTAAAAAAAAGTCTCCATCATTCCATGAAAAATGAAAAACCGGAATTATTAAAACAAGTCATATTAAGATTCATATTTGCTCTTATTTTTATGGGCTTGATGCTGTTCTTGCCTGCTGGTTCGCTGGATTACTGGCAGGCGTGGATATACGGCGGCGTTATATTTATTCCAATGTTCTTCGTGGTTTTTTATTTCTTACGGAAAGATCCGCAATTCCTTGAGCGCAGAATGAGAATGAGAGAAAAGGAAGAAAAGCGTACTATTAACACTTTTGGTCAACATCAGCGATATTGCGCTGGGATTGCGACCCCAGACCCGGTGAGGCGCCGCCGATGGCGGAGTTTACATGAAATAACCGGTTGCATATTAA
>Ga0172368_10004808_pt1 | contig 15432 bp, 15 predicted proteins | sample Lak11m_FD_114540 | JGI IMG/M metagenome (GOLD analysis project Ga0172368, IMG submission 114540) | Freshwater microbial communities from Kabuno Bay, South-Kivu, Congo - kab_022012_11m | ecosystem: Environmental > Aquatic > Freshwater > Lake | place: Democratic Republic of the Congo: South-Kivu...
AAAGATTTGAGCTTAAAACAAAAAACCATTACCGGGTTATCCTGGAGTTTTATAGACAACTTCGCAAATCTTGGAATTACTTTTATAGTTGGGATTATTCTTGCACGTTTATTAGAGCCCCGTGAATTTGGGCTTGTTGGTATGACTACAATCTTCATCGCAATTTCTCAATCTTTTATCGATAGCGGTTTTACACAGGCCCTTATAAGAAAACAAAATTGTACACAAACTGATTACTCCACCGTGTTTTTCTTTAATCTTGTAGTTGGAATTTTCTGCTTTATATTACTTTTACTTACTGCGCCCTTAATAAGCAGTTTTTTTAATGAACCGCAGCTTACTCTAATTGTGCAGGTTTTAGCACTTGGATTAATTATTAGTGCATTAACCATTGTACAGCGTGCAAGATTAACGAAAGAAATTAACTTTAAGCTGCAGACAAAAATCTCAATTATTGCAACAATAATATCAGGCATTATTGGAATATGGATGGCTTACAGCGGTTATGGAGTTTGGGCGCTCGTAACTAAAACACTTACCGGCTTTACTTGCACGAGCCTGCTGTTATGGAGTTGGAACAAATGGAAACCTACCTTAGAATTTAGTATGAGGTCTTTTAAGGAAATGTTTTCTTTTGGTTCTAAATTATTGGTTAGCGGATTAATTGATACAACCTACAGAAATATATACCTGCTTATTATTGGTAAATTTTTCTCTGCTACTGAATTAGGTTATTATACCCGTGCGGAACAGTTTGCGAATTTACCTTCACAAAATATAACAGGCGTTATTCAAAGAGTCAGTTATCCTGTCCTGACTTCAATACAAGATAATAAACCACAATAAAAAGCTGCTTACCAAAAACTAATAAAAAGTACTATGTTAATTACTTTTTTTTTAATGCTTCTTATGGCGGCAGTAGCAGAGCCTTTAGTTCTTACTTTAATCGGCAGTAAATGGCTGCCTTCAGTTATTTATCTACAACTGCTTTGTTTCTCCGGAATGTTCTATCCACTGCATGCATTGAATTTAAATATACTTAAAGTGCAGGGGCGAAGTGATTTATTTCTGAAGTTAGAGGTCATTAAAAAACTTTTAGCGATACCAGTAATTATTTGTGGCATTTTGTTTGGCATAAAAATATTAATAGTTGGAATGATAGTTCTTTCTATGATAGCCTTGTTCCTCAATAGCCACTGGTCAGGAAAATTTATAAATTATCTTTTTAAAGATCAAATAAAAGAAATATTACCTTCTTTTATTTTGGCTGCATTTATTGGTGCAATCGTTTATATGATTGGTTACGTTATTGATGCCGCGAACTTTTGGAAATTAATTATGCAATTTATCGGAGGCATAATTCTTTACTTCTTAATTGCAGAGTTAACAAAAATGGAAGACTATTTATATATTAAAAGTATTGTTTTAGAAAAACTTAGAAAAAGAAATTAGAGTATATGGCAGACGATAAAAAAATTCCAATTTATGTAACGCGCCCTAACCTTCCGCCGCTGGAAAAATTGCAGCCTTATCTGGAAGAGATCTGGAAAAATAAAATCCTAACTAATGATGGGCCTTTTCATAAAAAATTTGAAAAAGCATTAGCTGAACATTTAGATGTTGAACACATTAATTTATTTACCAATGCCACAATAGCTTTAGTTGTTGGTTTGCAGGCATTGCGTATTACAGGAGAAGTTATTACAACTCCTTTTAGTTTTGTGGCAACAACGCACTCGTTAAAATGGAATGGTATTACACCTGTTTTCTGTGATATTGAAGAAGAAACTTTAAATATTGATCCAGATAAAATTGAAGCTTTAATAACTCCTAAAACTACAGCGATAATGCCGGTACACGTTTACGGACATCCCTGCGACACAGAAAAAATACAAGCTATTGCAGACAAATACGGATTAAAAGTAATTTACGATGCTGCACATGCTTTTGGAATAAAGGTAAATGATAAAAATTTGTTTCTGGCGGGTGATATGTCCGTTATTAGTTTTCACGGAACTAAATTATTTACAACCTTTGAAGGCGGTGCAATAATTTCTAAAGATGAAAAACTTAAAAAAAGAATGGACTATCTTAAAAATTTTGGTTTTTCTGATGAGCTGACAGTAATTGCACCGGGCATAAACGGAAAAATGAATGAATTCCAAAGTGTAATTGGTTTGCTTAGTCTTGAAATTGTTGAGCAGGAGATTGCAAATAGAAAAAAAGTTGCAGAAACATATTTTGAACTGCTTAGAGACGTTAAAGGAATAAAAGTGTTTGATAACTTTAATGATTACAAATACAACTATGCCTACTTCCCTGTTTTGATTGACGAAAAAGAATTTGGCGCAAGCAGAGAAAATGTATATGATGAATTGAGAAAACAAAATATTTTTGTACGCCGATATTTTTACCCGTTAATAAGCAATATGCCTACTTACAGAAGTTTACCAAGTTCTGGTAAAGAAAATTTACCTGTTGCTAATAAAATTGGTGATCAAATTTTATGTTTACCGATTTATGGTGATTTAGAAAATGAAAAAATTGTTGACATCTGCAAAATAATTGTGGGTTTTCAAAAAAAATGAAACTTGCAATAATGCAGCCTTATTTCTTTCCATACATTGGATACTTTCAATTGATGAATGCTGTTGATGAAATGGTCATCTATGATAATGTTGAATACACGAAGGGTGGATGGATTAATAGAAACAGGATTTTACTGAATGGGAAAGATGTATTTATTACCATACCATTGAAAAATGGCTCGGATTATCTGACAATAAAAGAAAGATATCTTGCAGATAATTGGAATAAAGAAAAGACTAAATTATTGAATAAAATAACTGAAGCTTACAGACAGGCACCATTTTTTAAAAATACTATTGAAATTGTTGCTGATTGTCTTAATTATCCTTCAATGAACTTGTTTGAATTTATATTTAATTCAGTTGAAAAAATTAAGTTTGTATTAGGTATAGAAACACCGTTGATTATATCTTCGAGCATAAAAATTATTAAAGAATTAAAAAGCGAACTAAAGGTTATTAGTATTTGTAAATCAAGACGAGCTGATGTTTATATTAATCCTATTGGTGGACTTGAGTTATACAAAAAAGACAATTTCAAAAGAGAATCGATAGATCTGTTTTTTTTAAGCACTACGAACATAAAATACAAGCAATTTGATTTTGAATTTGTCAAATATCTTTCAATTATCGACGTTATGATGTTTAATTCTTTAGCTGATATTAAAAGTTATCTTGATTATAATTATTCCTTGGAATGACAAAATGTTTTTGTGGAAAAAACTAGGAAGGATATTCATCCCCCAGAATGTAACAGGGCGCCCATGGTTAAAACAATTTGCACAAGCCCCAGCAGCACTCATTTATGACAATTTTGTAAGGATATATTTTTCGTGCAGACCTGAACCAGACCAAAACGGCCAATATGTAAGTTACTCCGCATTTGTTGATTTTGATCGTTCAAATTTATTTGAGATAGTAAATATTGCAGAAGAACCAATTCTTGGCCTCGGAAAACGAGGTACATTTGATGAATTTGGAACGTACCCTGTATCTGTTATCAGGGATGGCATTCTAGTAATTGCCTATTATGGTGGATGGACACGATGTGAATCAGTACCTTTCAATGTTGCAATAGGTATGGCAAAAAGCAAAGATGGTGGTAAAAAATTTGAACGCATAGGTGATGGACCTATATTATCATATTCACCAGATGAACCATTTGTCTTAAGCGGGCCGAAGATAAGACTTTTTAATGATATTTATTATTTATGGTACATCGCAGGTTCAAAATGGGTTTTAGACAACGGGAGACCCGAGCCAGTATATAAAATCAGAATGGCAATATCCAGGGATGGATTGGAATGGACAAAAGTTAATAAGAACCTGATAGAGAATGAGCTTGAAGAAGATGAAGCACAAGCAAGCCCAGACGTTTTTTATTACGAAGGTAAGTACCATATGTTTTTTTGTTATCGAAGATCGAAGCAATACAGAGGCAAAGAAAACGGTTATAGAATTGGTTATGCTGTATCAGATGATCTTATTAACTGGGTAAGAAATGATGAACAGGCAGGAATAAATATTTCTGAAGATGGGTGGGATTCTGAAATGATTAGTTACCCGCATGTTTGTGAAATTGACGGGAAATTATTTCTTTTCTATCTTGGAAATGGAGTAGGCAAAGAAGGATTTGGTGCAGCTGAATTGATTGATTACAAGTAGAAGGGATATTAAAATGCAATGGAAAAAACTTGGTAAAATATTTGACCCCACGCTTTATAATCTACCCAATAATTGTAAAACCCATGCGCAATCCCCGCAAGTATTAGAAATGGCGGATCGTATCAGGATATTTTTTTCAACAAGAGAAATTGATAAAGCCGGTAAATTTTTAAGCAATGTAATGTTTGTGGATTTTACTAAAGATTTAAAAGGAATTATAGAAATTGCAAAAAATAAAGTAATAGAACTTGGGGATATTGGCTGTTTTGATGAGCATGGAATTTTTCCATTAAACATTTTAAGAGATGGAAACAAAGTGCTGGGATATATAGGGGGATGGAGCAGAAGAGTTTCGGTTTCTGTAGAAACTTCGATAGGTTTAGCTATAAGTGAGAATGACGGATTAAGCTTCACGCGAATTGGTAAAGGGCCTGTAATAAGTTCCTCTATTCATGAGCCGTTTCTGGTTGGAGATCCCTTTGTAGCAAAGTTCAATAATGTTTTTCATATGTGGTATATATTTGGGATTAGATGGATCAATCATCCAGATGATATAGAGCCGCAGCGGGTATATAAAATAGGACACGCAATTTCAGAAGATGGAATTTCCTGGGTAAAAGATGATAAACAAATAATTGATAGTAAACTTGATGAAGACGAATGTCAGGCTCTTCCCACAGTTATAGAAATTAACGGAAGTTTTCATATGCTCTTTTGCTATAGAAGAGCTGTGGGTTTTAGAAAAAATAGAGAAGCAGCATACAGAATTGGTTATGCTTATTCAAATGATCTTGTTAAATGGAAGAGAGATGACAATAAAGCAGGAATAGAAGTTTCAATTGGGGGTTGGGATTCTGATATGATGTGTTATCCTCATTTATTTAAAACCGGTGAGAAGTTTTTTTTATTGTATAACGGTAATGAATTTGGTAAATATGGTTTTGGTTTAGCCGAGTTAGAGAGTGTTTGAATGAGAAATTGATGGAGATTGATTACAAAATAAATAGTGCTTCTGTTTCGGACATTACAGAACATTTGAAAGCTGCAAGTAAGTTTTTCGTCCCACCTTTGCATGAAACTGTTGACATTGATAAATATTCTGAAAAAATATTTAATTTAGCAGAAACGTTTGAAGCATGGAATGATGGTATACTAATTGGATTAATAGCCGCATATCTAAATGACTTTAAAAATAAATGTGGTTTTATAACAAGTGTAAGTGTTATCAAAGAATTTATGAGCCACGGTATATCTTCAATTTTAATTGATATGTGCATTAAAAATGCAACAGAAAAAAAGATGGAAGAGATTTCACTCGAAGTGCATCAGCACAATGATAAAGCAATAGCACTCTATAAAAAAAAAGGTTTCTTAAAAACCACAAGGATTTTTAAACCAGATTTTCTTGAAATGAAAAAAAAACTTTTATGAATTATAAGGTAAAAGAAATGAGTATTGAAAGAGATTACAACAAAGAGCTTAGAGATACGGCAGAACACAAGTACGCATACAATTTTGATTTTGATGTTATGCATTATTATATGATAAGAAGCTTCACACCATTTTTTGTAAAAGGAAATGCGTTGGAGCTTGGAAGCTTTAAAGGTGATTTTACAAAGCGTCTTATAAATCATTTTAATGATATTACTTGTGTTGAGGCTTCCAGCGGTGCTATTAATGAAGCAAAAACTTTGCTTGGAGACAAAGTAAATTTTGTAAACGCTCTATTTGAAACGTTAGAGTTAAAAGAAAAGTTTGATAATATTATTTTAACTCATGTTCTTGAACACCTGGATGATCCCGTTTTTGTGCTTAAAAGAGTTAATAATGAATGGCTATCGGATAAAGGTAGACTGTTTCTTGTTTGCCCCAATGCAAACGCACCATCGCGTCAGATCGCCGTAAAGATGGGTCTTATAAGCCATAACTCAGCGATAACAGATGCTGAGGCGGTGCATGGCCATCGTATAACTTATACATTAGATACCCTTGAAAGAGATGCAAGAAGTGCTGGTTTGAAAGTAGTATTTCGTTCAGGTATATTTTTTAAAGCTCTTGCCAATTTTCAATGGGACAAATTATTAGCTACCGATATTATTTCTAAAGAATATCTAGAGGGGTGTTATTTACTAGGTCAGCAATATCCTGATCTCTGTTCAAGCATTTTTCTGATCTGTGAAAAAGGTTAACAAATGAATGTGCCTTTATTGACTGTTTGCCTAATAACTTATAATCATCGTAAAGATATAAGACAGGCTATAGATAGTGTACTAATGCAGAAAGTTGATTTCTCATGGGAACTAATCATAGCCGATGACTTTTCTACAGACGGTACGCGTGAAATTCTTCTTGACTATGAAAATTTATATCCAGGAATTATAAAGCTTATACTACAAGAAAAGAATGTGGGGCCTCATAAGAATTGGATGGATTTAATAACCTTTCCAAAATCTAAGTATATAGCATATTTTGAAGGCGACGACTATTGGACAGACCCAAACAAACTCCAAAAGCAAGTTGATTTTTTAGAATCAAATCCTGATTATGGAATGGTTTGCACTGATTATCATAAATATTATCAAAGAGAAAATCGTTATAAAAAAAACTGCTTTAAAGTGCCCAAATACAAAGATACGGTAGGTTTTGATGATTACATACTTGATCGATCCACAATAGGAACGGCTACAACGATTTTCAGAACTGCAATTATTAATCAGTATTTTAATGAGATACCAGCGAATGTTAGAAGCACCTGGAATGTTGGTGATACACCACTTTGGCTTTATATCTCGCTCAAACATAAAATTAAGGTATTGCCAGATGTAACGGCTGTTTACAGAATACTTGATAGCTCCGCTTGCCATTATGAAACACCTGAAGAAAGGTACAATTTTTATAAAAAAGGATTTGAAGTTCCAAATTATTTTATAGAAAATTTTAATGTAAAAACAGACACGGTTCTAGAGGTTAAAAGAAAATATTTAAGAATGGAATTTTATTATTATTATGAACTTATTAATTATGAAAAAGCAAAAAAAAAATTTGAGGAAATTAATATGGTAACTAAGCCAAGTGCAAGGGAGTATTTACTTTTATTTGGCAGCTATAATCAAATAACAAATAAAATAACAAGTTTAATCTTCTTTTTTAACAGTCGCATGATTTAAAAATGAGTTTAGCAAGAGTTTTAATACTTAGCGGTTCTGGAATGCTTGGCCATAAAATTTACCAGGTTTTATCAGAAGATTTTAATGTTAATGTAACATTCAGAAATTTTGATGAAAAATTAAAACACACAGATATTTTTAGAAAAGAAGATGCATTAGATGGCGTTGATGCAAAAAATTTTAATGCAATTGAAAAACTTGTTGAAAATTACAAACCTAAATTTGTTATCAACTGCATTGGTATCATTAAGCAATTAAAAGAAGCTAAAAATCCCAAACTCAGCATTTATACAAATTCACTTTTCCCGCACTTACTAGCAGAATTATGTAAAAAATACAATACCAAGCTCATTCATATTTCAACTGATTGTGTGTTTTCGGGTAACAAAGGAAATTATACTGAGTCTGATAATCCTGATCCAGTTGACCTGTACGGTAGATCAAAATTATTAGGCGAAGTTTCAATTGAACCACACCTTACCTTAAGAACTTCAATTATCGGGCACGAACTTTTTTCTAATGTGTCATTAGTTGACTGGTTCTTATCGAATAGTGGAGGTAAAGTTAACGGTTTTGTAAATGCAATATATACTGGTTTTCCAACAATTATTTTGGCGAATGAAATTAAGAGGATAATTAATGATTTTCCTGATTTAAGTGGATTATATCATATTTCTTCTGAAAGAATCAATAAATACGAGCTGATAAATAAGATCAAAAAAGTTTATAAATTGGACACAGAAATAAATCCTTTTGAAGAATTTAGATTGGACAGAAGTTTAAACTCTGATAAATATAGAAAAGCAACTCATTTCACTCCCCCATCGTGGGATGAAATGATTATTGCTATGCATAATGACTATTTAAATAATTACACATTCAGGAATTAAAAATGATCTTTGATAATAAAACAATTCTTATTACTGGCGGTACCGGTTCCTTAGGAAAGACATTAACACGTAGAATACTCACAAATCAAAAAGGTAAGCCAAAAAAAATTATTATTTTTTCGCGTGATGAAGCTAAACAGCATTATATGCGTATGGAATACAAGAATAAGACTGTTGCTACCGATGAGATCATCTATCATAATTTTGATGAATTAGTTGAGTTCCGTATCGGTGATGTCCGTGATTACCATAGCATAGCTGCTTCAGTAAGAGACGCTGATATAATTTTTAATACTGCCGCACTTAAACAAGTACCAAGCTGTGAATATTTTCCCTACGAAGCTGTTCAAACAAATATTACAGGACCGGAAAATATTATACGTACCATTCGTGAAAACAGATACCCGGTTGAGACGGTTGTGGGTATATCTACTGATAAAGCATGTAAACCTGTGAATGTAATGGGTATGACGAAGGCAATACAGGAACGAGTTTTTATTAATGCTAATCTTACAATCCCGAATACAAGATTTATTTGTGTGAGATATGGTAACGTTCTTGCTTCACGTGGTTCTGTTGTCCCTTTGTTTCATGATCAGATAAGAGCAGGGGGACCTGTAACTATTACAACTACAGATATGACAAGGTTTTTATTAAGCCTTGATGATGCAGTTGATGTTATTTTTGCAGCAATGGAAACTGCAAATAGAGGTGAGACATATATTCCAAGAGTTCCTTCCGCAAATATGCTTGATCTTGCAAAAGTCCTTATCGGCGATAGAAAAATTGAAACTAAAGTTATGGGTATAAGACCGGGCGAAAAAGTGCACGAAATTCTTATATCGGATGAAGAAAGTTTTAGAACTGTTGATCGAGGTAAATATTATGCTATAAAAGCCATATTACCTGAGCTTATTAAAAACCCTGAAGAGAAACGTGCGATTAAAAAAGAGTATGGTTCAGAAGATGAAAGAATGGACATAAATGATCTTAAGAAATTGCTGGTTAAACGAAAGCTTTTGGTTGAAGATCAATTTGCATTTGACGGAGAATTACTAAGATGAAAGTGATGACAATAGTCGGTACAAGACCTGAACTAATACGATTGTCCAAAACTATTAGTTTACTTGATGAATACTTTGACCATATTTTAGTTCATACTGGTCAAAATAAAGCCTATGAATTAAATGAGATTTTTTTTGATGAATTGGACATACGCAAACCGAATCATTTCCTTGATATCAATAATAAATCAGTTGGAAGTTCAATAGGAGAGATAATTTCAAAGACAGAAATAATACTATTAAAAGAAAAACCCGATGCTTTAATAATTTTAGGTGATACAAATAGTGGACTTAGTTCCATGATAGCTAAACGTTTGGGAATTCCAATTTTTCATGTAGAAGCAGGCAATAGATGTTACAATGATGAAGTTCCGGAAGAAATTAATAGAAGGATTATTGACCATACTAGCGATATACTAATGCCATATACTATAAGAAGTAAGAATAATTTATTAAAAGAGGGTATCCCTTCCGAAAGAATATTTGTAATAGGTAATCCAATAAATGAAGTAATTTCAGAAAATGCTGATAAAATTGAAACAAGCATAATATTAAATAAATTAAAACTTATAAAAAATGAATATTTTCTTGTTACGATGCATCGATCAGAAAATGTGGATAATGAAAAAAGGTTGAAAGATTTAATTTTAACATTTGAGTTGATCAATCAGAAATATAACCTTCCAATTATTATTAGTCTTCATCCAAGAACAAAAGCGATGATGGAAAAATTTGGATTTTCTACTTCAAATAATATAAAATGTTTAATCCCTTTTGGTTTTTTTGATTTTATTAACCTTGAGAAAAATGCAAAATGTGTACTTACTGATAGCGGTACTGTACAAGAAGAATGTTGCATTTTACATGTGCCAAATTTAACGCTAAGAAGTGTAACTGAAAGACCAGAAACAATTGAATGTGGTAGTAACATTTTATGCGGTACCAACCCTGATAAAATTATTAAAAATTTAGATCTAGTTATTAATTATATGACAGAATGGAATATCCCTATAGAATATTTGGAAAGAAATGTATCATTAAAAATTGTAAAAATTGTTTCGAGTGTAAGTGAATTCATCAGATTTTAAAACTTTACTCATTCTTTTTGATTAAGAAATAATTATCAATTCTATGAACAATAAAGATAATATCTTGATAATTAGTAAATCTATTGGATTGGGTGGACCACAAGGAATAAGATTTTTTAACTTCATCTATCAGTGGGTCAATACCTATAATATTTTTTTATTAACAAAAGATAAATATGATCTCAAATTACAAGACATTTTTGTCAGGTATTCTGAGTTAAATATCTTTGGTAAACTCTTAATTGGCAGTTCATCTAATTCACCTACGATTACAAATGGGCAGCAAGGTAGTTTTCTTGGCATCAAGAATTATATAAAAAACTTAGGTAAAAGAATTAAATTCAGAAAATTTTTTTTCCCTGATATTTATAGTATTGAATATCTGAATACAAAAAGAGAATTGAAAAAACTTCTGAAGGAATATGAATTTAAGACAATTATTGTTAGTGCATTTCCTTTTACATTCCTAGCTCTAGCAAAAGTTATAAAAACATATTATCCGTCATCAAAAATTATTTATGATACTGGTGATCCTTTTTATTTAAACAAATCGAGGTCATCGATTGGTTTGCTTCACAAATTATTTTCAAGGAAATATGAGGCGTATTTTTTCAAATACTTAGATTATCTGGTTGTTCCAAACTATTTTCTTCGCAATCACTTCCTCAAATACTACAGTTCAATGTTGTCACCTAATAAAGTTGAGGTAATAGAACAAGGTATTAACAAATTTGCAGATCAAAAAAAAAAAACTTCTGATAAAAACGGACTTATCGTGTTGGTCTACGCTGGTAGATTTTATCATAAATTAAGAGAGCCTTTTGAGTTATATAAAGCAATAAACGAATATCCAAATTCAATGTTGGAATTAAAATTATTTGGGCAAATTACACCTGACATGATGCCACCAAATAATAAAAATATTAGGTATATGGGTAATGTTTCACAGGAGGATGTTATTAAGGAATATCTTCAATCTGACATTATAGTATTTTTAGACAATTTTGATGGAATACAAATACCGGGTAAAATATTTGAGGTAATTAGTCTTCAAATGCCAATATTATTTATATACTCAAATGAAAATTCGCCGGCACTGCAAATGATTCAATCATTTGAGAGTGTATTTTATTGCACTAATACAGCAGAATCAATTCAAATAGCTATCAATAAAATAGTTGGGAGTAAAAATACTTCATATTCAAATTTTGATTTTTCTAAATTTCATTGGTCAAATCTTTCAAAGAAATATTTAGAAATTATTTAATGCAAACGAATATTAAAACAGAATCACAGACTGATAAAATTATTTATTACATCATTGTATTCAATTTGTTAATTGATATCACAACTGACATAATATTTCAAAAAGGCGGCCCAATTTCATTCATCAGAGCAGCGGTGTTATTAGTCTACATATTTTATGTTATCACTAAATATAAAATTAAGCATGCTGTACTAACACCTTTCTATGTATTCACTCTTTATGTAATAATCTTAATTCCTTTCTCTAGTTTATGGCTATACTCTTTACAAGTATCATTGAAAGTTATTATTTCACTTTTAATGTTCCCAATAGCTTTTATGTTGATTGATAGTGCAGATAAACTTAAAAAACTTAATAAATCAATAGTGCTTACATTATTTCTTTTGCTACTTAATTTCATTTTGGGTAACTATTTTGATATTGGAACTGATGTTTATTCAGGGTCAGACGATTTTTCGGCTGGAAATCTATATGACGCATGGAATACTTCGACTTATTCGCTTCTATTAGTACCACTTATATTATATGGCGTTAGAAAAGTATATTTTAGGTCAATTGTATTTACACTTGCAGTGTCAGATTTATTCATATTGATTTTTTCGATGAAACGAATTGCCATGTCGGGAATAATTTTAGGTTTTTTAATCTTAACTTTTTTAAATAGAAAGAAATCCAAATCCTTAAAGATAGTGTTATCCTTTTTATTGGTTTTACTTTTCACATACCCGCTGTATGCTACTTTTCTAAATGAAAGATTAAAAGTTAGGACTGGTAAATTTGATACTTCTGAACTTTTAGAAGAAACACGCTATGTTGAGACGCAATATGTATGGGAAGAAATATTTAAGTTTCAAGATCCAGTAAAAGTTCTATTTGGGTTACAAGCATTTAATTCTGTAAATAATTATGGTAATGGTATTTTTGGTAGAAGAGGCATTCATGTCGATTATAATTTAATAGCCAATACTCTAGGTATCATTGGACTGATATTATATTTAAATATTTATAGGGTTTTATTTAAAAATTTTATGCATTTAAAATATAACTCATTGCACGAAAATCATTATGACAAGTTTATTAAAAGTGTGGCAATTACTATATTAATTTTATCTTTATATACGTCTTTAGCAGGGCAAATGTATGGTATAACTTTCCGGTCAATAATATTTTTGTATTGTGGAGCTATTTTAAGGCTCTTGCTGAATAAAGAAGAAGTATTAAAAAAATGAAAAGGTTTGAAGTTTTAATTGTTTGCAGCGGAAATAAAAAGAATATTAGCCCTTTTATCACTGAACAAATAAAATCAATATCGTCTGAATCTATACATTTTGATATTTACCCTATTAAGGGACAAGGTTTTTGCGGTTATCTAAAAAACATAATCCCTTACCGAAAGAAAATTTCAACAAATAATTATGATCTCGTTCATGCTCATTTTGGTCTAAGTGGTTTTCTAGCAGGGCTTCAAAGAAAAATACCTATTATTGTAACATTTCATGGCAGTGATATATCGAATTTTAGAAATAATGTTATTTCTTCAATTGTGTGCCTTTTAGCTGCCTGGATAATTGTTGTAAATTCAAAAATGTTAGGTTCAATTTTTATAAAACCTATAAATAATTATTCCATTATCCCCTGTGGAATAAACCTGGAAACATTTTATCCATTTGATAAATTTGAAACCAGAAAAAGACTTAGGTTTAATGAGACTGATAAAATAATTGTATTCTCTTCATCATTTACCAACCCGGTTAAAAATTATACCCTAGCAAAGCTTGCATTAGCTAATTTAAAAGAAGATACAAATAATTTAATGGTAATAGAATTGCAGGGCAAAAATAGAAATGAAGTTAATGATATATTAAATGCTGCAGACCTTTTATTAATGACTTCTTTCTCAGAGGGTTCGCCACAGATAATTAAAGAAGCAATGGCTTGCAATTGTCCAATTGTTTCTACGGATGTTGGTGATGTTAAGTGGGTAATTGGTGACGTTGCCGGATGCTTTTTGATAAGTAAAAATGAAAAATTAAAAATTAAAAGTTTAGAAACAGAAGTAGTTAAAGAGACAAGTGAGAAAATACAAGAGGCATTAAAGTTTGCGGAACAAGTTGGAAGAACAAAAGGAAGAGAGCGAATTATTGCACTTGGTCTTGATTCGGAAACAATCGCTAAAAAAGTTATTGATGTTTATAATTCTGTCCTCAAAAAATACATTTAAAAATGACTGAGTTCATTAAAGTAAACGAAAAAAATAAAGCAGACTGGAATGAATTTGTTTTGAACCATAAGAAAGGCAATTTCTTTCAAACATATGATTATTATAATCTTTTTGAAAATGAAAAAAATAATAAAGCTTTTGCATTTGGTTTAATTGAGAATAACAAAATCTTAGGTGTTATAGTAGGAGTACTCGAGTCCAATTTATTTCCTCCTTTCAATTTATTAACACGCAGAGCGATTATCAGAGGCGGTCCAATAGTATTAAACGATGATCCTGAAATTATAAGGACTATTATTTCTGGTTTTGTTAAGAAAATGAAACATAATTGTATTTATATACAAATAAGGAATTTATTTGACACCGATATTTATGCACGAGTATTTGAGCAAACAGGTTTTAGTTATATACCTCACTTAGATATTTTAATTGATCTGGAAAAAGATGAGCAATTAATAGCTAATGAAATTAACAGCAATAAACGTGGCAATATTCATAAATCTATTAATAAAGGTACAACATTCAAAGAAATAGATGATATGGCTGAAGTTTGTAAGGGTATAGATTTAATACATTTAACATATAAAAGAGTTAAACTTCCTGTACCGGATTTACACTTTTTTAATAATGCATACAATTTACTTAGTGAAAAAAAAATGCTAAGAATTTTTGGAGCCTACGCAGGAGATATTTTGATTGGGGTTAGATTTGAGTTATGTTTTAACGGAATAATTTACGACTGGTATGCCGGAAGTGACCCGAAGTACAAAAGTAGATATCCAAATGATTTTCTTCCATACCAAATATTATTATGGGGTCATAAAAATGGATTTAAGTTTTTTGATTTTGGCGGTGCAGGAAAACCAAATGTGCCTTATGGTGTAAGAGAACATAAGATTAAATTCGGGGGTGAACTTGTTGAATATGGTCGTTTCGAGAAAATTAATAATCCCATATTGATGGAATTAGGCCAAATTGGTTTGAATTTTTATAAAAAAATTAAATGAGATATGAATCGAATTAAAAAAAAATTTTGTAAATATCTTTTGAATTTTGCACCTTCAAATAAAATCAGGATTTTATTATTAAGATTTGCAGGTTACAAAATTGGTAAGTCAGTATATATTGGGGAAGGAATTCTTATCTCAGACACTTTAAACAGAAGTAACAATGTAATTATCGGTGATCGAGTATCAATTGCACCAAGAGTAACTATAATTACCGATTCATCTCCAAATCATTCCAAACTTCTTAAATTATTTCCACTCAAATCAAAAGATATAATTATTTATAAAGATGCATGGATTGGTGCGAATGTGACGATCCTGCCTGGTGTGACTATTGGAGAATGTTCTATCATTGGTGCCGGTTCTGCAGATAGTGATTACGGAGTAAGGGAGTTTAAGTCGAAGTTTGGGGGAGAGTTAGTGCAGTATGGAAGGTTTTTGAGAGTTAATAATAAATTACTTTACAATATCGGTA
>Ga0172368_10004810_pt1 | contig 15430 bp, 9 predicted proteins | sample Lak11m_FD_114540 | JGI IMG/M metagenome (GOLD analysis project Ga0172368, IMG submission 114540) | Freshwater microbial communities from Kabuno Bay, South-Kivu, Congo - kab_022012_11m | ecosystem: Environmental > Aquatic > Freshwater > Lake | place: Democratic Republic of the Congo: South-Kivu...
CTGATGGCCGGCTCGACCATGCCCGTCTCCTGGCGCATCCCGGCGACCGACGTGAAACGCAACGCGAAACTGAAGGAGATCGTCGGCACCTCCTACCACACCATCGACGCCTACGGCTTTCACGGACTGGAAGTGATCCAGTGCCTGGCCGAGCGGCGCAAGGGCGGCGAGACGGGGATCGTCTCCGTGCAGTGCCTGAAGGACCAGGCGGTGTGGGACGCGGCCGGCAAAGAATACGATCCCGAGCTGCTGGCCGACGCGCTGCAGCGCAACGTGCCGCCGATGACCATCGACGAGGTGAAGCAGAAGGAAGCACACCCGGTGCTCTTCATCATCAAATATAAGGACGGCCTGCGCGCGGAGATGTTTGCACTGAACTATACCGTCATGCACTGGAACGCCGCCTGGCGTTATGCCGACGGCACGAAAGACTCGACCATCTTCTGGCTGGCGGATAACCCGCCCTTCGCCACCTTCGCCGCGCAGATGAAGGGCATCGAGTCGATGTTCCTCACCGGCAAACCCGCCTGGCCCGCCGAGCGCACGCTGCTCTCCAGCGGCATCCTCGACGCAGGCTTCACCTCGATGAGCGAAAATTGCCGGTTGGTGAAGACGCCGTATATGGCGAAGATCAAGTATAAATCCGCGTGGGATTGGAAGCAGCCGGACGATCCGCTGGCAGGGAAATAACAAGGATGCTCATGCACGCACTCTTCCTGGCCGGGCTGATCGCTCCCTTCGCCATCTCGCTGGCGATAATCATCAGACTCGGCCGGGAGATGAAGGACTTCGTCGCGGATATGCCGGCGTTACAGACGGTTGAGCATCTGAACTGCTTCAAGCGCCTGGTCGCCCGCAACATGTATGGCGCGCTGGCGCAGATCGTCCTTTTTCTCATTCCCTGGGTCGTGTATGTGTTCGGCCTGAATTACCGGGCGCTGCTGCAGGGCGAGGTGGCAATCATCTTCGCCCTGTCCATCGCCACCTTTATCGCCAACCTGCGCATGAAGAAAGACGAAGAGGCCGTCCGCCACCTCCCCGTCGAAGACCCCGACCTGCGCGCCGAACGCGACCGCGTGGTAGAGACGTGGATGCGGAAGGTTCTTCCAGATTGGTGATAATCCCGTTCTTGCTCCTCTGAAAATAGCCCGTTGCCGACTTCAGCGTCGTCTGCACCCGGCACCATTTTCATCTAGGGTTGTGGGCCACAGCCCATGGCAGACTCTTGCTCTAAAAACTCACGGATTGGGTTCCTGAAATGTTTTTAGAGCAAGAGCATGATTTCTCACCCTACAAAGCTCTGCTGGTATTGACGCAAAGTCGCTCGCCGGTCAGAATGAAGAAAATCGACCGAGGGGAAACCGTATGACCAGGCGCGAAAACTTTCTGCGGGCTGCCCGCTTCGAGTATCCGGAAGCCATTCCGATGATCTTCGTCTATAACGGCTCGTGCTGGCAACTCTATCCACACGAGGCGCTCATCGAACTGATGGCCGACCACCCCTACCTGTTTCCGAACTTCGATCCGGCGACATTCATCCTGCCGGTCTTCGACACGAAGCACGGCGACCTGACCACCGACGAGTGGGGCATCACCTGGGAGACGGGCTATCCGGGCATGATCGGCGGCATCAAAAAGCACCCGCTGGCGGATTGGGCCGCTTTCGACGCCTGGACCCCACCCTCCCCCGACGTGAACGCCGAAAACGAGGGCAAGCGGCTGGCGGACGCCTATTCCGCGGGTGAGCTGCGGGTGGGCGGGCTGGATCACGGTCACACCTTCCTGCGCTACACCTACCTGCGCGGCTACGAGAACGCCATCTTCGACATGGCCGACGACGATCCCCGCATGCATCGACTGCTGGGTATCCTCGAAGACTACAATCGGCAGATCGTCGCGTGTCACCTGGCGTCCGGCGTGGACTGGATGTCCTACCCGGAGGACCTGGGCATGCAGGTCGGCCCCATGCTCTCGCCAGAATACTTGCGGAAATACATCAAATCGATCTACACCCGCCTGATGGACCCCGCGAAGGAAGCGGGTTGCGTCATCCACATGCACTCCGACGGCGACATCCGCGACCTGGTGGACGACCTGGTGGTGAGCGGCGTGCAGGTGGTGAACCTGCAGGATCTGGTGAACGGCCTGGACTGGATCAAGGCCAACCTGTGGGGCAATGTCGCCATCGATCTGGACATCGACCGCCAGAGCGTGGTCACCTTCGGCACCCCCGCTGAGATCGACGCGCTGATCCGCCATGAAGTCGAGCTGCTTGGCAGCAAACAGGGCGGCCTGACGATGATTTACGGCATGTACCCCGGCGTCCCCCTGGAAAACGCCCGCGCGCTGATGGACGCGATGGAACGGTACGCGGGGTATTACGCGTAGGATTGGATGACTGGAAGGTTGGAAGGTTGGAAGAGTGAGTAGTGATAAGAGCCTGGACCGGTGGTTGAGTAGGCAAGTAAGCTACTCCGCCACTTTCCATTGCTCCCGCGCCGTATCGAAACCACCGCGGGCGGATATAAGGAAACCTTTCGTAAACCGCGGTGGTTTCGATACGGCGCGATAGCAGTGGAAAGATGCGGAAGGCTTCCTTGCCTACTCAACCACCGGACCGGGCGCTCGCTCCACAGCTATAACGACTATCCTTCCACCTACCCAATCACCAAATCTTCACCCTTCCAACCGCCCATTCCTCCAACCTTCTATCCTTCCCCCCTTTCATCCTTCCATGCTATACTGCCGCTATGTCTTCCACCGACTCTCAACTCATCGTGGCCCTTGATTATCCCGTCGCGGCGTCCGCGCTGGCGATGGCGCGGCAGTTGCAGCCGCTGTCGCCGTGGGTGAAGGTGGGGCTGGAGCTGCTGATGGCCGCGGGACCGGACGTGGTATCCGCGCTGTGCGAGCTGGGGTTGCCGGTCTTCCTCGATGGCAAATTTCATGATATCCCGAACACGGTGGCCGGCGCGGTGCGGAGCGCCGCGTATTCCGGCGCCGGCATCCTCAACGTACATGCCTCCGGTGGGCTGCGCATGATGCAAGCGGCACGCGAAGCGGCGGAGGCCGTTGCCGTGCAGCCGCGCCCACTGGTGATCGGCGTCACCGTCCTCACCAGCCTCGCTCCCGAGGAGCTGCGCGACGAAGTCGGCTGCGCGCGTCCGCTGGAGGAGCAGGTCCTCGCGCTGGCGCGGCTGGCGAAGCAGGCCGGGTTGGACGGCGTGGTCGCCTCGGTGGCGGAAACCGCGGCCATCAAGGCAGCCTGCGGAGTCGATTTCGTGGTCATCACCCCCGGCATCCGCCCCGCTGCCATTGACGACGACCAGCGCCGCGTGGCTACCGCGCGTGACGCCGTTGCCGCCGGCGCGGATTTCCTGGTGGTAGGCCGCCCCATCACCCGCGCCCCCAACCCCGCCGCCGCCTGCGCCGCCATCCAGCGAGAAATCGCGGAGGCGCCGCGTGCGCGTTACCGGAGATAAAGCTCATCACCAATCAACGCAAAAACCCCGGCTCGTAGTAGCGTAGGCGCGTGCCTGTTTACGGTGATACAGCTCATAACCATGCTAAGGAGAAAGGTTCACTCCTAAGCATGGTAACGAGCTGTATCACCGTAAACGGGCACGAGCCTCACGGCGCTACTACGAGCCGGGGCTTACCTCTTACAAAGCGTCGGCGAAACACCGCCAACCTGCTTTGACTGTTCCAGCGGATATCGATGCGTGGAAGAGCGAACAGGTCATCCCCCCGTTTGTCACAGTCGCACGCTATGCGTCTCACGGGCCGGTACATACCATGAAAAATTTCCGGCGGGTCGCCCACCAAAGCAGGCTGCCAGCTATGGGCAAATTTTTGCATCCAACGCTATAATAAGGATGGACGTCATAGCCTGCCGGCAGGACTGCACCCGACCGGGTGGAAGACTATTGGGGAAGACTTCAACGTATGCACATTGCATTTTGCACTGTGCATTTCAGCTTAAAAAAAGGTAACCGTTCAGGGATCTTTCTCTTACTCTTTCTCTCCGCGTGAACCAGGTAGGCGGCGAAAAAGACCGGGTAGGGCTATGATAACTCTATTCGTTCTTTTCCAGGTTTTCCGGTTCACGCTGGAGAGAAAGAGAAAGACCCCGTGAACGGTTTACGAACAACGAAAGGATCAGCCCGTGCGTATCGGTATTCCTCGCGAGATCAAAACGAAAGAGAACCGTGTGTCGTGCACGCCAGGCGGTGTACGCATGTTCGCGCAACATGGCCACCAGGTGATGGTCGAGCGCGGCGCGGGCCTGGGCAGCGGCTACCTGGACCAGACTTACGTGGACGCGGGCGCCGTCATCGTGCCGTCGGCCGCGGATGCCTGGGGCTGCGACATGGTGCTCAAAGTCAAGGAGCCGATTCCGGAGGAATATCCGTATCTCCGTCCCGGGTTGCTGCTGTTCACCTATCTCCACCTGGCGGCCAATCGCGTGCTGACGGAGACGCTGCTGGCGAGCCGGACTACCGGCGTGGCCTATGAGACCATCGCCGTCGGTCACCGCCTGCCGCTGCTCGAGCCGATGAGCGAGATCGCGGGCCGCATGAGCGCCATCGTCGGCGCGCATTACCTCAGCAAGGCGCAAGGCGGCAGCGGCGTGCTGCTCGGCGGGGTGCCGGGCGTGCTGCCCGGCAACGTGCTGGTGATCGGCGGCGGTACCGCAGGAATCAACGCCGGACGTGTAGCGGCCAGCCTGGGCGCGGACGTGACCATCCTGGAGGTGGACATCGAGAAGATGCGCTTCCTTGACATCACGCTGCACAGCTCCGCGCACACGCTGTATTCCAACGAGCAAAACCTGCTCGAACGCCTGCCCGGCATCGATCTCCTCATCGGCGCGGTGCTTATCCCCGGCGCCAAGGCACCCAAGCTGATCCGCCGCGACATGCTGGATATGATGAAAGCCGGCTCAGTCTTCGTAGACATCGCCATCGACCAGGGCGGCTGCGCGGAAAGCTCGCATCCCACCACCCATGACGACCCGGTCTATGTCGAACACGACGTGATCCATTACTGTGTGGCCAATATGCCCGGTGCTTATGCGCGCACCGCCACGCAGGCGCTGACCAATGCCACGCTGATCTACGCGTTGAAAATGGCGGACCTGGGGCTGGATATGGCCATGCGCCAACTGCCCGACCTGCGCCTGGGGCTTAATACCTGGAACGGTCAGTTGACCTACGCCGCCGTGGCTGAGGCCCACGACCTGCCCGCCGCGCCCAATCCCTTCGCCGTGGAAGTACCACACGCGATGGTGAATCAACCTGAGTAAATCAGCGTGGGTAGTGCATTTACAAAAAGAGGGCTCCCCGCGTTCGCGGGGAGCCCGGACATGCTCGGAATAGCTTGCTTATGTAGCCATTCCTTCAATCCGGCGTTCGCGATAGGCCAGCGGTACCGAAGCTGCCGCCAGACCCAGCGAGCCGAGCATCACCAGTAAACCACCGATCGAAGCAAACGTTGCCATCACCCCGGTGGCGGCCGCTGTCGGCGCTGCGAACAACTGGATCACACCCCAGATGAAAAGCAGGCCGCCGAGAACGCCGGAGTACCAGCGCACAGAGACATCATTGCGCAGGCCATACCCGACCCACAGCGACACGACCGCGATAATCAACCAGATGATGGACGTTGTGACCAGGCCGCCATTCGAACCCGGCAGAGCTCTGGCCGCAATCAATCCGGCAATGCCGGACACGATCAGCAGAAACCCAAGGAAAATTGCATACCATCGTGCGAACATTGATTCCCACCTCCTTCATTGGAAGTCTTGCATCTCCAGTATTCCGAATCTGATCAAAAGGCATTTGCCTTCTACAAACATCAGTGTGAGGTATTCTGAATACGACCACACGGGGTAGTGGTGAGCGGCGAATGGCGAGTGACGAGTGGTTGGCCAGGTGGGTTTCCGAGAACTCTATAAGGTTTGCCGGGACCAGGACACTCGCCCTCATTGCCTTGACAAGCACCAACCCCGCTCGTATACTTGCTGCAATGTTCACGTTCACGTGGAGTCCGGATCGATACGGAGTGAAACCGGGCGGCGGGTAGCCGCGTGGTTTTTCCCCGCACGTCTGCCTGCCGCAGGAATTTCTATCCCTGCGGCGGTCGTTTTTTCCGGTCCACCATAAATTCACGTCCGGGAGGAAAGGGAGATGTTGCTCGGAACCCAGCGCATCAACGCGCGCGGCCATCTGGAGATCGGCGGATGTGATACTGTCGACCTTGCGCGTGAGTTCGGTACGCCGCTGTATATAATGGACGAAGCCGCCATCCGCGAGAAAGCCCGCGCCCTGCGCGAGGCGTATGAGACGCGATATCCGCACTCGTTGATGCTCTTTGCATCCAAGGCGTTCATGACCATGGCCATCTGCCGCATCATGGATGAAGAGGAGTTCGGGCTCGACCTGTCCTCCGGCGGCGAAGCCTACACAGCGATGAAGGCCGGCTTTCCCATGGAGCGCACCTACCTGCACGGCAACAACAAATCCGCCTGGGAGCTCGAACTGGCGCTGGACGCCGGCGTGGGCCGCATTGTGCTCGACAACGAGCGCGAAATGGACCTGCTGCAGGAAATCGCCGCCGCGAAGGGCACCACGCAAGACGTGCTGTTGCGCGTGGCGCCGGGCATCAAACCGGAAACGCACAGCTACATCTCCACCGGCCAGATCGACACGAAATTCGGCCTGGGCATCTCCACCGGCTGCGCCATGCGCGGTCTGGCGAAGGCGCACAGCCTGCCCAACCTGAACGTGGTCGGCATCCACTGCCACATCGGCTCGAACATCATGGGACTGGACTCCTTTGAGATGGCAGCGCGGCTGATGATCCGTTTTGCCGCGCAGGTGCGGGATGAACTGGGCCTGACGATTCAGGAGCTGGACCTGGGGGGCGGCGCCGGCGTGCGCTACCGCGGCAGCGACAGACCGCCCACCCCGGAGGCCTACGCCGACGCGGTGATCACCGGCCTGCACGATGAACTGGAGAAGGTTGGCCTGCCCCACCCGCGCCTGCTGCAGGAGCCGGGACGCTATATCTCCGGCGAGGCGGGCACCACGCTCTATACCATCGGCACCATCAAGGACGTGCCGGGAATCCGCCGCTTCGTCAGCGTGGACGGCGGCATGAGCGACAACCCGCGCCCGGCGCTGTACGAGGCGGTTTATGAGGCCATCGTGGCCAACAAGCCGAACGCACCCATCACCCAGGAAGTACGGCTGGCGGGCAAGCACTGCGAGTGCGACAACCTGATCATGGAGCTGCCGCTGCCCGACGTCGAGCCCGGCGACCTCCTCGCCGTGCAGACCACCGGCGCCTACAACTACACCATGTCGTCGAACTACAACCGCTTCCCCCGCCCCGCCATCGTGCTGGTCAACGCCGGCCACGCCGACATCATTGTCGAGCGCGAATCCCTCGATGACCTGCTCGCTCACGACCGCGTGCCCGAGCGGCTGCAGAATCATATAAACGCGTAACCTCGGGATCGAAGCGCTGGCCACCAGACACTCAGTCCGGTGGCCAGCGTTTGCTGATTGAGAATATTACGTCCGCCGCCGCCGATGTGCTGGCGCCGGTGATACGGGGGCTGCTGCCGTAACGATACCGGCCAGATCCCCGCAGATTCCCGGTCCTGGTGAGATTTGTGCGGAAAAGTGGGATAGTTCGGGATCTGGTATTGAGCGTATTAAAGGAGCGCCTTTCGGGCGAACTCTTTCTCTATACTCTAATTCTAGTATTATTAAACACTATTATTCATAAATCGCTCACCTAACCGCACCCATAAAGGGATGCGGCTACAACCATTTCATGCGTAATAACGGAGGACGTCTCATGTCTAATGCGAAAAAGATCGCCTGCCTTGGTGGCGGCAGCCTGTATTTCCCGTTTGCGTTACCCGATATTCTGCTCCAGCAGAAGCTGCGCGGATCAGAGCTGGTGCTCTATGATCTGGCGATGGAGAAGGCCGAGTGCGTGGCGGCGATGGGCCGCCGGCTGGCCGCGGAGGCGGGGACGGGGATGACCGTGCGTGCGGCGGTCACGCTGGCGGATGCGCTGGACGGCACCGATTACGCGCTCTCCTCCATCGGCGGCAGCGGCGCGGAGATCACGCCGGATGTCTACTCTTCGTATTACCACGCGGCGGACGTGCGCATTTGCGCGGAATTCGGCGTGCAGCAGGTCGTCGGCGATACCTGCGGGCCGGCGGGGATGATGATGGGGTTGCGCTCGATCCCCGCGTACCTGCAGATCTGCCACGAGATGGAGAAGTATTGCCCGCAGGCGATCCTGCTCAACCATTCCAACCCAATGGCGCCGCTCTGCCGGGCGATGCGCAAGTATTCCGGCATCAACGTGATCGGCATTTGTCATGGCGTGCAGGGGGGCATCCAGCACGCGGGGAAATTGCTGAACATCCCGCCGCACGAACTGTCGTGCACCTGGATCGGCACCAATCACTATTACTGGTTCACCAGTGTGAAGCATCGCGGCGTGGATGTCTACCCGCAACTGAAGGCGCGCATGGCCGAGTTATGGGACTCACCGACGCCCCAGCAGATGACGCATCAGCTTTCGCGTATTTATGAGCACTGCTTCGTCTACCCCCAGGATGACCATATTGTCGAGTTCTATCCCTTTTTGACGCAGTCGCCGACCCTCGACGCGCTGCCATACCAGCTTGCCAATGCGGCGCATAGCCATGGTCATGATGACACACAGCCCGAGCCTGCTGTGCCTGGTCGCGTGTCTGCTGAAGACCGCAGCGCCTTCTTCGAAAAATACCAGGCGATCCTCGATCAAACAACGCTGCCCGACGCGAATACCGTGACATTAAACGAAGACATCGGCGGCATGCTCAGCGCCTTTGCCACCGGCGAGCGCCATGTCTGCATCGTGAACGTGCCGAACCAGGGTGCCATCCCGAACCTGCCGGCCACCGCGCTGGTCGAAGTGGAAGCGGTGACGGATGCGACGGGTGTGCGACCACTGGTGATGGGCGAGGCGCCGATGTTGTTGAAGGGCATTCTGGAAAAACGCTTCGTCTGGCAGGAGCTGGTTGCCGACGCCGGCGCCACCGGCAGCCGTGCCGCCGCCTTGCAGGCGATGATGGTGGATGAGCAGGCGATCTGGCCGGACAAGGCCGCGGCACTGCTTGACGCGCTGCTGGCGGCCTCGAAGGACCTGCTGCCGCAGTTCGCGGCGGCGATGAAATGACCTGGGAATCAATCATGACTTCACATGAACGCACCTGCACCGTATTCAACGGCGGCGTGCCCGACCGCCCGCCGCTGTTCGACCTGCTGCCCAACGATGCGGTGATCACGCATTTTGCCGGACGGCGGGCTGACGGACCGGACCGCGCCAATATCGTCTATCAGGCTTATGCCGCCGGCGCAGTGGATGCCACCCGGTCGATCGGCATCCCGCAGGACGAAGGCGAAGAGGTGTGGCCAACCGGGCAAAAGGCGTATCGCAAGCGCTGGACCACCTGGGTCGATCCGCTGCCGCTGGTGTCGGTGGAGGGCGCAGCGGCGCAGATGCGCACAGCGGTAGAGGCGCCTGAGTTGAGCGATGAGGAGATCACGGCCGGCGCACGGGCATTTGAAACGGATTACCGGGCACTGGCATCACAGATCGCGCCGTGCGCGCTGGTGGGGAATTACTACCGGAAAGTCGGGTTGATGGCTCTGTATGGCGGGTATGGCTGGGAGAATTTCGCCGCGTTGCTGGCGGATGAGCCCGACCTGGTCGATGCTTTCATGGAACGCTCGACTTGCGAAAGCCTCCGCGCCATTGAAGCCATGCATCCGCCGGTGGGGATGCCTGCCGCATTCCTTGCCGAAGACTTCGCCAGCGGCACCGGTCCGATGGTGTCGCCGGCTTTCCTGCGGATGGCGTTCTTCCCACGCATCGAGCGGCTGGTGGATGCGTATCACCGCAAGGGAATCAAGGTGATGTTCCACTCGGACGGTGATTTACAACCGGTGCTGGACGACCTGGTTGCCTGCGGCATCGACGGCCTCAATCCGATCGATATCGCCTCGGGCATGAACCCGGCGGAGATTCGACGGCGGCACCCGAACCTGGTGCTGGTGGGCGGCATCGATTGCGCGCGGCTGCTGCCCTTCGGCACGCCGGCGGATGTCCGCAAGGCGACCCGGCAACTGATCGAAGACACCGGGCCGGCACTGCTGGTCGGCTCAAGCAGTGAAACGGGCGACGATGTTCCGCTTGAGAATTTCCTGGCGATGGCTGATATGGTGCGGAATTGGGAATATTGATTACTATTGCAACAGCCCCCGGCTATGGGATTATTGACCCTGCGGGGCGTGGCGTCACATCCTCCCGGAAAAAGCAGAGCGCCTGATCCACCGCATGCGGGCCGGTATTGAACAGGTCGCTCGCCCGATCCAAGGCCAACGCTGGACATCAGACGCTCAGTCCGGTGTCCAGCATTTGCCGATTGAGAATATGGCTTTCACCGCCGGCCTGCGAAAAGGTGTCCCCTCCTCTTTCACGGCGCCATCGCCATCTTCACGCATTTTATTGGATGGTACATGTCTTAAACGGTGAGATGCGATCGAAGACCGCCGCGCTGCCGACGATGCGGGCCAACACAAACAGCCGGTACTGGCCGGCGATGGTGGGCGTCCAGATATACGTGTTATTGTTCGCCTCATATCCCCGGAGGTAGCCGTCGTCCCAGCGTTTCATGTCCGGATTATACCACTTATAGATGAAGGAATATTCCACGTCCTCAGCGGTGCCGCTCTTCGTGGCAGTCAGCGTGATGGGCGTGCCTACCGGTCTCACGGGCGGTGGCGCGACCGCGAGCGTGACGCCAGTCAGCGTGGGCACCTCCACCTTGAAGTACACCTCCGGCGAGACGACCTGATATGCCACCGCGCTACCTTCTTCTCGCGCGTAGACGTAGAGCCAGTAGGAGTTATTCGACGTCGGCTTCCAGGCATAATTATCGTCCGTCTGGTAATCGCGCAACAGGCTATACTCCGATCGGCTGGTGGTCTGGTTGAAGACCCGCGCCCAGAATTGATATTCAACGCTCGGGGCTACTCCCACTTTATGGGCGGTCAGCGTTATGGTGGCGCCGGTCGGCTGCGGCCAGGCTTTATCCGTGGTCAGCGTGACGCCGGACAGCGCGGCTTCGGTGACCGCCAGCGCATTGGGGAGTATGGCGGATTGCGCTGCTCCCGTGCCTGGATGGTTGGTCACCATCACGTTCCACTGGCCCACCGCCATGGCGGAGATGTCGAGGGTGCCGACCAGTTTGGTCGCCGTGCGCGAGGTGATCGCCAGCAGGTGGTCGGTTTCCCCGCTTTTCGTCAGCGTTACCGTAGCGTCACCGGCGAAATTGACGCCGTTGACGGTGAGGGTTTTGGTGCCCGGTTTCTGGACGGACGCGGGCGACACGCCGGTCGGCGCCGGGGCCGGCTCCGCGGCGATGGTGAAGCCGTTCACGAGCGTGGCGGATTGTGAGTCGCCATTGGTCACCACCACATCCCAGGCGCCGGCCACCGCGCCGGTCAGGTCGAAGGTCCCGGAAATCATCGTCGGTCCATACAGGATGACGCCGGTCATCGGGATGGGGAGTTCACCGGTCATGCGCAATTCCACCGCCGGATTGACGAAGCCGGAGCCGGCCAGGTTGGTGATGGCGACCGTGCCGGGTTTCACACCGGCATTCGGGGTGATGGCGACGATGACCGGCGGCGCAAGGGTGAGCGTCACGGCGCCCGCCAGTGTATCAGATTTGCCGTCATCATTGGTCGCCACCACATCCCAGGCGCCGATGGCGTTGCCGAAAAAGTTGAAGTCACAGGTGATCTTTGTCGCGCTCACGACCTGGATATTGGTCGCGGTGATACTCGGCTGGCCGGTTTTTCGTAATTGCACGGTGATATCAGCGCGAAAATCCGTGCCTGCCAGCTCCGTCACCGACAGTTTACCGGTATTCTCATGCGTGTTCGGGGTGATGCCGGTCACCGTCGGCGCCGGATAATCCACATAGTAAGTCACAGCGACAGTATGATTCTGCGTGACGCTATTCAGCTCGTAACTCAGTCCACCGGTTTGCACATCCACGTTATCGACTTTCCAGGTAGCCACGCCATATCCCGTGTTCGGCTTCGCCTGGAAGAACAGATACCCGCCATAATTCACCGTCTGCGCTCCTGACGGGCTGATCGTGCCGCCCGTGCTTGCGCTGGCGGTGATGGTGAACGTCTGCAGCTTAAAGGTCACGTTCACCGCATGGGCGGAGGTGACATTGGCAAGCATGTAGCCTGTCCCACCTGTCTGCGCCGTGGCGCCGTCCAGTTTCCAGACACCCACCTGATAACCGGTGTTCGGCGTAGCGGTGAAGCCGATGTCATGCCCCTGCTTGACGCTTTGCGGGGTGTTCGGAGCAATGCTCCCGTAAGTACCCGCGCCGGGTGTGATCGTATACTGCGGCAGCGCGGTCACTGTGATCGAGATCGTCGCCGGGTCGGAGGTTAGCCCCACGCCGTCGGACGCGGTGAAGGTGAAAGCATCCGAGCCGCTGTAATCGGCGTTCGGTGTATAGGCATAGGCACCGGTCGCCGTATCGGTGATCGCCGCCGTGCCGTGCGCCGCGGGCGTCGCGATGCTGTACGTCAGCGGGTCGCCATCCACATCGGTGGCCGACAGCGTGCCGGGATTATCGATGGAATCCTCTTCCACCGTCAGCGTACCATTGTGGGCGACGGGCGCGTCGTTGACATCGCTGACATCGAGGTAAATCGTCGCAATGTTGGAATCGACGGTTCCATCGTTGGCGGCGAAGGTGAACTGATCCGGCCCGTGGTAATTCGCGCCCGGAGTATAGGTGAAGGCTCCTGACTGGGTGTTGTGAATCACCACTGCGCCATGCGCGGGGTCGTCCACAATGCGGAAGGTCAGTGGGTCGCCGTCCGGATCGGTCGCCTGCAGCGTGCCGTCGACCGCGATATCCTCCAGCATGTCGTGGTAGCCGTCCGTTGCCGTCGGCGCATGATTGGGCTCGGTGACGGTAATCGTCACGTGCGCGACAGCCGATCCGCCCATGCCGTCACTGACGGTGTAGTCGAAAGCGTCTGTGCCGAGGTAGCCGGCGGCGGGTGTGTAGCGCGCGCCGGTGAGCGCCGGCTTGCCTTTCGGCGCTATCCCGATCGTGACGATTTCCGCCATACCGTGGGCCGGCGCCGTCACCGCGGATACCACCAGGTAATCGCCATCCCGGTCCGTGGGCGCGCCGGGATCGCCGCCTTCATCGTCGTTGGCCAGCACCTCAATCGTGACCGGCGTATCCTGCTCGGTTGTCGCGGTATCGGGCTGTGCCGCCGGCGGGTGGTTGATATGGTTGATGGTGACATTGACGGTGGCGGTCGAGACGCTATTCAAGGTGTAGGTGAACACGTCATTGCCGCCCCAGATGACCGTCGGGGTATAGGTGAGTGTGTTGTCGGGATTGATCGCCACCGTGCCGTTCGACCCCTGGGTGATCGCGGTGATCGCCAACGGCACACCATCAGGATTGTAATCATTCATCAGCACGTCGATGACGACCGGCAGTTCATCGTTTGTCATCGCTTCATCGTCGACCGCCAGAGGCAACGGGAGGGGGGACTCGGTGTCGGAAATGCGACATTCCGCGACATTCGAATCCACCTGGCCGTCATTGACTTTGAAGTAAAAGATATCCGGTCCGACGTAGCCCGCGGCCGGCGTATAGGTGAAGGCGCCCGTGGCCGGATTGTCCAATACCACCGACCCGTGTGCCGGCGAATTCGTGATGGAGAAGGTCAGCGCGTCGCCATCGGCATCCGTGGCAACAAGGGTGCCGGAGACCGGTGTGCCGGCGCCGCCGGAGACGATGGTATCAACCGCCGTTGGTCGATGGTTCAGCCCGAAGGCGATGGTGACAGTCGCGGTATCGGTGCCGCCATAAGTATCACTGATGGTATAGGTGAATGCGTCCGTCCCCTGGAAGCCGGACGCGGGCTGGTAAGTCACGAATGGCTTATAGGTAAAGTTCTTCCCGTCTTTGCCTTTGGGTTCAACTTTGTCGACATACTTGATGACCACCTGCGCCAGTCCGTGCGCCGGCTGGGTAACGCCGGTCACCCACAGCGCGTCACCCTCCGGATCGGTATCGTTCGCCAGTACGTCGATGACGGCCATCTCGTTGATGGCGGTGACGGCGGTGTCATCCACCGCGTCAGGCGGGAGATTAACGGCGCTCACCTGGATCGTCTCGGTGGCGATGTTGGAATCGAGGAAACCGTCATTGGCAACGAAAGTGAAGGCATCCTCACCGGTAAAACCTGCCTTCGGCGTGTAGACGAATGCGCCATAAACACCCATGTTCACCGTGCCGTGCGCCGGCGGCGTCACCACCGTAAAGGTCAGGATGACATCGTTGTCCGGGTCGTGGGCCTGCAGCGTCCCGTTGCGGCTGGTCTCCGGATGGGTGGCGATAGCGCCGTCTTCGGCAATGGGCGCGTCATTCACCGCGGTGATGGTCACGATGAACTGCGCCGAAATGGAATCGACCGTGCCGTCGTTGACGACCCAGGTGATCACGTCCAGGCCGACGGCGTTGGCATTCGGTGTGTAGGTGAAGGCGCCCGTCGCCGGATCGGTGATCGCCAGTGTTCCCAGCAGGCCATTAGTTACCACCCGGTAAGTCAACGGATCGCCATCGACGTCGCTGGCCGGCAGCGTGCCGTCGGCCGGCGTATCTTCCAGAGTGGTCAGCCCGTCGTTATATGCCAGCGGCGCATCGTTGACCGGCGTGATGGTCACGGCAATCGTCGCTTCGTTGGAATCACTGAAACCGTCACTCGCCTTAAAGGTGAAGGTGTCCGCGCCATTCACATTCGGCTGAGGCGTATAGGTGAAGGCGCCGGTCGCCGGGTTGGTCACCACCGCGGTGCCGCGGGTGCCATTGGTAACGATGCTGAAGGTCAAGGCGTCCCCATCCGCATCGGTGGCGGTCAGCGAGCCGGAGATCGAGCTGTCTTCGTTCACCGTCATCTCGTCATTCATGGCCAGCGGCGCGTGATTGACATAATTAAAATCCGTGACAAAGACATCATAATCCCCATTCGTATCGATTGGAACGAGATTCGTGGCGAGCGTGAAAAACGCGATCTGCATGCCGTCGCTGCTGATCGCGGGAGCAACAATCAGACCGATATTAGCCTGTGTTCCCGTACTGCTGACGTTGACGCGTTGCACAGCCCCGGTTTGTAGGCCCTTGCCTATCTCTCTAGCACAATTTGTTGTCGGTCACGCGGCAAGACCAATCGCCTCCATGGTGCTCAGCAAGGCCAACCGCAACGCACTATAGTGCTGATCCAACAGATGCTGTACC
>Ga0172368_10004812_pt1 | contig 15424 bp, 15 predicted proteins | sample Lak11m_FD_114540 | JGI IMG/M metagenome (GOLD analysis project Ga0172368, IMG submission 114540) | Freshwater microbial communities from Kabuno Bay, South-Kivu, Congo - kab_022012_11m | ecosystem: Environmental > Aquatic > Freshwater > Lake | place: Democratic Republic of the Congo: South-Kivu...
CCCTTCCCGACGGACCTGAAGCGCCCCGAGCAGGACTGGTTAGTGGTCATCGAGCGCTGACGGACAGCGAGCCGAGCATATGATCGCCACTGTCGTGACCATGACGCTCGTTACGGCGTCTGCGGCCGGCCGGGTCTCGTCCACCCCCTGGGACCTGCGTGAGTTATCCAGGCCTCCGCGCGTGGTTGCGGCTCCGGGCTTCAGTGAGCCGGGCGTTCAGGCGCTCTTCTTCGAGGGGCCGCCGTACCGGGGCCGCACCACGAAGGTCTTCGCGTGGATGGGCGTGCCGAAGGCAGGGCCGGGCGAGAAGGTCCCGGGCATGGTACTCGTGCACGGCGGCGGCGGAACCGCCTTCGCGAACTGGGTGCGCCTGTGGACCGAGCGAGGCTATGCGGCCATCGCCATGGACACCTGCGGCTGCGTGCCCAGGGGCACCTACGGTAACTGGGAGCGGCACCCCGATGGAGGGCCGCCGGGTTGGGGCGGCTTCGGCCAGATAGATCAGCCACAGACGGACCAGTGGACCTACCACGCCGTGGCAAATGCGATCCTCGCCCACTCGTTGCTCCGGTCGCAGCCGCGGGTGGACTCCCGCCGCATCGGTCTGACCGGCATCTCGTGGGGCGGCTACCTGACCTGCATCATCGCCGGCGTGGACAGCCGGTTCCGGTGCGCTGCACCCGTGTACGGCTGCGGCTTCACCAACGAAACCGCGTTTGCGTCAGCCGTCACCTCCCTCGGTCCGGAGAGGGCGTCGCGCTGGATGAGGTGGTGGGATCCATCCGTGTACCTGTCTCGCGCTAGGATGCCCATCCTGTGGGTGACCGGCACCAACGACTTCGCATATACGTTCAACGCGCTGCAGAAGTCCTACCGCCTGCCACACGGACCACGGACATTGGCGATCCGGCTCCGGATGCCGCACGGGCATGGGCCGGCGGGCGAGGCGCCCAAGGAGATATGGGACTTCGCCGACAGCATCCTCATGGGTGGCTCGCCCTTGACGCGCATCACGGGTCAGGGCCGGAAGGCAGACCTGGCGTGGGCAACGTTCCGCTCGCGCCGCACCGTCAGCCGGGCCGAACTGCTCTCTACGCGCGACCTGGGTCCGTGGCCGGATCGAAAGTGGGAGGCCGTGCCGGCCACGCTCGATCGGGGCCGGGTGTCGGCGATCCTGCCTGACGGCGTGACGGTCTACTTCGTGAACCTCTACGACGACCGCGGCTGTGTCGTCAGCACGGAGCATCAGGAGTCCACGCCGTAGCGTCGGAGCACGCTCGGGCCTAGTTCCAAAGAGATCCCCGCCGGCAGTGAACCGCCGGTCCCTGCCGCGGAGATCACTGTCGCAGGCGCGCGCTATGTGTCCATGACAGGATAGGGAACGTCCCCTGCCGCGTACGCGCCGACCGTTCGACGATGTATACTGACGGTCGGATCTGGGCCGCCCGAATGCGCAACACGCGCGGAAGGCGAGCTCCGGAGACCGCTGCACACATGGCCTACCCTTCGTTCCAGGCTTTCCTCAGACGTCTTGATGAGTCCGGCGAGCTTCGCCACATCGCGGAGCCCGTCTCGCCGTGTCTGGAGATCACGGAGATCGCCGACCGGGTCATGAAGCGGCCTGACGGCGGCCCGGCTTTCGTTTTCGACAAGACGACGGCATACGACATTCCGGTCGCCATCAACGCGTTCGGCTCCCGCAAGCGCATGTCGTGGGCGCTGGGAGTCGAGGACTACGAGGAGGTCGCGGCGGAGATCGCCGACCTGCTACGCCCTGAGGTACCCGACTCGGTCTCCGGGAAGCTCCGCCTGCTCGGCCCCCTTCGGCGGCTGGCGGCCATGCCTCCCCGGCACGTGGCGAGCGGACTGTGTCAGGAGGTCGTACAGACTGGAGACGACGCCGACCTCGGCGCGCTGCCGGTGCTCCACTGCTGGCCCCAGGACGGCGGACCGTTCATCACCTTGCCGCTGGTGTTCACCCATGACCCTGCAACCGGCAAGCGCAATGTGGGCATGTACCGCGCGCAGATTCACGACAAGCGAACCGTCGGGCTGCATTGGCAGCTCCACAAGGTCGGCGCCGAGCACCACCGGCTGCGGGGCGAGGCCGGGGACCGGCGGAAGCCCTACGATGTGGCGATCGCGCTGGGCGGCGATCCTGTCTACGCCTTCTGCGCGGCCGCGCCCCTTCCGCCGGCCATTGACGAGATGCTCCTGGCAGGATTCCTGCGCCGGAAGCCCGCGCCGATGGTTCGCTGTAGGACCGTTGACGCTCTGGTTCCGGCCGACGCCGAGATCGTCATCGAGGGGCGCGTGGATCCGAACGAGACGATGCCGGAGGGGCCATTCGGAGATCACACAGGCTTCTACACCCCCGTCGAACCCTACCCGGTCCTGCGCGTGACCGCCATCACTCACCGAAGCGCCCCTGTGTACCCCGCGACCATCGTCGGCAAGCCGCCCATGGAGGACGCCTGGCTCGGAAAGGCCATCGAGCGCGTGTTCCTGCCGATGATCCGCCTGACTTTGCCCGAAGTCGTTGACCTGAACCTGCCCGTGGAGGCGTGTTTCCACAACATTGCTCTGGTCAGCATTCGCAAGCGCTACCCCGGCCACGCTTTCAAGGTCATGAACGCGCTCTGGGGTCTCGGGCAGCTCATGTTCTCCAAGATGATCTTCGTGTTCGACGCTGAGGCCGATGTCCAGAACGTACGGGAATGCGTGTGGCTCCTGAGCAACAACCTCGATCCGGAGCGTGATATGCTGATCAGCCGCGGGCCCATTGACGTGCTGGATCACGCCTCGCGCGAAGCCGGCTTCGGATCCAAGGTCGGCTTTGACTGCACCCGGAAGCTCCCTGAAGAGGGCCACCACAGGGGCTGGCCGGACGCAGTACGCATGAGCGACGACGTGCGCGCACGCATTGATGCTCTCTGGCCGAGGCTGGGGCTTTGAGACGCACTTCGCCTGCCGGCTGCGGACCTGCGGAGCGCGAGGCGAGGTGACCCATCTCGCCGCCATCGTAACAGGCTGGGACCGAGCCGCGTTCCATGCGGTCAACGGCGGGCTGGCCTGCCCGGCGATGGACCGGGTCATGCCCTGGATCACCGACCTCGGTCTGGGGCACGTCCAGGTCGGCGCTCTATTGATCGGAGCGCTCGCCGCGGGCCTGTCGCACGCGAGGGGCGCCGACCTGCGTGCGGCGGCTCGCATCAAGGGGTCGCTGGCCTCTCAGCGTTCGTGGATGCTCCCCGCCCTGATCGCCATGCTGATGGCCGGGCTGGGATCACAGGTTCTGAAGCGGGTCTACCGCGAGCGCCCGAGCTGGTACTACGTTCAGCAGGAGCGGGTGACGCACAGCGGCGTCGTGGCGGTACATACGATCGCGGGCCGCCGCCCCTTACGAGTGAACGGCTTTCCATCCGGACACACTGCAACGACCGCGGCGCTTTCGGTCGCGCTGGGTATGCGGCTCCCGGGACGTCGCGGCCGGCGCGTCGCGGCGGGCTCGCTTGGATCGCTCACCGCGCTGATCGCGCTCTCGAGAGTGTATATGGCTGATCATTGGCCGCTGGACGTCCTTGGCGGGGCCGCGCTCGGAGCGGCATCGGGTCTGCTGGTGGCCCTCGCTGCGTCCCGTTGGGGCCCTGGCCGTCTCCCCAAAGAAGGGCTTGGGGGCGAGGGCTCAGCATGAAACGGCGCGCGATGATCGCGATCACCGGTGCCAGCGGCGCCATCTACGGCACGCGCCTGCTGCGTGCGATGGCTGAGCAGTTCGATGTCGTCTACGCTTGCATCTCCCGCCACGGCCTTGAAGTGCTGGCGACGGAGTTAGGCATCGCCGAGAGCTGCTCAGAGGATGCAGTGAGGCGGGTCCTTGGCGGGCCATCCGATCGGGTCCACGTGCTGGAACCGGACGACTACTTCACTCCGCCGGCGAGCGGCTCCGCTCGGCACGAAGGAATGGTGATCGCGCCCTGCTCCACCGGGACGGCCGGGCGGATCGCCTCGGGGGTCTCCAATGACCTCATAACCCGGGCGGCCGACGTATGCCTCAAGGAGCGCCGGCCTCTGGTGCTGGTTGTGCGTGAGACCCCCCTGAACATCATCCAGCTTCGGAATCTCACGCAACTGGCTGAGGCCGGTGCGGTGGTCATGCCGGCGTGCCCAGCATTCTACCAGCGGCCCGAGACCATCGAGGATCTCGTGCAGACGGTGGTGGAACGCGCATTGATGCACCTGGGCGCCGAAGGAGGCGCGAGCAGGGAATGGCAGGTGCAGGACCCGTGAGCGCGCCACGGCCCCTTAAGGCAGCACTCGTCTTGCTCCGGATGGTGAAGTTCGAGCACACCGTCTTCGCCTTGCCCTTCGCGCTGATGAGCGCCGTACTGGCGGCAGGGCATGTGGGCCATCCGCACAGCCTCCCGGCCTGGCGGACGACCGGCTGGATACTGGTTGCCATGTTCGGGGCCCGGAGCGCGGCCATGGCCTTCAACCGGATCGTGGACGCCGGCTACGACGCCGCCAACCCCCGTACCCGAGACCGCGCCATACCAGGAGGGATCGTCTCGATCCCTCAGGCGTGGGTGTTCACCGTCGTGTCGGCGGTCCTTCTCGTCGTGGCCGCGGCCAACCTGAACCGGCTATGCTTGATGCTGTCGCCAGTGGCGCTGGCTGCGGTGATGGGGTACTCGTTCACCAAGCGGTGGACCCGCTGGAGCCATCTGTTCCTCGGCGGAGCTATCGGCATTGCGCCGATCGGGGCGTGGATCGCTGTGACCGGAGCGATGGCCTGGACGCCGATCCTGCTTGCGGCCGCGGTCGCGCTCTGGATCGGCGGATTCGACGTGATCTACTCGCTTCAGGATGTCACGGTTGATCGTATGCTCGGGCTCCACTCGCTGCCCGCGCGGTACGGTCCCTCGCGAGCGCTACGCTTCGCCCGGATCATGCACGGCGGGATGCTGGCGCTGCTGGGGGCCACGGGGATTGCGGGCGGCCTCGGGGCATGGTTCTACGCCGGAGTGCTCCTGTGCGCGGTCGCTCTGGGCCTGGAGCATGCAATGGTCGCACCGGACGACCAGCGACGAATCAACACCGCGTTCTTCACGGTGAACGGGTGGGTGGGGCTGGGGCTCTTCGCGTTCGTGCTTGTGGACCGGTGGCCGCACTGACGCGACCGAGACCCGGCGCCCGGGCCGATGGGGTATGATTCAACCAGTGGGATTCCGGCTGGGGTGTGTGCCGTACCTGAACGGGAGGCCCCTCGCGGCGTGGTTCGACGAGCCGAGCCAAGGGGGTGTGGCGTCGCTCACCGTGGCAGTTCCGTCCACGCTGGCGCGGATGCTGAGTGGCGGCCAACTGGACGTCGCGCTTGTGTCCAGCATCGAGGCGTTTCGAGGGGCCGGCGAGGTTGTGGTTGCCGGCGTGTCCATCGCGGCGATGGGCGCTGTAAAGAGCGTTCGCTTGTTTACGAACAAGCCCTGGCACGACGTGAAGACGCTGGCGGTGGACGAGGGATCGCTGACCTCGGTTGCGCTTGCCAGAATCGTGCTGAAGGACATGTACGGCGCCAGTCCTGAGTGCCGACGCATGGCGCCGGACGTGCCGGGGATGCTGTCGGCCTGCGACGCCTCTCTGGTCATAGGCGACCCGGCGATGGGCACGCACTCGTGTGCTGCCGTGCTCGACCTTGGCGAAGCTTGGGAGGCTTTGACCGGCCTTCCCTTTGTGTTTGCCGCGTGGATCGCTCGGGACCGCGAGGTGGCCTTATCGGCGGGAGACACGCTGCGGGCTGCTCGCGACTGGGGTGTAGCGCACTTGCCGGAGCTTGCGCGCGATTGGTCACGGCGGACGCAAATGCCGTTTGACATCGCTCGCGACTACCTCGTGAACGTCATGGAATACGATCTCGACGGGGCAAAGCGAGCGGCCTTGGACCGTTTCCGGGAACTCTGCGTCACCCACGGCGTCATGGAACATGGGCCCAGCGCGGTGTACGCTTAGCGCAGGTGTGGAGGTCCGGAGCGCGCAGGTCGTTCGGCGCGTGGCCTCGTTTGCCTTGGGCACGTTGTATGGGCGCCCAATGGGAGACCGGCTCGGCGTCTGACCGAGCCTGACGAAAGGGACGGACTAGGTGAGCGGCCAACCTGTAGAAGTACTGGTAGTGGAAGACGACTCAGCCGACCTCGAGCTTACGCTCAGGGCACTGAAGCGGCACAACCTCGTGAACGAGATCCGCGTCGCGAGGGACGGGGCCGAGGCCATCCGCGTGATCTTCGGCGATGCCCAGGTCCCGCCGATGGACCCGCCTCCGCGCGTCGTGCTGCTGGACCTCAAGCTCCCGCGCCTGTCGGGCCTCGACGTCCTGCGCCGGATCAAGGGCGACCAACGGACCCGGCGCATACCCGTCGTTGTGTTGACCTCGTCCCAGGAGGATCGGGACATTGCCGCCTGTTATGAGGCCGGCGCCAACAGCTACATCGTAAAGCCCGTGCGCTTTGAGCAGTTCGTGGAGGCAATGAGGGTGGTGGGGCTCTTCTGGATGGTGATCGCATCACCTCCTTATGTCGGAGACAGCGCTGCATCGTCGGCTGGTCGGCCCACGGGCTAGCGCGGCAAGCCCGAGGAGGGATCCCGCGGGCACGCCGATTCTGCATGCGGAGAGGTGCATTGAGCAACGCCCTTCGAGCCCGGATCGCGGCGATGGGGCCGCAGCTGGTCGAGACGCGCCACTACCTTCACAGCCGGCCGGAGCTCAGCGACCACGAGGAGCGGACCTCGGCCTTCGTCGCCGAACGCCTTCGCCGTCTCGGGCTCGAACCGTCGGTTAACGTCGGCGGCCATGGCGTGACGGCGCAGATCCAGGCCGGCGCGTCGTCCGAGCCGCCCCCGGTGCTGGCGCTCAGGGCAGACATGGACGCTCTGCCCATTCAGGAGGAGGGCGACCTGCCGTACAGGTCCCAAACACCGGGCGTCATGCATGCGTGCGGCCACGATGGGCACACCGCCATCCTCCTCGGTGTGGCCGAGATCCTGACGGCGCTTCGCGACCGCCTGCCGTGTACGGTTCGCTTGATCTTCCAGCCCGCTGAGGAAACCGTCGGCGGCGCCCGCAGGATGTGCGAGGCCGGCGCGATGGACGGCGTCTCAGCCATCGTGTCCCTTCACGGGTGGGTCCATCTCCCGCTCGGGCACATAGGCGTCAAGGCGGGTCCGGCGATGGCCGCAGCCGACACGTTCGACATCACCGTCCAGGGACGCGGGGCGCACGCCGCGTATCCCCACCTTGCCGTTGACCCGATCGTGATCGCATCCCGGATTGTGCTGACGCTTCAGTCGGCGGTCAGCCGCGAGACGGACCCGCTTGAGCCTGCGGTGGTTACTGTGGCCCGGTTCGATGCAGGTACGGCATACAACATCATCCCCGCCGAGGCACGCATCGCGGGCACCGTGCGCACGCTGGATTCCGGCATTCGTACGGCCATGCAGAGCGCCATCACGCGGATCGCCGAAGGCGAGTGCGCCGCAGCCGCGGCCACGTGTCGTGTGACCTACACACGCGGCACGCCGCCGGTGGTCAACGACGCCGGCATCGTGCAGCTTGTCTGTGCCGCCGCACAGGCGACCGTCGGTGCGGACGCGGTCTCGGACCTCCTGAAGCCTTCCATGGGCGCGGAGGACTTCGCCTACTACCTCGAGCGCGCTCCGGGGGCCATGTTCCGGCTAGGGCTTGGCAACGGGGCGCCGGGGCATACTTCGCGGTTCGACTTCGACGACCGGGCGCTGACCGTCGGTGTCGAGACCTTCTGCCGCTTGTGTCTCGCGGGGCTAACCCCTCTGCCGGGGCTCGGAGCGTCTGAAGCGCCATCATCCTGACTTGACTGCGGAGCTGTCCGGCTCGATCGAGCCCCTGAGCATCATCCGCGCACTGGAGCGCAACCTCGCGGACTGGTACCGAGCTCTCGTCCGACTGATTCCCGGGGCTGAGATCCACGAGGAACCGGACCTGACGCGGACGCTCGTGCCTATCCCGCACCCCCTCTTCACTGCCATGTTCGGCACCCGTCTGGCTCACGGCACGACCGCGCGGCGTATTGGGGATGCCATGGCCCCCCTCATTGAGCGGCGACAGCCGGCGATGTGGTGGATCGGGCCGAGCACGCATCCTGTAGACCTTGCGGATCGGCTTGTTGCCCACGGCTTCACCCACACCGACACGCTGGTTGGGATGGCTCTCGACCTGGTCCGCGGCATGCCGCCGACGGACCTTGAGGGCGATCCCATGGCCGACTTCACCGTCCACGAAGCCGCGAGCGCATCCGAGCTCGCCGAGTGGTCGTTGCCGTTCGGTGAGGGATTCGGCATGCGGCCCGGAACCCTGGCGGCGCTGGCCCCTGTCTCGGCAGCCGTGCAGGCGGACGGGTCCGGTCCCATGAGGTTCTTCCTCGGCCGAAGCGGCGGCAGATCGGTCTCGTCCGCCATGCTGTTCCTCGGTGCAGGCGTCGCCGGGCTATACGGCGTGGCGACGGTGTCGCGCGCTCGGAATCGGGGTTTCGCGTCGGCCATCGTCAGGGCGGCGATTTCGTCAGCGCGGGAGGCCGGCAACCGTGTGTGCATCCTCCACGCAAGTCCTCTTGCGGTCTCTGTGTACCGAAGGCTCGGTTTTGTGGAATACTGCCGCCTCAGGACTCTGACGTGGATGCCGCCTACGGACGGCGCACCGTCCATCTCACCGTAGCTGCGCCGCTCGCACCCGAGCGTTCGCGCACGGCAAGGATGTGTACCCGATGGCAGACGAGATGCCTGCCCTCGATGCCGAGTGCTCCGTCGGCATCGTTAGCAGGCAGTACCATACTTTCGGCTCCAGCGAAAAGCCCTTTGTGCTCGAGTCCGGGCAGACGCTGGATCAGGTCACTACGTGCTACGAGATGTATGGCACGCTCAACGAGGCCCGCGACAACGTCATACTCATCGAGCACGGTCTGACAGGCAGCTCGCACGCCGCGGGCAGGTTCAAGCGGGACAGCCCCTACGCGGGATACTGGGACCGCATCATCGGCAGCGGGCGCGCCCTCGATACCGACCGGTACTGCGTCATCGCGCCGAACGCGCTCGGGGGGTGCCGGGGCAGTACCGGGCCCTCGAGTCCGAACCCCTCGACGGGTCGCCCCTACGGGTCCGGCTTCCCGACGATCACCATACGGGATATGGTGCGGGCACAGCGTCCGCTGCTCGCCGACCTTGGCGTCAGGCGCATCCGGCTGGTGATCGGCGCGTCCATGGGCGGCATGCAAGCCTTCGAGTGGGCCGCCACTTACCCGCATATGGTCGACGCCATATGCCCGGTCGGATCGAGCCCCAGGCAGACGGCGCAGGCAGTTGCATTCAACCACTGCATGAGGCGCGCGATCATGTCGGACCCGAACTGGCAGGGGGGCGACTACTACGGAGGAGACGGCCCGCGTACGGGGCTGGCGGTTGCGCGGATGATCGGCCACATCACCTATCTCTGCGACGGCATCATGGAGGACCGGTTCGGACTCCGGGAGCTGAGGCCGTTCCCAGAGCCCGAAGGGCCGAACTACGTCCGGTTCGACGTGGAGGAATACCTCGACGATGAGGGGCGCAAACTGGTGCATCGCTTCGATGCCAACTCGTACGTGTGCGTCAGCCGCGCCATAGACCTCCACGACATGGGCCGCGGACGTGGCGGCCTTGTCGCGGCGATGGCGCAGATTCGTGCAAGGTGCCTGCTCATCGCGATCAGGTCGGACTTCCTGTTTCCGCCGGAGGCCGTCCGCAAGACGGTCAATGACCTGCGCGAAGCAGGAGTTAGGGCGGCCTATTGGGAAATGGACTCCGCCTATGGGCACGACGCGTTCCTGGAGGAGCAGGCCAAGCTCGAAGCCCCCGTGCGGGCCTTCCTGGATGACTTAGCCCTGTCGGCGCAGCTTGAGCACGGAGCGGCTTCGCGATGACCGACACGCTCGACGTAGTGGCGATCATGCCCCACCCCGACGACATGGAGATCCTGTGCGCCGGGACGCTCTTGTGTCTCGCCGATGCCGGTTGCCGGCTTCACGTCATGACGATGACGGCCGGCGACCAGGGCTCGCCGGACATGCCGAGGGAGCAGATCGCGTCCATACGGCGCGCCGAGGCAGAGAGAGGGGCCGGGACCGTGGGCGCTTCATACGCATGCTTGGAGTTCGACGACGTTCGCATCGTGTTCGACAATCCGGCACGCGAACGCGTCGCCGCTGCGCTCAGACGGGTGAACCCGTTCCTGGTCATCACGACGCCGCCCGACGACTACATGTACGACCACATCATCACTGCCTGGCTTGTGAGAGACGCGTGCTTCAACGCTCCCATGCCCAACTACGCCACGCCGGGGGGCGAGTCGCCGACGTCCGGCGTGCCCTATCTCTACTACACCGATCCTGTCGAAGGGAACGATATGTTCGGCGAGCGAGTGACCCCGACGTGCATTGTTGACATCAGCGACCGGATCGAGGCCAAGTCCGCCGCCCTTGCGTGCCACGAAAGCCAGCGCATATGGCTCCGTTCACAGCACGGAATGGACGACTATGTCGCTTCCATGCGGCGCTGGTCGGCACGACGCGGCGAGGATATCGGCGTGTCGTTCGCAGAGGGCTTCCGGCAGCACCGAGGCCATCCTCATCCGACAGACGATGTGGTCACCCGCATGCTCGCACGCGGCGGGCTGTGATACATCCGGGCCGCGCGAGCGCCGCAATCTGGACAAGGAGGCGTTGCCATGCCGAGACCCCTGAGCAAGATCGCACCGGACTGGTGGGACTACACGACGCTCGATCCCGAACTGCTCGCGGACGCCGCGCGTCTGGCCGTCGAGGACGTCGCCCGCTTGAGCAGGCCCGGGTTTACCGTGACTATGTACGACACGCTGGAGGAGTTCTATCTGGCCGAGGCGCTCGAGTACATCAACGCCTGGCGAGCCGCCACGCCCGACCGTCCCGCGGGCATATGCGGCCCCATCGGCCCGACGGAGCAGCTTCCGCTGGTGGCCCGCCTCGTCAACGATCTCGACATGAAGCTGCATCATGCTCACTTCTGGGGCATGGACGAATGGTATCTGGATGGGGCCGCGGCTCCGACCGACCATCCGCTCTCATTCGAGCGTGCCGATCGAGAGCTCTGCTTCGGTCGGATCCGCCCAAACCTTGTCATGCCGGACAAGAACCTCCACTTCCCCAAGGCGGATCCGTCTGCTTATGAGGCGTCATGGTCCGATGCCAGGTGCGTCATCATGCAGGGAGGGCAAGGGGAGGTGAAGCACTGGGCCTTCAACGATCCCGTCCGTCGCCAGGGGCCGTTCGAGCACGAGCCGCCGTCGCCGAGCGAGTACCGAAAGCTCGGTACACGGATCGTGGAACTGCATCCGCTGACGCTGATCCAGAACGCCAGGACCTCAGGTGGCGGGCAGCTCGCACTCGTACCCTCCCACGCCATCTCCGTGGGCCCCAAGCAGACATGGATGGCTGAGTGCGTCTCCATCTGGCATGCCGGGACACACGACAATCCGTTCGGCCAGAGGCTGACGGCCTTGATGATCTCGCACCGTGCGCCCGATAGCTCGGTGCCCATGTCGCTCCTGGCCGACCATCCCAACGTCCGGTTCAACTACTACCGGCCCGGGTTGGGAACCTGCGAGGCCGAGATGCACTGAGGTGCGGTGCGCCCTCCCCGATTGCCGCCAACGGCATGCGGGGATGACGAGGACTTGGGTCCCCGCCAACGGCCTGCGGGGATCCCTCAGGCGTTCAGCGCCTGATCCAGGTCGCGTTCGATGTCGTTCACGTCCTCGATGCCGATGGAGAGCCGAATGTAGTCAGGCGTCACCCCGGAAGCGGCCTGCTCAGCCTCGCTGAGCTGCTGATGCGTTGTTGAGGCCGGGTGAATGACCAGCGACTTCGCGTCGCCGATGTTGGCCAGGTGCGACAGGAGCCGAACGCAGTTGATGAAGCGCCTTCCGGCCTCGAGACCGCCTCTGATACCGAAGCCCATGATCGCTCCAAAGCCCCGCCCGTTGTGGTACTTCGTGGCCAGGCCGAAGCTTGGGTGGTCAGGCAGGCCCGGGTAGTTCACCCATGCCACCTTCGGATGGTCCCTCAGGAAGCCCGCCACTTGGAGGGCATTAGCGCTGTGCCGCTCCATCCGCAGATGGAGGGTCTCGAGGCCCTGAAGGAAGAGGAAGGCGTTGAACGGCGACATGCAGGCGCCCAGGTCCCGCATCATCTGCAGCCTGGCCTTGAGCACAAAGGCCTGGGTCCGAAGCGGCTCGGGCAGATCCATCAGCACGAGGCCGTGGTACGACGGGTCCGGCTCGGTGAACGCCGGGAAGTTGCCGTTGGCCCAGTCGAACCTCCCGCTGTCCACGATCGCGCCGCCGATGCTCGTACCGTGGCCGCCGATGAACTTCGTCGTCGAGTGCACGACGATGTCGGCGCCCCACTTGAGCGGATTGGCCAGGGCAGGGGACGGCATCGTGTTGTCTACCATCAGGGGAATGCCGGCGCCATGGGCGATCGCCGCGACGGCCTCGATATCGAGCGTGTCCAGCTTCGGATTGCCCAGCGTCTCGGCATAGACGAGCTTCACCCCGGCGTTCAGCGCTCGCTTGAAGTTCGCGGGGTCGCCCGGATCCACGAAGTGCACCTTGATGCCCAGCTTGGGCAACGTATAGTGGAAAAGGTTGAACGTGCCACCGTAGAGCGAGGTGCTGCTGATCATCTCGTCCCCGGCCTGCAGAATCGTCAGGATGGCGAGCGTCTCAGCAGCCTGTCCCGAGGCAGCGGCAAGCGCGCCGACGCCGCCCTCAAGGAGCGCGAGCCGCCTCTCCAGAACCTCCTGGGTCGGGTTCATGATCCGCGTGTAGATGTTCCCGAGCTGCCGCAGCGCGAAGAGGTCGGCGGCATGCTCACTGTCATTGAAGACGAACGACGTTGTCTGGTAGATGGGCGTCGCCCGCGCGGTCGTAGACGGATCAGGCGACTGACCGCCATGCACGGCGAGCGTATCGAATCCCAGAGAGGCCTCGTCCAGGGGCATCATGATCTCCCATCGGCAAGCCCGAGCCGGTCGGCATCGAGCCCGCTGCTGCATTGCCGATAGTTTAGCTATGGTAAGGGGTGCAAGTCAACCTGTGCGACGGGATTGGTGGTCTGCGCCCATAGGCCGCCGCCCAACGGCGCGATCTCTTGCGTCCGCACCGGGGCGGTGAGAAGGGATGCCGTTGGCCGCGGACGTTGGCGCGAGCCGTCAAAGCTGCCTACGAGGCGGTTGGCGCAGGGCGAGCCCCCGGCTCAGCAGCATGTGGACGGTGCTGCAAGAGCAGGTGTCTGGCGTGCCGCTCGCGGCCTTCACCAGCCGGCGAGTAGTGGAGACTCGCGACTACAACCCGAGATCCGCCGGCGACCGTGCGTCCAGAAGCCGTAGCCCCATCTCGATAGCTGCCGCGTCGGACAGCGCACCCACCGACCTGCGCTGCTCGGCGCTCAAGGGCCCAAACCGGCGCTCCAGCATCGTGGCAAGGATTGAAGCGTACGCTTCCTGCCGGCCTTCCTGCCGGCCCTCCTGCCGGCCCTCCTGCCGGCCTTCCTGCCGGCCCTCCTGCCGCCCTTCCTCGCGACCAAGCCTCCTGCCCTCATCCAGAAGATGCTGGGCATCCGTTTTCGCCATCTCCTCCAACTCCTCTCTTCGAGCCGGGCCCACGGCATCCGCCACGACCCGGTAGAGACCGCGCTGCTCGGTCGGCGGCCTGGTATGCCGCACCAGCAGCACCAGGTAGTGCACCGCCCGACGCCACTCCCCCTGCGCCGCCTCCGGCAGACGCTCCAGCCATCGTATCGCCTCGGCCAGCGCCTCCTCCAGCTCGACTGTGGGCGCATCAGCCTTGCGCAGCACGCGCAGTACTGCGCCAAGACCGGTACCCGACAGAGCGCTGTCGGGCACGCGGTCCAGCGCCAGAAACAGCGTATCATGTCGCGGCACGAACCGCAAGAGGTCCGCCGGCGCCTCCATCACGGCCTGTACCCCGGGCACTCCCGACCACCGACGCCTGCCCGTGTAGAAGACCATCGGGATGATCGGCGAGAGCCTCCGACGCGAGGCCGGTGTCCGCTCGTCCTTCCATCGGCGCCGCTGCATGTCCCATATCTGCACCATGTACGACAGGACCCGGAGCCCCATCAGAGGGTCAGGGCGCGACTGATGCTCAACCAGAACGTAGACCCACACGTCGTTGGTTCGCGCGGCAAACGGCACGCGATAGAGCAGGTCGGCCTCCTGCTCGCGTAGGTCCTCGGGCACGAACGACCGGTTTACGCGCTCGGCCCGCTCGAACGCTAGCCGCGAGGCGATCTCGCTCGCGGCCATGGCAACCAGATCGCGGAGGTTAGCCGTCGACTCCAGGAGCCAGATGGTTCCCCGGTCGGCGAACTCGCGGATTGGCGGCTCCTCGAACTCCGGCATGCGCGGCATCCCTCCAACCCAATGATAGCCGATCGGGCGCCGGTGCGCAACTGCGAGCGCGCATGTTCGTCCGCGTGACGCAGGGCCTATGCCAGGTGATCGGCATGGACGCAGGTCCTGCTGACGACCGGCATCGTCCAGCCGCCAGCACGAGATGGGGGCAGCCGGCCTCCCCCCACGGACACAGGTGGGCATGCCCCCGGCGGGCAGTCGACCCGCAAGCGAGCCACCTTCACCGCGCGCCGACAGGAGATCGGGGCGGGCGCGTCGAAAGAGCTGGTGGAGGTGGCGTATGAACTATCCGATCTGGGATGTGCCTATGCTCGGCGGCGGCATGCTGATCGGGCTCGTGGCCATAGTGCACGTCTTCGTGTCGCACTTTGCCATCGGCGGAGGCCTCTACCTGGTGCTGACCGAGCGGATCGCGCGGCGAGATGGCGACGCCGGCATGCTGGACTTCGTCAAAGCCCACAGCCGATTCTTCATACTCCTGGTCCTCGTATTCGGCGCGGTGACCGGCGTGGGGATATGATGGACCATCGCCCTCGTGAACCCGACGGCGACATCCACGCTCATCCACGTCTTCGTCTGGGTCTGGGCCACCGAGTGGGTCTTCTTCCTCGTCGAGCTCATGGCGGCAATCATCTACTACTACGGCTGGGACCGCATGGACGCCCGGACGCACCTGACGGTCGGCTGGATCTACGTTGCGGCATCGTGGATCTCGCTGGTTCTGATCAACGGGATACTCACGTTCATGCTCACGCCGGGCAAGTGGCCCGAGACGCAGTCAGTCCTCGACGGGTTCCTGAATCCGACGATGCTGCCGTCCATGCTGATCCGCACGGCGGTGTGCGTTGCTCTCGCCGGGCTCTACGCCCTCATCACCGGCGCCCTGCTGCGCGAC
>Ga0172368_10004813_pt1 | contig 15422 bp, 17 predicted proteins | sample Lak11m_FD_114540 | JGI IMG/M metagenome (GOLD analysis project Ga0172368, IMG submission 114540) | Freshwater microbial communities from Kabuno Bay, South-Kivu, Congo - kab_022012_11m | ecosystem: Environmental > Aquatic > Freshwater > Lake | place: Democratic Republic of the Congo: South-Kivu...
ATAGCTGACAGAATTTTTGCAAACTTAGAATTAGACCTGACATGCAAAAAAATTATGAAGGTTTATCGGGATGCCTTGAATTTTGGAAAAATTGCAACTTAAAATATTAACGAACTATTGATTGTGTATATGAAGCGTAAATTAAACCTGTACCGTTTTCCATTGTATCCAGTTCGCTGTTCCATACGGTTCGGGTGTCGGTAAAAAATAACAACTCTCCTTCTGAAGTACTGACACTGGTTGGTCTGTGCTCATGTATCATTGATGGCACACTGGTCAATATTTGGGGTGGATTGAAATTGAAATCCAATCCTGAATTGTAAAAATACCAGATGTTGGTTTCTTTTTGGCTGAAAACATTATATATAGCTAAATTCAATATTATAAATTGTAAAAAAAAACGAATGATTAATTTCATATTTAGAGTTAAAAATTAAAGTAACAGGAAATAAAGTAATATCACTGACATAATTCCATTAGATCCTTTGAAACATTATATCCCAATTTCGCAGATTTTCTGATGTCTTCACACGCTTCTTTTTTACGACCTAAGTGCAAATAACATAGTGCTCGGTTATAATAAGCAGTTGGATGCTCTACTCTTTCAATTACACTGGAATAATCTATTACTGCTTTATCAAATTCTTTCATATCAAAATATAAGTCTCCCCTCTTAAAATACCCCTCGTATCGCTCTGGGTAAGATTCTATATAAGAATCATAATTTGCTTTTAGTCTGTTGAATTCAGAAACAGTAATTTCTGTACAATACTTTTCAATCACTTCTTTAGCTTCAGGGTAACCAAATTTATTTGCTTTTTTTAAATTTTCACATATTGAATCTTTATCACCTTGTAACAAGCCTAACACTTGAGCTTTCATAAAATAAGCCTGACCATATGTTGAATCTTGGGCAATTGCCTTTGAAAACAATTCTGATGCTTTTTGATAACTTTCTGATTTCAATTCCTCAACCGCTAAAGAGAAATAATATTGGGCACTTTTTTTTTGTTCACATGAATTTATAAAAAGGATAATTCCTATAAAAATGATTTTACTTGAATACTTTTTCATACAAATTTCCATTAATATTTTTCCGATATACTTTTATCTCCTCTCTACCTGAATTTTTCGAAATAGAATCACCTACTTTAATATAATTTTGAATTTTTGATTCAAGTATGCCACAAGTATGCCAGTTATTATTTATTTTTAACAAAGGAAATCCTCTATTTCCTTCAAAGAATACAATATCATTTATTATTCCATGATAACTTTCTTGAATAAAAGTTTCTCTTCCCTTTTTATCCTTGTAAAATCCTTCAATAATAAATATTATCAAAGTTAAAAAAGCTGTTATAATAAAAACTATCTTAAAAAATTTATTATTCATATATTCACAAATTTATGGTCCTTGCCTGGTTTTTTTTACTTAGGGCCATGTGTAGGTATTTCCTTCTCCATAAGATACACCACCTGATAAACCAAAGCCAGTTCCAACAATAATCCAAGTTAACACACCATTATTATCATAACCTTGAGTTACCTGAAGACTCACTTTATAACCTGCTGACCAAGTCGTTACAGCTCCATAAATTGTTGATGGTTTACATTCAAGGCCATTGCCTTGAAAATATCCAAAATTAAGATTTGGTCCCCATTCAATGTTTGGTCCCCATGTATCTTGTTCAGTCCGTGTTAGATTAATACCTGCATCACCTCTAGTAAAAATATTCAAGGAATAAGTTATTGTTCCACCAGCAACACTTGAACTGGTTAAAGTAAAATCCAAAGAAATAAGATCTGGAAAAGTTGGCATAATAAGGTCTAAATCCCAAGCAAGTTCAAGACTTTCCCAAAATGACAGAGGATCACCATCTCCCCCGAAGGACATACCATAACCATCATAAAGTGAAGCCATAAAGTTTTTGTGCTCCTCTAACCATTTTTCTCTATTCTCCTCTTGTGTTTCAACTAAATCGGCATAAAATTTTTCTATTAAGGCTCTTAAGGTTGTCTCTACCATTTTCATTTCATACCAGTTCCTTGCTTCGGTATTAGCAGCATCTGAATCACCCCAGATCATATCAGAAATATCGTAACCACCCTGGGCGCCAGTCCCATCTATTAGTGAAGGTAATCCGTACCACTGATTTAATTTCCCGTCCCAAGTGTAACCTTTATTCCGCATGTAACTCATATACTGGTACAAAGCAAAGCCGGTACTGGAGTGTCCTTTAATTCTGTCGAACCACATCCCGCTTGGGTCGGTACCGTTTGTTGGGCTGTTCCCCATAGCCAGGTAAGGGCTGCTGTATTGTAGCATCGGATCGGGAGAGTGCCATCTTCCCAGTTGTGCATCATACATCCTGGCTCCGAAATCGTGCCATTGCAGATTATGTTCGTCCTGCAATTCTTTACCCTGATACAATAATTCATTCTCCTGGGTCCCGTAATTATAATTTAGAGTTCCCATATATGTCAACCCAAACGGATAGTAATGATCCTCTTGCAAAATTTGAGCTAAACCGTTACCACCCCTGTTCAGCATGGTCGTTTTCAATTTTTTGAGAAACTGACATCAATGTCAAGAGGATAAGGACAAAAACAGATAAGGTTTTTCTCATAAATCAATCACTTTGATTTTAGCAAAGTTAAGGAATTAAATTTCAGCAATTCTATAGGTTAATGCATCTGTTTAATAAAATTAGTGGTATCACATTTTGCGATACCACCCTTTCTACTTCATCATTTAACTTTAATCTCTTTCAATCTTGTATCCTATTGGATTTCGAGTTTCTTCCGGTGGATTTAATAACTGTTTTAAAGCAGTGAAGATAGTTTGTATTTCATCGCTATTCTGAATTACTTGTTTTTCCAACTGTTCCAGTTTAAGCAATATATCCTTATGGGTAAGCAACATTTCCTTCATCCTTGTAAATACACGGATTATTTTGATATTTACTTCTATTGCTCTTTTGCTGCTCAGCACGCAAGAAAGCATTGTTACACCCTGTTCGGTAAAACAAAAGGGAGCATAGCGTAAACCCTTCTTATCCGATTTGGAGGTCGCAATTTGCGACCTCCAGTTATCAAACTCATCTTTTGTCATTTCAAACATAAAATCAGGAGGAAACCTTTCGATATTACGTTTTACGGCTTCTTTCAATCGTTTGGTCTCTGCGCCATAAAGAACTGCAAGATCACGATCAATCATGACTTTTTGATCTCTGATAAAGTAAATTTTATCAATGATTACTTCATCGGGTATAATGACTTCGTCTTTTGACTTTTTCATTTCTTAAGATGTTGAGCAATATTATCTTCTTTATTGGATGTCACAATCTGTGATTTCCAATCCTTCCTCTTTGCCATTAGAAATCCGGAACCACAACTTTGAACTTTAAACCTGAAACCTTGAACCTGTTTTTATCTGTACAGTCCGTCCGGATCCACATGCTCACGCAGTATCCTCAGTTCCTCCGCTGTAGGTGGCTCGTTTTCGGTAATATGACCGGCTAACAGGAGTTCGAAACCCGTGTTCTCAATTACCTTTTCAACTGTAACTCCCGGGTTCACGCTCAAAAGTTTCATCCGTTTGGTTTCATCATCATAACCGAGGACGCCGAGGCTGGTCACAACCCTGTAAGGTCCGGTGTTGCGTGGCAAACCTGCTTCTTCACGTGCACCGGGTCCTGAGAGAAATCCGGGTGTGGTGATAAAGTCAATCTTATCCATGAACCTTCTTTTGTCGTGGATCATGATGGCGATGGTACGCCAACAGGCAGAGCCCACATCATTAGCGCCGCCACTGCCCGGAAGCCTGACTTTCGGATGGGCATGATTGCCGATGACGGTCGAGTTGAGGTTGCCGTACATGTCAATTTGTGCTCCTCCCAGGAAGCCGAATTCCACAAAGCCGCGCTGGGCCGTTTCCATCACATCGCAGATCCCCGAAGCCGCCAGCGCTTTGTTGTAGGTTCGCATATCGCCGACTGCCAGCGGGAGCTTTTCCAGGATGGCTCCGGTTCCGCCGAATTCAAAGATGGGAACTAGGTTGGGTGCGTGCATGGCTTGTGCCAGGCTGGCTGCCAGCATAGGGATTCCGGTTCCGATAAAAGCCGTTGTGCCGTCTTCCATCACGCGGGAAGCAAGGCATATCAATAATTCCGATGGTGAGTATTGCTGTGTCATTTCCTGTTCCTCCTTAAAGTGTTAGTTCCTGTAAACGTTTTGCTCCAACTTTATCCAGAAGTGACTGATGATCATTGAAGGCATACAACCATTCCTTCATGTACTCATCCATGCCTTCTTTGGTCTTTTGCTTTTCGATGAACATCTTGTAGTGCGGCTCGTCGCGCTCGTACATGCCGCTCATTTCGCCGGGCCACGAACCATAAGGCGCATGAACAACGGCATCCACAAGGTAATAGGGAATGATCGTCCGGTCGGGATGCTCACGGATCTCTTCGGTGGGAACGATCTTTTCGGTGCTGATGATAAGGTTTTTACAGGCTCTCGACATTTCGAAAGCAAAGCCGCTGATGCCGTCTATCTGGCAGTTGCCGTGGATGTCGGCCCGGTTCACATGAATAAATCCCGTATCGACAAACAGCGCCGGAAGCAATGCAACCTTGTAATTCGAATACGGACATTCGATCACCTTTGCGGAAGATTTCTTCAGGGTGTCGGTTCCGAGCATGCTGCGGGTGGGAATGAAAGGAATACCCATGCTCGCAGCCTTGAAACGCCAGGTGATGGCCGCATTCGACCATTCGACCACCTTTGTCACATCACCGGATTCCACACGCCGGCGCATGTTGTCGGAGATACCATAAACTTCGAGGCTGATGTAGGTGAAGTCTATTTCGCGAACCATATTGGCGGCAAATAACAGATCGAGCTCATGGACGCCCTGTCCGACGATACGGAAATCGGTTTTGCCGGAACGAACCAGCTCGCGCGTGAGGCTCATCGGGCAGCGGACAGTTCCGTAGAGTTCGAAGCCGATGTAGTCGCCGCTTTTAACAAATTTATCAATGGCTTCTTTTTCGGTCATTCGTTTATCCACAAGCTTTTTGGTTTTTTTTCTGTTGTGCTCCCGGAAGCCGTCAAGGTCGATGGGCTGGATGAGGGTGGCTTCGCCTTCCTCAAAAATGGGGATACTCTTAGTAAATTGATTCATCTCGTTTTTGCTTTTAAACAATAATATTTTGTCGTAGTGATGAAAAATCATCCCTTCAAAAATAATTATTTTCTGACAGGAAAAAATTCAAACGAAAAATATTTCTCTAACTGTCTAAAGCTCTGTTATTCATGTCTGAATTTGTATCTGGTACCGTTTTTATGTGAACATTTAAATCGTATCTTTGGCGTATGACAAAAATCGCGGAATTAATACCAACCGAACGTCAGATTTTGCACGATCGTTTGTCCGGTAAAATGGAAACAGCCAATCATTTGAGCCGGAAGATTGTTAGTTTTCAGGCAAATAAAGAAGAGCCTATTTACAGATGGTTCAAATATAAAGAAGGGTTTTCTTCAGCCCTTGTAAAATATTTTCTTGCAGAATTTGGCCTGAAATCCGGTAAATTATTAGATCCTTTTGCAGGTGTAGGTACCACTCTTTTTGCAGGCCAGGAATTCGGCTGGCAATCGTATGGAATCGAGCTTCTTCCTGTTGGTATTTTTGTTATGGAGACACGCGAAGCAATAAACGAGGTTGATACAATTAAACTAAGGGATATCGTTAAAAATCTTTGGATAGAATTAGCAAATATTGAAAAAACGGATGTATACATCAACCACATTTCAATAACCAAAGATGCCTTTCCCGTTGATACGGAACTACTGTTAGAAAAATATTTAAGTTATTGTTCAAAACTTGACGATAAACATATTCAAACAATTTTACAGTTTGCAGCTCTGTCAATTCTGGAAGAAATAAGCTTCACGAGAAAGGATGGACAATATTTACGCTGGGATTATCGAAGCAAACGGAAACTTTTTGGAAAACCATTCGATAAAGGAAAAATTTTAACCTTTGAGGAAGCCGTTAAAAATAAACTGAATCAGATTTTAACCGACCTCACAGCCAGTCAGCCTATTACTTTATTTGAGCAGTTTGACCCTATAAAGAAAAGCAATGAAATAAATCCTGTAAACATTATCGAAGGATCATGCCTGGAAAAACTGCCTAAGTTTGAAAGCGATTTTTTTGATTTTATCATTACCTCTCCGCCTTATTGCAATCGCTATGATTACACAAGAACTTATGCACTGGAACTCGTTTTTCTGGGTCAGGATAATGACCAGGTGCGAAACCTCCGGCAGTCGATGCTTTCCTGTACAGTTGAGAATAAAGAAAAAATTGACTACCTGAATCAATTATATTCCTCGCTTGGCCGACAGGACAATTTTGAAAAAGTCATTGCTGTTTACAACAACAACTCAGCTATTCAGGAAGTGAATTCCATACTTAATGAATTAAACAGACTTGAAAAGCTTAACAATTCCAATATACCGCGAATGGTAAAAAACTATTTCCTCGAAATGTGCTTTGTGATTTATGAAATGGCAAGAATTTCAAAAAGAGGCGGTTATTGTGTAATGGTAAATGATAATGTACGCTATGGCGGCGAAGAGATTCCTGTAGATTTGATTCTCTCAGAATTCGCTGAAAACTTTGGTTATAATATAAATAAGATTTTTGTTCTGCCAAAAGGGAAAGGTAACAGTAGTCAGCAAATGGGAAATTATGGGCGCACAGAAGTCCGTAAATGCGTATATTTATGGCAAAAGAAATAAGCGCAAATACCTTCATTAAATCAGCTAACGATTTAATTACTTCAAAAGGAGAAACGAGGGCCGGTTTTATTGCAATGGCTCTGGAGAAAAATTACATGGCTGTTCCTTATATTAATGAAGCAAAAGCATTAAAATCCCTTGCCTCTCATGTTAAAAAACCGAAAGATCTACTGCAAATAAAGGATATACAATTTGGTTTGCTTACCGCCTCTGGTCTTTCAGATAAATCAATGAATTATTTAACCGAGGATGATAAAAAGCTTGCAATTTTAGGACTGATCGAGAAATTTCTTGAACCTACCGGGAAGAATTTTATAGATGAACTGATTTATAGATATTTGCTTATTAAGGGAGATGCCCTTGGAGGAAGAACAAGAAATCTTGCAGGAACTCTTGGTGAGCGTAAATTTCTGCGTATGCTACTTTCCGTTTTGAACATTACCGGGATCAATTATAAATGGAAAGATAGCGATACAAACACCTGGTTTGATAAATCGTATGGTGATACTGATATAGAAAAGCGTATTAAAGCTATTTATTGGAATATAGGAGTTGATCGTCTGCTTGTATTGAACATAAATGTTCCAATAGTTGATAAGAATGTTGACATTTCTCTTTTATTGGCAAAACCTGACGGATTAATTAATGGTAAACAATCAATTATTCACCAGCCCGACAAGTACATTGCTCTTGGCGAATTAAAGGGAGGCATTGATCCCGCAGGAGCTGATGAGCATTGGAAAACTGCAAACTCAGCATTAGACAGAATACGAAAAGGTTTTTTAAAACAAGACATCAAACCATTTACTTTTTTTATAGGCGCTGCAATTGAGAACTCTATGGCAGATGAAATCTTTAATCAACTCAAATCCGAAACAATGAACAACGCAGCCAACCTCACAAACGATCAGCAATTAACTAATATTTGCAATTGGATTGTTCATCTGTGATTTCCTTTTCATTAAAAAATTCGATGCGATCTCTTGCAGAAATATACCTTTAATACTTATAAAGTCTTCAGATGGAAATCCAGTTTTAATAAAGTTCATCGTTAGTATTGGGTTTCTCATTCTTACCCCAAAAGTTCGCTCGTAACCTCTTTTAGCTGTGGGATAGCGGTGTGAGCCGTCATAGCCCCTGAAATAACCTCGGCTATATCCCTCACCGGTACCGGAGCATTCTTCGTAAAGGTTTTCTTGCACAGCGGGCAGGCGGTGACGAGCAATTCGGGGTTGTTTGCCATCATTTCTTTCCACACAGCGGCGTTGATCTTGTTTTTTTCTTCGTAGCCCAGCATAATATTCCCGAGGCTACCGCCGCAGCAGAGTGCATTTTCCTTCGCGTAAGGTGACGGAACGAGATCAACAGCATGATGAAGCAGCTTGCGGGGCTCTTCATATACTTTGCTGCCTCGTCCTAGTTCACACGGATCGTGGTACACCACCCGCATGTCGGATTTGTTGATCCTGATCCGGTCTGTATTTACCAGTTCGAGGATAAACTGCGAATGATGCATCACACGAATGGGCAGGTTGTATTGCTTGCGGAAAATCTTATAACAGATAGGGCATGAAGTTACCAGAATTTCGGCTTCCGACCGCAGAATGTTTTCTTTATTGGCTTCCATGAGCTTTTCAGCGCCCCCGATGTTGCCCGAAAGCATCATAGGTCTGCCGCAGCAAGCTCCACCGTCCTTGTCAATGAACACATAGTCCGTCCCCGATTCATCCAGAATACGCAGCATGGCTTTCTTGATCGAAGGAGTAAGATGGGTCATGCATCCGGCATAATAAGCGACTTTAGCTTTCGGTGGATTGCTGTTTTTGAGGAAATGAAAATTATACCCATTGCTGATGAGCTTGTTGCGCTGGATCATCCGGTGCTCGTTGAGGCTGATGCGAACCGGGCAAAATTCTTCGCACCTACCGCAGACCATGCAGTTGAAGGACTGGCTTGTTTTCACTTTCTGAGCGCGGATGGAATTCATGAAATAGACCGAGCTTGCACTATCACTGCCGAGCACTCCGGTCATCTGGCATTTGTCGATACATATACCACACCTGGGGCAGGAGTAAACTTCCATTTGAGAAAAGTTAGTGAAGGCGGTTTCCGTCTTCAGTCCGAACTTACGGAAGGCGATGAGGAAGGCTTCGGTGGGAATATGCATATATCTTGAATAGGGAAGCGCGATAAAAAACGCCCCGACAGATAAAGAGTAGAGCCACCAGGATGTATATTCGATGTGCTGCAAGGGAATGAAAACTGCCATCAGATTTCCCATGCCACCGGTGAGGAATCCGCCATTGTGATGAATGCCGGCGGTAGAACTTTCGGCGAGGAGTCGAAGGGGGAAGATCAGCCAGAGGGAAGTGATGGCGAGTTTGTCGAAGAAAATTTGTTTGGTGGTTTTTTTCATCCCGAACAGACGGGAATAAATCCTCTTGGTGTATGCCAGAACCACTCCCGAAAGGACGAAGAGCAGCAGGAAATCCATCGTAAAGTTGAAAAAAGCCGAATGGAACTCGTTGGTATCGTGCTTGAAATACTTGAAAAAGATCGGGTCCCAGGGAGTGTTCAGAAGGTCGCGGCCATAGATTTTTGATTCGGCTGCACCGAACAAGATGAGCAGAAACCAGCCGAACGCAAGGCTCATGTGCATATAGCCAAGAAGCGGATTTACTCTAAAAATTCTTCGATGAATCAGGCATTCGAGGAAAATTTCTTTGAACACACTGAATATTTTGCGGCTCAGGATTCCTTTGCCGATTTTACGGCGGTCGTCACGAGGAAGGTGTTTGATCCAGTCGTAGGTTTTAGCGATAAAGATGATGAGGAGCGTATAAAGCCCAATGGCAAACGGAAGTACGAAAATATCAAAGCTGTTCATTTTTCTTTATCTTTTTGATTCCCTCCTTCATAATGAGGATCACCTTGCGGGTGTTGACGCCCCGTGGGCAAACCAGTTCGCATTTACCACAGAACATGCACTTGTCGACGTGCTTTGCAATTTCATCGATTTCGCCACGCATGAGGAAAATATTCAGCCGGCGGATGTTATAAAAGTCGGTGAGATTGGCAGTGCTGCAAGTAGCGGTACAGGCTCCGCAAGAAATGCAGAGTTTGTACGAAGGCACATATTTCCTGATATATTCAGCGAGCCTCCGGTCATTGCGGTCGAAGTCGATCTGCCGGTCTTTGTTTATTCCGTATCCCCATTCAGGCATAATCCGTTCTAATTATGAACCTTTTCTAAAAGTAATGTTATCGCCACCAAAGCACTAAAGCGCCAAATTTCACCAAAACTTTATTTTAATTTTTCGAAGTTCAATCAATCATTATATTCTTTGTTTTCAAGATATTGCTGAATCTTTAAAGCAGCTGCTCTTGCATCAGAAAATGTATCGGCAATTGTTTTCGGGGATTTGCAGGTGCCGCAAATAAAAACTCCCGGCTGGTTAGTAGAATAAGTGTCGAGATGTTCATCCTGTGGCTTAAGAAAATTTTCAGGAGTAAAATCAAGATTGAGGATTTTACCGATTTCTCTTGTTCCGACCGAGGGTACAAATCCAACCATGAGGACAAGCAAATCAACTTTCATTTTAAGCGGCCTTCCGGCAAGTGTATCTTCCACTTTGATAAGGATGGTCCCTTCTATGTTTTCAGCCGCCTCCGAAACGCGCCCACGTATGAAATTCACTCCCCATTTCTCCTGCGATTCCCGGTAAAGATCTTCGAACTGAAGACCGAACATCCTTAGGTCCATGTAAAAGCAAAAGACCTCCGCCCTCGGCACTAATTCTTTCAGTTCCATCGCCTGCTTCACTGACGTTACACAACAGACCTGTGAACAGTAATGATTCCCGACTTTTTCGTCGCGCGATCCGACACAATGCACGAATCCAACCCGCCGGGGTTCTTCCCCTTTCGTGGTAACGATCTTTTTCCCCTCTTTGAAGCGGGCTTCCAGTTCCACCGAGGTAATCACATTTTCATAAATCCCATAACCGTATTCTTCCTTGATCCTGGCGTTGAAAACATCATAGCCGGTTGAGATAAGAATGGCATCAGCAGGATATTCTTCTTTACCATCGGATATTTTATATCCACCATTTTGCTTGCTGATTTTCGTGATTTCGGTATTGAAAAGCACCCTTGCCTTCGAATCAACAAGGTTTTTATTAATGAAATCAAGGACTTCTGCAGCTTTTCGTTTTGACGGGAACAACCTGTCCCATTGATTCAGTTTACCTCCGGTCTGAGCTTCTTTTTCTGCAAGGATTACTTCAAATCCCATTCTTACAAGTTGTGAAGCAGCCTCTGCTCCTGCCACCCCGGCGCCTATTATAAAAACTCGTTTTTTCATTTTTCATCAACAGAAATTTAACACTTTTGGCTTTTCAGGAATTCCCAAAAAGGATCCATTCTTATCTAAGTATTTTTTTTCGGGGAAATATTCAACCCCCATTTTTTTGAGCAAAGGCTCGACACCCACCTGGTGTACCTGCAGTCCTAAATCCCACGGATCAAATCCCAAAACCAACCCGGCCAATTCTTCATAAGTGAGAACAGGGATTCCATTTCCATTTTCTCCATAGGTTTTACCCTCCATTTCAGCAATAACATACTGCCATTTGTCAAGAAACATGGGACATCCGGGACAATTCGTAACAATCAAATCCGGTTTATACGGCTCCATGGATTCAAACTTTTTATGTGAACAGGCTATGGAATATCCCCTGTTTGCCTGGACAAGATATTGCCTGAATCCGAATCCGCAACAATGCCTTCTTTCAGGATAATCCACCACTTCACCGCCCCATTCTTCAATCATACCGATGAGTACATAAGGATATTCAGCACCGCCGATACCTTTGTGAGGAAACATTTTTGCATAATGGCAGCCGATATGCTCCACCGCTTTCAGAGGATTCCCGGTTTCCCTGTTGATGAGTTTATATTTTGCCTTTGCCCCTATTTCTTTACGGAACTTAAAAATGAGATCTCCCGAATGTGCCAGGTTTTTTGGAATTTTGAATTCTCTTCCGACAGCCTTTTTTAAATACAGACGAATTCTGTCTTCAACATCAGGAAAGTGATGCCAGGTATCCAGAACCTCAGTATAAATTCCAAACGAAGTAATGCAGGACGGAACAAGGTTTTCATAGCCTGCTTCTGTCATTAATGCAAACTGTCGAGCAACAACAGTCATCATCGTATCAATAGGAACAATGTCGCCATGATAGCCAATACCTGTACAAGTTGTATGACAGGGATGCTCATACACATCTTTTCCTAATTCCTCGCGCATGATTTTAAGAAATGCCGTCTCAGAGCCTGGGAAGAAATTTTGTCTTACACAGCTTCTTACATAGAAATATTTATCATCAGCAATTTCTTTCTGATAATCTTTCCAGATCGCTTTTTTTCCCTCTATTTTCATTCGATGCAATGAGTTTTATTATTCTGAGAATATATATGCCGGAAATAACCGTTGTCCAAACCTTCTCCAAACTCCATATTTAATTCCTTTGCTTTTCTTTCCGAGCTTTCTTCGATCATTTTAAATCGGGCAGTACCGCCGGTTTCATCAAATATTTTTTTTATCTCATCCAAAGCCTCCTGCGGAATTTTTCTTAGAATGCCAGGACCATCACCTTTATAGTTTGCACCAAGACGTTTAAATACTTTTTCCCAGTTTTTTTGTTCCCAGTCCCAGATGGGACCTTGCTCGGGATGCATCGCGGTACCAACACCTTCAAGATACAAACAATAACCATAATCCAATATCCATTTGCCCACCGTCCTTTTGACTGCCAGTTGCTGCCGTCCCTTTTCAGATTCAACAAAGTAACCAAGATCCTGTGATAATGCCCTCAGTGCCATTATTATTAGTCCGGGAGTATTTCCACGGGGGCAGCGGGTTTTGCACGACATACATTCACCACAATACCAGATTACATCACTTTTTAAGAGCTCCAGGATTTTTTCTTCATCCCTTAATTGTATTATGTCTACGATAGCCCGTGGTTCATAATTATAAAATTCTGCAGCAGGGCATATTGCGGTGCAAGTTCCGCAATTAATGCAGGCCTTTAAACCTTCCCTGAACCGGACATCATCCTGAAGCTTTTCGTAAAGTTCTCCCATCGTTTAAATAATTAGCATCCTTTTATGGCATTTACTGAATATTATAACTTTAATTTATTGAATTGCCTTTTGTTTTATATTTGCGAAAATAAATTCAATATCATCCGATTAAGCAAGTTTAGCATTGGAAATATAAACTCGAAAAGATGAAATATTTCACTGTTCAAAATTAAATTAGCCTGCAGCATGAAAGACCGGATTGAAAATAAGGATTTGCAATTGTGTTCACAATGCTTGTTTTACAAGCAGTCCAGCTTATTTCTAAACGAGAAGGACCATCAGCACCTTGAAAAAAATATTCATCAATTGAAATTCAATCATGGAGAAAGGATATTTAAACAGGGTGATAAGTCGAGCCATATTGCATTGCTGAATAAGGGAATTGTTAAATTTAACTTTGAAGAAAACAAAGACCGGAATCTGATACTAAGCATTGTTTCTGCCCCGAAAATACTGGGTGGCGCTAATATGTTCTACCGCCAGCGAAATCTTTTTTCCATTACAGCCATCGGCGATTGTGATATTTGTATGATAGATATGCAGGTTTTTGGTGAGATACTTATGCAAAATGCAAAATATACCCTGATGCTTTTTGAACGGGCAATGGAAATGTTTGAAACTTCTATTCTTAACTATATCAGCCTGGCTAACAAAAATGTGACCGGCAGAATCGCCGATATCCTGCTTTATCTTTCGGAACACGTATATAAAAGTGAAAACTTCCATCTCCTTCTTACACGCAAAGAGATCGCAGAATTTGCAGGCTGTTCGAAAGAAAATGTCATTCATACCTTTAGCCATTTAAACGAGGATAAAATCATTCAAATAGAAGGGAAAAATTTATCCATACTTGACAAATCAAAATTACAGATGATCAGCCGGCTGGGCTGATTTTTCCATGTTCATTTTCATCGCTTTGTGAATTGAAAACATTTTACCGGCTTTTTGGTTATTTAATTATCTTTACATTACTTCAAAATTACATCGGCCTATAATAATGATTAAATTTTCTAACTATGAAAACTACCGATTTTACTCAGCATCCCGAAGTATCAAAAATTATTGCCAGTCTTAGGAAAGATGGCATTGACAAAAAAGTATTTTCTGATGTCATTGACGGAAACAACAGCCAATACATTGAGTTTGTCCAGGAAGGGGGCGGCGTACTTGGTGTCGCCCTAATCGGATATACATACATTCTGGAACAAATGGGGCTTCGGTTTTTCAGTCTTGCCGGAACGTCGGCCGGATCCATCAATGCCTTGCTGCTTGCCTCCTTTGGCGATATTTCGCAACCTAAATCGGATAAAATCATTCAGGCGCTGGCCAATAAAAACCTGTATGATTTTGTGGATGGAGACAAGGATGTAAAGGATTTTGTGAATGCCCTGGTTGAGAAGGCCAAAGTTTTGAAACTCGCCTGGAAAGGCATGCAGGTGATAGATAACCTGACGCAGGACCTGGGTTTGAATCCGGGGGATAATTTTACCAATTGGTTAGCCGGAATATTAAAGGATAACAACATATCCACGACACATGACCTTTACGAAAGTTTCGGCAAGGTTCCCACAGGAATGAAAATCAGGGCGGGCGTCAACCGGGATATTGCCGGATTGAGTCCCCGTTTTGCAGTAATAACAGCCGATCTGACGACTGAAACTAAAGTCGAGTTTCCGAGGATGCGTTCGCTTTACTGGAAGAAACCCGATGAAATAAATCCGGCCCTTTTTGTCAGGGCCTCAATGTCGGTTCCTTATTTTTTCACTCCTCTCGTGGTTAGCAACATTCCGAAGGGCCCTGAGGCAGTGAAAAACTGGAATGAATTGGTTAAGTTTACCGGCAACCTTCCAGGTGAAGTTCATTTTGTAGATGGGGGAATCATGTCGAACTTCCCTATTGACATTTTTCATAAAGTAAACAGCGTTCCCAGGCTTCCTACATTTGGCGTCAGGCTTGGAGTTGACAGGAATGAAGCGAATAAAATTTCCAGCCCGATAAATCTCTTCGGAGCTATGTTCAATTCGCTGCGGCACTTACATGACTATGATTTCATTCTGAAAAATCCCGACTTTGAAATGGTGGTGCATCACATTTTGATTGGCGATCACAACTGGTTAAATTTCAGCCTTTCGGATAATGATAAGATTGACCTTTTCAGGAGAGGCGCAATTGCTGCCGGGGAGTTTCTCAGGAAATTCGACTGGCAGGAATATAAGAGACGCAGAGAAGCAATAAAAACTGTGTAAGGAAATGGACAATTTTTTCTCCCGATGATATTATTCTGCATTTATCTGCGGAATCGGCGGGAAATTTTTTTGCATTTTTCCCTGATGAAAGCGTATACAGGCTACATTTTATTTTGATGTGCTGGAAGATAATTATTTATTTTATTGCCGGATCAAAATAAACCATTGCACATTGCCCGTAGGGCATTAATATCCATAGAAAATAACAATAGGAGAAAAGAA
>Ga0172368_10004818_pt1 | contig 15408 bp, 9 predicted proteins | sample Lak11m_FD_114540 | JGI IMG/M metagenome (GOLD analysis project Ga0172368, IMG submission 114540) | Freshwater microbial communities from Kabuno Bay, South-Kivu, Congo - kab_022012_11m | ecosystem: Environmental > Aquatic > Freshwater > Lake | place: Democratic Republic of the Congo: South-Kivu...
CCCCTGCCCGTACCAACCCCAGCAATGTGGTGCATAATGGGTGAATACAAGTGGTGTACCTTGGGTGAATATCACTGGTGCACTTACGGGTGAATATTGACACACCTTGTTTGTCGATTTTAGAAAGTTTCTCGGCCCGCGTTTGCCCGATTTGGATATTTGGCCATTCTAAATCAAACAATCGCAACCCCTGGATAATTCGTTCATTACCTTGCAAATAAAGCTTATCTGCCTGCCGTAAAATGGCGACATAATGTATGGAATGTCTTTTGAAAGCATCTAGCAGAATAGGCACAGATTAATTCTTCTTGGTTCCACACGCATCCACTAATTTAGGAAATCAACTTTTACGCGCAAACAATCACCTCGTAATTATTACTACTATCTTCATTGAGCCAAATCGGTTTTGGGGATATTATCTAAACTCAAGGACCATACATTAATATGTTCCTGACAAACAAATTCTTTTTCGGTATCCTTTAGGGCGTGATAAATATTTTTTGCCTTATTAAGATAACTAATCCCTTCTTGGGAAAAAAGTAGAAAGAGAAGGGATAGACCAAGACCTTCATAAGCCTTTGCCAAATCACGTTTATGTTGTACACCTTCAGCTATTTTGACAGCTTCGCGGAATGAATCTACCGCCTTATTATAACTTTTCGTCATTAGGCAAACATTCCCCAAATTTATCCATTGTGTGGCTATATTATGAGGATTGCCTACCTCTTTAGCGATTTTGAGTGCTTCATCAATCACTTCAGTTGCTTCTATAGGCTTGTTCTGTAAAATATATATACTACCTAGAATACCAAGATGACTGCCCTCATTCTGCCGGTCGCCGATTTGTTTACAGATATTTAAACCTTTTCTGGTAATAGCCAAAGCTTGTTCATATTCTCCTAAAATTCTGTGAATTCTTCCGAGGTTTCCCAGAATATTATTTTCTTCCCGCTTGTTACTACCAAGCGATTGTTCGATTTGGTATGCTTGTTCTAGGATTTCTCTTGCTTCACTTATTTGGTTTAGCTCTATTAGAGTTATACCAATCGATGTTAGTGTTCCACTTTCTATGCGTTTATCCTTTATTTCTCGTGATATTCTCAAAGCCTGATGAAACTGATTTAAAGCATCTTGATAATTCCCCATTTCCTTGTACAAGTCCCCCATACTTCGTAGAGCATAGCACTTACTTCGAAAATCCCGACCTTCATCAAAAAGTATTAAAGATTTTTCGCAATAATGAAGGGATGTAGAATATTGACCGAGTTGTATATAAACAGAACTTAAATTATTATAAATAGCAGCTGAAATATTCGGACTATTGAGTGTGTCGCTAACAACCAATGCTTGGCGATCATATTCTAGAGCCTGCTTATATTGACCCTGCAAATTACAAGTACTTGCAAGTTGAATTAACCGACTAGCAACCTGAATATCATCCTTTTCTAATTGAGCAATCACCAAGGCCTTTTTAAATAAATCAGTTGCTTTTTCATATAAACCAAGTTGATAATAGACATCTCCTACATAACCAATCAAATGTCCTTCAAGCTTTTTATCGGATAATAATTTTGCAGCGCTAATTGATTTTTCATATATATCTAAGCGATAACTTGGGTCGAACCGGATCTCGAAGACAGTTCTACCATTCTCAATAAACTCAAGACAAATTCGCGAAATATGATCGTCCTTCTCAAAATTATGGATTACCCAGTTAAGGGCAACTGTAATATTAATACTTTCTCGATCAAATTCTTCGATAGACTTGCTCTGGGATTCATTAATGGACCAATAGGATTGATTAATTTGTTTTAGCTTATAGAGGAAATATTCCGAATGGGTAAGTTTAGCCTTGGTTATGTAAATAGTCATTTTTTCGCCTTGATAAAAGGATTTTGAAATCCTATACTGATCATTTCTCCACAATTCAATCAGTGATTTCACTAAGGAAATTTTGAAATTCGACCAAGTTCTTAATTTGAGTAAAACAAGGATCAAATTTTATTACCTTCAGGGTACTTACTGGAATAAGTTTGAAGGCGGATCTTAGGTTTTGCACTGTTCCTTCAGAATCCAAATTTAGTGCGGCTACCGAAGCCCGGTCGATATAAAAATAAGCATTGGCTTTTAATAGCACAGCTCTCTCAAATTCTTTTTCCGCATCCACCTGCCTCCCCATCCTCGAATAAACCATCCAGCGATGAGCATAGTACAGACCATATTTGGGCTTTAAGCTGATCGCCGCAGAAAAATCGTTGAGTGCATCGTCCAGGGTACCGTGATGAAAGTGGAGAAATCCCCGGTCAAGCCAAAATTCCACAGTTTCGGGCTTTATCGAAATAGCTCTTGAATAACATTGCAGGGCACCTGCATAATCCTTGGTATCCACAAGCGTATCTCCTTTAATTTTTAGTGCTTGGGGATTATTTTGGTTCAAACAGAGCACCTTTTTAATTTCCTGAAGAGCTAGTTCAAATTTATTCAGCTTTAGATAAAGTCTGGCCAATTCAAGGCGTTTTTTAGAATTAGCAGGTTTCCTTCTCAGAATTTCCGACAAACGATCCAGTTCCACATTCAGATCGGCTTCTTCAACCTGTTCTACACGATGGCGCCATTCTAAGTAGCCGCTTCGCAAACGCAGTGGAATTGTGACAAATTTACGTCCTTTATAAATATATCTTCCAAAGAAATTTATGCTCCGTAGAATTGGCGCCGGCCATTTCAACATAAGGTCTATAGTATTGATCATAGGCAGACGCGCATATCCATTTTCATCCATTAGCATCAATAGCTTCTGTTTGCTTTTTGCAGCAGCCGGCTTGTTTCCGGCAAACAAATAGCTCCTGGTCATAAAGACAAGAGCCTGGATTTCATGCTGAATATTGCCTAAGTTTTTCGCCAATTGGCACACATTCTCAAGATACACCAGAGATTCATGATCACGCCCAGTAACGTTCATCAGTGATGCCAGGAGCATAAGTACGCGGATTTGATGAGCAGGTATCAATTCGTAAGAATTCAACAAGCGGATCAGGATTTTCTCATATTCCCCTGGATCCAGATCAAAGATGATTGGATTATTTAGGGTTGCAAAATCAATATCGGCTCGCCTGTTGTTCTCATCCACCAGGCCAATCGCCTCATTCAAATGCTGTCTGGCCAGGGCTCTTTTCCCTGTAAACATGTATACCTCAGCCAGCCTAGTCAAGCACTCACGTCTTATGACCCGATCTTCTGGACGTGCGGCAGCCAAAGCGCGTTTAAAATAGACACCAGCATGCTGGTAGTAACTGCATAAAAAGTAGATATGACCTAATTCTTTCAAGGCATATCCGATTTCATTGTTGCGGTTAATATCACGGGCTATTTCCAACGCACTGCGATAATAATGAATGGCCATATCGAATTTGCGCAAGGTTCCAACCGGAAGCCCACCCGAACCGATAATCTTATAAATATCCCCCACTTCATTCAGAACGTAGCATTCTTTCTCACGAAGGTCATGTTTACGTGCTAGTAGAAGCTCATCCCGTAAGTATTTCAAAGATGTATTGGGCTGACCGATATACTTATAGGAAAGCGCCAAGCCATCCAATAAGTCCATCTCCTTTTCGTGGGTCCCTATACTTCTCGCGGTTTTGAGTGAGATAAGTTCCCAATCAATGAGCTGATGCGGATCAATATCAAATAAAAATGACAATCCAAACTCGAAATAGGCAAACCAGACAGGAATTTCGCGGTTTTCAAATGACCCCTGAGTATATTCTTGGGCACTTCTTTGTCCAGCGGTAATATTATCTTTTTCTAATTCCCATTGTTCAACACCCTGCGCAATTATAGCTCGCTGCTTTAACAACTGTTCAATATTTCTGAGCTTGAATAGATAATATTGCGCGTGGCTGGACATTGCCTGGGCTTTTGACGGCATTTCTATGCCTTTGATTAACCTGTTCGAAATTTGAAATAAAGATTAATCAGAGTTCGATGCTGCTAAAATTCGGCGATTTAAGTCAAGCCTCAATTTTCTGGGACCTGCGACTCATCATCAGTCAGCAAGGTTTTTGCCAGCATTACCAGCAAGGCGTGCATTTGATAGCGCTTTATATCCGGAACATATTCCAGCAAACCGCGGTCCACCAGGATTTTGATCGTAGGCTTGGGATCTTCCACCTGCCAGACAAATTTCATCGCTTCCATATCAAAAGTAGCCGGTTTAGGCGCAAAAACACCCAAATAAGCGTAACAATCTCTGGCGCCATCATCCAGGCGATCAAGGCTTTTTTGAAGCAGGGCGGCGATGGTTGGAGTAGTTTGCCGAACTAGATCTGCCCTGTCCGCCGGTGCATCGGATTCCAACAGTTTTGCCCCAGCACGCAAGGCCTCGATCAATTCAATAACGCCAAAACCATAGCCGGCCTCAGTATTCAATAATCGTCCAGCGACCTGGATAGCCAGGGGCAGTCCTTCGAGCTCCTGCACCAGAACCAAACACTCAGATGGATAATCTCCTACAACAGTGGGCGCAAGCTGGCGCAATAGCTCAAGGGCGTCTTCATCTTTGAGCACCTTCAAACGATAGATGTTGTTGGCCGTTGGAGCCAAGGCATTGGCAATTTCGTCCAGACGGGTAGTCAGTAGAGTCGCGCAACCGCTGCCACCAACCTTGAATGGCATGGCATCTTCGGCCTGCCAGACATCATCGATGATTAACAGCATGCGTTTATTGCGCAGGAGCGCGGCTAGTTGGGCCTGGGCTTCTTCAATTGACCTGGCTTTGAGCAATTCATCTGTTCCCAGGGCACGGCCCCAGGCAGCCATCTCGGAAAGGATATTCGGTTCCTGCCCGAGGGAAGTCCAGAGCACTCCATCCGGGAACTGGGCGGCAATTTCCGTGTCATAGGCAAGTGCAGAGGCAATAGTTGTCTTCCCAACCCCAGGCCAGCCCTTGATGGCGGTCAGAACCTGGAGGCTGCCTCCATCCTTTTTAACTTCCAACCGTTCCTTCAGGGCTTTCATGTCGTCGTCGCGCCCGATTATCAGGGATGGCAGCGGAGGAGCGCTTCCCGGGCGAAATACGGGAGGAACCCCGTAATAATTGTTTTGGGTCACTATTTTTTGAACGTCTCCACCATTGGCTGCGATAATATCTCCCCCAGCCGAAGCATGCTCAATATGAATTCCCCCTGTAGGAGTCTCATCACCAGATTTCTTTGTATCTTTTTCTGCCATTGTAGTATCCTTATGTACATTAATTTTGTTATTGTTACCAAGAATAATTACGCTCTCATTCACTCCTTCGCCAACATTAGCTCCCGAATTGTGATTGAGAAATGAAAATAACGATGGTCTATTCTGAAATGGAGTCACCAAAATCGGTAAAGAGATAAAAATTATCGGGGAATTTTCTTGTTGTTCAGCCACACCATTTGTCTTTATGGTTCTCTGTACAATATTTAATTTCCCCTTATATACCTCAAGCATCAGAACTAACCCACCCAACTTCTTCGGCGTCAATAAAAATTTATAAACTTCAGAATCTCTATTTGCCGGAATATATATATTTTTCTGCTGAATCTTAGGATCAAATTCAGGCGAAATCAACTTAATAGTAAATTCTGCCACATCCCCATTCTTTGTTTTTTTAGAAAACTCGACTTCAAATACTTTAGATGTTTTTACATCTTCTTTGAAAACCTTATCAGTGTCAATTTCATCATCATTTGTCCCGGATTCTTCCTGAAAACTTAACAAAGCTATTAAGCCATTGGAATCTATTCGATGAATCATTACTAAAAGTTCTGTAACTCGATTTACCGTCACTATTTTGGGTACAGCAACATCTAACACCCTTTTGTTTACAGAAGCAGATAAGTCGTTTTCGCCGTTGGTATCCTCTTTTTTTTCAAAAGCTTGCCGGAAATTGGCAAGGAATGCAACCACCCCAACAGCAACTGTGATCACCAACAACCACCAAATCCCTGACCACGCAGGATAGACAAATATACTGATCCCAATCCCAAGAATGGTCAGTAGCGCGGCGAGCCATAAATATCTGCGATCAAACCCATGCATGCCAATACTCCAATTTATTTATGGCTTAACTATACAACAATTCCATGCCTATGAAATACGAAACCAAACCTAAGATACTAGGTTTTCAGCAGGCTCAGTGCCTTTTCAACGGATTCTGCGACCGGCGAACCGATCTGGCGGTAAATCTTGAGCGCCGCCCGGGCACGTTTTCGAGCGCGAAGATAATCGCCTGTCTGCAGACACAAGACAGCTTGATTCCAGAGTGCATCCGCCTGCCCCTGAGCATCTTCAATCCGCCTTGCAATCTTCAGATGGCTGGAATAATGCTGCGCAGCTCGCTTGAAATCGCCAAGCGCCTTGTAATCGCTGCCCAGATTGGAAAGTGCTGATCCCAATCCGTGTTCATCCCCAATTCTTTGAGCCAGAAGACGAGCCCGCTCATGGAATTCTAGCGCTTTCGTCACCTGCCCATTCAAACGATAGGCTGTTCCACAATTGGCAATATCAACCTCTTCACTGTACATATCGCCCAGTTCTCGATCAATCGCGAGCGCTTCCTGAAAATATTCCAGGGCCAGGCTGTATCGTTCAAGACGCAGATTATGCTTGCCAAGGTTGCTGGCTGCATCACGGTAAAGTGCTCTGTCTTTCATTTCCTTCGCAATCGCAAGCTGTTTTTCAAACAATTCCAAAGCCTGGTCAAGCAAACCAAGCCTGGCATAAAGATTGCCCAGATTGCCTGACTCAGCAGTCTCTCCCAAGCGGTCTCCCATCTGGCGAGCCATTTCCAGACTCTTTGTCTGGTACTCCACGCCTTTTTGCAAATCCCCCAGACCCGCATAAGCGTTAGCCAGATTGCTCAACGCGATACTGATCCCCGCCGGATCGCCAAGCCGGGAAGAAAGATTAACCTGGTTTTCCGCTAGTTCGAGCGCCTGCCTGTAATGCCCGGTATTGATCAGGATCGCTCCCATCTTCCCGATCACCTGCGCCTGTCCGTACAAATCTCCGGTTTGATTAAAAAGATCCCGGGCTCGGTTGTAAGCAGACAAAGCCTGATCGAAGTCTCCAACCGAATTATGGGCCAGTCCAAGATTTCCCAGGGCATTGGCTTGCCCAGAGAGGTTGCCAAGTTCTTCCATCATTTGCTGACATTCAGTCAAAAAAACGATGGCTTGCTGATAGTTTCCACTTTGTGCGGCGAGCATACCCAGGTTTCCCAATTGAGAGGCCTGATGTTTCCGGTTACCTGCTTCGCGCGCGAGGGCCAATGCTTTAGAAAAGTTCTGCTCGGCACGCACGGTTTCGCCCGCATCGCTGTAGGCCAGCCCTAGGTTGCCAAGATGAATTGACTGCATCGAGGTTTCCCCGATTATTTCCGCGGCTGTAATGGCGCTGCTCAGCCAATCGATACGTTGGCCTGGCAAGAGACGGAAGTATAGGATCAGGGCGCCGGCATCCGGGTAATAACAAGCCAGGCCAGCTGCAGGTTTATTTTTCGGCGCATTTTCCGCCGCCCATCTTTGGCCCGCTTGAATATTGGGCCAATCTAAATCAAACTCTTGCAAAGCCAAAAGATTCTCTTCGTCGCCAGCGCGATACTTTTTCTGCTGGTTTCTCAAGACTGTTTGGTAGTATCTTGCGTGAAGCTCGTGGGCTTTGAGTAAGGACATGGCAGTTCACCAAAAGCGATCTACTCAGATGCAACCCAGGTGGAAAGGGTTGTTCGGATGTGATCGAGCAGGGGGTCATTGAGTGATACCAAAATCTGCTCCGCGCACCGGCCAATTTCGATGGCACTCTCCATCCCTCCGGTTTGCTTAAAAACAAGGCTCAAATTCCAGAGCGCCGTTGCTTCATCCCTTCTATTCTTTATTTTTTGAGCCAGTTCGATCTGTTCTTGAAAGAGGTCCACCGCTTTGTCGTATTGGCCCAGCGAGCGATAACCATTCCCAAGACGACCAAGTGCCACCGCTTCATTCCTCACATCTCCAATTTCCCTGGCCAGGTTCAGGTAGCGCCGATAATACTCAAGTGCTTCTTCAAAATGATCGGCCAGATAAAAAACGTTGCCCTGGTTACCATAGACGTTTGCCTTGCCCTGTCGATCTCCAATCGTGACGGCAAGTTCGAGCGCGCGAACAAAATAACTTCCGGCCTTTTCTGCATCTCGACCATTGCAGGCGCCTAGGTTGTTTAAGATGCGCCCGGTCAGATAAAGATCGCCGAGTTCTTCACTGGTCTCCAAAGCCTGTTCCAAGTAAATGATCGCCTGTTCCGACTGACCAAGTTCCAGAAACGCTGAACCGATATTGGCCAGCGCATTTACCTGAAGCCGTTTATTGCCAAGGTCATTCGCAATTTGCAAACTTTGTTGGTACGCTGCAATGGCAGGTCTTAGATTTCCCATTGCTGCATATGTCAGACCAAGATTACCAAGGGCCAAGCCCTCGGAGCGAACATCCTTCATTTCCCGTGCAGTTTCCAGCTTGCGCTGAAAACACACGATCGCCTGTTCGCTCCTGCCAGCTTCTGCATGTGCAAGTCCAAGATTCCCCAGAATGACCCCTTCGCTGCGCAAATCCCCAAGCTCTTTGAAGATAGACAGGGCCTGATCATAATGAGAAATGGCGGATGAAATCTCTCCCAACGTAAAGAACGCTGCCCCCAGATTGACCAGGGTACTGGCTTCGCCGCGGCGATCCTCGATCTGACGTTGGGTAAGCAGGGCCTCGTTGTAAGAAATAACTGCTTTGCGGCTGTCCCCCTGGGCGTAATAGATATTGGCTATATTTCCGGTGGCATTGGCCAGGCCATGTAGCTCGCCAGTCTTCCGGGAAATCTCCTGATGGCGCTGGTAGTACACCAAAGCCTGCTGCGCATTTCCCAAATCTGCAAATGCATTGCCGAGATTTCCGGCGTGTCTGCCCTGGGCTGGCACATCCTCCACCCGGGCTGCAGCATTCAGCGCGGCGGTGAGCCATTTTATCTGGACTTCAGGCAACAAACGCAGGTCAATCAGGAACAAACCGCTGTCCGGATATTCGCTGCAGATCAGGGCCATTGTTTCACTGGAACCGGAAAAACTGGATGCGGATTCCTGCCCACGTTCAATATTCGCCCGTTCCCGGTCGAAAACAGTCAGTGATTCCTGTTGTTCCGTGTGCCCTTGAAAATACAGATCACGCGCCACGCGCAAAGTCCGCAGGTAATATCTTGCATGCCGCAAATGAGCGTCAAGCTTACCCGGCATGATCAACCGTTCCGACAATTGATTTCCAATTTCGCAGGTTTTCCCTGACCTTTTCCTGCGCCGGGTCATTGATCTCTGTAATGATAGTCAGGGCCTGTTCTCCCAACTCGACACAGAGAGCTTGATCGCCCTGCAAGCCATGACAAAGCGCCAGGTTGTAGAGGGCAAGTCCTTCAGATCGCCTGTCCCCGACAGTTCGGATCAGGGCAAGTTGATGCTGGTAATTCGATGCGGCCAGTTCGAGCCGGCCGAGATTCTTGTAGAGATTGCCAAGGTTCCCCATCGCACTTGCCTGCCGGCGAAGGTCCAGAATATCTGTGGCGATTTCAAGTTGAGACATGTAATATGGGAGAGCATCTTCGAGACGCCCAAGGTTTGCCAGAGAAACCCCGATATTTCCCAACGCCGTCGCTTCGCCCCGCCGGTCGCCAAGCTTTTTGGCCAAATCCAGATAAGCATGATGCTTTTCCAGGGCCTGTTCATTCTCGCCCAGAGCATCCAGAGCTATTCCCAAGCTACCCAGCGCCTCACCTTCTCCCTGCAGGTCCCCAATCTCACGGGCAATTTCCAGATGCTGCTCGTTGTATCGAATGGCAGTCTGGAAGTCTCCCAGGTAATAATAGGCGTTGCCGAGATTACCCAGATCTGCGCCTTCCCCGCGCCTGTCACCAATTTGCCGGTCAAGCGCATAGGCTTTCTCATAATATTGAATTGCTCCAAGAATGTTGCCTTTTGCAGCGTATGCCAATCCAACGTTTCCCAACTCGTTTGATTCCCCGAGCGGATCTGGAATGCGAATATAAATTTCCAGGGCTTCCTGATAAAAATTGATGGCTTTGTCGAGATTTCCCATTCTGGCAAATACCACCCCCAGCTTGGCCAGAGCATCGGCTTTTCCTTGAGCGTCATTTAATCTGATGGATGCATCATAGCCCAACCGCAGCCACTGCTGCCGTTCGTTAAAAGGTTGGCGTAAATCCAGGATTTCAAGAACCGCAAAACGCCGGCAGAGATTAGCAGCAATTGAGTGATGTAAGCTGTTTTTTGCGGCCCAGTCTTGCCCCAGGCGCACATTTTCCCGGTTCATCTCAAATTGGGCAAGCGATGCAATCGTCGACTCTCCACCTTGAAGAAACGAGTGGTTAATTCCAAGCAAGGTGTTATAAAAACATACCGAATACCTAACCCAGGCATCCAGCACTTTAACCATAACTCACGCCAAATCCGGGTTCACTTCTTCTTCGGGTTGTTGGTAGTAGCGATAATGTCATCGGCAACATCGACCCTTTTGATGGCAACTCCATCCCCCTTGTTATCTTCCGCCAGAATTCCGCCCCCGGTGCTGACAGCATCCTCAATGGAAATGCCCGGCTTGGGAGCAGCGGGGGTTTTATTGGAAGCGTCCAGTTCGAGATTACCAATCGGAGTGTTGATTTTCACTTTTACCTGCTTGCGAAATACAATGAATGAGGCTATTACAACTAGAACCAGAAGAGCGACAACGATAATAATAGCGAGCGAGGTCGAATCCATGTTTCCTCCTAAGGTAATCACCGGATACTATTTAAGCTGACACATCGATGTTAGCATGGAACATCCCAAATGCGCTTACAAACAGATGGTTGTAACAGTGAAATAACCTTTCTGCCAACAGATGGATAGGTTCTCATCCTCTTTCAAGAACTCTACTCAATCCACTGAGCCCATCACTTTGGACAGCCGTTTGAAATGCAACTTATGCGACAAATCGTACAATTCAAGTCTAGGTAGGTTGTGATGAAGCTCTAAGCAAAGTATCCGTACAATGATGTGTATGAAAATTGCTTGCTTTAGCAAGAAAGTGTTGAACATTTCAATATTGGCTTCAGTATGTTTACGAGGTTTGTTTACTATGCCCTTTCATACCCACACCCGCCGGTTTTGCGTATCAATCACTTATGTAGCTTATACTACTAATAGAACTGAGTCTTGCAATGTGGGTGGATCCATAACTAGGGTGCTAGCATTCTTGCCAGCTTGCGATTCGAAAATAATATTTATAGAAACTTTAAACTCGTGAAGAGGTTTGTCGTGATTATCAGTTACATTTATTGAAAAATATTGTATGATATCCCAAGCGTTTGATGGAATATTCCCAATTTTATCGAAATGATTCCTTATAAAAAGGATATCCTTCACAAAATCTGGGGTATTGTTTTCGAATACTGCAAAACCAAAATTCTTAAGATCTCCGGTTTTTGTCAATTGGATAATTCCGTCCACGAAAACCGGTTGAACAAATTGAAGGGATTTCATTAGCAAAAGCATATCATTTTCACCAGCAGCCCCAAGAATATTTTTTAAATCTGATATGTTGTTGGCGCGTAACCCTATTGCTAATAATTTATCCATATTTACAAATATTTCATTTTTTCCATTTCGCTTTTCTCCAAAAGAAAATGGCGGACGTGAGCTAGTAGTTGCGTTCATAATTCTCCTTTTGAATTTATTCTATATGTTGTCTAATAGCCTTTTTGTCTCAGCAAGTAAAGGATGCTGAGTTTCTTGAAAGATAATCAAGGCAGTTTGCCAATACCTAATCGCGAGACTTCGTTTGTTTGAATTCCAAAGAATATTTGCCAAATTAAACCGTATCTCTGCTTCATCTATTTGATTTTGTGTTCGTTTCGAAATAATTATAGCTTTGTTGTAGCAATCGACGGCTTTCTCAACCTCGTGCAACTTATTGTATGCACTTCCAAGGTTCGCTAATGCGGTAGATTCTTGATGAGCAAATTCGTTTTGTCGGGATAAAATTATGCAGCGATTATAGTAATCTATCGCCAATTTGATATTTTCTAGCTCTAGATTCAAGTTACCGATACCTTGCAATGCCATTGCAATACTAGAATTATCGCTTAATTCCTCAGATAATTTTAGCGCGAAATCATATTTCTCACTCGCATCGTCGTAATCGTGGAACTGAAAAGCGATATTCCCTAAAGCTAAAATTGAATAAACATAATCTCGTTTGCTGTTTATTTCTTTGGAAATAGACAAAGAATATTCATATAGCTTTTTTGCCTCGATCAAATTCCCCAAAGAACTTTCAATATTTCCAATGTTCAAAATTACTTTACCTTCTCTATAACGATCACCTAATTCTTGAAAAATCTCCAAGGCTTTTTTGTAATATTCCATGGCCTTCTGAGGTTTATTTCCCTTATATGCCATTCCTAAATTAATTAATTGATTACCTTGAGTAGTTTTGTCATTATTGGAAATAGCCAGTTCTAAACTGCGTTCGGAATATTTTATACTTTCAGTTATGTTCCCAATATCTATAAAAACCGCAGCCATATTTCCATAAACTTTAGACAAACCACCTACATCGTTATCTTGGCTATCAATTTCAGCAGCAACATTATATAGGGATAATGAATGTTGAAAATTTCCTAATTTGTGTTTAATTAGACCAAGATTTGATAAAACGATGCTTTCAGTATATCGATTTGATGTACCAGCAGTTTTTAGTAAGGACAAGGATTTCTTTAAAAAATTTTCTTGTTCTTTAGGGTGAAGCCTAAGATTATAGATATCAGATCCACCAGTTATCATAAAAACAGCCATTTCTATCCAATTGGGATTGTTAGTAGCATATCCAATTGAAAGGTATAAACTTCGTGAAATTTGTTCCCTTTCTAAATCATATTTTTTCAAGCTATTCAAAATCGATGTTGAACCAATTTTGTACTGATCATTAACGTTTTTAAGTAGATTTGCATAAAAAGTTACAAACCGAATTTCAGCACCTATTAATTTAGCCATATTAGCCTTTAATTGTCAGCCATCAACACATCGTGGACGGGGAAGAAACGCGTGGTTGAAAGAAGTCACGGAGGTTGCTTAGCCAAGGTTTCCATTGGAATGCGGCTGGCTTTAAGCTCTCTTGCAAGGGGACCACCAGTTCATAGAATGATAATGAGTGCTTAGCCAAGCAACGCCTGCCTGGCATATCAGGTGCAGCTTGTCGTAAATGCGGAGCAAGGAACCCTTTGGCGTTAGAAATAGGGTTGACCAAACGTCTTGATCCTTTTCAGCCAGGTTGACATCCAGATATTATTCAAGATGAGAACCCGGTGTTCTTTGGTGATTGCGCATTAAGTAAACTTATCCTTGGGTGATGAGCAGTTTCTCAGGAATGCAAAACCCGAAGGGCAACTCTCAAATAACACTTTGAGAGTGGACTTGTTTTGGAGATTTTCCGCCCAGTTCAGAATGATGATGGCTGTTGCGGTAATTTTGGAAGAATAATGCTGAACGTTTCCGCACGTTTGCCAAGTTCTTCAGGGTAGTTTTTTCCAGACAAAACCAAAATAGTCTCGATGGGAGCACTCGACATAAGCATTGCTGGTAGTGAACCTCAAAAACTGGGCTGTTTTGATCGATCTTCAGGGGTGGTCTGATCAAGTTGAGCCAACCGCCAAGTCATTTCAAACTCAACGGGTGTCAGACACCTCAGGGATGAATGGATACGTTTCGTCAGGTACACATCCTCAAAGAAATCTCCAATCTGCCCACGGGCATCGACAAAGTTATTATACCCTGAGAGGTTTACCTCATCTTCTGGCAACCAAATTGTTGACTAAATGCACATTACGGATGGCAATTGCCGCATATTTAGCCAATGTGGTTAGGAAAAACTCATCGTTTTCCGTGAATGATTTTTCTAAATTGCGATTGTCGACAGAAAGAAACCAACCACTATAACTTCTACAATCAAGGGCATATAAAGCACAGCATTAATATAATGACCAGTCGCCAGCTTTAAGAGCTTATTATTGTTTGTCAACATCTGGCTTTGTTTTTTGCTGATAGTATCTTGAGCAAACTGTGATTAGCCTTAAAATGTAATCTGCGCACAAAATCTCCTTAAAATCCCTTATACCCTCTTACAAATAACTCATTTGTCATTTCATCAAGAAGAATCAACAGACTTTCTTCGGCTGAAGCAATAGAGGCCGCTTCACTTACGACTTATGTCAATACTTCTTCTGGATCCACTGTCGAGTTCAAGTAATTTATTTCGAGCAATCTGGTAAGAAAATGTTATCGAGGTTTAAATATTGAAGGTGGTGTAGGCCAAGCAGCCTATTAGACTAGTGTTCACCAATCGTTTCCAAAGTAATATCTGCATTACTTGCCTCCGCCGATGGAATGGTTGTGATCAGACTTGAATAGGTCTTCGAAGTCCCAATAGGTGAAGCCAGCGGACGGTTTATCATCACCTCGCGCAATAAGCGAGACGATCAGTTTATCGCCTTGCTGCAATGCCAGCGAGAGGTCTTCCCGGCTTTCGTTTGAGATAAGCAGCATGAACAAGTGGTTCTGGGAAAGTTCGCAGATTCTGGAATCTGATGAGTTGGTTGAGTCAGTAACAGCCTTGATCGGCAAACCCTGGATGGCGATCAAGCGCACACCCCCGGGTAACAAATCTTTGGCCAGCGGCGGGAAGCTGCGCTGGTGCGCAGTTTCCTTGGTAATACGAGTGAATGTGTGGAAACCGGCTACGCGTCAACTACAACCGAGAATTCGGGGCCGGGAGTTGGGGTGGACTGGGCCTGTGGGCGGTTGGGTATCACCATCGTTACACCCACCAGATCGCCAAGCAGGAAGGAAGCCACCTCGGGCGAGATAAGATTCATGCCATCCAGCGGCAGAGAGGGAAGAGTGAATAGCCAGGATAATTTGTCAGAACCGCCTACAACAGGCGCGTACCTTCGGTAGCTTTGACACCGATGGCAGCGTGGAAAATTGGCTAGCCAGCGAAGATGGGTTGGGTCACGATGCCACCGACAACACCATCGGCTTCTTCAGCCAGAACATAAAGCGCAGCATTGTCATCCTTGAAAACGGTTTTCTTAACCAACGTATCGGCAGTGATGGACTTACTGTCAATTGAAAGATCCCGGACAATACCTCGACGGTGGGCTGTGCCTTTAACATAGAGCAGAACGAGATCCAACCGAAACATGCCAACCGATACGGACACTCTTTCATGAGCGCTACTACATGCGGGATTTTTGAAAGCACATCCGCTTCGCTCAGGGCTCCAGCAGACAGGCCTGGCATGTCGGGGTAGG
>Ga0172368_10004819_pt1 | contig 15407 bp, 13 predicted proteins | sample Lak11m_FD_114540 | JGI IMG/M metagenome (GOLD analysis project Ga0172368, IMG submission 114540) | Freshwater microbial communities from Kabuno Bay, South-Kivu, Congo - kab_022012_11m | ecosystem: Environmental > Aquatic > Freshwater > Lake | place: Democratic Republic of the Congo: South-Kivu...
CCACCGACTCCGAGCAATAACTGCTGGCCGATCCTCAGCGTGCAATTTTCATCGAGAGCATTGAGGGTACGCAGCTGGGCGACCGGGATGGCCGCCATCGCCGCAATTTGGGTACAGTTTTGACCTTCCTGGACAATATAGATGATGCGCCCATCCGGCCCCGGCGTGGGTGTGACAAGGTTTTGCATGTTACCGGAGGCCTGCGCGGTAAGAGATGCACCAGCCAGCAGGAGAAGGGTGATACAAAATCCAGCAAAAAATAATAATCGTTTCATAACCAGTTGCTCCACTTGTCCCATTATACAACAGGCCGGAACCTAATTGCCGGGCCGCGCATGCTTTCGCAAGGATGGTCGATTCTACTTTATAATCCAGCAGTTCGTTATTTTGTTCACTGGAGGCAACCATGCCGCTTCAAATTATTGTTGGCACCCAATGGGGTGATGAAGGCAAGGGCCGCATTGTAGACTGGTTCGCAGCCAATTCGGATATTGTCGCTCGTTACAACGGCGGAGATAACGCCGGTCATTCAGTAACGGTAGGCCCCAAATTTTTTAAACTACATCTCATCCCTTCCGGCATCATCCACCCCAAACCGGTGGCTGTTCTGGGCAATGGCATGGTCATTAATCCAAAGTCACTGATGGCAGAGATAGAGATGCTCCGAAAAGCCGGCGTGCAGGTATCGCCTGCCAGGCTGCACATTTCACATGCGGCGCATTTGATCACACCTGCCCACCAGGCACTCGACAAGGCACAGGAAACGGCGCGAGGCAAGGGTAACATCGGCACAACCGGGCGAGGCATAGGCCCGGCCTATACAGATAAAGCCAGCCGCCGCGGACTGCGCGTGGCGGATATGCTTTCCCCTGATTTCATCGAACACCTGAGCGCCCTGGTTGATGATGCCAACCAGCAGTTGAGCCTGCTAGGCGCGCCGTATATCAACCCGATGGAAACGAACGAAGCATTCGAGCAATACCGCGAGGCAATGCTGCCCTATATCGCCGATACGTCGCTGGAAGTGTGCGCCGCAATCCGTGAAGGCCAGCGCATCCTGGCAGAAGGGGCACAGGGCACCCTGCTGGATATAGACCATGGCACATACCCGTTTGTCACATCTTCCACCACGATCGCATCCGGTGTTTTTGCCGGGCTGGGGATCGGGATCACCGCCGCGAACGGGGCCGAGGTGACCGGGGTTTGCAAATCGTTCCAGACACGCGTTGGCAGCGGTCCCTTCCCAACGGAGGTTTTTGAGGACCTGGCTTTGCGCTTGCGCGGAACAGGTGAAAACCCGTGGGATGAGTACGGCACAACAACCGGCAGGGCACGCCGCGTAGGCTGGCTGGATGGGGTGCTGCTGCGTTATGCGGTGCGCATCAATGGTCTGACCGAACTGGTCATCACCAAAATGGATATCCTTTCCGGCATCGAAACCCTAAAATTATGCGTGGCTTACCGCAAGGATGGCAACGAGATCAGCGATCTGCCCTTTGGACCATCCAACCTGAAAGGTTATGAACCGGTTTACGAAGAAATCAGCGGGTGGCGGGAGGATGTGAGCGCCATCCGCCAGTGGTCCGATCTACCACAGGCAGCCAGGAAATACCTGGAAGCAATAGCCCGGTTGGCGGGCGTGCCGGTGAGATTGGTCAGCGTTGGTCCGGAACGGGAACAGATCGTTGGTAACGGCTAGATGGACATGACAGGGAAAAGCAGGAAACGGGCCGGCATAATGCCGGCCCGTTTCGTTTAATTACACTTACTCCTGATTTATTCCAACTATTTATCTTCAAAATGAACGGGTTGAATTTCTCCAAAATGGGTATTTACTCAAAAAGTGGAAAAGGTATGTTTTTCGTAGAGTATTAGAGCGTGTTCCACGCTCAAATACTCTACGTGCGGGGCAAACCTCCGATTTTTATTCTTCATCGCAGGCAAAATCGGGATGGCAGCGTGTAAATACCAAAATGGAGCATTACAAAAAAAGTTTTTTCGGTGTGTTTCCAGAAGGGCACTGGATGGTATTTCGCCAAACTCACTCGTAGAATTCTACATTAAGAAGGTCATCATGAGCGGAAAAAATCAAAGCCATCTCCGTTATGCATTCAATATGCCTGAATTGAGCGGGATTTGCTGGTGCTTACTCCCTGGTCCTCAAGCTTGGCTTGTTTGCATAACGTTTCTTGATCTCGGGCAGAAAGTACTGGTCAAAAAAACGATCCGCATCGAATTCCGGTTTCCAGCCCCATTCACTGCGCGCCAGGGCATCATCCACATCTTCGGGCCACGAGTCAACAATACCCTGCCTGCGCCGGTTTGGCTCGAAAGTGATCTGTTGCCCGGGGAAGGCATGTAACGCACGCCGGCGGAATTCACCGGCAGTCAGACTGAAGGCTGCGATATTGTAGACGACATGAGTCAGATTTTTGCGGGGCGCTTCCGTTAACATGATCAAGGATTTGATGGCATCCGGCATCGCCATGAAGGAAATCTTTGTATCTTCACGCACAAAACAGGAATAGGGCTTGCCCTGCGCGGCTGCGTGCAGCATTTCCGGGCCATAATCACTCGTCCCACCGCTCGGCATGGTAAAAGCGCTGATCAAACCTGGGAAGCGAATTGCGCGGAAATCAAGCATGGTTGGTGGAGTTTCATCCAGGTGACGCTGCCCAAAATAACGGCTGTAATACAAACCCAATTTCTCACAATAGAGCTTGTTGCAACCATACATGGTATGGGGCGTGTTATATTCATCTTCTTTAACAATACCTGCCGCACGCTTGGCTTCAAGGTTCGGGAAGCCATACGCAGCAATTGAACTGGGGAAAAGGAACTTCACTTCTTTTTTATACTTTTCGGAACGGTAAGCAGCCATCATCAACAGCTGCATCGTGCCTTCCACGTTGATGCGATGCGCTTCTTCGGTAGCCACTTCGGCCTTTGATGAAAGCGAAGCAGCCAAGTGGTAGATGATATCGAAATCGTAATCGTAAAACTGCTTGACCCGGTTTACCAGGTCGCCTTGCAAATGCTCTGCGACAAGGGACTTGATTGCTTCCGGCAGAGGCGCCAGATCCGCGGATACGATGCGGAAACCGCCGCGAGCCGCAAGGTTTTGGATCAATGCCTGACCGATCTCACCACATGCGCCGGTGACCAACACGGCTTTTTCGCTCATCTATCTTCTCCTTGTGCTAGAATGGAGTCGTTCGTTGCCGAAACGGCAATATGATTTTACAATACTAACTCCCAAAAAACCTGTAACATATATCATCAATCCAATGTGCAATTCCTTCCTACGCCAAACAACCATCATTCTGCTGGCAGCATCGTTTATGCTATCCGCCTGTATGCCAGCTACAACGGATGTCCCTGCCGGCGGGCTGGAAATTACCCCGTCAATGCCACCTGGCGAAGTCATCCCGGGCACGCCCAGCGCAACAATCGTATGGTTCCCAGCCACAGCCACCTGGACACCTTTCCCAACCATCGAATCAACTGCCACGCTTCAACCCTATCCCGGCCTGGGCGATGAGATATATTCAGATGATTTCAGCGAACTGAAAACGTGGACGCTTGCCAGGCCAGCCAGTGGCGGTGGAAACAGCATCATACTAGACCGAAACCGGCTGACACTGGCAATAAACGTGCCCCCGGCAACGCTTGCCAGCCTGAACAGCGGCCTGATCCTGAGCGATTTCTATGCTGAAATGACCATATCTGTCAACCGGTGTTCCGGTGCAGATGACTATGGCATGCTATTCCGCGCCAGCAGCGAAGCTTTTGCCTACCGGTTCCTGGTCAATTGCGGCGGAAATACACGGGTGGAACGCGTGCGCGACAGCATCACCCTGGCGCTCCAGGAATGGCTACCCAGCGGCGACGCCCCACCAGGCGCACCGGGCGAGGTAAGAATGGGGGTGTGGGCATCAGGCGTGGAAATGCGTTTCTTTCTGAACGGTCGTTACCAATTTTCGGTGATTGACCCGGTTTTCAGAAACGGCACCCTGGGAGTATACGCCAACTCCACAAGCCCGGATGGCATGAATATAAGCTTTTCAAATTTGACCGTAAAAGCAGTCAATTATGCTTCCCCCACTCCATCCAGCACCCCATCAAGAACACCAACACCATCGCGCACGCCCAGACCCACACCCTGATCCACAAATCATTTTCCGACCGTGCCTGCGCTATCGGGTAGAATAACCCATTATGCCGAATAAATTGAACGATCTGGATCCAAAAACCTGGTTAAAATTCCAGAAATCCTGGTTCATTCACAACCCGCCGCCGCGTAAAAAGGGTGTGCTGCGTCACCCCGCCAAGTTTCCCGAAACCATGGCACAGGAATTCATCGAGTTTTTCACCAAACGCGGAGAACTGGTGCTCGACCCGATGGTGGGCACCGGGTCAACCCTGGTGGCTGCGCTACGCTGCGGTAGAAATTCCTATGGCATTGAATTAAACCCGCTCTACGCACAAATCGCTGCGGAGGTGGTGCGCGAGGAAAAAGAGGTTTTGAGTGGCACGGATGACCTGGTAGCAAAAGTGATCGAAGGGGATGCACAACAAGCCGTTCATTATGGCATTCCGTGCGTTGATTATGTATTTACATCACCGCCATACTGGGATATGCTGCACGCCCGTGGAGCCGAAAACCAAAAGAAACGTCGCGCCGCCAGTGAGCTGGATGTCATTTATTCAGATAACCCGAACGATGTAGGAAACCTGCATGATTATGAGCAGTTTTTAGGAAGGTTGATTGATATTTACACCGGTCTCAAGCCACTGCTGCGTCACAAGGCTTACCTTACAATCATCGTCAAGAATATCAAGAAGGGCGGCAAAATTTACCCACTGGCCTGGGATATAGCCCGGGAACTTGGAAAGGTGTACACACTCAAGGATGAAAAGATCTGGATGCAGGATAACCAACCGCTCGCCCCATTTGGGTTGGGTAGCGCCTGGGTGAGTAATACTTTCCATCATTATTGCCTGCAGTTCCGAAATGATCTATAAGGAATGGAAATACTGCGGATAAAAGCGATTTGCATATTAAGCGATGGTACTGACTCATGATTGCCACACCTGATTTTATCAAGCTACCATACACACCCGACCTGACAGATGGAGGCATCGCATATGCCGTTCGTTCCATCCCTCACTTCGAAGAGAGGTTGAGCGGCTCGGTCTATGCATATCTGCGCCAAATTGTTGGTAGTGTAGCGGTTGAACTGGCTTTTCGGCGTTATCTTGGTGAACAGGGAATCCCTTTTGAAGTAGAAAATCCAACAACCTTCAGCGAACCCGATAAATTTGATGTCTTTCTCGGAGGACATCGCTGTGAAATCCACACTTTTATCACCTCAAAACGCAACCAGATCGCTGCCATGCGGCGCGATCCCGGCCTGGCATTGCTCGCACCAGCGCTGATCAGCGAAGAGCGGTTTTTGGCCGCAAACCACACCGATCACGATCTTAACCTGTTCGCGTTCCTGCTCGGTTTAATAACAAACTCACACGAAGATATTCAAAAGGCTGCGGATGCTGGTCAGAACGTGTACCTGCTGCACCCGCTGCGTTCGGATTGGGCGCGACCACTGACCTGGACACCGCTCGGGCACCTGGCACTTAAAAGCGAATGCGCATCCCCTGTGGAAATTGAAATTGGCGGGCAGGATAAAAGCAGGAATCCAATTTCCGAAACGCTGATCCTGGAACCGCTGAAACGCACTTTTGCATTGAACAGGTACTGCAGCCTGGCTTACATACATGCTAGCAGCCTGCCCGAGGCGCGACTTGGCGTACACAGTCCCGGGAAAAAAGAGACCTACCTCATCCAGCCACACGAATGGGGCAATATATGGATCTATGGCATGGAGATCTGGCTGGCGGGTTATATCGCCAGGGATGAGTTCCGCCGAAAATCCAGCACAAATTTCACCGGCAGCCGTGTATTCCAATACAGCAAAACGCAAACAAAGAACCTGTCCATCCCGGTGGCAGACTTACACGCCCTGGATCGCCTCTTTAAGCGGGTCCAGGAGTGGCGCACGCAAAAAAAAACGCGTTGATACTGCGATGACCGGCCACACCAGGGCTTTGCCACAGGTTGTTTGATGCCACAGCAAACCACCAAAATAAATTAATGCAGCGCATCCATCCCGCCCTGGATGCGACTTTTCATGGCAGGATAAGTCTCGTGCGCTGGCCAGACGAAAACAAAGGCCCCGGACCAAAAGAGCTTGCTTCGCGCCCGCTCAAGGAGGTTCTGGCAGATTGCTGACAGGTCTTGAGCGGTGGTCGATGGCAACATTTCCACAGGGTGGTTTTTGACAAAGCAATACCAGGAACGGGTGATGTAAAAATCACCCGTTTTTATTTGCTCATATATGTGATTGATAGTAAAATCTGATTAGTCAGGATTGATTATTCAATATGGAAAAGAAATTACTGCTTTTGGGTTTACTTCGCCGCCAGGAAATGCACGGTTATCAATTGAACGAGTTTATTGATAACAACCTGGCGATGTGTACCGATCTAAAAAAACCGACCGCTTATTATCTGCTTGACCAAATGTCAAAGGACGGGTGGATTGCGGCCGAATCCGAACAGGAGGGCAATCGCCCACCACGCAAAGTCTACCGCCTGACAGATAGCGGTGAAGCAGCATTTCAACAGTTGCTGCACGATAACCTGGCTGACTATACCCCAATCAATTTTCCTGGCGATATAGGGCTGGCTTTCATGGATTGGATGTCACCCACTGACATCCTGCCCCAGCTTGAATCACAAAAACTTCAGATCCAGCAGCGGCTGGCCGAAGTACGCCTTATCCCGGCCCATTCCGGAAGCCTGGCATTAATTTTCTCACATCAAATCCACCACCTGGCATCCGAACTGGAGTGGCTGGAGAAGATCATCGAAAGCCTCGCCAGCAAAACCTGATCCCACGCATCATTCTTCTTCCTCAAAGGAGTCCGTATGTCCGCACTCTGGACCATTCATTCAATAACACGCTGGCTGGTTGTCCTGGTAGCAATTGTTTTGACCATTCGCCTGATACTGGGGCTGGTAAAGCACCAACCGTATGATAAAACAGCCAATGCCCTGACAGGCGCATTCGGCGGCCTGATGGATTTGCAGATGCTGCTTGGCCTTTTATTTTTTGTCCTGGACGGTCTTGGCCAGACTGGTTTTCCGGCTTACCGCTGGGAACATGCCATCACCATGCTCCTGGCAGTCATTGCCGCCCACCTGCCATCCATGTGGAAAAAGAAGGATGACTTTTTACGCACCCGCAATACACTGATCGCCGTAACAGCATCCCTGTTACTGATCATCATAGGAGTTGGATCGCTTGGTTGGGGACGCTGGCTGCACGTCCACGGATTATTTTAGCAACCTGGGTATCTCACATTGGTAGTACGGCAGATCATGCCAGACAGTGAGTGCTGTCAGGGAATATACAATCCTTGCGGCAGCCTAAACGGTTCCATCCTCAAATTACGCCTTATTTTGCTACACCGGAGTAATCATGTCGAACGCAACACCCACCAACACCGAAGAAAAACTCGATTTTAAGAAAATTTTACCTGTATTAGTCATTATCCTGGTTGATCTGATTGGACTGTCGATCATCATCCCCCTTATGCCGCTCTATGCAGCCCGCTATGGCGCAAACGCCTTTGTCATCGGCTTGCTGGGAGCCACATATCCCTTCATGCAATTCCTGGGCGCGCCAATCCTTGGACGTCTCTCCGATCGGGTTGGAAGACGACCGGTCCTGCTTGCCAGCCAGTTGGGCACTTTCCTGGGTTTCATACTGCTCGGCTTTGCCAATGCGCTGCCGTTGTTGTTCATATCCCGCATCATCGATGGGCTTTCCGGAGCCAACATTTCCACGGCCCAGGCTGTGGTTACCGATCTGACCAACCACAAAACCCGAACCCAGGGGCTTGGCTTGATAGGCGCGGCGTTCGGCATCGGGTTTATCCTGGGACCGATCATCGCCTTTACAGTATTGATCGCCTCGGGCGATAATTACCAGGCTGTCGCCTTCACTGCTGCTGCATTCTCACTTGCATCGCTGCTGCTGACCTTCTTCTGGCTTCCAGAAACTCGCGACCCGCGAAGGGGCACCGTCAGCGCCCGTGAGCCATTCACTTTCCAGGCCATGCTCCAATCACTAAACCGCCCCACGATCGGCATCCTACTGATCCTGATGTTTGCGCAGCAACTGGCGTTTGGCGGTTACGAGCAAATGTTTTCGCTTTTCGCGCTCAATCGCCTGGGTATGGGCGCACGAGACACATCAGGCCTGTTCATGCTGGCTGGGCTGTTCATCGTGGTCATCCAGGGCGGCTTTATCGGCCGCTGGAGTAAAAAATATGGCGACCGCTGGCTGGTGATGCTGGGCTTATCCATGCTGGCAATTGGCCTGCTGCTGACCGCTACCACCCCTCAAATCCCTGTGCCGTGGTATGACCAGGCCAAGATCACAGCCGAAATGCAAGGCAAAGCCTCCACCCAGATCATCAATGTCAGCCTGCCATCGGAAGCCAATAAAGGCTGGCTCGGAATTATCTGGGTCCTGATCGCATCCTTCCCGGCCGCACTCGGGGGCGGTGTGCTGCATCCCGCCATCAACAGCCTGATCACCAAATCGGCAAGCAAGGATGAGGCGGGCGGCATATTGGGGGTTTCAGCCGGCTTTTACAGTGCCGCCAATGCCATAACCCCGCTTTTCTTCGGCTCGTTGTTCCAATGGTTTGGCGCACCAGTGCCGTTTTTACTGGGTGGGGTACTCCTGGCGGTGTTATGGTTTGTTGCGATACGGGTGATTAAATCCCCACAGGCACTTCCGGCATAATAAGACCAGACATGTGATAACTTCCGGCGGCATGGCGTGGGCGCAACAACATGAGCAAACAGCGTTCTTTATGCGCAGGCTGCCCTGGTTGGATGTGTGATGGTTTTTCTGGCAGTATTTTTGGTGTGGAGTGAAGTCATCGTCTTAATGCCAGTTGCGTTGGCATTGATCGCATTCAAGCACCCTGAGCTGTATTTTGGCTGAACTGCCAGCCTCCTTTTTCCCAGGCCAAGAGTATACTGGAATTGATGAACCCGCAAGGAATCAAGACCCGGATCAAACTGCTTCTGGCTTTCATGATCGCTGCCATTGCGTTCACATTTTGCCAGCCCATCCCAATAAAAAAGCCGCATCCAGCCAATTCAGCGGAAACGGTGGGGAATGGAACCGGGAAGCCGGCAGAAACACCATTCGTGGCATCTGCCATGTGCACACTAACCGGCACAGGCGCCAATACGAATGTGCCATCCGGCAGCCCTGTGCGCATAACCTGGGGATGGTCGGCTTCAACCGGGGAACAGGTACAGGATCACCTGAATGCCCAAATAACCCGGGTAACCCTGGATGGAAAGGCAGTGACGAACGCTGTACAAAGCGCCATCCAGCCATTTGACCAGAATTTCGCAGTATTCTGGTCGGCGGATGTGGGCATCCTGCAACAAGGCAGGCATGTAATCATATATTCAACCACTTGGAAAAAGTTGATTGGAGATGGTAAACAAACATTCGGACCAGGGAGTGAGATCGAATCGCTCTCAGACCGTTGTGAACTAATTGTGAAATGACGGTCCGCAAGTGTTTTGAGCGAGAGAGAGCACAATCGTTATCCAGTCAGGAGCAAGTCAGCCAGCATAGGTGTAATGTCCAGGATCTCATCCGCGCCTTGTTTTTTTAATTCGATCTTCTCACCAAAACCGCACAATACCCCAACGGTTTGAGCCCCGGCAGATTTACCGGCGCGAATATCAATCCTGGTATCGCCAACCATCAAACAATTTTCAGCCGGAACGCCCATTTGTTGGGCAGCCCAATAAATGGGGTCCGGATATGGCTTGGTATATTTCACTGTCCGTGCTCCGACCACACATTTAAAGTATTTCTCTATATTGGCCTGGCGCAGGAAGTCACGCGTTGAACTCTCATCGCGGGCGCTTACCACGGCCATCGGGTATTTATCATGCAGCGAAGCCAGCATCGTTTGGATACCAGCAATTGGCTGGAAGTGTTTGATCCGCGCCTTTCGATTCTGGTTATACCAGCTGGCGAGTGCGGCAATTTGATCATCAAACCCAAACCTGTCGGGCAGCCCAATAAGCAGATTGCCGGGTGCTTCAGCCCACATTACAAAGCGCCGCGCAGCAATTTTGTAATTCCGCCCAGGCAGAAGAAGGCGGATGATCTTGAAAAATGGTTCGGCTTGTTCAGCAAACTGGTCATCAGTGTCGTTCAAGGTGCCGTCGACATCGAAACACAACGCCTTGACCCTGGAAATATCAATTGGCATGGAGGATCTCCCGGCTCTATTTTACGATAAACATGAGGAAAAATCACACAATATCTCTACACGCATGCCGTAGTTAACAGGGTGTAGACAGCCAGTTGTGCTATACTTTAGCGCATGCGTTACCCTGAAAGCACGCTTACACAGCTCGAATGCCCACATTGCGGCAAGCATTTTGTGGCCGATGATGTTCAAAACTTCTGTGCGGATTGTCGCGAACCGCTATTGGCGCGTTACGACATTGTTGCCGCGAAGATCACACTCACACGCGAGGCATTATCGGCGAGGCCCGGTGGAATTTGGCGCTGGGGCGAGATCCTGCCTGTTCGCGCCCCGGCTTTTCGACTGACACTTGGCGAAGGAAACACACCGTTATTGAAGGCTCCCAACCTGGGAAAAAGCCTGGGGATAGGTGAACTTTACATAAAGGATGAATCCGGCAACCCGACAGGTTCGTTCAAAGCGCGCGGGCTGGCAGTAGCGGTTGCAAGGGCAATGGAACTGGGAATACGGGACTTTGTCATCCCAACTGCCGGGAATGCCGGCGGCGCATTGGCTGCCTACGCAGCTCGAGGCCGCGCACAGGCGCATGTCTACATGCCGGCAGATGCGCCCATGGCAAACCAGATGGAAGTAAAGTATTTCGGAGCCGAACTGGTGCTTGTGGATGGGCTTATCTCGGATGCGGCCCGGCTGGCTGGCGAGGCCGCCAGGGAACATCACTGGTTCGATGTTTCCACATTCAAAGAACCATACCGCTGCGAGGGAAAAAAGACCCTTGGTCTGGAGCTGGCCGAAACTCTGGAATGGGAATTACCGGATGTGATCATCTACCCTACTGGAGGCGGCACCGGGCTGGTGGGCATGTGGAAAGCTTTTGAAGAGTTGGAACAATTGGGTCTGACCGGCTCCAAGCGCCCGCGCATGGTTTCTGTGCAGGCAGAGGGCTGCGCTCCGATTGTGCGCGCGTTTGCCCAGAATGATGAGCGCGCCACCTTCTGGGATGGCGCCCAAACGATCGCCAGCGGACTGCGTGTTCCCGGCGTGTTCGCAGACAGGCTGGTGCTGAGAGCCCTGCGCGATAGCAATGGAATTGCCCTGGCAGTACCGGATGCAGAGATCGTGGCTTGCCAAAGGGAGTTTTCGGCCGGCGAAGGTATTTTTGCATGTCCTGAAGGCGCGGCCACATTGGCCGCTGCCAGGCGATTGCTGGCATCCGGATGGTTAAATCGCGATGAACGTGTGATCTTATTTAATACTGGTTCTGGAATAAAGTATTTATAACCGCAATTGCAGAGAGCAGGAATTCTCCTGCCTGGCTGCAGCTGAATCATTTTTTTCGAGGTTGTATGGCCCAAAGTCAACGCGCAGTCCTCGAACTGCTTTATAAAGTCAGTCGTGAGTTTGCCACGGCACTTGATCTCAAAACCGTGCTAACCCGCGTTTTATTCTCCGCCATCAACAATGTGGGCGGGGAACGCGGCAGCGTGGTTGTGATGGACGACAATGGAAGAGCAGTCGATTCCGCATTTGTATACGGCAACCAAGTGCGCGAAAGTGCCACCATGCAATTAAAAGATACGGTTGACCGGGGCCTGGCGGGTTGGGTCGTCCGCAGTCGCAAGGCGGCACTTGTACCCGACACCAGCATGGATTCACGCTGGTTACGCAGGGAGGATGACCAGGTTGACCGGTCTGGCGCAAAATCCGCAATATGTGTACCGCTCATGGCGCGCGAAAAGCTGGTGGGGGTATTAACGCTGGTTCACCCGATACCAAAGGCCTACAACGATGATCACCTGGAATTAATGCAAGCCATTGCCGACCAGGCTGGTATCGCAGTGCTGAACGCCCGGCTCTTCTCTGAAAGTCAGCGGCAGGCGCGCGTAATGACCGCTCTCGCCGAAGGTGCGGCTCGCCTGAATACTTTCGTCCGCATTGATGATCTGCTTGAGAATATCCTGCTGCAGACAAAGCAAGCGCTGCAGGTGGACATCACCGCCCTGGCGCTGGTGGATGGAGAGGATCTTGTCTTCCGGGCCGCAAGCAGCAATGCCAGCAGCCTGATCGGCAGGCGGATAAAATTGCGCGAGGGCATCGCCGGAATGGTTGTGCGCCAGGAACGGGCGGTTATTATTCCTTCCCGGGCGTCTGACACACAACCCTTGTTGGCAGAAGTAGAAAAAATCCCCGGAATCCGTGTTGGCGCATTTGCTTGTGCACCGATCCATGTGCAGGGCAAGGTTATTGGCGTGTTGGAAGCCATCAACCCGGTTAACCGGATATTTGACCCGGATGCATTACTTGTGCTGACCGGACTTGGCGCGCTGGCTGGAACAACCATTCAAAATGCACAGTTGTTCGAAAGCCTGGATGCGGCACGTAAGCGTTATCGCGACCTATTCGAAGATAGTATCGATCCAATCGTGATCACCGATCTTCGAGGACATATCCTGGAAGTCAATAAGCAGGCAGCAATTTTCTCGGGACAAACAGAGAGTTCCATGCGGGAAATTAATATCGAGCAGGTGCACGAAATTAATTTTGATAAAACCGGGGAACAATTTAAAAACATCGGTGATACCACCCTAATCTATGAATCCACCCTGTTTGATAGTCACGGCGGCACCCACCCGGTGGAAGTTTATGTTCGCAAGGTTGTTTTTGACGATGTTGAGTCCATCCAATGGATTTTGCGCGATATCACGGAACGCAGGGACCTGGATTCACTGCGCGAGGACCTGGCTGCCATGATCTATCACGATCTGCGTTCGCCACTTGCAAATATCCTCTCGAGTGTCGAGATGCTCGACGATATGTTTCCTGCAGGTGAAAGAGAGTCGGCAGAGCCGATCCTGCGCATTGCCCATCATTCCATAAACCGTATTCAACGCCTGGTCAGTTCACTGCTTGATCTCAACAGGTTGGAACAAAACCAGCCAGTGGGGGAACGGCAGGCAGTGGAAGTTACTGCACTGGTAAACGATGCCCTTGAGGCAGTCCGGCCTTCGGCGGATGGAAGGGAACAAACCATCAACGTGCAAATGGAACCGGATTTAGCGGCGGTATTCGTGGATGAAGATATGATCCGCAGGGTCCTTATCAACCTGCTGGAAAATGCAACGAAGTACACCCCCATGGGTGGAGTTATTGAGCTAAGCGCCGAGGCCTCTGGCGATTTTTTGTATGTTCATGTGCAAGACAACGGTCTCGGTATTGCGGACACCGACCGCGACCGTATTTTTGATAAATTCACCCGTCTCAGGAACAAAACCGGTGCGAGTGGCCTGGGCGTGGGATTAGCCTTTTGCAAGCTGGCTGTCCAGGGACATGGCGGCAAAATTTGGGTAGAACCGGCACCAGTACGTGGATCAAAGTTTTCCTTTACCCTACCTTTCCAAAAAGAATAATTACCAGGGTCACGCAGGTTTCAAAAACCTGTCTGGTTTTGAAAGAAGGAGTTCGCATGCAGGCACTTGCAAATCAGGTTTATATAGAAGAAGGATTTCCCGGGGTAACGCTGGGGGTAATTGCGCTGGCGCACGGGTTGATCCAAATCGACGCCCCGCCATCCCCAGAAGATGGGCGCTCATGGCGCGCTGCTCTATTAAATTTAAACAGCGGGGTGGAAAGGTTATTGATCAATCTCGATGGACACCCCGATCGCACCCTTGGCGCGCGTGCCATGGACTGCACCATTGTAGCGCACGAAAGAACTGCGGAAACCTTTCGCAACCGACCGAATACCTTCAAGGCACAAGGGGATGAAACAGGGTCGGATTGGGAATCGGTTGCAGGACTGGGCAGCATCCGTTGGGCGCCGCCCGAGATCTCATTTACAGGGAGTATGGCAATCGATTGGAGTAATTTCCCGGTCATACTGGAACACCACCCTGGTCCGACCCCTGGCGCCTGCTGGGTGATCCTGCCCGAACCGAAAATTATCTTTGTTGGCGATCTGGTTGTCAAGAACCAGCCTCCCTTCCTTGCCAGCAGCAACCTGCCTTTATGGATCAACTCGCTGGATGCTGTGATTGCGGGTTACTCATCATTTACCGTTGTCAGCGGACGCGGTGGTATCGTGCCATTCTCGGCTGTTCAGAGCCAGCGCGACAGGATCGCCAGCATCCATGAACAACTTGATGCCCAGGCACAAAACAAGGCTACTCCGGACACTGTGGAAAACCTGGTGGCACCCTTGATGGCAGGTTACAAAGCGCCAGCTGAGCGGCAAAAACAATACTCACAACGTCTTTCTTATGGTCTGCGCCATTATTTCAGCCGCCATTACCACCCAACAGCGAACTCTGAGAATGAGGAGGAATAGGTGACTGCTACCTACCAGCCTGTTTTTGAATTGACCCGTGGAAACATCGTTGAGTCACTCCATTTTGGCGCTGCGGCAGTGGTGGATTCCCACGGCAGCCTGCTTGCTTCATTGGGCGACCCACAATTGGCGACTTTTTTACGGTCAAGCGCCAAACCATTCCAGGCGCTACCTTTCATAGAAATGGGCGGGCAGGAAAAATTTGATTTGACCCTGCGCGAAATAGGGCTGATGTGCTCATCGCATTCCGGAACGGACGAACAAGTCGCCGTTTTGAAAGGCATGCAGGCCAAAATAGGCGTTACAGCTGACGACCTGATGTGCGGCATGCATTATCCCCTCCACGAAGCAACCGCCGATGCGATGAAGCTGCGCGGTGAGGGGCTCACAACATACCGCCATAACTGCTCAGGCAAACACACAGGTATGCTCGCCCATGCCAAAATGCGCGGCGCACCAATTGCCAATTATGTGGATTTCCACCATCCCATCCAGGAAAGCATACTGCAGGCTTTCGCCGAAATGTGCGTCCTGCCTGCTCAACAAATCGAACTTGGCGTCGATGGCTGCTCAGCACCTAATTTTGCCATCCCACTTTACAATGCGGCATTCGGTTTTGCGCGCCTATGCGACCCACACGACCTGGACCCCAAAAGAGCATCCTCATGCCGAACGATCACTTCCGCCATGACAGGCAACCC
>Ga0172368_10004822_pt1 | contig 15405 bp, 17 predicted proteins | sample Lak11m_FD_114540 | JGI IMG/M metagenome (GOLD analysis project Ga0172368, IMG submission 114540) | Freshwater microbial communities from Kabuno Bay, South-Kivu, Congo - kab_022012_11m | ecosystem: Environmental > Aquatic > Freshwater > Lake | place: Democratic Republic of the Congo: South-Kivu...
AATGATATTGAATTTGATGAACGATATATCTTTAAGCCTGTTGAATAATCATCCATTCAGCATTTGAAATAAAATGATTTAAACCAGGATGTTAATTCCCCCGCTTTCAGCGGGGCAGGCTCTGCGGGAAATTCTTTTCTCCTATTGTTATTATCTATGGATATTAATGCCCTACGGGCAAAGTTCAATGGTTTATTTTGATCCGCCAATAAAAGAAATAATTATTTTCCAGCACATCAAAATAAAATGTAGCCCAAAAATGGAAAAAAACATTTGCAGAATAAAAAATTATTCTAATTTTGCACTCCAATTTTTTTGGCAATAAGTAAATAAAATTTAAGATGTACGCAATAGTTGAGATAGCAGGCCAGCAGTTCAAAGTAGCAAAAGATCAGGAAATTTTTGTTCATCGCCTTGAGGGGGATAAGGGGACGGAAGTGAAATTTGATAATGTTTTGCTTTTGGATCAGAACGGCAATGTTACTGTTGGCTCCCCTGGGGTTAGCGGCGCTTTCATTAAAGCAAAAATCGTTGAACAGCTAAGAGGTGATAAAGTTATTGTTTTTCATAAAAAGCGAAGAAAAGGCTACCAGAAAGAAAACGGACATCGCCAGTATTTTAGCAAGGTTTTAATCGAGGATATACTTACCGGTGAAGAAAAATCTACGAAAACAGCAACAGTAAAGAAAACGAAAGCTAAACAAGAAGGATCGGCAGAATCATCTGAACCGAAGAAAACAAAAGCTGCACAAAAAGTCGAAAAAGAATCCTCCACAGTTGGTGATACTCAGGCCGATCTGCCAATAGTTGAGACAAACATTGACATAACACCGGAAAATAAAACCGAATAATTATAACAAAAGAATTTAAAACCTTTAAACGATAATAATTTAAAAACAGATAGCCATGGCTCACAAAAAAGGAGTTGGAAGTTCACGAAACGGACGGGAATCACACAGCAAACGGTTAGGTGTTAAAATATACGGAGGACAGTTTGCTAAAGCAGGGAATATCATTATCAGGCAACGCGGAACTAAACATTTTCCGGGTGATAATGTTGAGATCGGCAAAGACCATACGTTATTTGCCCTTGTGGATGGAATCGTTGAGTTCCGGACAAAAACAAACGATAAATCTTTTGTAAATATAATTCCTTTACAAAATCAGGGGATTAACTAATCTGTTGCAGTTTTTTAGTTCAGTTTGTTCCTTTAGGGAATTTAATTTGTAAAACAACGACAACGCCGGCTTATAAGCTGGCGTTGTCGTTTTATCCATGAGTCCGGAAAAGCGGATTTTTTATTTGTGATGAAAACAATAACTTTGCGATCCCAAATTCATTCTTATGCTACAGGTAAACTTTATCAGGGAAAATAAACAGGAAGCCATTGACAGACTTTCGATAAAAAATTACAATGGTGAAAAGATCATCGGACAAATTTTAGGAATAGATGAAAGAAGGAGAAATATTCAAAAAAAGCTGGATGATTTGTTAGCTGAAGGTAATCAATCTGCCAAAGAAATAGGAGCACTTTACAAACAAGGTAAAAAAGAAGAGGCTGATGCAATGAAAGCAAGATCCTTAGAATTAAGGAATCTCTCGAAGGAACTGGATGGGCAACTCAATAAAATTACCAGCCAGATGGATGAACTTTTGGTTCAAATTCCAAATTTACCTCATCCTTCAGTTCCCAGAGGGAAATCTGCTGAAAATAATGAAGTTGTTTATTCCGAAGGTGAATTGCCATCACTTGATCCAAATTCACTTCCCCATTGGACATTAGCAATTAAATACGACATCATAGATTTTGAATTGGGTAACAAGGTAACCGGAGCCGGCTTCCCTTTTTACAAGGGAAAAGGAGCCAGGTTACAAAGGGCTTTAATTAATTTTTTCCTTAATAAAGCTGTTGATGCGGGTTATTTCGAGATTCAACCTCCGCTGCTGGTTAACGAGGATTCGGGTTATGGAACCGGCCAGCTTCCTGATAAAGACGCACAAATGTACCATGTGGGGATTGATAATTTTTATCTTGTTCCTACGGCCGAAGTCCCGATTACAAACATATACAGGGATATGATCCTGAGGGCTGAAGATTTCCCGATAAAAAATGTGGCCTATTCTCAATGTTTCAGGCGCGAGGCAGGATCGTACGGTAAAGACGTAAGGGGTCTAAACAGGTTGCATCAGTTTGATAAAGTAGAAATAGTCCAGATTCAGCATCCTGATAAATCCTATGATACCCTCGAGCAAATGAGAGCGCATGTGGCTTTGCTGATTAGCGCTCTTGAATTACCATTCCGAATTTTAAAACTTTGTGGTGGCGATATGAGCTTTACCTCTGCTCTTACTTATGATTTTGAAGTATTTTCAGGCGCGCAAAAACGGTGGCTGGAAGTGAGTTCGGTTTCAAATTTTGAATCTTTCCAGGCTAACAGGATGAAACTGCGGTTTAAAGACAACGATGGCAAAACCAGGTTGGCTCATACATTAAACGGAAGTGCACTGGCTTTACCAAGAATAGTCGCTGCCCTGCTTGAAAATAATCAAACTTCATCCGGTATCAGGATTCCAGCGGCCTTAATTCCTTATACAGGTTTTGATTTAATTGATTAATTTGATACCTGGAATAGCGATGGAAAAGATACATTGGATTACACTTTTTCCTTTATTGATTGTTTAATAGAATTGAGCATAAAAATTTATTTTCGGTTTTTCCGTTCAGAATTAAATTGACTATATGTCATTCAAACTTACGAGGATTTTATTATTTGCCTGTCTCCTGGGAACCGACATTGCCTATTCTCAGATTGATCAAATATTGAAGCCTGCTGAAATACATCCTCCATCACCCGTAAATCCTCAAAAACCAAAAACAGAAAGCGATGAACAGCTTGCAGCCCAGTATTTCCAGAAAAGAGACTTTGAAAAAGCGGTTGTGTTTTATGAAAAATTATTCAAAAAAAGCAAGAATAGCGTAAATTACAATTATTATTTATATTGCCTGGTAGAGCTTGAAGAATTTAAAGATGCCGAAAAACTCGTTAAAGCAATGATCAGGGACTATCCTGGAAATCCGAGATATGGAGTGGACCTTGGCTATGTTTATTCTGAGGAAGGGGAAATCAGCAAGGCAAACAGACAATTCGATGTAATGTTAAAAAATATATTTCCCTCCAAAGTGTATATTACAGAACTGGCTAATTCCTTTATAATCAGGAGCCAGCCCGGCTATGCTGCAGATGCTTATGAAAAAGGAAACCTGTTGTTAAAGGATGATCCTTTTTACATTGAACTTGGAGATCTTTACAATCAAACCGGCAATTACTCGATGATGGTTGAGGAATATCTTGATTTTGTGGGACATGACTACATGAACAGGTCATTAATACAAAGCAAACTCCAGAATTCCCTTTCGGATGATCCGGACAAAAAAATAAGCGATCTCCTGAGAAAATCACTTTTATTACGCATACAAAATAATCCTGATGATATCTACAACAATGAGATGCTGTTATGGCTGTCAGTTCAGGAAAAAGATTTTGAACTCGCTTTAAGCCAGGCAAAATCAATTGACCGAAGGATGAAGGAAGATGGCAACAGAATTTTTGAGCTGGCTCAATTATGTGTTGCTAACCATAGTTATGATGTTGCCATTGAAGCTTACAATTATCTCCTAAAAAAAGGGACAGATAATTATTTATATGTTGATGCAAAAATTGGCCTTCTGACAGCCCGATATTTGAAAATAACAGATTCATATAATCCCAATCCTGAGGATTTATATTTGCTTGAGAAAGATTATTTAGCCACACTTGCAGAATATGGTGAAAATGCGACCACCATTGGTGTCATGAAATATCTTGCACATATCCAGGGATTTTATCTGAATAAATTTAATGAGGCAATCGTTTTACTAAACCGGGCCATTGGTATTCCTGGAGCAGTTCCGGCGGCAGTTGCAGAGTGTAAAATTGAACTTGCCGATATCCTCTTATTTACTAATGATGTTTGGGAGGCCTTATTGCTCTATTCCCAGGTAGATAAAGCTTTCAAAAATGATCCGGTCGGACATTTGGCTAAATTCAGAAATGCAAAACTTTCATATTATATTGGCGAGTTCGGCTGGGCAAAAGCTCAGCTCGATGTGCTGAAAGCTGCAACATCAAAACTGATTGCCAACGATGCCCTCAGGTTGTCGGTGTTGATCAGCGACAACATTGATATGGATTCATCAACGGTGGCTTTGGGGATGTATGCAAGGGCCGATTTACTTTCGTACCGTAATCAGGATGAACTTGCAATAATCACCCTTGATTCAATTTTTGACCTTGCCGACTGGCATCCGATCTTTGATGAAGTATTGTTTAAAAAGGCCGAAATAATGATGAAGCACGGAGAATTTGAAAAAGCCGCAGAATATTTCGAAAAGATCGTAAATGATTATTCATACGATATTACTGCTGATAATGCTTTGTTTATATTAGCCGACATTTGTGAAAACAAATTCCATGATATTGAACGGGCAAAAATTTTATTCGAAAAAATTCTTGTTGATTACCCTGCCAGCCTCTTTGCAATTGAAGCGCGAAAAAGATACAGAGCCCTGCGCGGGGATTTTAAAGATAATGGTACATGAGGGTTTGAAATTATTAAACAACTCAACCTTACCCATTTTTATAAGCAGCAAAGCATGATCAAACCCAAAAAACACCTTGGCCAGCATTTTCTTAAGGATCACAATATCGCGAAAAAGATTGCCGGAAGCCTCTCCGGCAATACACAAAACCTGATAGAAGTAGGACCGGGAACCGGTGTGCTTACAAAATACCTCATTGAGTTGGAAATACCGGAATTTTATATGATTGAAATTGACCGCGAAGCAATTGTATACCTGCGACACCAATATCCGCAGTTTTCAGAAAGAATCATTCCAGCAGATTTTCTGCAATATGATTTAGGATTGATTTTCAAAAAAGCCAGGTTTTCAGTAATTGGCAATTTCCCGTACAATGTATCGAGCCAGATTTTGTTCAGGGTATTGGAATACCGTGCTCAGGTGGTGGAAGTCGTTGGTATGTTTCAAAAGGAAGTTGCTGAAAGAATAAGCACTGTTGCCGGTTCAAAAAAATACGGGATCCTCAGCGTTTTATTGCAGGCATTTTACAATATTGAGTTTCTGTTTACTGTAAGTGAAAAAGTCTTTAATCCGGAGCCAAATGTAAAATCTGCCGTAATTAGGCTTACCCGGAACAATACCAATAAACTCGATTGTAATGAAAAGTTATTTTTTAGCCTGGTAAAAGCAGGATTTAATCAGAGGAGAAAAACTTTAAGAAATTCCTTGAAAATATTTGACTTTAATCCCTCAGAAAATCTGGATATTTTATTAAGCAAAAGAGCCGAACAACTGCAGGTGAGTGATTTTGTTTTCCTTGCACAGCATTTGGTAATTACCGAACAGTAACAAACCATGCCGGGAATATTTGGTTATCCCCAATGAAAATAAAATTCCGCAATGGAATTCAAATCAAAAAGAAGGAGAAAGCTTTAAATCCCGTTTAGGAATTAATAATCATTGCATCTGTTTATACAATCAATGATCTCCGTAAGGGCAACACTTTTAAGTGAATAGAAGATCTTCTTTCCCTCTCTTCTTGATACCAGAATGCCCTTGCTTTTAAGGATATTGAGATGATGTGAAGCAGAGGCCTGTTCAATATCGAGATGACTATAAATCTCAGTGACACTTAGTTTGTGTTTTTCATTTAATAAATCTATAACCGCAATTCTCATTGGGTGAGCAATCGCTCTGAGCTTGCTTGCTGCCATTTCCAGTTTAGTAATGTCAAGAACTAATTTAGCCATAATCCTAATATGTTATTTTTTGCAAATGTATAAAAAACATCATAAGCAAATAAATATGTAGATATTTAGAATAAATTTAAATTGAAAAAAGGGAGGTATATTCAAATTTGATCCCGTCGAATAATCCTCTATCCGAGATTTTAAGTTGCGGGATAACGAGCAGGGCCATAAATGAAAGTGTCATAAAGGGAGAACTTAAACCCGAACCAAGATTTTTTGCAGCAAGGTTTATTGATTTATAATCTTCTGCAACCTGGTATCCGTTCCTATCCGACATTAAACCGGCCACAGGAAGAGGCAGGTGAAGGAGCTTATCGTTGTCAGTAACTGAAATTCCACCTTTTGATTGTACAAGAAGATTGACGGCCCTCACGAGATCATCATCATTTGCACCTACGGCAATAATATTATGGCTGTCATGGGCTACTGTTGATGCGATGGCTCCCCGTTTAAATCCAAAACCGCTTACAAATCCCACAATTGCCTTTGATTCAGAATACCTGTTAAGGACTATAATTTTGAGGATGTCATTATCAGGATCACTTTCGACAAGGTTATTATTTATTTTCGCCTTCACAATTAGTCTTTCTGTAATAAGCTGTCCATCCAAAGCTTTCAACACGTTAATGAATTCACCCTGAGCACTGACCAGCAAGTCCTGCTTTTGAACCGCCAGGGCATTAAAATTATTCAGGATTTCGATTTCTGCAGTTTGAATAAGGCTTTTCCCTTTTTCAGCCACCAGTCGTCCATCAATGTAAGTTGAAAGTATATTAAAATCATTCAGGTTATCTGCAACTGCAATATCTGCAGGATCTCCCTGTTGCAGCAGTCCGGCCTCAAGTTTATAATGACGGACAGGATTTAAAGTACAAACCCGGAGTACTTTAACCGGATCATAACCAAGTTGAACGGCTCTCTTTACCAAAATGTTTATATGCCCATCCACGAGGTCATCAGGATGTTTGTCGTCAGAGCAGAACATTATTTTATCGGGATATAAATTCAATAGAGGTAAAAGTGTCTCAAAATTCTTAGCGGCGCTACCTTCACGGATTTGTATTTTCATTCCAAGTTTTATTTTTTCGAGGGCTTCCTCAATAGTAAAACATTCATGATCAGTAGAAATTCCTGCCTCAATATATTTCTGAACATCAATGCCTGATAATCCGGGAGCATGTCCGTCAACAGGCTTTTGATATTTTTTAGCCAAAGCCAGTTTTGCCAATACCTCTGAATTATTATAAATCACCCCTGGAAAATTCATCATTTCGGATAAATATTTTATTTCATTTCTTTTAAGCAGACTTTCTATTTCCTCGGGCCCTATGGATGAACCGGATGTTTCGAAATTTGTGGCAGGAACACACGAAGGAGCTCCAAAGTAAAATTTGAATGGAACCCTGCCACCATTTCGAACCATGAAATTAATACCCTCAATTCCTGATACGTTTGCAATTTCATGCGGGTCGGAAACAGTTGCAACAGTTCCGTGAACAACGGCGAGACGTGCAAATTCCGAAGGAACAAGCATAGAGCTTTCTATGTGAATATGAGAGTCTATCAGTCCGGGAATGATGTAGTGATTTTCGACCTTATCGGTTTCAGTCACGGATTTTATCCTTCCATTTTCAATCTCAAGAATACCCCTGAAAATTCTTTCATTTACAACATCAACAATATTGCCCGATATGCTAAATCCTGTTTTCATTCGTTTTGTTTTTCTGTAAACACAAAATTAGGCTAAATAGTTTTTTAATTAAAAAAGCATATACCTTTGAAAACTAAATTTATTGTCGCAGTTTTTCATGTTCGTATGTGAACAACAGATGTAATTAACTGAACATATTTACTTTGTTTCATGAATTTTTAAATGTGTGATAATTTAGTTTTCAATAAATTGTAAGCATGGCATATTTTTAGATAAACACTATGTTTAATTTAATCCAATAAATATGATACTTTTACAAAAGCCTGAACCATTATTCCAAAGGCTTATTATATTTCAGATTGCAAAGAAAATTAATTTTGTTAGGTTGGTAATTTTGTGTTCAGCCTTTATATTTTCAGGAAATCTGAATGCTCAGGAAACAAAAATCTGGACACTGGAAGAATGTATAGATTATGCGCTTAACCACAACATCAATATACAGAAACAGATGCTGGGCATAGATTACAGGGAGGAATTACTCCTGCAAAGTAAACTTAATATTTTACCCAGTGTCAATGGATATGCTTCGCATGGATATAACTGGGGACAGCGTATTGACCCGTACACAAATGAATTTGCCTCTGAGCGTGTAAGGTCAAATAACCTGTATTTACAGGGAGATCTTAATCTTTTCAGCGGCTTGCAGCAACTGAATACAATAAAGCGCAATATGCTTGATTTGAAAGCTGCCCGATTCGATGCAGATTATTATAAAGATGATATTTCTATAACCATTGCAACCGAGTATCTTCAAACCCTTTATTACCTTGAATATGTAACCATCGCCGAAAACCAGTTGAATATAACCCGGCTGCAGGTTGACCGGACGAAAAAGCTGGTGGATGCCGGTACTCTTGCGAAAGGGGATTTACTTACAATCGAAGCCCAGTTGGCATCAGAAGAACTCATCCTGGTTGAAGCACAAAACAATTTATCGCTTTCTTATCTGAACCTTACCCAGCTTCTGGAGCTACCAACCACCAAAGGATTTGAAATTGAAAGGCCGGAACTGGGCCTTATTACCGAACCGGACAGAAGCACTCCGGAACAAATCTTTGGTGTGGCAAGCAGTAACCGCCCCGAAATAAAAAGCGCCGAAACCAAACTCGAAAGCTCTGAAAAATCTTTGAGCATTGCAAAAGGAAGCTATTATCCCTCCTTGTCATTAAGTGGCTCAATCGGAAGCGGTTATTCCGGGGCCAATAAAGTTTATCTCGATGAGCAGTCCTATTATCCTCCCATCGGAATTACATCTTCCGGTGATACGGTAATTTCACTTTTTGAGCAATCAACTTTCGGTGGTATCCAAACAAAATCGTGGAGTGATCAGTTTGATGAAAACAGGAATGAATACCTTGGATTAAGCCTGAGAATACCTATATTTAACGGGTGGAGCAGCCGTTCAAATGTTGCTCAGGCCAAAATAAATGTAGCCAACGCAAGTCTCGACCTTCAGTTGCAAAAGAATACGCTTTATAAGATCATACAGCAGTCGTATAATGATGCACTCGCAGCTTCAAATAAGAACCGGGCTGCCGAAAAGAAAGTTAACGCTACCAGAGAATCTTATAATTATGCTGAACAAAAATTCAATCTTGGTTTAATCAATTCGGTGGATTATAACAATGCCAAAAAAGAATACAATAATGCCCAATCGGAACTGATACAGGCAAAATATGACTTCGTATTCAAAATTACGGTGATTGATTTCTACCTCGGCAAGCCCCTGAGTTTAAAACGATAAACCGATTTAAAGAACCAAATATTCGTGGAATCAGGTTCTGTTGTAAGATTGAAAATCCATTAAATATAATTCATTAATTTTAAGCCCTTAATTCAAATACAACCTTAAAAGCGAAACAAATGGTTTCCAAATCAAACAAGAAGAAAATTTTTATCTGGATCGGTATTGCTGTGCTTGTAATGGTAATTATTCTTGCAGTGACAAAAAAGAAAGGAGCCGGCGAGACCAAAGTGAGTACCGAACTTGCGAAAAAGAGAACAATTGTCGAAACGGTTTCGGCCAACGGAAAGATAGAGCCTGAAGTGGATGTAAAGATCAGCCCGTTCATTTCGGGGGAGGTGGTCGAACTGTACGTGATGGAAGGTGATAAAGTTAAATCCGGTGACCTGTTAGCCAGAATTGATCCTGAAATTTATATTTCAAATTATGAGCGAATAGATGCATCGTTGAAAATGCAAAAGGCCAACCTTGCCAATACCAGGGCACGGTATGCACAGGCACAGGCTCAGTTCGTCAAGGCAGAAGAAGATTTTAAAAGAAACAAACTGCTTTTTGATCAAAACGTCATTTCCCAATCGGATTTTGACGGAGCGACATCAGCTTTTGCTGTGTCAAAAGAAGAAGTTACAGCGGCAAAGGAAAATGTAAATGCAGCCGAGTTTTCGGTCAGCAGTTCGGAAGCCTCATTACGAGAAGCAAAGGAAAATCTGACAAGGACAAACATTTATGCTCCCAATGATGGGATTGTTTCGAGCCTGAGTGTCGAAAAGGGGGAGAGGGTAACCGGTGCCTCACAGTTCTCATCAGGCACAGAGATTATGCGGATCGCCAATCTTGAACGTATGGTGGTGAATGTGGCGGTAAATGAAAATGACATTGTCAGGGTTACCCTTAATGATACCTGCATCATCGAGGTTGATGCATACCTGAATAAAAAATTCAAAGGAATTGTTCTCGAGATGGCAACTTCAGCAAATGTAACAGGTGTCAGCGCCGACCAGGTTACAAATTTTGAAGTTAAAATTTTGATCATTGAAGATTCATATAAAGAGATGGTAAAGGAAAGTGATATTATCCGGTCACCCTTCAGGCCGGGAATGTCGGCTACTGTGGATATACAAACAGAAACGGCCCCTGATATTCTTACGGTACCAATACAGGCAGTAACTACACGTATTGACAGTACAGGAAAAGTAGTTTCGGGAACCGGAGATGCAGAAGGAAATCCGGAGCAAGCCTCAAATACTGAAGAAAACCAGGATATAGCCAAAAAAGAAACCGATGAGGCTAAAGAATGTGTTTTTCTTTATGATAATGGAAAGGCCTTAATGAAAGAGGTGAAAACCGGGGTACAGGATAATATGTATATTCAAATCATCGAAGGATTAAATACAGATGCAGAGGTGATTGTTGGTCCCTATCGTGCAGTCTCGAAAAAGCTCAAAAACGGAGATCCTGTGAAGAAAGTGGATAAGAAGGATTTGTTTGAGACAAAGTAATAAAATCAAATAGAAATACCCGGAAATAAGTTGGAACTGATTGAAAATAAATTGTATTGATACTTTGTATTGAAACTGCCACACCCGTGTGTTCTGTGGCAATAGCTGAAAATCAACAAGCGGTTCTCGTTAAAGAAACATCTTCGAAGAATGCCCATTCCGGGATGCTGACCGTACTTATCGAAGAAATGATGAAGGAAGCCGGCCTGAAATTTTCCGAACTCAATGCAGTGGCAGTTAGCAAGGGCCCGGGATCATATACCGGACTCAGAATCGGTGTTTCTGTTGCCAAAGGGTTGTGCTATGCTCTTGATATCCCCTTGTTATCGGTTGATACTTTACAGGCAATGGCTTTCGGAATGGCCCAAAATTATCCGGAATTACCTGCTTTTTACTGTCCAATGATAGATGCCCGCCGGATGGAAGTTTATTCCGCAATGTTCGACGGTAAGAACAAGCAAATCTGCGAAACTAAAGCTGAAATAATAGATAAAGATTCATTTTCTGAATATCTTAAACGTGGGTTTGTATGGTTTTTTGGTGACGGTGCCGCCAAATGTAAAAACATGATCACTCACAGCAATGCAAAGTTCGAAGATGATTTCAATCCTTCTGCAAAATATATGGTTTTGTTGGCATGGGATAAATTTCAGAATGAGCAGGTTGAGGATACGGCTTACTTTGAACCCTTTTATCTCAAGGATTTTATTCCCGGGATACCAAAGGTAAAAGGATTGCAATAACATCAAGGCCATTAAATCTCATATTTAAAGTATGTTGCCCTAAATTGAACATTCAGCAGGACAAGCGTTTTATTTTTTACAAATTATTCTATCTTTGCGCAAATTTTAAATCGTTCCCATGAGTTCAAAAGGAGAAGGTTATATTTCCCAGATTATCGGTGCAGTTGTTGACGTTTCGTTCGATAATGAAAAAGATCTGCCCAATATTTTTGATGCCCTCGAAATAGCCAAAGAAGACGGGTCGAAGCTAGTTCTCGAATGCCAGCAGGACATTGGGGAAAATACGATCAGGACCATTGCTATGGATTCAACTGATGGTTTACGCCGCGGGCTTAAAGTTACCGCTACCGGATCTGCTATTTCAATGCCGGTCGGTGATGATATTAAAGGCAGGCTGTTCAATGTTATTGGTGAACCCATTGACGGGCTGGGTCCCGTTTCCGGTGAAAAAAAATATGCCATTCACAGGGATCCTCCAAAATTCGAGAATCTAACCACACAAAAAGAAGTGCTGTTTACCGGCATTAAGGTCATTGACCTTATTGAACCTTATGCGAAAGGAGGAAAAATCGGGTTGTTTGGTGGCGCCGGCGTTGGAAAAACGGTCATCATTATGGAACTCATCAACAACATCGCCAAGCAATATTCCGGCCTGTCGGTTTTTGCCGGTGTCGGCGAAAGGACAAGGGAAGGAAACGATCTGTTGCGCGAAATGATAGAATCGGGTGTCATAAAATACGGCGATGCATTTATTCAGAGCATGAAATCCGGGGGTTGGGATCTTTCGAAAGTTGACCGTGAAGAACTTTCAAAATCACAGGCAACACTTACTTTCGGACAAATGAATGAGCCTCCCGGAGCCCGTGCAAGAGTGGCTTTGTCCGGACTAACAGTAGCCGAATATTTCCGTGACGGTGATGAAAAATCCGGTGGAAGAGATATATTATTCTTCATGGATAACATCTTCCGTTTTACACAGGCAGGTTCTGAAGTTTCTGCCCTGCTTGGACGTATGCCTTCTGCAGTCGGCTACCAGCCCACACTTGCTACTGAAATGGGAATTATGCAGGAAAGAATCACTTCTACGAAAAGAGGTTCTATAACATCAGTCCAGGCGGTTTATGTTCCTGCTGACGATCTTACGGATCCGGCGCCGGCTACGACTTTTGCACATCTCGACGCTACAACGGTATTAAGCAGAAAGATTTCAGAACTGGGAATTTATCCGGCGGTTGATCCACTGGATTCCACCTCGAGGATACTGATACCTGATGTTGTGGGTGAGGAACATTACAGGACCGCTCAAAAAGTTAAGGAGATCCTTCAAAGATATAAAGAGCTTCAGGATATCATTGCCATCCTAGGTATGGATGAACTTTCCGAAGATGATAAGCTTATTGTTCACAGGGCAAGGAGGGTACAGCGGTTCTTATCGCAACCTTTCCATGTAGCCGAGGCATTTACCGGGATGAAAGGAGTAGTTGTATCTATTGAAGACACCATTAAGGGATTTAATATGATTATGGATGGTGAAGTGGATGAATACCCCGAAGCTGCATTTCATTTCGTCGGTACCATTGATGAAGCCATCGAAAAAGGAAAAAAACTGCTGGCCGAAAGCAACAATTAATTAGCTACTAATCAACCATTGCCTGAAATATGACTGTTGAAATAATTGATCCGGACAAAACAATTTTTAAAGGCGAGGCTGAACTTATTCAGTTGCCCGGTAAGGATGGATCGTTTGAAGTACTCAACAACCATGCGCCTCTGATTGCGGTATTGAAAGCCGGTAAAGTTAAACTGGTTGATAAAACGAAAAATATTGAATTCTTCGAAATTAAAGGCGGAGTTATTGAAGTTCTCCGAAATAAAGTGTTGATACTAGCAGAGTAAGTCTAGGATTGTACCTTCACCGCCTCATAAGTTTCAAGCGCTTTAAGTATGGTTTCTTTAACGCTTTGATGAATAGCCTTTACCATTCCGTCATTTGGTTTCAACTTTGAAAAATGCTTTTTTATAAATAGATCGGCATTTTTATCTGCAATAATTTTTATAGCATCCATGACAGTTAGTTTTAAAAGCTTTTAACAAAGATGATGGAAATTTGTTTTCTTTTAATCCCCGAATTTTGCATCTTTAATTAACAACATATATGATTGATATTTAAAAAGTTGTTTAATGAAAAAACGAAAATAAAACAGTGAACTATACGTTTGAACACTAATTTATTAATTCCAACTGATGAAAATAACGTTGCCTTTTGTTATACTGTTTTCTTTATTGATGAGTAGTTGCATTGAAATTGTTGAAACAATTACCATTCATAAAAATCATTCAGGAAACATCCGCTATAGCCTGGAGGCGGGTAAATATTCGTCTTTTTTCAGTGGATTCACTGAATATGCCGGCAACTCGATGCAGGAAATCCTGGAATATCAAACTGCAATTTTTAAAGAAAAGTTAGCCCAAATGAAGGGTATTGACAGCATTGAATATACTTTTAACACCACAGCCAATGAATATTTTCTGAAATTTAGTTTTACGAATGTTAATGACCTTAACAATGCGGTTTACAGCATTTCAAACAACAGGAAAGGTTTCTTTTCACCTGATTTTGTGAAAATTTCCCGGCATCATATAGTCAGGAAGAATTTTGTTCCCCTGCTTAATAAATACATAGAAGCTCAGCGATTAGACTCCTCATACATGGATTTCGCCGGCTTTGTAAATTTTAAAACGATTATTCAAATGCCATCACCATTAAAATGTGTTAAGGGAGATCATTGCAGGGTATCAGAAGACCAGGTTTCGGTTGTTCAAACAAACAAATTAAACAGTATCATTGATAACTCAGCCAATTTAGGAATCAGGATCAGATATTAATTCCCGGTGATAAGCTCAGTCATTAATACCGGCATATAATCAATAAGGGGATCCGGGTATGGACAGGTGACTCTGAACTATTAGCCATTCATCATTCTTTTTTTCAAGTACTCCGGTAAATCTTAGTCCTTCGTATTGTACAGCTTTTCCATTGTATATATAATTATAGTTGATGATTTCGCTAAACCATGCCGTATTACCGGATTCGTTTATGCTGATCAGTTGATCCCTCACCGAAATATAAGTGTCTTCAAAGGAATCAAACTGTCTTTTTATGGCAGCCTTAATATTTTCCCAACCGATTAAACATTCATCAGTGTTAGTCCCAATGACCACAATGTCATCTTTTGGGGCCCACACTTGTTCTATAAGATGTAAATTTTTGGTTTCATTGGCAATAATATATTTTTCTAAAACCAAAGCAACTTTATCTTTTTCAATTTTTGAATCAATTGATTGTTTAACTTTATTGTTACTACTACAGGAACTCAAAACAATGACGATCGCTGACGAAATTATTACTGAAGGTTTCATTTAATAAGCTAATTTTAAAAATGTTATTATAGAAAAATAATCGTTTCAAAGTTAAAAGAATCAAAGGGGAAATGCAAATAAATAATATGGAATTAATAAAAATAATAAAAGCCCGTATTCTTTTATATTACGAGCTTATGATTTGTGGTACCACCTGGAATTGAACCAGGGACACACGGATTTTCAGTCCGTTGCTCTACCATCTGAGCTATGGTACCATAAGGAGTGTTTATATCCCTGACGTTTACGGGGTGGCAAAAGTAAATAACATTTTATAAATTGTAAAACATTTATTTAAAATAGGCTAAATTATTATTTGATGTGCCAGACAGAAAGTAATCCTGAAAACTCATATCCCCAAAATTCGATGAAATACATTCTTATTTTCGTACGAGAATGGAAATTGTATATTGTTTAGC
>Ga0172368_10004824_pt1 | contig 15396 bp, 15 predicted proteins | sample Lak11m_FD_114540 | JGI IMG/M metagenome (GOLD analysis project Ga0172368, IMG submission 114540) | Freshwater microbial communities from Kabuno Bay, South-Kivu, Congo - kab_022012_11m | ecosystem: Environmental > Aquatic > Freshwater > Lake | place: Democratic Republic of the Congo: South-Kivu...
GTTAAATCTCCGAGCAGGTCGCCGCTTTTGGCGTCGTAGAGGATGGTTCCCGGTGGAACAAAGATGACGCGGTCTTTGCCGCCGCGTCCGGTCATTTGCGCGCCGCCGCCGTTTTTGCCATCCTCTGCGGGGAATTTTTCATTTTCTCGAAAGGCGGAAAGCGTGTTGAGCGTGGGCTTGACTTCAAAAATAACATCGCCGCCTTTGCCGCCGTCCCCGCCATCGGGTCCGCCGAGCGGCACAAATTTTTCGCGGCGAAAGTGCATCATGCCATCGCCGCCCTTGCCGGAGCGCACATAAATGGTAACTTGGTCTGTGAACATCATAAAAAGCCTGCTTCTGCTAGTCTTATCGTTTGCTAGTCTTAAAATGGGATATTTATCGTTTTTGATTATAGTCGGTTGAGGCGAAAAAAGAAGGCTTTGAGCGCAATGCTCAAAGCCTTCTTTTGACATGCGCGTTTTTTTATTGGGCGAGTTTCCACGCGGCGGGCAAGGTCAGCGCGGCGGCGATAATTTTAATGGCGTCTCCGAGCAGGAAGGGCAGCAAGCCCAGCTCTATGGCTTGGGTTAGGCTGCCGAGCGTTAGCGCTAGCCATAGGATTCCGCAGAGGTAGATGAGCGCTGTGCCAACGAGAAAAGGCAAGACCGAAGTAGAGACGCGGCGTTCTAATCCGCGTTCGGCTAATTTTCCGGTGGCGTAGGCGGCGAGGATGAATCCAATTAAATATCCGCCGGTTGCGCCAAAGAGGATGGACATGCCGCGCGCGCCGCCCGCAAAGAAGGGCAAGCCCAGCGCGCCTTCGGCGAGGTAGAGCGCCAGCGCGGCGGCGCCGCGTTTGCCGCCCAGCGCCGCGCCCGTTAGTAAAACGCCAAAGGTTTGCGCGGTGATTGGCACGGGCGTGAACGGTAGTGAAATTTTAATTTGCGCCAGCGCGGCGACAAATAATGAGCCGATGAAAACGAGCAGAATGTCCCGCGTCCATGCGGAGGCGCGCGGGGCGTAACGGAGCGAAAGCGATGGGGCAAGCGTGGTCATTAGAATCTCCTTGAATTTTTTGGTTACAACACCAAGTTTGAGAAAAGGTCTTGCCTTATTCCCCAATGATTTTTATTAACACGCGCTTTTTGCGCCGCCCGTCAAATTCGCCGTAGAAGATTTGCTCCCACGTTCCAAAATCTAGTTGTCCGTTGGTTACCGCCACCACAACTTCGCGCCCCATCACTTGGCGCTTCATGTGTGCGTCCGCGTTATCTTCGCCGGTGTCATTATGACGATACCCGCTGACGGGTTCGTGCGGGGCGAGTTTTTCCAGCCATTTTTCATAATCCGCGTGCAAGCCGCTCTCGTCATCGTTGATGAAGACCGAAGCGGTGATGTGCATGGCGTTCACCAAACACAAGCCTTCTTTAATTTCGCTTTCGCGCAGCGCGTTTTCCACTTGTGGGGTGATGTTGGTAAACCCGCGCCGCGTGGGTAAATGAAAGAATAATTCTTTGCGATAGGATTTCATTTCTAAAACTCGTCAAACCATTCTTCGTCTAGCGGCTGCCATTCATCGCTTTGATGGGCGCGTTCCTTCCAGTTTTCTTTGCCGCTCCAAGATTCAATTTGAAGTTCATAGACGGCGGTGGCGCGTAGTTCCTTGTCGGTAATTTCGCGGAATTCTTTGCCCGCCGTCATCGTTGGAAAATATTTTTTTATGACTCCGTACATTGCGGCGCGGGCTTCTTGCGGGTCGTCTATAACGCGCGCGGCGCCAAATACCATTACGCTGCGATATTGCAGCGAAAATTCCAGCGCAATGTTGGATGGCAGCAGCTTGCCCAGCTCGCTCGCCTCTAAACTGACCTTCGGGTTTTTCTCAATATTCGAGCGGAATCGCCCCGCAAGGTTGGAGTGAAAAATAATGCGGCGTTTTTTCTCGTCATACCAAAACGTGCTTGGCGTAACAAAGGGCTGCCCGTCTGCGGCGGTGGCAATGTGCGCCACCTTTGCCTCTTGCAAAAAGGAGCTTATCCATTCGTCTTCGCGCCGATATTCCGGCAGGCGTTGAAACGCGGTGGGTTCTTCGTTTTGATAATTTCTTGGCATGGTTTTCCTATTGATTATCTACAAGCAAATATTTATACCATTTCCAGAGGGCGTAAGCCCCCAGCAGCGCGGCAAGGGCGGAGAATAGCCAGCCGCCAAAAGAGACTTCGCCTGTCGCTTGAAGAATATAGTACGCCATTGCTGCGGCGGTTACGCCGCCCAGCAGAGTCACTTCCAGCGCCATGAGGTTGGCGAGGCTGTACGGTTTATCGGTGGGCGGAATTTGCTCCATGCGCCATTTGAACGCGGCTGCGATTTGCGGGTCTGATTCGATATAGTAATTCTTAATTTGATTCATCGCCTGCGCCGATTCGTGCCATGCCGAGCGTAGCCGCGCCAGTTGCGCCAGAGTCAGCGCGCCCAACGCGGTGAGGATGGCAAACAGCAGCGCAAATCCCAGCGAAACGCTTTGCGTTTGTTGCGTGGAAAACTGCGCGCTGAGAATTGCCGCCACCAACGAGCCGGTGGAGACAAAGTAAAACGAGATGACGCGCGAGCGGTCTTCGTTGGCTTGAAAGGCGGTGTTGGCAATGTAGCTAAATTCCGCTTGCAGCATTTGGTCACGATTCAGTTGCGGGGTGTCGCTCATGCCTGCCTCACAGAGTAAACGCCCATTCGCCGCCGCGCAGAATTGCCTCGCGCCCGCCGTCTGCGCGGATGCCGTCAATGTCCATCTCCGCCGAGCCAATCATAAAATCGGTGTGAATAAGACTCTTATTGCCGCCTTGCGCTGTAAAATCTTCATCGCTCATATTGTCCCCGCCATCCAGCGAGGTTTTGTAAGCGTTTCCAAAAGCAATATGGCAGGAGGCGTTTTCATCGAAGAGCGTGTTGTAGAAGAGAATGCCGCTCTGGCTGATGGGCGAGCTGTTCGGCACGAGCGCCACTTCTCCCAGCCGCACCGCGTTCTCATCGGTGGCAAGGTGATTGCGTAAATCTTCCTCGCCCTTTTTGGCGCTGAACTTGACCGCGCGCCCGTTTTCAAAGGTCACGCTGAATCCATCCACCAGCACGCCCTGCATGTTCAACGGGCGCGTGGCGGTGACGACTCCCTCCGCCTTGTCTTTGTGCGGCAAAGTGAAGACCTCCTCGGTGGGGATGTTCACGGTGGCGGTGATTCCGTTTTTGAAGGTTTCTTCCGCGCCGCTCCACAAGTGCTTTTCTGGCAGCCCAACGGTTAAATCCGTGCCGGGGGCTTTGTAGTGCAGGGCGCTATATCTCTTTTTGTTAAGATAATCTTTGTAGCCGATTAATTTTTGCGTATGCTCGCGCCATGCCGCCACCGGGTCGGGCGTGTCAATGCGGCAGGCGTGGAAGATTGCCTCCCACAGTTTTTCCTGCGCCGCTTCCACTGACAGGTTGGGGAAGACCTTGCTCGCCCATGCGGGCGCGGCGGTGGCGACAACGCACCAGTTCATCATGTTTTCGTATTTTCGCAGCGGCTCGACCATTTTTTCATACATGGCTTTACGGTTGATGGCAATGCGCGCGGCGGGAATTCCATCGAAGAGCGCCGGGTCGGAGGAGTGAATCGCCAGTTGAGCGTCTCCGCGTTTGGCAAATTCTTCATAACGCGCCAGCATCCAATTTGGCACATCGCTAAGCGTTTCTTCTTCCGCGTGTTCCAGACGGATTCTGCCGACTTTTTCATCCGCCCATGCCACATCCACGAGGCGCGCGCCCGCCTTGTAGGCGCTTTCCGCCACCTTGCGGATGAAGGGCGCGTCTTCAATCAACCCGCGCACCAGCAGCCGCTGGTCTTTCCGCAGATTTAGCCCAACCTTTACGGTGACGTCCGCGTATTTTTCCAGCATGGCGTTAAATTCTTTTTCGTTCATGTTTCCTCCATGTATAAAAACGCCCTTCAAGAAATATTCTTGAAGGGCGTAAGGGTTACTTGACCTTGAATGCCCACTCGCCGCCGCGCATAACGGGTTCGCGCGCGCCGTCTTTGCGGATGCCGTCAATGTCCATTTTGGGCGAGCCAATCATAAAGTCCACATGGTTTAGGCTGGTATTGCCGCCGTGAGCCATAAATTGCTCGTCCGTCATGGGTTCGCCGCCTTCCAGCGTAAAGCGGTAGGCGCGTCCAATGGCAATGTGACAAGAGGCGTTTTCATCGAAGAGCGTGTTGTAAAAGAGATGCTTGCGCTGGGCAATGGGCGAGCTGGCTGGCACAAGCGCCACTTCGCCAAGACGATGCGAGCCTTCGTCCGTCTCCACCAATTTTTGCAAAGCGGCTTCGCCTTTTTTTGCGCTTACTTTGACGATGCGCCCGTTTTCAAAGGTGACTTGAAAATCTTCGATAAGCGTACCGCCATAGCTCAGCGGAAAAGAGGAGGAGACCACGCCTTCGGCGCGATTGCGGTCTGGCAGGGTGAAGACTTCTTCGGTGGGCAGGTTGGCGGTAAAGGTCACGCCGTTTTGCGCCAGCGATTGAGCGCTAATCCACTTGTGACCGACAGGCAGCCCCAGCGTAAAATCGGTGCCGGGCGCGGAATAATGCAGCGCGTCAAATTGTTTGGTTTGCATGTAATCGGCGCGGGCGCGCAGGTTGGCAATGTGCTGCTCCCACGCTTGGAGCGGGTCGGGCTGGTCCACGCGCACGGTTTCAAAAATGGCTTTCCAAAGTTTAGCTTGGGCTTTTTCCGCGTCCAACTTGGGGAAGATTTTCCGCGCCCACGCCTCGCCGGCATACGCCACCAAACACCAGTTCACGGCGTTCTTCATCACATGCTGAGAAATTGCGCCCCAGCGTTCCAGATGCGCGCGCTGCATAACGGAGACAATCTCCGGGTCTAGCCCGCCGAGCAAGTCGGGGTTAGAGCCAACGATGGAAAGCAGCGCGTCTCCGTTTTGGACTTTGTCTAACACGGCGTCAATTTGCCATTGCGAATATTCGCTGAAAGAATCTTTGGGGGCGTAACTGATTCGCAGCGGCAGCAGGTCTTCGTCGCCCCAGACGACATCCACATATTTTGCGCCTGCGGTGTAGGCGGCTTTGGCTATCTCATGTACTAGCGGAGCAAATTGCAGCGGCACGCCGCGCGTTGCTCCATAAGTGATGACCAGTCGCTGACCGGCGCGTAAATTTAAGCCGACCTTTACGACTACTTCCGCATACTTTCGCAACATTTCTTGATGTTTTTTCTCGGACATAACGCCTCGATTTTTTAAGATTTTCACTAGTATAGCGCCGAAAAATCAACGCTATTCAAACGCTGTTTGCGGAGAATTACGCATCTCATGTGTTTACGCAGGCAGCCCCAACTCTGCTAACTTTTCTTTGGTGGGGTAGCCCTTCTCGTCCCAGCCGCGCAGTTTATAAAATTCCGGCAGCATCTTGTCGAGTTCCACTACTTTGCCTTTGGCGGGACCATCCGGCAGCGGCTCGTGTAACATGCGATAGGGGAGCGTGTCTTCCGTTGAACCGGCTTTCATTAAGAACATGCGCTCCAAGTTATAGACGCGCTCCGCCGCTTTAAGAGCCTCTTCGGGCGAGTATCCTGCGCCCGTGGAGAGGTTCATCATCTCGGAGAGAATCTGCGGCAAAATCATGCGGTCTTTATTGAACATATAGCGGATGCCCACAAAGACGCACACGCCGGAAGAATCCATCAACGCGAAAGAATCTTCAAAATGTTTCACAAGTTCCGGCTTGCCTTCTGTCATCAGCGGATTTTCCTTCACAGGCACGCCGAAGACTTCTTCGTAAGCCACATCGCCTTCCATGTGAGACGCGCCCTTGTTAGAGGTGGCGTAGAGCAAGCCCATGCCCTGCGAGCCGCGTGGGTCATAGCCGGGGAATTCCTGCTTGCGCGTGGTGACGGCAATTTCGGGATGTCCGTATTTTTCCGCAAGGCGATAACTGCCTTGCGCCAAATCTTTTCCAAAGCCTTCGCTATGCGCCATCTTCTTTATCATTTCAATCATCGCGTCATGGTCGCCAAATTTGAGCGGCATCCCAATCACATCTTCGGAGATGTAGCCCTTCTCGTACATTTCCATTGCGGCGGCAATCGTCATGCCGGTGGTGATGGTATCCATGCCGAACTCGTTGCACAGATAATTCGCTTTGACCAGCGCGGCGAGGTTGCTTACGCCGCAGCCTGTTCCCAGCGATGAAATTGTCTCGTATTCGGGACCTTCGCCCTTGCCTTTATATTTTCCATCAGGAACTTCGGTCAGCCGTCCGCAAGAAAGCGGGCAGCGGTAGCAAGGCGTGTGTCGAATGAGATATTGATTTTTGAGCGCGTCTCCGTCAATGTTGTTCACATGCTCAAACGTGCCTTGCAAAAAATTCCGCGTGGGCAAAATGCCCAGCGTGTTGGTCACTTGCGGAACGTAGGACGTTCCGTAAATTCGCATGTTCGAGCCTTTCTTCACGTCCGCGCCCACGTTTTTAGAAGTCTCCACGCTCAAAGCGCGCATTCCTTCGGGGTCATGCAACGCGGGATTTTTATTGCCCATTGCCACTACCGCCTTCAAGTTTTTGCTGCCCATCACCGCGCCCACGCCAGAGCGAGCGGCAGCGCGATGCTTATCGTTCATAATCGCCGCCATCAACGCGAGGTTTTCGCCTGCTTGCCCAATGCACGCCACGCGCGCATCTTGGGATGTTTCGTCTTTGAGGATGTCTGTCGTCTCGTGCGTATCCTTGCCCCAAACATGCGCGGCATTTCTTAATTCGACTTGGTCTTCATTGACGAAGAGATACACCGGTTCAGCGGATTTGCCCTCAAATAGGAACAAGTCGAAGCCGGTGCGCTTCATCCATGTAGGAAACTCTCCGCCCGAATTGGAATGCGCGAGCGCGCCCGTCAGCGGAGATTTGGTCACGACCATGTAGCGGTTGCCAGTCGGCGCGGGAGTCGCGGTCAGCGGTCCAGTCGCAAAGATGAGAATATTTTCCGGCGAGAGCGCGTCCGCCATTGGATTCATCTCCTTGTAAAGATAATGAATCGCCAGCCCGCGTCCGCCGAGATAATCACGCGCAATTTTTGGGTCAATCTCTTCTCGCGTAATTTTTTTTGTAGTCAGGTTTACTCGCAAAAGTTTAAGATGCCAACCGTACATAAAAGACTCCTTGAAATGAGGGTACAACGTTTTAACGTTCAAACGTTGGAACGTTGAATTCCTACCCGCCCGCAATTGCAGAAAAAGCCGTAACGGTATCGCCTTCTTGCAGCGGCGTGGAAAGTTCCACCGTGAGACCGTTTAGCACAACTACGCTTTCATCATTAAGCGGAATGGGAAATCGCGCCACCGCGTCATAGACCGTTGTGCCTTGCGGAACGTCCAACTCGATAACGCCGTGCTGCGCCTCAGGCGGAAGGACATCGCGGTAATTGGCTATCATTTTTACGCGGATTCGCATGGCGCGATTCTAGCATGAAATGGCAGGCAAAGCGCTTTGTGTGTACAATACAAGTATGAAAAAACAACTTCCCTATCATGGCTGGTGTTTTGTGTGCGGAAACGAAAACCCGCACAGCATTGGGCTGACTTGGTATGTGGATGATGACGGCGTTCTCACGTCTGAATTCACCTTGAATGACGCGCAGCAAGGACCGCCCGGTCACGCGCACGGCGGCGCTTCCGCCGCTATTTTAGATGAGGCTATGGGGCTGGTGGTTTGGGCGGCAGGGTTAAAAGTGGCGGCGGTGAATTTGGAAATTAATTACCATAAGCCGCTTCCGTTAAATCAACCGTTAACTTTGGAAGCGCGCATCACGCAGCGCGATGAGCGCAAAACTTTTTCCACTGGCGAAATTAAACTGGCGAATGGTTCTGTGTGCGTCAGCGGGCGCGGAATTTACGTCGTTGCGCCAAAACTTTTTAATGACACATGGCTCGCGGAAAAAGAAGCCTGATTTTTGCCTGCGCGTGGATGTTGGCGCTCGGCGCGTGCGCCGCGCAGCCGACCTCCGCGCCAACCGCAACCCTCGTTCCGCCGCAACGTTTGGCGGCGGAAGATAACCCCTACGCGCCTCTGCCCGATGACGCGAAGCGACTCCGCGCTGAAATTTTGCTCACTTCAACGCAACTCTCCGAGCGCATAGACCTCGCGCCGCCGCGCGTGCAAATCTATTTTTTGGGCGTAATGACGGACGCTTGCCAGCAGTTGCGCGTACAGCCGCGCTTGCCAGATGAGGAGCGCCGCATTTTTATTGAGGTGTATAGCGTCTCAGAGCCAAACGCCAAATGCGAAAATGTCTTTCGTCAATTTGAGGTTAGCATTTTGCTGGGCGTGTACTCGCCGGGTAGATACGTCATTTGGGTTAACCAACAACGCATCGGCGATTTTGTCTCGTATTAAAGTTTGACCGATTCGCAACCTGTGAGTAAACTATTCTCATCCTATGAATCTTGCGCGGGCTGAAGAACCGCGCAAGACCGCGAACTCGGAGTTCCCCATGTTCTTCAACAATCGAATACGTCCGCAAAGTTTGAACGCGCTGGCGGAAGTGAAATACCAACCTTTTTGGCTGGATGATTCCGCGCGCCCCGAACCTGCCCCCGCGCTGACTTCCTCCATCCAAGCGGATTTAACCGTCATTGGCGCGGGCTTTACCGGACTGTGGAGCGCGTTGCTCGCCAAACAACAATTCCCTACCCGCGAGGTGATTGTGCTGGAAGCGGGCGAGGTAGCCAGCGGCGCAAGCGGGCGCAACGGCGGTTTTGTCGCATCTTCTCTGACGCATGGTTTTCAAAATGGAAAAAGCCGTTGGAGGAAAGAACTGCCCGCTCTCGTTGAACTCGGTCATCGCAATTTAGACGACATTGAAGCAACCGTCAAAGAATTTAAGATAGACTGCGATTTTCTGCGTTCGGGCGAATTGGACGTGGCGACAGAAAAATATCAGGCGGAGCAAATGCCGCAAGAGGCGGAAGACTCCGCCCGTTATGGCGAGCGGAAGCGTTTTCTCAATCAAGAAGAGATTCGCGCGCGCGTTCATTCTCCATCTTATCTTGCCGCGTTATATGACCCGAATGTGGCGATGGTGAATCCGGCGCGGCTGGCGTGGGGGCTAAAACGCGCTTGCAAGGAATTGGGCGTTAAGTTTTATGAGCATACTCAAGTTTTACAAATGGAAGAAAACCGCGCGGGCGTACTGATAAAAACGCAATACGGGCAGGTTGAATCCAGACGGGTGGCGTTGGCGACCAATGCTTTTCCGCCTTTGATGAAACATCTTTCATTTTATATTGTGCCGGTTTATGACTATGTGTTAACCACCGAGCCGCTTTCCGCCGCGCAGCGCGATTCGATTGGATGGAAAAACCGCGAAGGCATTGGCGATGGCGGAAATCAATTTCATTATTATCGCACGACAGAGGACGGGCGAATTTTGTGGGGCGGTTATGACGCGGTCTATTACCGCAACAACGGAGTCGCGCCGCAATTGGAAAATCATCCGCAGTCTTTTGCAAAATTATCGGAGCATTTTTTTCAAACTTTTCCGCAGTTGAGCGGTTTGAAGTTTAGCCATGCGTGGGGCGGCGTAATAGATACCTGTTCGCGCTATTCTGTTTTTTGGGGAACAGCCTTTCGGGGAAAATTATCTTACGCGCTCGGCTACACCGGCTTGGGCGTGGGCGCTTCTCGCTTTGGGGCATTGACCATGTTGGACTTGTTGGAGCAGCGCGAGACGGAAAGAACCGCGCTGCAAATGACAAGGCAAAAGCCGTTTCCCTTTCCCCCAGAACCCTTCCGCGCGCCTATCATCAACTTTACGCGCTGGTCGCTTAATCAAGCCGATGAAAATATGGGCAGGCGCAACCTTTGGCTAAAAATTTTAGACGCGCTCAAACTTGGGTTCGATTCGTGAACTATTAAGCGCTGAAACATGGATTTCTTTTCTCTGTGTCTCAGCGCTTTGGCGTTTTAGAATTTTGCAAGGGATTTATTTTCTTTTTCGCAGCAAGAGCGGAACGCCAATGATGAGGACGATGACAATGCCCATGAGGAAGATTCCATCGGTGGAGCCAATGACCGACTCGCCGCTTTGCGGCGGGGGCGGGGTGACAATTTGCCCGCTCAACGCTGCGGCGGATGGGTTGCGCGCCGCCAGAGCCGTTTGGCTGCACGCGGAAATGGTTAAGGCGGAGAGGAGCAAAAGCGCCAGCATGGACAAAAGAAAAATTCTTTTTTGCATAGCGCGATTGTATCATGCGGAGTAGGGCGCGTTTTTCCATAAACGCTTACCTTTTCTGTCAATATATGTACTTTTTTGCACTTGTGATTTATAATGCTCTCATCTTGCTGAAAGGGGCGCAGCAGATGAAACGACACACTTCTCATGTCCACTTTTTCTTTTCCCCATATCTTGTTTGCAACTCGTCCTAACGATTCTCGTTGGGGCGGTTTTTGTGTTTGCCCGTGTTTTCATTTTTAGTTCTCGCCGCCGCGTTTGTGGCGGCGTTAATCTTTCAAGGCACAGCATTACTTTGCTACATTAATTTTTAGGAGCATCCATGATAAAACGTTTTTTTGACTGGCTGAAGCAGCCGCTAGGTCTTGTTGCGGTGGGGATTGCCGCGCTGGCGCTCTTTAGCGTGGCGGCGTATGGTCTCTACCTCACTCAGCAGCCGCCGGAGCAACCCATTCAATTCCCGCATCGCACGCATATTGCCTTTGGCGTGCAATGCTTGTATTGTCACCCCGGCGCCACCCGCGGACCCGCCGCAGGGTTGCCCGCGCAGGCAAAATGTTGGGGATGTCACCAACAAATTGCCAAGACGCAGACCAGCCCGCTGCTCGCTCCGCTTAAAGCGGCAGTGGAAAGCGGAACTCCTATTCAGTGGATTCCTGTCGCGCAAGTTCCAGACTTTGTTCAGTTTAATCACCGCGCGCACATTGCCGCCGGAAAAAACTGCGAAGACTGTCACGGCGATTTGACCAACCAGACCATCTATCAAAACCCGCAAGTATTTAATATGGGTTGGTGTTTAGATTGTCACACCAAAACCGCAGGCGAAGACCACGCAAAATTGGTCAAACTCACCGACTGCGGCACCTGCCACTACTAAACCGGGCGAAAGGACTTACTTATGAGCAGCAAATTTTCCCGGCGTGATTTTCTCAAACTCACCGGCGTAGGCGCGGCAACCACCGCCGTCCTTACCGGTTGCGGACCGGCTTCGCGCTATACCAAACGCGAGCCGTACATGCAAATGCCCGAATACACCTACAACGGGTTGAGTACCTATTACGCCACCACCTGCCGCGAATGTTCCGCAGGCTGCGGACTCATCGTCCGCACTTCGCAAGGGCGCGCCATCAAAACCGAAGGCAACGCCAACAACCCGCTCAATTTGGGTAAAACTTGCGCGCGCGGACAAGCCACTTTGCACGGCTTATATAACCCAGACCGCGTCACCGACCCGATGAAAAGCGGAAGCAAAATTTCATGGGATGAAGCGACCCAAGCAGTCGCGGACGCGCTCAAAAATAACAAGCCGGAAGAAGTCGCCTTTTTGATGGGGCTTGCGCCTGACCATCTTTTTGACTTTGTATCAGACCTCGCCGCCGCCAGCGGCATGAACGCGCCCGTCCGCTTTGGCGCGCTCGGCATGTTTGAATCTCGCGCCACGTTGAGCCAAGCGGCAGAAACTCTCTTTGGTCGAAGCGCCATGCCGTTCTTTGATTTAGCCAACGCGGACGTGGTCTTTTCCTTTGGCGCAAACTTCCTTGAAACGTGGCTCTCGCCCGTAGCCTACACACGCGGGTTCGCGGGGCTGCGCGAAGCGCAAACCAAAATGCGCGGCAAACTCGTTCAATTTGAAGCGCGCATGTCCGCCACTGGCGGCAAAGCCGATGTGTGGATTCCCGCCAAACCGGGGACTGAAGCGCTAGTCGCGCTGGCGATTGGAAAACTCGCGGCGCAACTCAAGGGCGGGGCGATGCCTCGCGCCTTTGCAGATTCTAACCCGCAGGCAGCCGCAGACGCAGCCGACATCAAATTAGAAACGCTTAAAGAACTTGCGGCGATGTTCGCCAACAGCCGCGCAGCGCTTGCCATCCCCGGCGGCGCGGCGCTGGCGCAAAGCAACGGGTTGGCTGTGGCGCAAGCCGTCCTCGCGCTGAACGCGCTGGCGGGTAATTTGGGTCAAGCCGGAGGCGTGTACCTCTCTCCGCTCGCGCCGAATCAGCCCGAATATCAGCGCGGCGCGTCCGCTCAAGAAATGCAAGCCTTTATCAAAAATATGCAGGACGGCAAATACAAAGTCCTCTTTATTCATGGGGTCAATCCCGTTTTTGAATTGCCCGCCGTGTTTGGCTTCAAAGAAGCCATGAAGAATGTGGCGCAAGTCATTTCATTTGCGACCTTCCCCGATGAAACTGCCGCCGAAGCGGCGTATGTGCTGCCCGACCATCATGGCTTGGAATCTTGGGGGTATCAGCGCGTCTTTACGGGCGCGGCGCAGCCGACTCTTTCTGGCGCGCAGCCTGCGGTCTCTCCCTTCTACAATACCAAAGCGAGCATAGACGTTTTGTTGGCGGCGGGCGCGTTGGCAGGCGGAGCATTTGCGCTGCCCTTTGCGGATGAAGTTGAATTCATCCAAAGCAAGGTTGCCCCGTTGATGAACTCGTCCGATGGCTTTTTCTCCGCGCCGGATGTGAATACGTTTATGGCGTACTTCCAACAATTTGGCGGCTGGTGGCAAAAGAGCGGCGCATGGGTTGCGCCCTCTGCGGCGGATGTGTTGAGCAAAAATTTGCAAGCAACCGAAGCGCAGTTTGCGGGCGAAGGCGAATTTTTCTTTACGCCTTTTGTCTCGCCCACGTTGGCGGAAGCGGGCGCAAACAAGCCTTGGCTGCAAGAACTCGCCGACCCCACTACTACGGTGATGTGGAATACTTGGGTGGAACTCAACCCCGAAACCGCGCATGAACTCGGCGTAGATAATGACGACGTGGTCAAAATTATCAGCGCGTATGGAGAAATTGAAGCGGCTGTTTATAAATATCCCGCTATCCGTCCAGATACGGCGGCGGTGGTCTTTGGGCAAGGACATAGCGCCTACGGGCGTTATGCTGAAAATCGCGGCGCAAACCCGAACGATTTATTGGGAGCAAACTTTAATGAAGCGGGCGACCTCGCCTTTGCGGGTGTGAAGGTCAAAGTGGAAAAGACCGGCAAAAAGAAACCGCTCTCGCGCCTTGAAAGCATCATGGGCGTGTACGGCGTCGGTCTTGGAGAGGAGCATTAATCATGATACGACCCGAAGAAATCAAAATGAGCGCGGAAGAAACCGGCAAGTGGGGCATGGTCATAGACCAGGACATTTGCAGCGGCTGTCAGGCGTGCGTTGCCGCCTGCGCGATGGAGAACAACATCTCCTTTGTGGGCGAGGAAGACGCGGGCTACGGACGCTCGATGCACTGGATTCGCATTGAACGTTTTTGGGAGGGGCAATACCCCGAAGTGAAAATGACTCCCAACCAGCCCATGCTCTGCCAGCAATGTGGACATGCCACCTGCGAGCCAGTTTGCCCCGCGTTTGCCACCGTTCACTCGCAAGCCGAGCAACTGAATTTGCAAGTCTATAACCGTTGCGTGGGAACGCGCTACTGCGCGAATAACTGCCCCTACCAAGTTCGCTCCTTCAATTGGCGAGATTACGAGCGCCCTGAACCGCTCTCCAATCAGCTAAACCCAGACGTCACCGTGCGCCGCCGTGGCGTTATGGAAAAATGCACCTTCTGCATTCAACGCATTCACAAGGCGCAAGACAAGGCAAAATCGGAGGGGCGCGAAGTGGCGGACGGCGAATTTACCACCGCATGCGCGCAGGCTTGCCCCGCCAACGCAATCACTTTTGGACGCATAGACAATCCCGAATCGCTGGTCTCTCAACTGGCGAAGCGCGGGCATGGCGTAAAACATCTTGAAGAACTTGGCACGCTTCCCAACGTGACCTACTTCAAGGGAGGCTAAACATGGCTGACAAAAAACAACATTCGCACGAAGAGCATCTGCGCGAACAGCATCTCATGCTCGACCCGCTTCCACGCGGCAAGATGAACGATATGGTGATGGAAGCGATGACCGAACCGCCAACGTGGAAATATTGGCTCATCTTCGCCATTTTGAGCGTGATTGTGGCGTATGGCTTGTTCTTCTCTTGGGGCAAAATGATTGCCGAAGGTCTTGGCATTGCGGGAGTCAATCGCCCGTCTTATTGGGGCGTTTTCCTCGTCAATACCGTCTTTTGGATTGGCATTAGCCACGCGGGGACGTTCATCTCCGCGATTTTGCGCGTCTTCAAAGCGGAGTTTCGCCGCCCGTTCACCCGCGCCGCCGAGTTGATGACCACCTTCGGCTTGGTACAGGCGGGATTTTCCATCTTCATGCACATGGGGCGCGTGTGGCTTTCTTATTGGCTCATGCCTTACCCCAATCAACGCTTGCTGTGGCCCAACCTGCATTCCCCGCTAACCTGGGATTTGCTGGCGATAACCACTTACTTGCTTTCTTCTACCATGTATCTCTTTCTGCCGCTTATTCCCGATGTGGCAATGGCGCGTGACCGCTCGACGGGCTGGCGCAAGAACGTTTATAAAATTCTTTCGCTCGGCTTTCGCGGCACAGAAGGGGAGTGGACGCATTTACGCAACGCCATGAACATCTTTGCGTTTGCCATCATCCCCGTTATGTTCTCGGTGCATACCATCGTCTCGTGGGATTTTGCCGCCGCCACCCGCCCGGGATGGAGCTCCACAATTTTTGGACCGTACTTCATTGTGGGCGCGCTGCACTCTGGCATGGGCGCGGCTGCGGTGGTCTTGGCGTTTATTCGCGGCACAATGAAAAATATGAAATATTTTGTGCGCGGCGAACACTTTGACGCCATTGGTCTGCTGATGCTCATCATCTCTATGACGTGGGCGTACTTCTTCTTTAACGATTACATGGTGCAATGGTACGGCGGCGACAAATGGACACAACAACTGCTACACTTCCACGAAGCGGGACCGATGGGCTGGATGTGGTTCGGTATGCTCTTTTGCAACGTAGTCGTTCCTTGGGCAATTTTGTGGAATCGCGCCTGGCGTTCCAACCCGTGGATTATCGCCAGCGTGGGCATCATCATCAACGTGGGCATGTGGTTTGAACGCTACATCATCGTTCCCATTTCGCTCAGCATCAACCGTATGCCTTTCACTTGGCGGCTATACCAGCCCGGCATAGAAATTCCGCTCGGCATTGGCACAATGGCGTTCTTCATCCTGCTGTATATGGCGGCGTCTAAATTGATTCCGCTCATCCCCGTTTGGGAAGTGCAGGAAGGTCA
>Ga0172368_10004827_pt1 | contig 15390 bp, 16 predicted proteins | sample Lak11m_FD_114540 | JGI IMG/M metagenome (GOLD analysis project Ga0172368, IMG submission 114540) | Freshwater microbial communities from Kabuno Bay, South-Kivu, Congo - kab_022012_11m | ecosystem: Environmental > Aquatic > Freshwater > Lake | place: Democratic Republic of the Congo: South-Kivu...
CCATAGTCGTAGCACAACACCGTGCGGGACATGCTCGTGTCATTGCCCGTCGAGATGCCAGCCTGATAGTCGGGGGCCACGTGGTTCCACCCGACCTCGTTGGGATCGAACTGAAGGTCCTTGTCGCGAACCGGCTACTCGGCGGGCAGCCGGCATTCGTACAGCGCGGCGGATGTTGCCAGCGCATGTTGCGGCCCGGTGCCTTCGCTCAACTCCAGCGCTACGTAGAAGAGCGAACTGCCATCGTAGAAGACCTGATCGTCGAGGACACGACCAGGCAGTTCGCGCACGGTCCGGGCTGTGCTCCATTGTCCTGGCCTGAACCGTCGGAGATGCGCCGTGCCGCCGGGCCCATGAGTGATGAAGAAGAGGCTCCCGCCCCACGCCCCGAGGGCTCGGGGCCTTTCCGCGACGCTGAATCTGGTCAGCACGCGCGCATATCCCGGATCGCTATCGGCTTCGTAGAGGACGTAGTCGTCGGCCGAAGATGCGATGCCCTGGTGTTCCGGCCACCCGATCCAGTACGTTTTGCCTCCACTGACAACGTGCGGCCACTGCCACATGGGCCCTGGCACGCGTTGCGGGGTACCGCTATTGCGTGTAGACCGGTACGTCACGAACCCGCCCATGCGGGGCGCGCCCCTAACACGCCAGTAGACGCCATCATCCCCTGCCGCGCCAAGAGCCGCGTTGCCCGTACACCGCGCGATACAACGAGGCGCGGCGTACGCGCTCCCACCGCCGATGTCCCGAGCCATCAGCAACGTGGTCGGCGATGCGGCGTCGGCCTGTGCCTGTCGGCATGCCTCGGCCCAGACCAGCCGCCCCTGCGTGACCACTGCGTCTGTACCCCATCCGCGCAGTTGCGACCCACGTCGGCCCGCAAGTGTCGGGAGACCCCGCACGCAGACGCCCTTGCAGTCCTTCATTGGATAGCCTCTGGTGTCACGCACGTAGATCAGCACGCTCTTCGTAAGGACCAGCGGCCTGAAACGGCCAGGAAGCGGCACGTCGGTTCCAAGTGGGCGGAGTTTCATGGTCGAAACGGGTAGCTCGTAGAGCCGCAAGGCGTCGGGCGCGTCGAGTGCTACATACGCTATGCGGTCCCGCACACCCACCAGCCTGGCATTCGCCCCGAAGGGCATGTCCCCGTGACGGGTCGGGCCGCTGAGGCCGGCCAGGATCTGCCAGCCCAGTGCCGTCACGGCAACCAGGCATAGCCCCACGCCGCCAACGTACGAGGCGCGTTCTCGAAGGGTCCGCCGCACCGATTCACCAGGCATTTCGGTCCAGATCCGCGAGTGAGCCAAGTCGGAACGTGCGCCCGTCGGCGAGGGCGAGGAAGCACGTCGGCGTGCCACGGACGCCTAGCACAGCCGCATCACGCTCATCTTCCGCGACCGAAGCCGCCCCGCGCCCCTGCACGTCGTGCCGGAAGGCGCGGAGGTCAAGCTGGAGATGCCTGGCAAGTTCAGTCACCGAGTCCACGGTCACATTGCCCCTTGTCTTCATCAGCAGATCGTGCATCTCCCAGAACCGGCCCTGGTAACGGGCCGCCTCGGCAGCGCTAGAAGCGAGCCGGGCTCCGGCATGCAGCGGCTCAAGCGGATAGTGTCTGAAGACGAACCGGAACCTAGCAGGCTCTCGCGCCAGAATCGCGCCTACCTGCGCATCGGCACGGCGGCACGGCGGACACAAGTAGTCACCGAACATCACCAGAACGGATAGAGCCCCCGCGTCGCCTCTCTGAGGACGGGCGCGCTGACCCAGGAGCCGTGCGGGGGCAACGCGGACGGGGCGAGGTCGTGCGGACTCGCGAGCGGGCCGAACCAGTATCCTGCCCAAGGCGACTGCCGTGAGCGCGGCCGCCATCACTGCCAGTGCCAGCATGCACCACCGCTCGATCCTGCTGCTACCCGTCACGTTCGCGCTTGTCCTAGTGCCACAGGAGCCAGAGCGATGCAGCCGTGATTACGCCGAACAGGGCCGAGGCCAACGCCAGGCGCCTGTTCGAGCCGGCACTCCCGATGGGTGTAATGCGCAGCCCGGGGCCCCGGGGTGACATGGGTCGCGCGGGATTTGGTGGCACCGACCTCATGGTATCCGGTAATAGCATGGCGGCGGGCAGTTCAGGCGGCTCGACGGCCAGCAGTCTTGATTCTCCGGCACGACGCACTGCCCCAAGGGATTCCAGTAGCCCCTGCAGCACATCGGCTCCGGTCCCCTTGCGTAGTAGCAGATGCACTCAGGGTCGGCCCCGTAGGCCCGGTCGACAGATGCCAGCGTGACGAGCGTGGCAGCGAACGCTACCAGGAACGCGAATGGGCACACCGTGACGGCGCGCAGTCTCTTGACCATGTTCCTCTTCTCCCTCTTCAGCGTGCCTCGATGGGGCCGGCGCCTACCAAACGCGCAACGCGGCTGATCTGAAGATCGGGCGGGGGCGCTAGGCAGGCATAACGGCAGGGGCGCTCGCGGCGCGAACGTGTCGGCCTCCAGAAGCGGAGCAGCATGGACTCGTCCTCCTCCGAATGTCGGATCAGGATCACAACAACGGCTGAAGGCCCGGACCGGAGTGCATCCGGGCCTGATACTCCTCACAAAACCGACTCCGTACCGCATGCGCCACCCGACCGCCGAACAACGGGCCCGAAGCTCAGCGTTATCACCGCTTTGCCGACCAAACCGCGTCATTCAGTACGGCGGCGGCAATGATGGACCATATCACGAGCGCGGCCCAATGTCAAGCGAATCTCAGATTCCTGAGATCTGAGAAATCCAAGCCGCCAGCTTGCCGGAGGGCCGATCGCGGGCGCGTCTGACACGCAACCGACTCGCCACCGCAGGCTGTACCTGGACGCTGCGATCCGGCGACCGGGCGGGTCGCCAAGCGTGCTCCGCCTGTTGGGCTTTGTCAGGCGAATCTCAGATTTGGAGATCTCAGAAATCCAAGCCGCCGGCTTGCCGCATGAGCTCTGCCCGTCCACGGCTTCCCGTAGGACGCGCAGGATGGGCCCGCTCAGTCCCGCCTCGTGCGGTGCTCACTGCGCGGCCCGCCGGCGTTTCGTCTCCGGCAACGCCCCGGGCTATCGCCTCGCGCAGGGGAACAGCATGTGGAGCTCCTCCTCGGACGGCCGACGGCCATAGTCGCTGATCTGGAACGCCTCGGCATGAACCGCACCCGCCGGAAGGAGCTCACGCCACCGATCGGCGATCTGCCGGCCCCGAGCGCGATAGAGTGCGTCGAGCCGAGCCACCTTGCCTTCGCGATCTTCCGGGAAATCGGCGAACGCCTCGTGGGACCCCGCATTGTAAGGGATCCACTCGAAGAACTGGGACTCGTGCTCGCAGACGGCTTTGACCTTCTGCTCGATTGCTGCGTCTATGCATACGGCGATGTCGGCGCGAAAGGGTCCTGCTTCGGTGAAGCCGTCCTGCCAGTAGGCGACCACGGGCAGCGCCCGCAGATGCGGCGCCGACGGAACGGCCAGAGGAACGGTCAGCATGTACAGGGCATCCAGTACAAGCTGTGCGGTGTAGCGGTGATCTCGATGGTAGTCGCACGGCCTGTTGGTCAGTATCAAATCCGGCCCGCGGCCGATGGGACCGAAGCCGCGGATCGTGCGGACGACCGCTTCGGTGGCCGCCGGGGTCACATAGACCTCGCCGTCGTGCCATCCAAGGCATCGGTATTCGCAACCGATGTGGAGCGCCGCGCGCTCGGCCTCGGCGCTTCGCCGCTCGGCCAGGAGCTCAGGCCTGGCTCGATATTCTGCGGCGTAGTGTCCCTTGTCGCCGTTCGTGAGCGAGACAAAGCGCACGACATCGCCGCGTCGAGCGAACAGTGCGGCGGCGCCGCCGATGGCCGACTCGCAGTCGTCGGGGTGCGCGCCGATGCAGAGCACGTACATCCTTCCAGCCTCCATTCACGGGTCGGTCGGCGGACCCCGCGCCGCCCCGGTGCTATACTCCGGACATGATTGTACTCATGCATGCAAGCGCGACGGAAGAGCAGGTCGGCAGCGTAGTGGACTTCATCGCGGCCAGGGGGTTGCGCCCTCTGCGCCTGCCGGGCGGCGACCACACCGCCATTGGCATCGCCAGCGCCATAGACCCGGACCAGCGAGAGGCTCTGGCCGACACCTTGCGCGGCGCGCCCGGGGTGAGCAACGTCGTGCATGTGAGCCGGCCGTACAAGCTGGCTTCCCGTGAGTTCCACGCTGCGCCGACGCTTGTCCGCGTCGGAGATGTGGTCATCGGCGGAGAGGCTCTGGCAATGATCGCCGGGCCTTGCGCCATCGAGAGCCGCGAGCAGCTCCGTGAAGCGGCTGTGGCTGCCCGATCCGCGGGCGCCCGCATTCTCCGAGGCGGCGCGTTCAAGCCCCGTACGTCGCCCTACACGTTTCAGGGTCTCCAGCGCGTGGGGCTTGAGTTTCTGGCCGAAGTCGGCACGGAGCTCGACATGGCTACGGTCACCGAGGTCATAGATCCGCACGACATTGACCTCGTTGCATCGTACGCCGACATGCTCCAGATCGGCGCGCGGAACATGCAGAACTACGCGCTGCTGATCGCCGCGGGCAGATCAGGCAAGCCCGTGCTGCTCAAGCGAGGTCCGAGCGCAACCATAGACGAGCTGCTGTTCGCCGCCGAGTACCTGCTCCATGAGGGGAACGATCAGGTTGTCCTCTGTGAACGGGGCGTCTTGCCGCTGGATCGCACGTACACTCGCAACACGCTGGATGTGAGCGCCGTGCCGGTTCTCAAGGAGATCACGCATCTGCCGGTCATTGTGGATCCCAGCCATGCCACAGGTCGCGCCAGGTATGTGCCGGCTGCCGCGCTTGCGGCTATCGCCGCGGGCGCCGATGGGCTCATCGTCGAGGTGCACCCAAGGCCCAGAGAGGCCCTGTCCGACGGGCAGCAATCGCTGACCCCATCCGAGTTCGCCGCACTGATGCGCACCGCGGCGGACGTGGCCAGAGCGGTTGGACGCGTTGCTGACTGGTAGCTGCCGCGGCCTCAGGTCGGCGGCAGACGCAACCCCTCAATGTCGCCCGGTTTGTCCACATCCGTAGCGATGGCCGGGTCATCCATGACCAGCGCCCGAGCCCTGGCGCCGATCAATCGGGATGCGGCCCCTTCGAGCTGACCGAGCGTCACGAACCCTCGTCGCAGCATGATCGAAAGACCGACTGCCAGAGTGACGCCGAGACCCAGCATGAGAGCCAGCCGCACAGGGCTCTTGCGGGCCGCGTAGGCTCGTTCGATCGTCGCGCGTGCCCCGAGCAGTATGGAGGGCCGTGCCAGAACCATGTTGCCGCCGGTGAAGCGCCCCTCCCGTACGGGGATTGACGTGCGTCGCATCCCGGGATAAGCCAGCATGCATTGCGCAACGTCCACGATGGGATAGACCAGGTCGGCGTCTTTGCGCATGGCTGCGCCGGTGAAGTGAGCTACGGTATCGGCGCTCAGAAACGGCATGTCGGAGGTCGAGACAATGGCATGTGACGCCGAGCCGCAGGCTTCCAGACCGGTCATGAGGTTGGCAATGAAGCTGCCCGCGTCCGCGACGGCGCGAGCGCCGGACGGCGTCGGCACGTCGCCGATGACAATGATATCGCCGACTACCCGTGACTCCCGCAGGGCGCCCGCTACCGTGTCCAGCAACGTCTTGCCGCCGACCCGGATCAGGGCCTTGTTCGTGACGCCGAACGCCTGCGCCATCTCAGGCCGCGCCGCGCCTCCCGCCAGTATGACCGCGGGCAGCATATCCTCGGTCGGGCTCATCCTCTCTGCGCCTCCAGCGCGCCGATCGTCCGGCACACGCAGACCCATGGCCATCGAGGCCGCAGGGCACGTGCGATGGCCTCTGCGTGGTCAGCATCCCCGGCGATGCCGAAGACGGCGGATCCGCTACCGCACAGATGGGCGGTCAGAGCGCCATGGGCAAGCAGGTCATCCATGGCACTCAGCGCACTCGAGCAGACCAACGGCAGGATCGTCTCGAAGTCGTTGCCGGACGCCCTGACCAGATCCGCCAGGCTGCCACGCCTCACAGCATCCGCCACGGCTCCCGTGCTTCTGCCCCGGAGACGGCCAGGCACTGCGTCGAGGGCGGCATAGGCGCGGCCCGTGGAGACGCCCACCGCGGGCTTCACCAGGACGAGCCACATATCGGGCGCTTCGGGCAGAGGCTCAACACGGTCGCCGCGGTTCCCCTGCACCATAGCCGTGCCGCCGCGCAAGAAGAACGGGACATCGGAGCCAAGCGACGCGGCGAGGGTCTCAATCTCCGACGTCTGGTGATCCAGATCGAGAAGCTGCGCCAGGGCGAGCACAGCGGCGGCGGCGTCTGAGCTACCGCCCCCGAGTCCCGCCTCCATCGGGGTTCGCTTGGTCAGGTGCAGCCGCACGCCTGTCGAGGCGCCCCAACCGCGCCGCATGGCGACGGCGGCCCTGTAGGCGATGTTGTCCGGCCCACAGGGGACCGGGAACCCATCGGCGGTGAGAACAACGTCGTGGATGGCGGTCAGCTCCACCTCAAGCGTATCGGCAAGCGAGATCGTCTGCAACACCGACCATACGGGATGGAATCCGTCGGGTCCGCGTGGCCCGACGTCGAGGGAGAGGTTGACCTTGGCATATGCAGATCGGGTCACGGAACCGCTCATGCGCGCCGTAGTCCGTGGCACAGGCGATGCCGGCCCGCCGAGATGGACTGAGCCGGCATCGTAAGGTCGGGCAAGGGGCAGCTATTTGATCTCGACCGTGGCGCCCTCGGCCTCGAACTTGGCCTTGATCGCCTCGGCCTCTTCCTTGGGGATGCCTTGCTTGATGGGCTGCGGCGCTCCCTCGACGAGGTCCTTCGCTTCCTTCAGGCCCAGCGAAGTGACCTCGCGAAGAACCTTGATCACCTGGATCTTCTTCTCGCCGATGGCGGTCAGGACTGCGTCGAATGAGGTCTTCTCCTCTTCGGCCGGCGCTGCCTCGGCCGGGCCGCCGACGCCGCCCGCGACGGCGGCTACCGCGACCGGCGCCGCGGAGACGCCCCACTTGTCCTGTATCGCCTTGGTCAGCTCGACCAGCTCCAGAACGCTGAGCTGCTCCAACTGAGCGATGATGTCGTTGATGTCTGCCATTGCGTGTGTCCTTTCCAGCTATGCAGCTTGGCTCTGGCGCTGATCGGCCAGGGCTTGGAGTGTTCGGGCGAACTCGCTGAGCGCGCCGTGCAGCGTTCCTACGAAACCGCTGAGCGGGCCCTGAATGGTACCGACGACCTGGCCCAGGATAATGGGCTTGGGCGGCAGCTTGGACAGCGCGACCACTTGATCCGCGTTGAGGACCCGCCCGTCCACATACGCCCCTTTGACCGTTACGTCGCTCTTCCGAAGGTCGCGGAGGAACGCGAGCAACGCCTTTGAAGGCGCGACCGGATCCTGGTGGCAAAGCGCGAGGGCCGTCGGACCCGTCAGAAGCGCCAAGAGCTCGGCGGGGGGATCTCCGAAGGCGCGCCTGAACAGCGTGTTCTTCACGACGTGGTATTCGGCCCCGGCCTCGCGCAACTTGCCGCGGAGTGCGGTGATCTCCGCAACATCGAGGCCGCGGTAGTTGGTCAGCACAAAGCTCCTCGACCGTCCGAGCGCTTCTTGCAGATCCTCAACCGCTTTGACCTTGCTCGCGCGCGGCTTGCGAACTGGCATACTGTGTATCACCTCCCCATGCGTCCGGCACCCAGCGGCGACCTGATCTCGTGCGCGGACATGGAAGGGAGACAGAGGGGGAGCGCAATGGGACGGCGAACGCCGTCGCGGACGATCCTTCCTCGGCGGGCGGCCGGCCAAGCCGGCCATTAGGTCCCTTCCGACACCCGCTGTCTTCGGCAGGTCGCTCCATAGTGGAGCCAGACGCACGCATTATACCGGCTTCCGCTCTCCGGCGTCAAACGTCGGCAACCGATCAGTTCGGGCCGATCGAGCCGCTGATAGGCGGCTCCGCTGGAGGGCCGGCCACGTCGGGATCGGCTCTGGCGACGGTCTCCCTGTGTCGAGGAGGTGGTTTGTGCAAGAGAGAGGACCGGGGAGGTAGCGGCTCGCTAACCCGCACACTGGTCGCGCATCGCCTCCGTCGCCCACGACCATCGGTCCATCGTAGCGAGCAGACCACAGCTCCGATCCGGAAGCAAGCGGCCCCGGTCCAGGCAGACTGCTGTCCGGAGCCCGCTCAGTCCATCAGATTCGGGTTTGCGCGGTTGCGGCGGATGATCGTGTTGACACGCCGGGCGATGTTGTCGGCAGCCTGCGACGGGGTAACCTCGCCCTGCCAGATGCGATCGCACTCCTCATCGCGAATGGTATCGGCGTCGAGCTGCTGGATCCACGGTGACTGCTGCTTGAGTCGCGCGTGCTCGATCTCGCTGAGATAGAGCGCGTTGCGGCGCTCTCCGGGGTATGCCGGATTGAGCATGAAGCGGTCCGTTCGGCAGTAGGCCTCGACGCTCGGCATGCCGTCGCCATAGTCGGCAACAAGCATCTCGTCCTCCGCGCTGACGAGGTGGCGCAGGAACTCGAAGGCGAGCGCCTTGTTGCGCGCCAGTCGGGGGATGGCGTAGATCTTGCTCTCGAGCATGCCCACCCGGTGGCGGCCATAGGGCACAGGCGCGATGTCCCAGTCGAGGCGCGCGTTCTTGCGCCACTCGATGGAGAGCCAGCGGCCTGTGACGATCATGGCGGCCTTCTCCGCCTTGAAGAGGGTCTGGGAACCGCCCCAGCCGCCCAACGGCGCGAGGCTCTGCTCCTCGGTAGCGCTCGGGGCCACATGATGGGTGCGCCGCAAGGATGCCCACCATTCGAAGGCCCGCTTGGCGGCAGGACTCGCGCACGTGCAGACCGAGCCGTCGGGGCTGAACCAGCTTCCGCCCATCTGCCAGACGAACAACTCAAGAAGATAGGGCGGCGGGAGGACGGCCCCGAATTGGACTCTCCTGCCCGATGCGTCGCGCTTCGTCAGCCGGCGCGCTGCCTGTGTGAACTGCTCCCAGGTCCAGGATCCAGTCGGCTCGGACACGCCGGCCTCGCGGAAGAGCCGCCGGTTGTAGAAGAGCATATACGTGCCGCAGTTGTCGGGGAAGCCCAGGATGCGTCCCCTACGGCGGTCGCCGTTCTCGTAGATGAAGCCGTCGAGCTGTGGCCAGAACATGCTCATGTCGACTTTGTGCTTGTGAACCCAGGGCCTGAGGTCCTCGAGCACGTCCTTCCGGGCGAAGAGGGCCGCGCTCTGGGGAGAGTAAATGGCGAAGACATCGGGAGGAACGCCCCCGGCAAGCTGAGTGAGCACGCGCTGCGGGCCGGCATCGGGATCGTTGATGACCTTGACGTCCGGGCGCTTGAGGTTGAAGAGCTTGATCTGCTCCGAACGAATGGGGTTCGGATCCACCACCCAGCGCAACGTGCGGCCAACTGAGCTTCGGCCCGCGCACCCGCACAGCATCGCCGGCACGGCGAAGAGAGCGACGTAGCGGAGCGGGGATGTCATGGTCGGCGCCGGAGCATTATACACTCGCATGGCGAAGGCGGCGATGTACTGCTCGCTCGCTCGCGATTGACAATCACCCGCGCTTCCATCATAATGTCCTCGGATCGCCATCCCATGGCAGTGATTCAGGGCACGCTTCGCGCCGACCGGCGCACGAAGAACCTCGTCAAGCGTCTCCGACCCGGCGATATAGCGCTCATACATCACGCGGACCTCGATGCGATGGCCGCCCGGTCGCTTGTGGAGAGCAAGGTCGGGGCGGTCGTCAACGCCGCGCCGTTCATCACAGGTCGGTACCCGAACCTCGGGCCAATGGTGCTCATGGAGGCCGGCATACCGGCTCTGGAAGGTGTCGGCGAGGACTTCTTCCGGTCCTGCATTGAGCGTGAAGGCAGCCCGGCCACCATCGAGGGGTGCCGCATACGTCTGGGCAACGGGACCGGCGGCGATGGGACGCTGCTGACGCCGGAGCTTGTGCGCGAGCGGCTGGAAGGCGCCCGCGCCAACCTGAGCACGGAACTCGACGCGTTCGCGCGCAACACGCTGTCGTACCTGGAGGAGGACAAGGCGCTCCTTCTGGACCCGGCGGATGTACCGGAGGTGGCGACGCGGCTCCGAGGCCGCCACGCGCTCGTGGTGGTACGCGGCGAGGGCTATCGCGAGGACCTGCGGGCAATCGAGGACTACGTGCGCGACGTGCGGCCCGCCATCATCGGAGTCGACGGCGGCGCGGACGCGCTGCTGGATCTTGGGATGCGGCCTGATATCATCATCGGGGATATGGACAGCGTGAGCGACGCGGCGTTGAAATCAGGGGCCGAACTCGTGGTTCACGGCTACGCCCGTGGATCGCGCGAGGCGCCCGGGCTGGACCGCCTGAGGGCGCTGGGCCTATCGTCGAAGGTCTTCCACATCCCCGGAACGAGCGAGGACGCGGCGCTCCTGCTGGCGGACGAGTGCGAGGCGTCGCTGATCGTGGCCGTCGGCACCCATTTCTCGTTGGTGGACTTCCTGGACAAGGGGCGCGGGGGTATGGCGAGCACGTTCCTTGTGCGCCTTCGGATCGGCTCGAAGCTCGTAGACGCGAAGGGGATCGGACGCCTCTGGGCCGCCCGAACACGGCCTGCGTGGCTCGAAATCGTAGCGATCGTACTGGCCGCGCTGGTCCCCATCGTGATCGTTACCCAGAGCTCGCCGTTTCTGAAGACCCTCATCAATGCCGGTCGGCTCTGGGTGCGTTCCGCTATGGGGCTGAGGTAGGCGCGGTGGGCCCGAGCTTCCGATACCACGTAGCTACCATCGTGGCCGTATTCCTGGCCCTGGCAGTCGGCATGGTCATCGGCAGCTCGCACCTTCAGGAGGCCCTGGTGGACCGCCTCCGCGTGCAGCTTCGCGAGCTGAGTGACCGGTTCACCAACGAGATCCAGCCTCTGCGCAAGGAGAACGAGAGCAAGGGGAAGGCCCTGGCGCTTCTCACCGCCCGCGTGACGCGCGGGGCGCTCACCGACAAGCGCGTGGCCGTCGCTGTGACCGGCGACTATGGCGACGCCGCTCAGCAGGCCGCAGAGGCTCTGCGACAAGCCGGAGCGACGATCGAATCCACAACCGTGTTCCCGTCGTCGTTCCCGGTACGCCTCGAAATCGGGCTGCCGACCCTGGCCAAGTCACTGCGTGGGCAGTACTCGCCGTCGGACGACAACCGGGCCGTCGTCTTCCGCACGATCGCCTCGCTGATCGCCCGCGGAGCTCCCTCGCAAATCCTCACGAACCTGACTGAGGCGCACCTCATCCAGGCCGACGGGGAGTACGGGCACAGGGCCGATGCCGTGGTTCTGATCGGCGGCTCGCGGGACGAATCGGATCGGCGCTGGTTGTCCGTAGACCAGCCACTGATCGAGCAGTTGTCCGAGATGGATGCGACCGTCATTGGGACCGAGCCGGAGTCCTCCGTTCAGAGCTACATTCGGGCCTACCAGAGCAAGAACATCAGCACGGTGGACAATGTGGATACGGAGATTGGGCGGACGTGCCTTGTGCTGTTGGTCGGCGGCGAGCGCGGCGCCTACGGCGTGAAGAACACGGCGAGGGACGGCCTGCTGCCGCTAGGGCCGCCGCACGAATGACGTCGGCGATCATTCCGGCCCACAACGAGGCCGACCGAATCGCGGCCACGGTGCGCGCACTCGCAAGCACGGGCGTCGCTGATGAGATCATCGTAGTGGACGACGGCTCGGACGACCATACAGGCCGATTGGCCGCTGAGGCAGGCGCGAAGGTGATCCACCTGCGCCACCGACGCGGCAAGAGAGGCGCCCTTGATGCGGGCGCCAGGGCCGCCAAAGGCAACTGCTTGCTGTTCCTCGACGCCGACCTCGGCGATACAGCCAACCAGGCGGGCGACCTGCTTGGGCCGGTCCTGTCTGGTGAGTGCGATATGACCATCGGCGTCTTCCCGAGCCGCCCCGGGCGAGGCGGCGGCCTCGGGCTAGTGGTCCGCCTTGCTCGATGGGGCATACGCCGCATCACGGGGCGGACCATGCAGGCGCCTCTGTCCGGCCAGCGCGCTCTGCGTCGGGCAGTCTGGGCGCGAGCCCGAGGCATCGCTCGCGGCTTCGGCAGCGAGGTGGCCATGACAATAGACGCCATCTGCTCGGGCTATCACGTCCTCGAGGTGCCGGTGGAGATGGACCACAGGGTAACCGCTAACGACTTGGCCGGCTACCGGCATCGCGCACGCCAGTTCATGGATGTCGCCAGGGCACTATGGGTGCGCCGGAAGTGGCGATGCAGGGACCGGCACAGACCATCCTGACCCTCTGCGCGGTGGGCCTCTGGACGGCGGCCTGCAGCGCCGTCCTCACACCGTTGCTCAGGTCGCGACGAATGGTGCGAACCAACTACCGCGGGGCGACCGTGGTTACGGCTACCGGTATCGCGATCGTCATCGGGGCGATGCCAGGCGTGCTCGCGGCGGCAGGCGTGTCGAGCGCTGATCGGCGCTTCTGCCTTGCGCTGGCTCTGGCCCTGCTCTGCTTCGGCGCGCTCGGCTTCGCCGATGACCGATGGGGCAGCCCTGCCGCGAAGGGCCTGCGGGGCCACCTGCGCAAGCTTGCCCGTGAGCGACGGCTCACGTCCGGGATCATCAAAGCCACAGGAGGGTTGGTCGCAGCCGGATGTATCGCCTCTGCGGTGCTAGGTCTCCCCGCAGATCGAGCGGCCCTCGCCACGCTCGCAACTGCGCTCGCGGCCAATGGGGCGAACCTGCTGGACCTTCGCCCGGGACGAGCATCGGCAGCATGCATCGTGCTCATGCTGGCGGCGGTCGCAGGGCTCGCCGTGAGCGGACACCGGCCTGCGGCAACGGCGGTCGCATGCGTGGTGATTTCGGCATCGGTGCTCTACCCGCCGGACGCGCGGGGGTGGGCGATGCTCGGCGACACCGGCAGCAATGCCCTTGGGGCGTGCGTCGGGCTATGCCTGCTTCAGGCTCTCCCCGGTCTCCCGTCGTGGATAGCCCTGCTCGCCTGCCTGACGGTCCTGCACCTCATCGCCGAACGGTGGTCGCTCTCGCGCATCATCGAAGGCAACCGGCTGCTGGCTGCATTGGATCGGCTCACCGGCGTCCGATAGCCTTCGCGAGCACACGCGATCGCCTGCGGGGTCGAGCAGTTGCGCGGGCCGGCTTGGGGTAGAATCCCTCTGGCGGGCCCGTAGCCTAGTGGTCAAGGCAGTCGGCTCATAACTGATTGATCGTAGGTTCGAATCCTACCGGGCCCATGAACAGGACGGCCTCCGAAACGGAGGCCGTTGCGTGCCTTACCCTCCCCTGATGAGCGCCGACCGGACGGCGCCGGGGTATGGGGTTCTCGCTCCCTTGATGCTGTGCCAGAGGATACGATTGAGCGCGTCCTCATCTATACGATCGTACTCGCTCCAGTCCATGCGCGCCGACCGTGCCGCGCCATAGGCAGTCGCGGGGTTCTTCGCTTGCAGATCGGTCCGGGCGGGGAGCGCCGTGAATGCGCTGAGATCGGCCTCGTCGGTGAAGCTGTTGAGCATCGGGGTTGCAGCCGCGTCGTGCTGTGTCAGGGGCGGCAGGCCCAAGATCAGCTCCATCGTCCGCAACATCGAGGCCGTCGAGTACATCGTGCTGTCCACATAGCGCCGGCGGGTGTAGGGACTGATGACGAGACCTGCGGTCCTATGGGCATCCACGTGGTCCGGCCCGTTCTGTGCGTCGTCCTCGATGATAAAGATCGCGAACTGCTTCCAGAGGCTGCTGTGCGTGACGGCCTCGACAATCCTGCCCACGGCCACGTCATTGGAGGCGACCATCGCCTTTGGCGTGAAGGAACCCGCCCGCGTCCCATTGGTGTGATTCTCGCCCAGGGACATCACCGTGAAGCGCGGCATCGTCCCCGCACGCTCGAACTCCCGGAACTCCCGGATGAAGATGTCCGCCCTGTCGGTGTCGCGGCCAGGGGGTGCGCTACCCGGACCGGCCTTCCCGATGTACGCAAGGCTGTGGTTGCCCTCCAGGCTCGGATGGCCCGCGTACTCGCCGTAGGATCGGTAGGATACGCTGCGAGCCTTGCACGCCTGCCAGATGAAGCCCGCGGGGGAGTCCGCCATAGAGGCAAGGTCCGGCAGGCTCCCCTTGCCGGAGTAGCCGAGAACCCACGCGCGCTGAGTATAGTCGGTAGCGTATGCCATCGTGCTCCACGGGTGGCCATCCTGAGAGACCTCGCCGCTGCAATAGAGGTTGTCGAGCAGCACAAACTGCTCTGCAAGGGCGTGCTGGTTCGGCGTCACGTCCCGGCCGAAGAGGCATAGCGCGGGATCGCCGTTGCCCTGCGGCAGGTCGCCAAACACCTGATCGTAGGTGCGGTTCTCCTTGATGATGTAGAGGACGTAGCGGATGGGGCTGGCCTGCCCCACGCGTGTCGGTATGGCTGTCCGCCTCGTGCTTGCGACGGCGCTCACGCGGTCCTGGCGGAACGGCGTGCACGCGACGACCTGCCTGGTGTACTGGGACAGCTCGCGATCGGACGGCGTTCTGACGAACGACAGGAGGCCGTTGAGCTGGCGGCCTATGTAGTCGAAGCCGGTCGGCACAATCGGGTTCAGCGGCAGGCGCGCCGGGTTCGGGCGTGTTCCGGTGCCCTTCCCTGACCCAATGACCAGCGTGCTCCCCGAGGCCAGAACGGCGCTGGGATACCACCCGGTCGGGATGAAGCCCAGGACACGCGACTGCCCCCGCCGGGCGACGTCGACGACACAGACCGAGTTGTTGTCCGCGTTGGCAACGTAGAGGCGGCCTCCCGCAATCGCCAGGGCGTTCGGCGTGCTGCCCAGCGGCGCTTGTGGGGTCGGTGATGTGCGGATCCTCTCAATGGGGCTGCCGTCCGACGCATCGAGGACGTCAACCCTATCTACGCTGCCGCATGACGCAAACAGGCGACCATCCGGCGTGACGGCGATCGCGTTGGGATGCGCGCCAACGGTCCAGCGCGCCTTCACGACGGGCGCCTGCCCGTCCTCGAGGCGCACGCATGCCACCTCGGCTCCTCCCCAGTTGGCGACGTACAGCGTCCCACCGTCCGAGGACAGTGCGCACGCGACAGGGTGTGTCCCCACTGCGACCCGCTGCAGGGTCTCGCGCGTGGTGGTGTCAACAACATAGACGTAGCCGTCCGCTACGTTCAGAGCGTAGAGCCGGTCTCCCTTGGGTGAGATGGCCATGGCTGACACGCAGGACTTGGTTCGAGACACATCGCGCAAGGCGATGCCGTCCCGCGCCTGCCACGTCTCCCCATCGCCAAGACCGTAGCAGTGGATGTCTGCTTGAGGGTTGCC
>Ga0172368_10004828_pt1 | contig 15390 bp, 5 predicted proteins | sample Lak11m_FD_114540 | JGI IMG/M metagenome (GOLD analysis project Ga0172368, IMG submission 114540) | Freshwater microbial communities from Kabuno Bay, South-Kivu, Congo - kab_022012_11m | ecosystem: Environmental > Aquatic > Freshwater > Lake | place: Democratic Republic of the Congo: South-Kivu...
CCCGGAAAACCATCGAAGTGTAAATCGGAGAGATGGAGGATGCGCAGGCCATCGAAGGCCGGCGGCAAATCGGGCAAAGCCAGCCTGCGCTGCCGCACCGTCAGCGCCAGGGCATTGCGCCGGCCCCAGGCAGCCAGCCCGGTAACCCGCAGCCCCACATGCACCGCCCGGATCAGCGCGCCGAAGTTCTCCAGGTGCACCCGGCCGCGGCCGCGCCGCCATTGCGCGTGATCCGCCTGCGCGATCAAACGCTGTTCGAGGTGTGCGTCGCCGATCCGCCGGCGCAAAGCCGAAAAGTCACGCTCGTCCAACACGCTCAAACTTGCATCCGGCTGATGAGCGCCTCCAGATAGCGCGATTTCATCTGGCGGCTCGCCAGCGCCTGCTTCAGCGGCGGCAGCTTGAGGATCACGCCGAGCAGCGCGGCCAGCGCCCGGTGGCTCCAAAGCACCTGGTTGTCGAAAATGAGGTTCTGCAAGTTGCCGCGCTCGATCGCCATGACCACGACCCGATGCGCGGAGTTGAGCGGCGTGATCACCCGCTGCGGGCGCGACCGCAGTGTGATGCCGTGTTGGGCGCAGACCCGTGTACAGACGCCGCACCCCAGGCACAACGCCTCATCCACCCTGGCGTACTTCCGGTTCGGGTGATGCGGATCGTTGGCCGACACCAGCGCCATCGCCGCCACCGGGCACGCACTGACGCACTTGCCGCAGCCGGTGCATTCCTCGGCCTGCACCTGGGGCAGGAAATTGGTCGTGTGCACGGGGTGCAGCAACGCGAACCGCCGGGCCGCGATCATCGCCTCGCAGCAGCAGCCGCAGCAGTTACAGATGAAATTCACCCCCTGGCGCACGTTTTCGCCGAACTGCACCAGGTTGTGCTCATAGGCTTGCTGAAGCAAGTCCAACCCCTCGGCCACGTCCACGGCGCGGGCATAGCCGTACCTGGTGAGCGACTCCGCCGAGCCGTTGAAGGTCATGCAGATGTCCATCGGCGCGTCACACGCACGTCCCACGTGCGCCATCTTATGCCGGCAATAACACACGCCGATCCCGCGATGGCTGGCGGTGCGGATCACCTCGCTGGCACGTTCGTAGTCGAGCACGTGCAACGCGTTGTCGGCTGAGAGGGCCGGCTCGTGTACATAAACCCGCCCAAGCTGCGTCTCGCCATCGGTGAACAGCGCCTTGATGAAGTCTTCTTCGACGTTGCAGTACTGGTAGAAAAGCTCGCCTAACACGTGCTGATCCACGTCGTCGCGCAGCCGCATCATCGAGAACTCGAAGAAGCCGGCCATCGGCGGCGGCAAGGTATAGACCGAGCGGCCGTCCTGTTCCACGTCCACCAGGATGGCGCGGCCCGCCAACGTGTCGAGCGCCTTCTGGGTCTCAGCCAACCCCAGGCCCCAGGCGCGGCTGGCCTGTTCGGCGGTGAACGGCTTGATCGGCAATCGGGCCACCAGCCCGGCCTCGCGCTCGCTGAAAAGCAACGCCAGGATCTTGTAAAGCGTCTCCGAAGGCGGCGCGCCTTGGGGGAAACGGTTCAAACGTTCGACCAATCGGGTATAATCGCCTTTGAGGGTGTGATGCGCCATGAAGGATCACCTTGGTATGATGTCTGCGCTGGCAGCGACCCTGTAACACAATCCAGAGGATTGTGTTACACAGCCTCTTGTACCTGGCTTGGCTGTTTCTCGAAGAAGTCAGCCTGCGGCGTCGTGCCGACTTCCTTGCTCATTGCTGCGCCGGGAAAATCATGACGCGCTGCCCATCGCCATCCGCCACATAGATGCGGCCGTCCGGCCCCACCGCGATGCCGGTCGGCAAGGCGAAGGTTTGCGCGTCGTTGCCGTATCCGCCGAACGCGAAGCGGGCCGCGCCGTCCGCGCCGAAGGCCAGCACGCGATAGTTCTCCGGATCGGTTGCGTAGATGATGGTGCGCCGCTGATCCACCGCCAACTGCGGCTTGTTGACCACGGAGTTGCTCGCCCAGCCGAAGACCGGCCATTGCGCGGCGTATTCCTGGTTGGCGTCGAATTTCTGCACCCGGCGGTTCCAGGCATCGGCGATGTACCAGGCGCCGGCGCTGTCTTGCGCGATGCCGGTCGGCTCATCGAAGCGGCCGTCCACCACGCCGCCCCCGCCGAACTGCGTCAAGAACGTGCCATCGGGGTTGAAGGCCTGAACCCGCTTGTTGCCGGTGTCCATGACATAGACCTTGCCATCCTTGCCGATCGTCACCTGGCGCGGGCCGTAGAAGGCGAACGGCTTGCCCAGCTCACCGCCCGTGGACTCGAACACGCCCCACATGTTGACAAACTTGCCGTCCTTGTCGAACTTCTGCACGCGATGGTTCCACGTGTCAGAAACGTAGATATTGCCCTCCTGATCCACCGCGATGCCCCATGGCTCATTGAACTGGCCGCGGCCATCTCCCTGGCAGCCCTCCTTCGTGTCCAGCTTGCACGTGCTGCCGAATTGCCGCAGGAAGGAACCATCCGGGTTGAACACCTGGACGCGATTGTTGCCGGAGTCAGCCACATAAATCCGGCTCTGACCGTCCACCGCGACCGCGCGCGGCGCGGTGAATTGCCCCGGCCCCTTGCCCGCCACCCCGGTCGTCCCGATCTGCTGGATCGCCGCGACGACGCGCGCTGCGTAGGGATCTTTCACCTCAGCGGCCACGGCCGACGCAGCCGGCGCGCCCCAATCCCACACCTGGGCCGCGACGTCCTTGCGCACAAACATGCTGAACCGATGCACCGGGTCCCATTGCGATGTGAGGGTGGTATAGCGCCGATGGATGATCATATCCCAAATCTGGCCGCGCTGCTTGCCATCGCGCAGAATCTCCTGCAAGCGTTGGATCGAAAGGCCTTTGTAGGTCTCGCGCGGCCACCAAATCAGGCGATAGTTGAATTCATAGTAACGCTCGCCCAGATAGGGCCGGACTTTGGAGATATTCTTATCGCCGACCACCACAACCGGCGCATCAACCGCTTCACGGCTGGGGCTGGCGCCGAAATACGCCTTCTTGGGATAATCGCGCAGATACCACTCCAGCGGCCAGGTCGAGTCATCATCGTAGGCGACCTTGATCGAGTGATCGCCCACGGTCTTGCGCGAGATCTCCTCGATCTGCGTCATTGCCAGCTTGATATCCGGCGTCGCGTGTGCGTAAACCATCGGCTCAGTCGCATAATCGTAATTGATGAAGGCAAAGCGATAGGCTGTCGCGCCAGTGGTGAACGCCACCAGGCCCAACAGCGTCAGGCTGACCACGCGCAGGCTTTGCCGACCGCCCAACACGACGACCCGATCGTAGATCAGATAGATAAGCGCCAGCGCGACCGCCAACGCTACGAGCCATTGCACCGTGTTGCTCAGCCCGTTGATCGTGACATCTACAAACGGTTTCTTGCTGGCGACCGGAAAGACCGCCTTCACGGCCAGCAGCGCCAGCGGGGTCATGATGACCAGCCACAGCCCGCCGCGGCGCAGCGCCTCCGACCAATTCACGCCTTCGATCAGGCGACCGAGCCACAATCCAGCCAGCAGCGCCATCGAGGTCGCGAAATAGACAACGTGCCACGCCATCTTTTCGCCCACATAAGTGAAGACAGCCCAGGTCGCCAGGAACCACACCACCAGGAACGCCTCGAACACGGCCTGCACCCCGAAGACCGGGAGCGGCCCTTCGGCTTGCGCAAGGTTCCGCGCCTCCGCGGGACGCGCCGCCGGCGCCGACTTAGGCTCGCCGGCGCCCTTCGCCGCCTTCTTTGGGCGCGCACTTTCCGCGTCGGGGACAACCGCCGGCCATTCGGCCGGAACCGCCGCGTTCCGATAGCGCCCCTTGATGAACCAGATCAGCCAGGCAATCGCGCCCCCCAGGCTCAAGATGAGGGGCAAATACTCATACAGCGGAACGAGGCCCCAGAAATAATACCACGGCTGCCCGCCGCGCATCACGGCTTGCTGATCTATCCAATACCCCAAAGAGCCGATCAGCCCCGTCCCCACCCCTTGGCCGTTGGTCAAGAAAGTGGTGAAAAAGAGGATCTCGATCGCCCAGAAGAGGCCAGCCGCGTAGAACCAGCGCGTCCGCAGCCAGAACCAGCCGATCAGGGCGCTCAAAACGAACAAGATGACCAGTACGGTGAAGCCTTGCCACACCATCTGGAGGGTGATCTGGCCGGGGTTGTTGAACTGGCTGATCTGCCAGCCCAGCACTTTCAGGATCACCGCCGCCAGGAAAGGCATGACGAGCGTGACCAGCAAGACGATCAGATCAAGCTCGACGAAAACGCGCAGCTTCATGCGCCAGGAGATGGCAACCAGCACGACCAACAGCGCCGCGGTGACTGCGCCAACACCGAGCAGAATCACGTCGAAGGGCTTGACCTTGAACACATAGCACAACAGCCCGGCCGCCAGCGTGGCCAGGGCCACCGCCAGCACGATCCGATATGAGGCGCGCCGGCTGGCGGCCACGGTCAGGGAGCCAGCCACTCCTTCGGCTTTGCTCAGGACAGGCGCGGGCCACTCGATGGCCCAAAGCTGGATGGCAAGCGCCAGCACCAGAAATCCGCCGAACACGCCGCCGAAGATGAACGACGCCTCCATCGTCAAGAAGGCAAAACCCAGCGTCACCGCCGCGCCGATGAGCCAGGCCGTGCTCCGCGAGGCCATGTAGCGGAACATACACAGCGCCAGAAGGACTAGCAGCGAACACAGCATCACTTCGTCGCGGATGTAGCGGCTGTAGTAGACCAGCGCCGGTGAGATGGCGAACATTACGCCGGCCGCAAAGGCGCCGGCTTTCCCCAGCCAGCGGCGAAAAAACCACGCAAACCACACCATTGCCACGCCGAACAGCGCCACCTGGATGCGCGAGCTCCAATCATCCACTCCAAACAGGAAATAGGCCACCGCGTTGAGGATGAATTTGAGCGGGCCATGCATCATCGGCTGATGCTGATAGCCCCGGCCATCGTACAACTGCCAGGAATAAACCGTGTGCAGGCTTTCGTCATGGCTCATGGCCCGATCGCCCAGGCCGATCACCCGGCTAAGGAGGGTGACGACCAGCAGGATGGCCCACAGCGTTTTCTCGGCATCCCAGCGCGTCAAGACGGCGAAAGACCGGTCCAAGATATTCGTAGATTTGGCTTCAACGTTCTGCATACGAACGATTCTCCGTTGGAAATTGTTTCTAATTGCCGCGGCCGCTCGCGTCAGGCTGCGTCCGGTCGAGCCACAACACGATCTTCTGCGGCTCCGGCGCTTGACGGACTTCGCGATAGATCAACCAACGCACCCAGGCTTCGCTCCCCTTAAGCTCCTCCGGTCGCCAGCGACGCAGGACGGGGAAATCGGCGCCGCCGTATGTCTCGCCGGGCGCGGCTGTGGGATCAGCGGCCGTGATCACCAGGGGCGGCCGCGGCGTCGAGGCGCGCGGCCCGCTGACGACCCGCAGATTGGGCAGATGGCGCAGCTCCCAGCGCAGGATCGGCGCCACCGTGGCGCGCGCGGATTCGGGCAACGCCAGATCGACGCGCGCCTCGCTGCCGCCAGCGCCCTTGAGCGCGGCCAGCTCACGCAAGGCGGCGCGCAGGTCGGCCAGCCCGCCGCCATCTGGCGTCACCAGCAGGACGCCGGAGATGCGGCCGGCGCCCCGATCGTAATTCACCCCGGAAAGCTGATTGACGCCCCAGATCAGCCCAACGACCAGCAGCACGACGGGGAGCGCCTCGGCCACGGTGCGCCAACTGCCGAAGACGCCGTAGACGATCCACAGCAGGATCGCCAGAACGGACGTGATGACGCCCAACGCGGTGTAAAGCTGGAGCCAATCCGCCTTGTTGGTAGCGTTGAACGCGCCCGGCACGCACTGCGCGGCCGTGAAAATGAGGATCAGCTCCAATGCGACCAGGAACCAGGGATCCACCTGCCCGCGCCACCCAGTGACACCGCGCACTACGCCAGCCACGGCCGGCCCGGCGAGGAGCACCAGCCCCAACACGACCAGCCCCAACGACATCGGGTGCCGGCCCTGGCCGATGATCGCGGCCAACAGCGCGATAGCGGTCCCGATCCCGACGAAGAGGCTGAACCGGTCGCGCCGGCGCGCCGCGCCGATCACGCCGGCGATCCCGAAGCCAAGCGCCAACGGCTCGCTCAGGAGCAAGCGACGGAGGATGTCCCACGCGCTGTATTCGCCCGCCACCGGCAGCAACCCGCTCAGCCACACCCCTGCTAGATCGGCGGCGGCAGCCAGGCCGGCCGGCGAGAGGAAGAAGCACGTTGCGCCAAAGGCCAGCGCAACGAGGCCGGCTGTCGCCATGCTCCGCCACGCCCCGCGCACGCTCGACCACAGCTCGCCAAGCTCGGCTCGCCAGAAGAGGGCCGCGACAAGGCCAATCGCCACGACGGTGTAGGCCGACGGGCCGGCCGCCAGGAGCAGGCCCAGCGCGGCCGCCGCGAGGATCGGCCACCGGATGGGTCGGGCGCGCCCTTCATCCGCGCCGCGCGGCGCCGACAGGTTGGCGCAGGCCAGGAACGCCAGCGCCAACGCGGGCGTCAGGGCATCGCCCACCCCTTGCCGGGCCGTGAAGACCGCCAGCGGCGAAGCGACCCACAGCGCGGCGGCCGCCAGCGCGCCCCCGCGGGTCAAGCGGTTGCGCAGCGCGTAGAAACACAGCACCGAGAGCGCGGCCAGCAGCGCGGGCCAAATCCGCGCCAGAACCTCGTCCGCGCCCAGCCCCATGAAGAGCAGGCGTTGCAGCGTGAACAGCAGCGGGCTGATCCCCGCCAGGTCGTAGGGCTGTCCGCGCGCTGCGTCCAGGGCCGGCAACGCCTGCGCCGCCTCGGCCGGGCCAAGCGGCCATGCGCCCAGGCCGATCAACCGCACGGTTGCCGCCAGGAGCGCCAGCGCGCCGTAGGCCAGCCGCTCGACGGTCAGCCAATCCGCGAGCGCGGCGCCACGGCCCGCCCGATCCCAAGTCATTTCGAGCATCCGTCGTCTCCGCTTACCTTATGCAGCCAGCCCCAAATCCTCGGGGCGCTCGACGGTGATCGCGCGACGCAAGAGGCTGCGTAAGGTTCCCAGATCATCAATCCGACCGAGCGCCTCGACGATCGCCGGTGAAACGACGGTGAAACGCGTCCGCAAGATCTCCGCCACATCCTCGCGAGCACCTTTCTGCAATCCTTCTTGCAATCCTTCTTGTCTACCGAGTCGTTCGATACTGGTCACGTATGGCATTTGCTTTTCCTCCTCATACTCAACAGTCGCCTGGCGGAATTTCTGCGTCAGTTCTTCGGGCAACCACAACAGCCAATCAATGAACCGGAACAGTTCCAAGATATCCCGCTTTGAGAATCCTCGCTCGTACAGCCACCTGAACAGCCGAAACTTCCACGCGAAGCGCCGCGCGAAATCATTACGCGTTTCCTGCGCCTTGATGTGCGCCATGACAACGACAGCAAATGGGTTTCGGCTGGCCTCCAATTCGTCCCAGCGCGCCGCGTAGTCCAACAGCTTGACGATGGGAAACCGCAGGCTGACCGCACAATCCCACAGCGCGTAGCCGAATTCGGTCGGCCGCCAGCCCGGATTCTCGTCGCCCAGCACCGCCAGGCTCACGATCTGCCGGTCGTAGCGGTCAAACAACCGGTAGTTATAGGTATACATCCGTTTGGCAAAGTCCGCCTCTGTCTGTCCCTGCACCTCGATGTGGATCAGCACCCATGCTTCCTCGCCGCCGGTACGCCAGACCTTAACCAGTTTGTCGGCCAACCGTCGCCCCAACTCAGCGTCGCGTACGACCTGTTGAAGCTCCTTGTCCAAAAACTCGTAGCCGCGTTCCCAGGCGATGCCGGCATGAGCCACAGGGAAGAAGAGCGCCATGAATGCCGCGAAGTAGTGTTCCAGCGCCTCTTTCCAGGGGCTATCGAAGTCAACCTGGGGTTCAGTTATGGCGTGAGCGTCATCGGGCATAAATCCGCACCCCATCCTTATCATACACTTTGCGCAGCGCCCGATCAAATCGCACGAGCGCCGGGTCGGTGATGCCGAACTTGCGCCGCTCAAGTGAGCCGATGACCACATAATCAACGCGCCATTTGTCCAACAAACCAGGCAGATCTTCGACCCGCGCCGTGCGGTAAATCTGATCCAGCGCTTCGGGCCGGCCGGCGGTCAATGCATCATAAGCCGCGCCGCGCCACTGGCGCTCGTGAAAATCCCAGCCGAGCAGCGTTGGGTTGCCGGTGGACATCGAAATCCGGCCCGCGCCTTCGGGGCTGTAGGAGCCGCCGCTGGCTTCGATCACCACGGCGGCCGGTGGGACGTTGGCCCGAATCCATTCGATGGCGGCCACATCGGCCGGGCTGCCTTGACGCAGGTAGGCCAGCCCATCCAAAGTCAGCTTCCCCCGGAACTCGCCGGCCTTGCTGGGGATGGCTGCCAACGGATAGAAGAGCGACCCGGCGATCAACAGGGCGGCGAGGGCCAAAACGGGCGCCTTGAGCGCCCAGGAGACGCCGCGGCCGGTCAAGCGGCTCAGGCCGAATGCCGCGGCCAGCGCCAGCATCACCCAGGCCTGATAGTAGAACTTGAAGACGGTGTTCATGCGCGTGCCGAACAGATCGCGCAAATACACGAACTCGACGCCAAAGGTGAGCAAGAACGCCAGGCCAACCATCAGCAAGGCAAATAAATCCGGAAGCACTGGCGACTGACGCGGTTCATCCGCCGTCGTTCGCGGGCCTCTGAATGCGCCCCACAACAGGCCGCCCACCCAACTCAACAGGAGGGCGAGCGCCAGGTAGGTCCAGGGATTCGCCGCGCGCAGCCGGGCCGCCAGGCCCATCACCTGGCCGAACGATCCATCGCCGACCGCCGACTTGACAGCCGGGGTATCCAGAACCGTCTGGATAAAGGCGCGTCCCTGGGGCAGGACGATGAAAGCGACGACCAAAACGGCCATGAGGAGCAGCGGCGCCAGGAAGACCCACGGGAGGGCGAACAGCGCCCCGCGACGCCATGTACCGCCGGACATGGTTCGGCTCACGAAGATCAGGTAGGCAAGGATGATCACGAGAAACAGGCCGAACATGACCGCAAACTGGCTGAACCAGCTCGGAAAGAGCAGGTTCGGCAGGACGCCGCCCAATTGCGACTGGAAGCCAATGTAGAACGGCAGGTAGAGCAGCCAGCCGAGCGCGCCCAACGCCAGGCCCACAGCCGCGGCCCACCGGATAGTCATCCAGGTCAAGCCATCGGCCAACGCCAGCCCTGCGCCGATCGCCAGGGTCGCCAGCGCCACATAGATCGGGAAATCCCACGTGTTCAGAAAGCCGAGCGCGCCGAAAATCAACGCAAGGAGGACGATCCCAACGCCGCCCCCCCCGGTGAACTCGCCAAGCAGCCGCCCGGTGTGGCCGAATGCAGATTGCAGCGTGCGGCGTACAGATTGCCCCGCTCCGCCCTCGACCGATCCGAAAGCTGAAATCGGGAATCTGAAATCTCGCGCCGCCAGCAACAGGCTCAACGCGGCGGCAATCGCCAGGAGCACAAACGGCAGCGCCAACACGTGCGGGTGCATGTCGCCCAGGAGAAAGCTAAAGAAGGGAAACTCATCTATCACCTCGACCGAGTTCCCCAACAAGTCGCGGTCGTGGATCACGCGCGAGGCGCGCCACCACCACCAGAACCCGCCGGTCCAGCCGCCCGTCGGCGGCGCGTCGGTCAATTGTTTTATGTCAATCCATGTGACCCAAGACAGCGGAACCAGCCCGCGCTGATACGCCGCCTCGATCACCCCCTCCAGGTTGCCGATGAACCCGACAAACAGCGCGCCGAGCAAGCCAAAACCGACTCCGGCGACTGACGACTGACGACTGACGACTGACGACTGTCCTCGGCCCTCCGCCAGCCGCACCAAATCATAGACCACGGCGAACGCGCCGACCATCGTCAACGCATACCACAACGCGACCCCCAGGTTGAAGCCGACAGCCGGATCCACGCCGGTCAGCCGGATCAAGAGGCCGAGCATCACGTAGCCGAAATAGTAGTAGCTGATGCCATAACCCGACAGCCACGGGTCTTGGGGCGGGAAGAATCGGCTGCGGAGGATACCGTTGATGAACGCAAACTCCATCGGCTTTTCGGTGCCGGCGATCTCCGGGTTGTAGGCGCGAAAGGCGGTCCAGGCGACGAAGACAGCCGCAAACAACAGCTCGGTCGCCAGGACGAGGCCCCAGTTGCGGCGCAACCAGGTCACCAGCGGACGGCCAGATGCATCACCCTCCGCCCGGCGCAAGCCATCCCGACCGAGCCAGAGCGAGACGCCGGCCAACGCCAGGAGCGCCACGACGATCCCGCCGATGGTGTTCGGCAGCAGCCGCATGCTGGCGCCCAGCCAGAGGATGTAGGAGGCCAGCAGCAGGCCCAGCGCCTTGCTCAGCCCATAACCGCGGCCCGGCAGCCGCGCAAATAGCCGCCATGCCAGAGGCAAGGCCGCCACGGAAAGGAGTTGGATCACCAACCACCATGAGAGAGTTGCAAGCATCAGATCACCCAACCGCGTTGCCTGAATGTCGAGAGAGCGCCGACCGCGGCCAATTCTAGCATGAGGTCAACGCTCCTGCCAAACTCACCGGAATTCCAAACGCGGCGCTATTCGGCAGAGCGAACGCGTGTCCAATAGATCACAACCTGCGGACTGCGATATACGATCTTCATCTCACCCGACTCGACCAGCACATCGAACTTGCGCAGCGCGTCCGGTTGGAACAGGATTCGCTCCAACGGCCCAATATACACCGCGCTCACCCGCAGTTCGGCCAACAGCTCTCGGGCACGCGCCAGATCGGTCGTCTGGAAAAGTTCCTGGGCCAGTCCCGTGCGCGGCCCCACCTGATCGGCCGGCCGCTGCTCGTATTGGTGCTGGCCCACCAGGGTTGGAAATCCGGTGAAGCTGGCGACCCGCAGCCCGCCCGCCCGGTAGTAGTCGGCGGCGACGGACTCGCCGGCCACTGTGTAATTGCCGGCCGGCGCCTCGGCGATGACCGGCGTGCCCGTCACGTGATCGAGCAGCCAGTGGATCGCCAGGTAGTCGTAAGCCAGATCAATCGGATGGTCGGCGTCCGGCCAATGGAGCGTGCCGACGGTCATGTAATCCATGCCGTTCAAGGTCCCGAGCGGTGGCTGGCGCTCCGGGAAACGATCTTTGACCCGCGCCGCCGTCCCCAGCGGCAGAAAAAGCAGCCCAGCCACGATCAGCCCCCCTGATGCCACGCGCCATACCCGATTGGCCGACGACCGGCCAGATTCCCAGGATCGCGACAGCGCCGCCCCGCAGGCCAGCCCGAACAGCAGCCAGGCCGGCACCGAAAACTTGAACAAGGTATTCATGCGATACCAGTCGCCGCCCTCCAGGAAATCGCGCAGGTAGACCAGCTCGGTGCCGGCGACCACAGCGGCGGCCACAGCCAGGAGCAACGCTGTGAAATTATCGGCGGGCCGGCTGCGCCGCCGGAAGGCCAACGGCACGGCCAGCCCGGCGGGCAGCGCCATCAAGGCGGCCGTCGGCCGATCCAGCGCCGCCAACGTGAGCAGGGCAGCGACCAGCGCCAGGATCAACATCGCGCGCGCGCCCGGCCGGGCGCGCGGCGGATCGGCCTCAGCCGACAGCTGGCTGCGCGGCGCATCACCCCCGGCCCAGCGCCAGAGCCAGATCAGCGCGCCGAGGCTCAACAACAGAAAGATGCCCCAGACGGTCAGCCACGCGGGCAGCGGGCTGGCCGCGCGCACCCAGCCCAGATAGCGCTCCAGCACGAAGCCCTCACCCCGGCCGACCTGCGACTGATAATGCGCGTAGAACGGCCAGTACATCCCGACCGCGGCCACTGCCACGACGCCCGCCGCAACCGCCGCGCCAAACAGCCGCGCGGCGCGCCTCGTGCGCCACGCCGCGATCAGCAGCGCGCCGGCGACCAGCAGGAAGTAGGTCGGCAGATCCCAGGTGTTGATCGCGCCCAGCGCGCCGAGGGCGAGCGCGAGGAGGAGATAGGGTGACAGGGTGACAAGGTGATAGGGTGACAGGGTGACAAGGTGATGGGGTGACGGAGTGACGGGGTGACAAGGTGACAGGGTGACAGAGCGGCTCTCGGGATCTGGCGTATCGGGATGTGGTTCAAGCCCGGCGGATTGTGGCGCATTTTCGGTGGCATCCACGCCGGCCTGAGCCGCCGCGCTGCCATCGGCGCTGACCGCCGCGCCTGGCTCATCGCCTCCTTGCGGTTGCTCACTGCCTCCTTGCCGTTGCGCAACGATCCCCTGCCCGCGCACAGTGTCACCTGACTCCTGACTCCTGACTCCTGTCTCCTGACTCCTGTCTCCTGCCCTCAACACCCAATTCGCCGCCAACCCGACCACGAGCACCCCAAACGGCAACGCGATCAGGTGTGGGTGCAGGTCGGCGAAGAGGAAGGTCCAGTATGGGAACTCGTTGATCGTCTCCGGGATGACGCGGCTGGAGGCCCAGTAGTCGAAACCCGGCGGGATTTCACCGGCCAGGGCGACCTGAATACGGCCCAGGAATTGCTTCAGCGCATCAAGATTGCCCATCAGCAGCGCCAGCACGACCGCCAGCGCGCCGCCCGTCCACTTCCCGCCGGGCCTTGAGCTTGCCGAAAGGCCTGAGCCGGCCGCCGCTTCGACGCGCTCAGCGGGCGCACCGGGCCTTGAGCCTGCCGAAAGGCTTGAGCTTGCCGAAAGGTCTGAGCTTGCCGAAAGGCCTGAGCCAGCCGCCGCTTCGACAGGCTCAGCGAGCGCACCAGGACTTGCCGCTGCTTCGACAGGTTCAGCGGGCGCGCCAGGCGCCTGTCCGCCGCCAGTCAGCGCGCGTCCCACGCTGAACAGCCCCACGGCCGTGAGCGCAAACAACGCGGGCACGGCCAGGTTGAACGCCACCTCCGGGAAGATGCCGGTGAGCTTGATCGGGAGCGAGACGAGATAAAGGCCGTGATAATAGTAGTTGAGCGTGCCGCCCGCGAAGAAAGGATCGTAGGGCGGGAAGTGGGCGCTGCGCAGGATCGCATTCAGGAACGCCGACTCCATGAACTTCTCGCCGCCGTTCCAGGGCTGCCACAAGTCGGGATTGAGCAGGCGAATCAAGACAAAAGCCAGGTAAGCGCCCGCGAAAACAGCTTCTTCACCGAGCAAGGCGCGCCGATGCTGCGCCCAGAAACGACCGAGCGCCGCCCGCTGCACTCGCCACGCGCCGAGGCCCGCCACGATCAACGCGCCGTAGACGAGGGCGATGGGCGCCAGCCGGTTCTGCCACAGGCCCAGGCTCACCGCCAACCAGTGCACCCAGCCGATCAGCAGCCAGCCAGCCGCCCGCGCCAGCCCATAACCGCGGTCGGGCAATCCGCCAAACAGCGGAAAAAGCAACGGCCAGGCCGCCCACCCCATCAAGCTAAGGGCCAGCCACCAGAGAATAACCGCCACGCCAGGGTTCTCGCTGGCGAATACGTTCCAGCGGAAGTCCGCGACCACGGGCAGGGTATCTACCGGCTCAGCCAGGGTCAACGGCGGCGCGTCCGGCGCGGGCGGCTGCGGCACGCTTCGCAGGCTGGCATGGCCGGGCGGACGCGACGCCTCACGCGGCAAGTACCTGCCCAGGCGCGTCCGCAACAGGCCCGCGCTCAACCGCCCCGTGTTCTGGTAGATCACTGCCCGCGGGTGGTCGTAGACCGTGAAGCTCTCGTCCGCGTGATCGTCGGGAATCACGATGCTGAGGATCTGCGGATAGGCTGTGAACTCCGCGACCTGGGTGTAGCCCAACTCGCCTGCAAAGAGCAGCCGGTAGTAGTGGCTCGTCATCGGGTAGCGTTCAGCCAGCCGCGAGAGGGGCGCTGACAGGCGGTTGCTCGCCAGGATCAGGTAGTCGGCGCTGCTCAGTTCGTCGGCCAACCGATCGAGCTTGGCGCGCGTGTCGGGGTCATAGAGGGGCAACTCGACCCGGCGGTAGCTGCGGGATAGCGGTCGGCCGGGGATCTCGTCCATCAGCAGCGGCAGCGCGTCGTCCCAATGCTCGGTGAGGAGCTTGCTATCCGCCGGGATGTTGGTGAAAATCCACCGCGACGCCTGGATCCAGGGATGCTCCTGCCGGTAAACGCCGGTGAAAGCCAGCGCCCAGGCGACCGTCGTCGCCAGGACGCCCGTCGCGGCCGCGGCCCAGGCCAGGCGCCCCCGGCCGCCCCACCGGCCCGCGAGCCAACGCCAGGCCGCGACCGCCGCGCCCGCGCCGAAGATCAGCAGCGCCGGGAGCAGCGGGGCCATGTAGCGCAGAAACTTGGCGTGGAACGCGCCAGTCAGCGCGAAGTAGGGCAAAGCCCAGGCTAACAAAACGATCTCCGTGCGATTCGCCCGCCGCATCGCCAAACGCGCCGCGGCCCAGGTCAGGCCGCCCCAGGCCGCCAGCCCCAAAGGCCACCCCAGCCCCCATTGGCTGAGCTGCTGGATGAAGTACCCGTAGGGCAGCGTGCCGATATATTGTCGCGTGTAGGGCGCGTCCATCAGCCCGCTGACCATGGCATTCTGCGCCAGGATGTCTTTTGCAAACGCGCGAAACTCGATCAAGGCGAAAGGGTTAGTCAAGAGAAAGACGACCGCCGCCACACCCAACGCGGCGATCAGTTGGCCGACAACTCTGGGCCCCGGCCGCGGATGCACATGGGTAAACGCCGATGCAGAAAAAAAACTGCGTCCATCAGCGTCAATCCGCGGCATGTGCGCCGAAGTGTCTGGCACGTATCGGTGGGCCAGCCACGCGGCCGCGACCAGGGGCAGGCCGAGCAAGATGGCGCTGAACTTCGAGCCGACCGCCAACCCGAAAAAGCATCCCGCGACCAGCGCGGCCCCCCAACGGGCCAGACCGCCGCCAGCTTCCGCCCAACGCGTGGCCGCAGCCAGCGTCGCCATCACACAGAAGGTCAAGACGATGTCCACCGCGTAAAAATGGCTGAGCTGGATGGGCAGCACGGCAAAAGTGTACGCGGCAGCGGCTAACAGGCCAGCACGCCGCCCATAGAGGCGGCGGGCCAGGGCGTAGACCAGCAGCAGGACGCCGAGGTCGCAAACTGCGGAGATCGCCCGGCCCACCAACGCCAGATAGTTATACTCGGCCAGGCGCCGGCCCACCGTGTGCAACGGCTGGAGCGCGGCCGGAAAGGCCAATGTCGTCTCGCCGAACCATTGGCCGACCGCCTGCCCCGCGTGGGCCGCGCTCGCCAGCAAATAGAGCGGGAAGTGGCCGTAGGAATAACTGCGCGGCTTGCCCGCCTCATCGCCGTGACCGGGCGGCCAACGGAA
>Ga0172368_10004830_pt1 | contig 15386 bp, 10 predicted proteins | sample Lak11m_FD_114540 | JGI IMG/M metagenome (GOLD analysis project Ga0172368, IMG submission 114540) | Freshwater microbial communities from Kabuno Bay, South-Kivu, Congo - kab_022012_11m | ecosystem: Environmental > Aquatic > Freshwater > Lake | place: Democratic Republic of the Congo: South-Kivu...
GAAGGATCGCCTCACCAGCCCGCTCATCCGCGAAGGAGAGACGTTCCGCGAAGCCAGTTGGGATGAAGCGCTCGAGCTCGTCGCGACGAAATTCAAGCAGATCATCAAAGAGTCCGGGCCGGACGCACTTGCCGGTGTAAGCAGTGCAAGGAGCATTAACGAAGACTCGTATTACCTGCAAAGACTATTCCGGGAGGTGGTGGGCACAAACAACATAGACCATTGTGCCCGTGTCTGACACGCCCCCACGGTTGCCGGTCTGGCAACTTCCTTTGGCTCGGGCGCAATGACCAATTCCTTCGGCGAGTTCGAAAATGCAAAACTCTTTTTCCTGATAGGCACGAACATGACCGAAGCCCATCCTGTGGCTTCCTATTTCGTCAAACAGGCATTGAAGAAAGGCGCCAAATTGATTGTGGTGGACCCCAGGAAACATGCGCTGGCCCGCCGGGCGGACATCTTCGCCCAACTCAAGGTTGGCACAGATGTGGCTTTCCTAAACGGGATTATGCATGTGCTGGTCGCTGAAAACCTGTATGACAAGGAATACGTGGAAGCCCACTGCACCGAATTCGAGGTCTTGAAATCGAAGGTGATGGAATATCCTCCCGAACAGGCCTCCAGGATATCCGGTGTCTCCTCGGAAACCATCCGCGAGATTGCTCACATGCTGGCCTCGATCAAACCAGCGATGCTATGTTACACGCTTGGCATCACCGAACATACCTGCGGCAAGAACAACGTCATGTCGGTGGCCAACCTGCAAATGTTGCTTGGTAATGTCGGGGTGGAAGGCGGGGGAGTCAATCCCCTGCGCGGACAGAACAACGTCCAGGGCGCGTGCGACATGGGCGCGTTGCCCGGAACCTACGTTGGCTACCAGAGCGTCACCAACCCGGAATCCAAAGCCAAATTTGCCGAGGCATGGGGTACGGATAACCTTTCAGACAAATACGGCCTGATGATGCCGGACATGATGGACGGGCTTCCAACTGGGAAGATTCGGGCCTTCTTTATCTCCGGTGAAAACCTCGCTAATTCCGAGCCGAACATCGCCCACGTCGAGCATCAACTCGCCTCGGCGGAATTCCTCGTGGTCTGTGACATCTTCCACACCGAGACCACCCGCTTCGCGCACGTCATCCTCCCGTCCGCGTCGTGGGGCGAAAGCGAGGGGACGTACACCAACAGCGAGCGGCGCGTCAATCGCGTGCGCAAGATCAAGGAAGCGCCCGGCCTGTCCATGCCCGGCTGGTGGATCATGAAAGAGATCGCCAAACGGATGGGGCGGGAATGGCCGTCGAACAGCGCCCAGGAAATTTGGGACAACGAGGTATCCGTCCTTGCCCTGGCATATGCCGGAATCAAGTACGCCCGCCTCGAAGGCGACGGGTTGCAGTGGCCCTGTTCGAGCCTCGACCACGCCGGGACGAAGTTCCTGCACAAGGGCGGGAAGTTCGCCCGCGGCCTGGGCCTGTTCCAAAGCATCGAGTGGACTCCTCCCGCGGAAGTGGAGGACGCGGAATACCCGTTCGTACTCAGCACCGGGCGGCGACTGTACCACTATCACACGCGGACGCAGACCGGGCGCGCCGGCCTAGACCAGATGCTCTCCGAGGAGACGGCGGATATTTCCCAGGCAGATGCCGCCCGCCTCGGCATTGCCGATAGCGAGTACATCAAGGTGAGTTCACGCCGCGGCGCGGTGGAGGTCAAAGCCAGGATCACCGAGGAAATCCCGCCAGGGTTGGTGTGGATGGCGTTCCACTTCCGCGAGGGCAATGCGAACTGGCTCACCAACAACGTATTCGACCCTGGTACAAAGACAGCCGAGTACAAGGCTTGCGCTGTGAAAATCGAAAAGATCGCATAATAAGTCCAATTAGGAAAACCCATGACTGACCAACTCTACTCCGACAACTTCCCTCACATGACCCCCGCGTGGTCGCGCATCTTTAATTTTGTTGCCGACCGCGCTGAGGGCTCATACATCTACACCGACGATGGCAGGAAACTGCTTGATTTCACAAGCGGCATTGGCGTGACCAATACCGGTCACTGCCACCCGAAAGTCGTCGAAGCAATTCGTGAACAGGCAGGCCTGTTCCTGCATGCGCAGGCCAACATCGTCATCCACAAACCGATGCTGCAACTTGTGGAGGAACTCCGCAAAATTGTCCCGCCTTCGATTGACAGTTTCTTCTTCTCCAATTCAGGCGCGGAAGCGGTGGAGAATGCAGTCAAGATTGCCAAGGCCGCAACGGGCAGGTCGAACGTCATCGTGTTCAACGGTTCGTTCCATGGACGCACTCATGCCACAATGGCATTGACCACATCCAAGATAGGATATCGCACTGGTTTTGGCCCCCTGCCTGCTGGAATTTTTGTTTCTCCGTTCCCGTATGCCTTCCACATGAAAATGACCGAGGAGCAAACCTCCGCGTATGCCCTGGAGCAGTTGGAATACCTGCTTGCCTCGCAGACCGCGCCAAAGGATACCGCCGCCATTTTGATCGAATCTGTGATGGGGGAGGGCGGCTACATCGTCCCACCGGCTTCATTCATGAAGGGCCTGCGCGGGATTTGCGACAGGCACGGGATCATGCTCATCTTCGACGAGGTTCAATCGGGGTTTGGCCGCACGGGCAAATGGTTTGCCCTTGAACATTTCAATGTTATTCCCGATATTATCACCTCTGCCAAGGGACTTGCTTCCGGTATGCCGCTTTCCGGCGTTTTCAGCCGCACAGATATCATGAAGAAGGTGGACGTCGGCGCCATCGGCGGAACCTATGGCGGCAACGCCGTCGCCTGCGCGGCAGGTGTCGCAACCATCCGCGCGATGCGAGACGAAAAGATGCTGGAGAATGCCGCAGACAAAGGCGTCCAATTGATGACAGGCCTCCGCAAATTCCAGGAGGAGTACCCGCAGATTGGCGATGTGCGCGGCCTCGGCCTCATGGTTGGCACCGAATTTATCGTGGACGGAAGCCCGGCCAAAGCCAAGCCGCTTGTCAAGGATGTCATCCACTCCGCCGAAGAAAAAGGCATGTTGCTTCTCTCCTGTGGAACCTACGACAACACCCTGCGCTGGATCCCGCCGTTGAACGTGACATCCGAACAGATCAATGATGGCTTGAATATCTTTGGCGACTCACTCAAGGAAACACTCGGCTAATCGCATTCTTGATGAAAGGTTTGAATGTTTGAAAGTTTAAACGTTCAAACCTTTCCACTTTCCAACTTGTCAACGTAGAAATATCATGATCCCATCTCTCGACCGTGGCAAACTCACACAACTCATCAAGAACGAAGAAGAACTCTTTTACAGGAACCACCCCAAATCTCATGAACTGTATCAGCGCGCGCGCAAATCACTGCACGGCGGCGTGCCGATGCTGTGGATGATCCGTTGGGCGGGATCGTTTCCCATCTTTGTCAAATCCGCCAAGGATGCACACTTCACCGACGTGGACGGCAACTCGTACATTGATCTCTGCCTCGGCGACACCGGCGCGATGACCGGTCACAGCCCCGACGCGACCATTGCCGCCATCACCGGGCAAATCCAAAAAGGCATCACGCTCATGCTTCCGTATGAGGATGTCATCTGGGTCGGCGAGGAACTGCAGCGCCGCTTCGGCTTGCCGTACTGGCAATTTGCCCTCACTGCCACCGATGCGAATCGTTTCGCGCTTCGCATGGCGCGTCTCATTACGGGACGCCCGAAAATCCTTGTTTTCAATTATTGCTATCACGGCTCCGTGGATGAGACCTTTATAACGCTCGACGAGGAAGGCACACCGATGTCGCGCCCCAACAACATGGGGCCGCAGATCGATCCGCGTGAGACCACCAAGGTCATCGAGTTCAACGATGTGGCCGCGCTCGAAACCGCGCTCTCCGCGCGGGATGTCGCCGCGGTCCTTGCCGAACCCGTCATGACCAACATCGGAATCATCCACCCCGACGAGGGCTACCACGCCGCCCTGCGCGAGGTCACCCGTAAATACGGGACCTATCTCATTATTGACGAGACGCACACGATTTGCGCCAGTCCCGGCGGATACACCGCTTTGCACGGTCTTCGGCCTGATTTCCTGACCCTCGGCAAACCCCTCGCTGGTGGAGTTCCCGCGGCGGTCTACGGCTTTACCGGGAAGGTCGCCGATGAATTCTCCGCGCGTCTCGTACTCGAAGATTCCGACGTGGGCGGCATTGGCGGCACGCTGGCAGGCAATGCCCTCTCGATTGCGGCGATGAAGGCCACGCTGGAACACGTGCTGACGGCGGAGTTCTATGCCAACGCCATCGCCCTGCAGGAAAAGTTCACCGCGGGCGTGGAGGACGTGATCCGCGAGTTCAACCTGCCGTGGATCGTCAAGCGCCTCGGCAACCGTTCGGAATACTGGTTTCGTCCGACTCCTCCTCGCAATGGGGGGGAAGCCGCCGCAGCCATCGACCACGAACTTGACCGCTACATGCACCTCTTCGCCCTCAATCGCGGCATCCTGATGACCCCCTTCCACAACATGGCGCTCATATCTCCCGGGACAGCCCTCTCCGATATTGATTATCATACAAAGGTGTTTAGGGAAGCGGTACAGAGTTTATTTGGCTAATTCTTGCCGGGGGTCAAAAGCCGCCAGTGATCCGCTCCCGAAAACGGCTCGGTCTTCGATGTGAGCGAGGAAGTGCTCGATCATATTTTTGACGGGATTGAGTGAAAATAAAAACCCCGGGATTTTCAAAATCCCAGGGTTTGCTTTTACGAACTTGCCATCTTTTTCATTCGATATTGATACAACATCCACCCCGCCGCGCCGAAGAAAAGGGATGTAATGATTCCCTCATTTGTTGGAGTGAAAATGAACGCCAGGGGCCCATGGACCTCGATGAAACCGTTGATAAGCAATGGCATACTTAGGGCATTGATGACGTTGTGCAGGATAAAAACAGGCCAGACGGATTTGCTCAACAGCCTGAGTTCGCCGAACAAGATTGCAGTGGGAAACATGACGATGTAGCCGGTGATAATAAATACGGGGATGCTGGTTGTGATGGCGCTGTTCAGGATTTCACGGTCAAGGTAGTAGTAATAGTAGGGCAGATGCCAGGACATCCAAAGAATGCTTACGATGAGATGGTTTACCATTGGGTGGACTTTCGCCGCGTCCAATCTTGGGGTGAGGTAGCCGCGCCAGGCGAATTCCTCGAAGATGTTCTTCATCAACGAGCCGACGACCATCACGCCTGCCACGGAGAGATACGCGCCGACACCCTGCGCGGCAAATCCGTCAGCGGAGGTGATGCCGAAGAGCGCACCCAGCCCAAAAGTCACAAGAGCGGCGAGCGGATAGACCAGGATCGCCGCCAGATACCACTTCCAGCCTGAGATGAGATTCAGCCCAAAGCCGGCGTCCTTCCAGCCATCCCCGCCAAACGCGCGCAGAAGGATTCCAGACAGGGCGGGAGCAACCAGCCAGACCAGCGCGCCCAGGCTTTGCATGGGCGGCTGGGTGTTGCCGGTGACGTTGTTGAGCCAGATGCCCAACCAGCCGCCGCCCACAGTGAAGAGCGCGGCGATGATGATGTTGCGAATGATTTTGTTCATAATTTCTCCGCAGGTGGTATGACAGCAGGGAAGGAAACGTAAAATTTTGGAGTGCGATATACTTTGGTGAAACAAAATGCCCGCAAAAGCGGACATTTTTACTGAGCCACCGGTGGGATACGAACCCACGACCTGACGATTACGAATCGTCTGCTCTGCCAGCTGAGCTACGGTGGCATTTTATCAGCGGCGGGATTATACAAGAAACCAGTTAAACCCGCAAGTTTTTTGCGTCCCGTGTTGTCTGAACTTCGGCGTCAATTATCGATCAAAGTTTATAAGGCGAAAATCAACCATGCTTCGTATTGCCATGCTTTCCTATCATACCTGTCCGCTGGCAACGCTGGGCGGCAAGGATACCGGCGGGATGAACGTGTACGTCCGTGACTTGACGCGGGCGCTGGGCCCAATGGGAGTCCACGTGGATGTGTTCACGCGTTCGCAGGATGAACATGTGCCGCATGTGCTGCATGACCTTGGGTTCGGCAACCGCGTGGTGCATGTGCCTGCCGGGCCGGAGACGCCGAAAGCCAGGCAGGAACTTGCAAATTACATCCCTGAGTTCGTGGAAGGGATCAAACAGTTTGCCGCGGAGAAGGGACTCAGGTACGATGTGATCCACAGCCATTACTGGATGTCCGGTTTGGCGGCGGAATCTCTCAGCGACGCGTGGGGCGGGACGCCGATCGTTCACATGTTCCACACGCTGGGGGAGATGAAGAATCGGATCGCGCGCTCGGAACACGAACGCGCGGGCGGGGATCGACTCAAGGGTGAGAGGCAGGTTCTCCGCCGCGCGGAGCGGGTGGTCGTCGCCACGCTGGCCGAGTTGACCCAGTTGCGTTTCCTGTATTCCGCCGATGACCGCAAACTGGTCACGATCCCGCCGGGTGTGGACACCAGTCATTTCTATCCGATTTCCCCGGACGAGGCCAAGCAATTTATCGGGCTGAAACCTGAAGACCGCATGGTGTTGTTCGTGGGGCGCATCGAACCCCTGAAAGGGATCGATACATTGATCCAGGCGATGTCGTGTTTGCGCGTGGCCGATATTCATCGCCCGGTTCATCTTGCGATCATTGGCGGCGAACCGGACGCCCAGACGGAAGCCATGTCTGCGGAAATGGCGCGCCTCCAGAAAATGTGCGACGATCTGTGCATGGGGGGCATGGTGGTTTTTCTTGGAAAGCGCGGGCAGGATACGCTCCCTTATTATTATTCGGCGGCGGAGGCGGTGGTGATGCCGTCGTTATATGAGTCGTTTGGGATGGTGGCGTTGGAGGCGATGGCCTGTGGAACGCCCGTGATCGCTTCGGAAGTCGGCGGACTTGGGTACCTGGTGCAAAATGGAGTGACCGGATATACCATTCCGGACAGCGAACCGGATTTGTTGTGTGAGAAACTATCCTGGCTGTTGGGGGACGCGTCCCTGCGCGAAAAGATGGGGCTGCGCGCCGCCGAATACGCGCTGGATTACGCCTGGGACAGGATTGCCTCGCAAATCGTGGACGTGTACCGGGAAGTGACGGGAAACTTCACCCTTGCTTTCCCGCTCAGTCCACAATGAAGAGTTTTGCGCCCGTCGGCGTGAACGAGCGATGCGCTTCCGCTTCGTCCGCCACCTGGTAACTGACGCCCGGGGTCAGGATGAATTTTCTTCCATCGGCAAGTTCGGTGTGTAATTCGCCCTCGAGGCATAACAGAATATGACCTTTTTTGCACCAGTGATCGGCCAGGTATCCGGGGCTGTATTGGACCATCCGGACCCGAATCTCGCCGAATTGCCGGGTGCGCCAGTATGCGACGCCGGTCTCGCCTTTATGCTCAGTCTGCTCGATTGCCGACCAGTCGGTTGTGCCGAAGGGGATGTCTGCCATTTGCATTGCGACGGCTCCTACTTTTTTTCGAATGTAAAATTCACCACCAGCTCATAAATGCCGGGGACTTTTGCGTCCGGGTCGTTCTCGATTTCCCGGTTGACGTGCATCACATAGTGGAGCGTATGCAGTCCCTCGGGAATCTCGCGCAGCCTGATCCTCCAGATGCGATATTCGTAGGTCGTGCCGTCCTCTTCTGCATCAAAATCGGCAATATTAAAGGCCGGCAGGTCAACGGCGTGACCGTCAATGGTTAACTCCCACGTTTTCGTCTCCCAGAGCGCGTCGCGTTGACTTTTGTCCATGCCGCGCACGCCATACCCGATGAATAATTCATCCTCCCAGGGGACGGTGCAATCCGTCGTCTGAATCCCCGGCGTCTCGGTGATCGTGTCGTCGCAGAATTCCCAAATGGACTGGGAGTTGGTGTGACCGTATCGATTGACCCACATCGGGCCGATCTTCTGGCTCGGACGGATCATGGCCGGGTTCCCGCATGAGGCCAGCAGGACTACAGACATCAAAATCAATGTTGATTGAGCAAGCCTTTTCATGGCTACCCTCCGCAGATGGAATTCGTCGCGCGAGTATAACGCCACTTTATCCAAAAAGCGACTGGCTCCGAAACGGGATTTGACTTGGGCGCGTGCCTGGGATATCTTTATTCGAGCAGGTGGGGGCGGCTTACTTCACCGTAAACACGCTTCCCGCGCCGCGTCCTCCCACATCGGGGAAGTAAAACTCGGATGCCGTTGGCGGGATGACCTTGAATGTGCCTGCGGTGCCGGCTCTTGCCAGGTAGGTGTAAACATAAGTTCCAGCAGGCAGGTAATCGGTGGAGAGCGTCACTTTTTCGTCATGGATTTCGCGGTGATAAAAATACCACCAGCCCCAGCCGCGTTCGTTGTAGTCCTTCCGCGTGTAACTTCGCGGAACTTCGACGCTCGTGTTGAGCGAGGCGTCCACCGCCTCGAAACCTGCGGGCAGGGGATCGTCGATCACGAGGTAATGCAGGGCGGCAGGCGCGACAATGGTCAGGCGCACGCGCACGAGTTCGCCGCGCTCGATTTCGGTGATGGGATGTTTTGGGTCGTCGAGCGTAAAGTATTCACGCCAGAGGCTCACGCCCTGGTCCAATGCCTGCACTTCCTCGATGGGTAACGTGGCGTTCAGGGTTGCGGTGTAATACAGGTTGCCCGTCCCTTCGCCGCGCGCGAAGACCAGGTAATTGACTTCGTCTTTCAGCAGGTCTTTCAACTCCACTTGCAGTTTGACGGTCTCGGTCAGGTTATCCTTGCCGGCCGTGCCTTGCTCCAACGACTCACCGTTCAAGCCAATGGCGTATTGATAATCGGTCTCGAATTCCTTCGACTCGACCAGCCAGTTCGTCAGCGCGATCAACGTCCATGCGGTTTCCTGCGTGGAGCGCCAATGGCCTCCGCTGCGGTGTGCCATCAGCCAGCGGACGGCGTTGGCCGTGATGGGATTCTTCGGGTCAACCTGCACGAAGGTGTTCAGCACAATGGCCGTCGTGCGCGTGTCCGTGTTCCAGTTCCAGTAATCGTTCCCGGTCTCCTCCCAATGTGCGCCCGATGCCGACATAACGGTGGCAGAGACGAGGTCCGACATGACCGAGTCGATGCGTTCATCTTCCTTGTCGAGCAGGAGGAAAGTCTGCGCGAGGTACGCTTTCGCGTACAGGCTCAAAACCTCCCTGTTCTCGTAGATGAAGTTGGTCTGCCCCGCGCCGAGTTCCCCGCCGCGCGCCAGCACGTACATCATGAAGACGTAGCGGTTGTACTGCCAGGTGGAATATCCGCCGCCTCCGCCGCCGCGCAGGGATGACTGTCCGTTCTCCCCGCCCATCGAAAGGATGGGCAGGTTGTTTTTGATGAATTCAAGTCCCGTGGTGAGTACGCCTTCTGCAACGGGGTAGCCGCTGTCCTTCGCTTCGAGCAGGCCGTACACCACGTAGGCAGTGACATACGGGTCGCTCTCACTGCCGTCCCACCAGTTCCAGCCGCCGTCGTACAATTGCTTGGCGTAGATTCTTTGCAGGGACGCGTTCACCTGTTCATCGAGATTGCTCTTGAGTTTCGGGTCGGCCAGCCCTGCGGCTTCGAGCGCGCGCGTAGTGATGACATTCGGCAGGAAGCGCGAGACCGTCTGTTCGATGCACAGGTATTCGTACGTTTCGAGATATGTCAGCCCGCTTTGCATGGACGCGGTCAGCGACGGTGAGACTTCAATCGAAAGGCTGGCGTCCGTGTAATTGAGCGTCTCGGGCAGTTGGAATCCTTCGGTTGCAGAGTTGGCCTCCGTCAACATGCCCGATGTGCCGACCGTTTCGAGTGCAGTGAAGTTGTAGACGGGAATGCCCTGGTTATCCAGCGTGCCGAGCGCAGGCTTGCTTGAATCCTTGTATTTGCCGCCCGAGGCGTGGACTGTGAAATCCACGCGCCGCACATCGTCCACCGTCAAAGTCCACGTGACGTAGGATTGCCCGTTCGCTTCCACCTCGACCGACTGGCTGGCCTCGTTATCCAGGGCAACCCCATCCGCCTCGAGTTTGACGCTCACTTTGAGTTTGTCCGCCGTATTGTTGTGGACCACCGCGCCGACCTGGGCTTCATCACCTACAACGAAGAAGCGCGGCGTGGTCATCTCGACGAACAGTGGTTTGGTGCTGAGCAACTCGTTTACCGCCTGCCCAACCCTGCTGTCCGCGGTGACCGCGCGTACATCGGCCTGCCACGTGGTGAGATTTTCGGGCAGGCTCACGGTCACTTGCGCCTCGCCGTTTTCGCCGGTTGTGACCATGCCCTCGAATGCGGCTGTGTCTTTGAAATCCGAACGTACGGTCACGATGCCGAGGTCGCCGCCGCCTCCGCCGCCCATCCCGCCGCCCTCGGGGGTGGTCTCCTTGTATTTTTCGTTGAAGTCGTCCGCGCTCGAGACGATGCCGAGCGACGTGCGGACGCCCAATGATTGATCCGGATAGAAATAATCGAGCAGCGGTTCGGAATTCGGCGGGACCAGCGCCAGCACGGCCTTATCCACCACCGCCAGCGACACGTCCGCAGAGACAGGCTTTCCATCCGAATCTTTCGTGACGATGGAGTACGTGACTTCATCGCCGGGGCCTGCGGTCTCCCTGTCTGTCGTCACGCTTACGTCAAGTTCCTGCTCGCTTGTGTCCACCTTGAGCATGGTCATGCCGATCTTGAAATTCGGTTTGCCGGTGTTCTCCGCGCCGCTGACGACCGTCACCGCGACATAGGCCATCGGAGCCATATCGCCGGTGATGGGCAGTTTGTAAATTGTGCTTGTGCCTTTGAGAAGCACCACGTCCTGTTGGTAAATGTGGCCGCGTTCGTATGTCACCAGCGCGTACACTTCGCCTTCGAACGGCTGGGCGATCAAAATCTCTGCCGTGTCGCCGGGCTGGTAATTGTCCTTGTCCGCCACGAGGCTGAATGTGCGGTCATTGGTCTGCTTCCAGGCGATGTAGTCGTTGCTCGAAACCCATAAATACGTGGACGCTGAATGTGTGTTGCCCTTTGCATCCTCCACCGTGACAGTCGCTTTGAAGATGCCGCCGTTTGGCGGGGTGAATGAGACCGGGGCAAGGCCGTTTTCGTCCGTGATGGTGGTCTCTGTACCGGCAGGAATCTCCTCGACGGAGGTTTTCCAGGTCAATTGTCCCTGCTCATCCTGCTCCTGCACGCTGTACCACCTGCGCTCGACGAATTTCACGCTTACATTCTGACCCGCGACAGGCTCCGAATCCCAATCCAACGCGGCCACCTGAAAAGTCTGCGCCTTCCCTGCCGTTCCAATATATTTCTCGGAACGGATGCCCGCGTACACCTCGCTCTGGTGTACGATGACGCTTGTGCTTCCGCTGACCAAATTCCCGCCCACATCCGTCACGTTCGCGTTGAACGAAACGACCCTGCTGGTCTTTGACTCGCCCAGGTCGAGGGTCTGCTCGAGTTCGAGATGACCGTTGGCATCCGTGACTGTACTGCCTTCATCCAGTGTGCTGCGTGAAGTGGATTGCACTTCCGACCAATACGAATCCCTGTCCCAATCCGAGAAACTGAACCGCGAATAATCCTTTGACGGGCGGAAGTAAAACGGCGTGGCCTGCGTGAACCAACTTACGCCGGCGTTGGCAACGTTGCCGCCCGAATAATACGTCATGTCCATGCTGAACGTGACCGTCTCGCCCGAAAGCGCGTCCGTTCGGTCGGCGGATGTGGATACCTCGAATTCGGGTTTGTGGTATTCAGCCACACTGAATGGAAGATAGGCGAAAGTGTCGCCGCTAGGCGAGTAGCGCACGTAGATGTCGTATTCGCCGAGCGCGGCATTTTCATCCAACGTGAGTTTGTCCGTGAAACTGCCCGTCTCGGAAAGTTCGACGTATCCCGCATAGACCTGTTCGCCCCAATGATCGATCACAACGTAGGCTTTCTTCGTGATGGGCAGGCTGTAGTGCAGGTCATCATTCTGGCGGACGATGCCCTTGAAGAACACGTCCTGGCCGGGGCGGTAGATTGGCCTGTCCGTGTAAACGTAGGCAAACGGGCGGTTGGTATTCGAGTAATACGTTTCGTACAAACCGAAGTCACCCGCCGATACCCCGCTTCCCCAATTCAACGCGGTGAATCCAAAATGCCCGTTCCCCTCCGCCTGGACGTAATAGGGGGTATTGCCATTTTCCAGGTAGGCCAGCCCGTCCTTGTCCGTTTTGACCGTGCCGAGTTTCCTGAATTTATCGCTGAAAAAGGTCACATTCACATTGGCTTGTGGTTTGCCGCTTTCCAAATCTGTGACCCAGGCCAGCGCGTCGCTGTCGGTGGCTTTGAACGTGACATTATCCGTGGCGACGATGAACAGGTGCGCTTCGTAAAAGATTCCGCTGGGGGGCGGCAATGAATCGCTGTTCATCCCGATCAGGTAAAATCCCGGCGGGAGCGCGTTGCCCTTCCGGTCCTCGAGTTGGATGTTCTGCCTGCTAATCTGGTTCAATGCGGCAGATTCCACCTCCCATTCGCGGATGGGTTGTGCGGCCGGCATCAGATGAGCCGCTTCAGGCTCGCCCTTGAGCGCACTGGAAAACTCCTCCTGCGACAGGGAATAGAGCGAGATTTTCGCCGACTCGATGATGTTGACGTGTTCGAAGTAAACTTCCTGCGGCCCCTGTGCGCGGTATACAAGCGGCGTCCACGGCAGGGCAAGATGCGCGTATGAGGCGTACGCGGCGGTTGTAAAACTGAACGAAAACCCATCCTTGATGGTGTTGCCGTAAATATCCGCCATGCCGGGTAAAATCCGCACGACGTAATTTGTGCTGGGCTCCAGCCCGCTGACGGTTAATGTCCACGAATAATCGTTGTAATAAATGCCCGGTTCGCCTTTGGGCTTTGGCGTAACCTGAACGCGCTCCTTCATGGTTTTTAAATCCATTGGCGAAGCAAAGGTCAGGTGAATGCTTGGGCTGAAAGTTTCGGCCACCGAATTGGGCTGCGGGATGACATTCACGATTTTCGGCAACTGCACGGTGCTGAAATCGAGCGCCCGGCCTTCCCTCAAAGGCGCGCCGTCGCTGGCTTGCGCCGCCGCCGAAATCGCCAGTTCATAGAAACTGGCAATCTGGTATTTACCCACCGGCTCGATCGTCAACCGGGTCGATCCATTGTTCCATGTCAATTTTGTCGGAAAGGCTTTTCCCGTTTCGCGATTCACAAGCGAGACGGATTTTGCCGCGCTTTCCTGATCCATTTCCTGCGAGAACGTCACGATGAATGCCTGGTCGAGCAATACATTCTCGATGCCCGCGGGCGGATTATCCATCCCGTTTTTCAGGGAGATGTTTGCAATCGACGGCTGGCGCGTCATGAATTGCCAGACGAACGCATCGTCCAGCGCGTTGCCGGTCATGTCCGTGAGTCCCGCCTCAACGCGGACCGTGTAACGGGTTCCGCTTAAAAGGTTTTCCTGCGGCTCGAACACATACACCGACGAGTTGACCCAGTTTCCCTCGCCTTTGATGTCGGGCGAGAAGACCAATGGCTGGGGCAGGCTGCCCTGTTCCTCTTCGATGGTCACAGGCACAATGGGCTTGTTGAATATGATCGTGACGTTTGTCCCCATGTCCACGGCTTCCGCGTCCACTGCGGGAAAGACCTGTCCGACCTTCAAGGCTTCGATGGTTGTGAACTCGAGTGTAATGGATTCCGCGAGGGTGTTTCCCTGCGCGTCCGCCGCGCCGGTGTCGAAAACGGCCTTGTAGGCCGAGGCGGGTTGCAACTCCTGTTCAGGTGCAAAGGAAAATGTGCGGGCGTCGAGCCATGTCACCTGGCCCGAAACCGGTTCCCCGTCCGCGCCCAGGAACGCAAAGGCCGCCTCCGTTTTGGCGGCGTCCATGTCGCGGTCGAATGTGATTTCGATGGACGGGAAAAGATCGAGCCGTTGTCCCTTGATGGGTTTTTGCGCCGCCACCTGGATTTCCACCTGGCCCTGGTTCACCTCCACGGGCAGTGGTTTGGGTATGCCGGTACAATTGCCCAGCGCGAGGGCAAGAATCAATGTGACAAACACCAGCGCGTTGTTTTTTCTATTCACGGGAACCCCGCCTTTCCATTTGGTTTTACACTTCCTGGCAAACCTTACACATCGTCCCGCAGGTTTTCCTGCAAAATTCATGTGAAGCGCCCAAACCTGCGGGATTTCCAATGACGGAAATAGTATGCTTTGTGTTCCATTTCCTGTCAAGCGGCCTTTTGGGTTGAATGGCAAAGCATCCGGCACTCGCCCGGTAATTGTATACCTGCCGGGAGGATGCCCTGGGAAGTGTAATTCATTTGTAAGCGCCCACCCACTCGGGTTGCGCGCACAGCGCCGGGCCAATTAAAAACGGACGGGATTATCCGTCCGTTTTTTGCGCCCGGTAATCGCGGTTAAATCCCCGCGTTGTTCAGGATGTTCATCATCTCGGAGAGCGCCATGGTGAGTTTTGGATGCTCAATTTCAAGGTGGTCGATCGTCTCCTGGATGCGCTTGAGCATGGATTCGTCGGTCGGCTCCCCGGAACGATCCAGCAGGTTGTTGATGTCCGCGCTGACCTCGCGCAGCAGGGCGCGCCCCTTTTCGTCCACGGCGTCGGCGCGTTCGAGTTCCTCATGCAATTGTTGAAGGAGTTCACGGATTTTCAGGTCGTTCATGGAAACACACTCCTTTCTGTTCTGGTTTAGGTGTGGGATGAGGCAGGTTCCATCCATATTTTACATCTTTTTGGATGCCCACGCGCGGTGTCAATGCAAAATTTCGCGCCCAGCCTGTTCGATCTCCTTGTAGATTTTCCCAACGTCCTCCTTCATTTCCCGCGTGGCGCTGGGAGTCATCGGGACGAACTTGATCATGTCGCGCGCCTGTCTCAACAGGTCCTTGACCTGCGCGATGTAGGAGAAGTCGTTGCGTCCGCTTTCAGGCGGGATGGGGAGGTCGTGTGCCTGCTGGATCAATTTTCGCGCTCGGATGATCCGCTCGGCGGCTGGGATGAGGCGTGCCATAACTGCTCCTTGATCGATCGAAAAAGATCCCAAATTTCCCTGCCGGGGGAATTTGGTTCGGATTTATTGTACAATAGAAGTTGTTAATAAAGCAGGTCGATTTTTATCACGCCACCGGCACTTGTGATGAGGTCTTATGCGCGTTTGTATTCTCTCCGACGAGGAAATTCTAGGCTTCGATCCAGCCCCGTTTATGACCGGCTACGACTGGGAAATGATCACCATGACCGAGCCTGTTCGCGACGTATTGCGTTCCCTGGCCGCGCGCAGCGAGTTCGATGTTTACCTGAACCTTTGCGAAGGCTACGAGAACGA
>Ga0172368_10004831_pt1 | contig 15385 bp, 27 predicted proteins | sample Lak11m_FD_114540 | JGI IMG/M metagenome (GOLD analysis project Ga0172368, IMG submission 114540) | Freshwater microbial communities from Kabuno Bay, South-Kivu, Congo - kab_022012_11m | ecosystem: Environmental > Aquatic > Freshwater > Lake | place: Democratic Republic of the Congo: South-Kivu...
CTGGGTTTAACTTCCCAACTTGGGAGAAAATGCGACCCCCCGTAAAACGGCGGGAGGCGGGTTTCTTGGGAGGTGGTTGGGAACTTCTGGGGCATTTTTTGGCCTTGAGAATGTCTTGGGAACCGTCTTGGGAACTCCTGTTTGCCTTGAAGTAACGACCGCGTCTCTGATCTCCGTCATAGACGGGGGGTTTAGCCCCGACAAGCGGCCCTCTCATGCAGTCCTATGCTCCGTAGGAGCAGGGGGCTTAGAAGTACCGGATGAGCGGCTGCGGCCCCTGCTCCTGGGTCCAGTTGGACAGGTGTAGGGATGCCTCTACTGCGTCGATGAGGTCATGGATGTTGACGTATTGGGCCGGGACCACGGGGGCGATGTCCTGGTGGAAGGTGAAGGGGCTACTAGGTGTGCCCTTGCCTTTGGGCAGGGGGATGTTGAGCACACGCCAGGATCCATTGGGGTGTGCGGGGCATTCGATCTTCAGTTGTCGGAAGCCGGACCATGCGGAGCGGTTGTTGAGTTCGACGGTCCAGCGTTGTGCTGCTTGGTGTAGGGCGTCGTGACCGAGGATGGCGAGTGCTGTCCAGGGGACGGCACGGGCTTGCCACTGGGGCGCTGGATTTTGGGTTTGGAGTAGCCAGTGGCAGAAGGTGGTGAGGGCGTGGGGTGAGGGGGTTATAGGGGCACGCAGGGGGCCTTGTAGGCATCGTGGTTGTTCGCATAGGGTGAGGGTTGTGTAGGCACCTGAGGAGACGCGGATGTCTAGGGTGGTGTGTTCTGTCGGCACTGGGTAATCGGGTGTTGGCTTGGCTGCGGAGCAGCAGACGATGATGGTGCCCTTGGGAGGTGCGAGGGAGGGTGCTTCGCATCGGCAGATGTCCCGGAGGTTGGGGGCCTGATGGTGTGAGTCTCTGCCCTGGAGGAGATCCCCTAACTGGCGGGTGAGGTCTCCTGTGGAGATCCCACTGTTTTTGATGAGGCTGAGGAGGCTCTGGGGGGGTGCTTCGCTTTCGGGGGTCATGGTGTCTCTTTCTTGGCCTCGGGGATTACAGTGCGAGGGTGCTTCGGTCTTATTGTTCCTGTATGACGAGGCGTAGGGCGTCTTCGAGGGGGAGGATGTTCCGTTGCACGAGGTCGAAGATGAATTCGGCGTCCTGTTGGATGTTGGGGTCCTTGGGATTGGGCTCGGGGTCCAAGTCATCGAAGAGGAAGTCTAGGGGTCCAGGTGGATGCTTCGCATTAGGGCACTGAGGGTCCTGCATTGATCAGCCATTCGTACATCCTGGTGTAGTAGAGGTGTGTGGCTTGGGGCTTGACGAGGTCTGGTAGGGCGGGGGCCTTGTTCGTGGCCTTGAATTCGAGGGGTGGTGAGTCTTTGAGTTCGACCGTGCCTCCGTAGAGCCAGCGGTTTTCTTTCCAGGCGATGAATAGGTGGCCGCAGGTGATGAGTTCGGCTCGGAAGGGTGAGTAATAGAGGGTGACGAAGTAGGTGTTGGGTCGGTTTTTGTGGGGGCGCCAGGGGAGGTCTGGTTGGTGTTCGAGGGCTTCTTCAACGACCATCCTTGGGGTGCACATGTCGAGGGCGGCTTGGAGGTCGGGCAAGAGGTTATCTGGGTGGACGGCGTCTCTGAAGGTCTTGTTGGCGATTGCGAGGATTTTGGAGGCGACCCAGTTCAAGGATGCGGGGTTGAGGTTCTCCCTGGAGGCGAGTCTTTGGGTTGTTGTGTCTGGGCTTCTGCTTCGCCACTCGGCGTGTCCTTCTTGGGTGACGGCGATGATATGGGACCCGATGTTGATGTTGGCGAGGCTTTGGTCTGGGAAGACGAGGGTGTTGACGAGGTGGGCGGCCCTGGGGAAGAAGGCCCGGAGGACGTTGGCGAAGTCTTCGGGGACTTCGGGGGTTGCTTCGCATTCACTTAGGAGGAGGTCGTCAATGATCTGGGTGGGGCTCGACATGCCTCCTATACGCTTGTGGGGGCTAGGCTTCTGGGGGTGGGACTTTGTATTCGGGCTCGGGGCCTTCTTCACAGGTTTCGGCACATTCGGGTCCTGCGGCGATGGTGTGCTCGCAGGGGTCTTTTCGGACTTCGGTGAGGTATTCGGCCCAGATGTTTTTGGGCATGGGGAAGGCTTGTGTGATGGGCAGGAGTGCTTCACGCAGTAGGGTGAGGGCTGGCAGGTTGGCTTGGTAGGCAGCGAGTTGGTCTTCCAGGCGTTGCAGGATGTCTTCTTGTTCGTCGAGGACCTTGTCACGTTGGGTGCTGAGGTCCTCGGTGTCGTCGGTGAGGTCTGTCTTGAGGGTGGTGATCTTTCGGGTCAGGTGGTCTTCCAGTTTGGCCTGTATGCCCTCTGGGAGGGGGTAGTTCGGCAGGGCCTTGAGGACATTTTCGGCCCAGGTGAGTTGGGCTTCAAGCCACTCCCGCTCGATTTGCTGTTGGCGGATCAGCTTGGCGAGCCATTGGTCTGGGGGCACGGACTAGGTCTTGTTGGGCCGTGACTTCTTCGGCGAGGGTTGTCTTCGAGAGGATCTTGGAGGCGTCTACTTTGCCCTCTAGGATGAAGCCTCGGATGCACCAGGCTGGTGTTCCTGGGAAGGCGAAGGTGAGGTTGAAGGGGAGGAGGGTTTCGGGGATGCGGGTGGTCATGTTGTGCTTCTTGGTCGGTGGTTGGTGATAGGATACCCGTGATCTAGGGCTTGGTGCTGAATCCGACTCGGGGGTTGGAGGCTCCCGTGGGGGGTGTCCAGCCGTGTTCTCGTGCGGCACGGTAGGCATGGGCGAGGATTTCGGGCTTGGTGAAGGGCTGGTCTGAGGAGCCTGTCAGGCGTTGGTAGACGGCGTTGGCTTTGTCGGGTGGGAGTTCCCCGATGTGGATGTGCCGGCAGAGGCGGCCCACGCGGACGAGGGCTTTGTCGATCTGCTTGGTTGGGATGTTGGTTGTGCAGATGATGCGGATGTTGAGGATTTCTCCGAGGATACCGTCTCCGAGGTTGAGGATGGCGGCGATGTCCGAGAGGTTGTCCCCTGCCCGAGGTGCGAGGGCGGAGTTGGCGTCTTCCAGGATGAGGAGGGTGGGTGTGTTCGGCGCATTTTGTGCTGGATCGAGGAACGCCAGGAGGGCACCTGGTTTGCAGATTTCGGTGATCATCTCTGGGGGGATGATCACGACTTCGGCATTGTTTCGGATGGCGGACAGGATGCCTCGAACGGCATAGGTTTTCCCTGTCCCAGGGGGTCCGTCCAGGATGGTGACTCGTCCACAGGGGTTGGGGCTTCTGAGGTCGTCAATGACATGTTGGATGTCCCGTCCGACTTCATCGGTGTAGTTGGGATAGTCCAGGTCGGAACGGATGTGACCGATGGGCTTGAGGGTTGGACCATGTATCGTGTTGACCAGTGCCTGGATGGTGCAGTTGTCTGGGGAGCGGAGGGAGAGGTACTTGTCCCCTAGTGCCCTGTACGCCTGGATCTTGTTGCCAACGGTGACGACGTACATGTTGGCGGAACCGGCCAGGAGTTCCAGTTCGATGACCGCGTCCTGGTGCATGATGAGGAATCGGTAGTCGGAGGAGATCAGGATGGTCTTGGTCTTTCCGAAGTCCGTGACGAGGGCACGAGCCAGTCCGATGTGATCGGAGACGTTTCCGTGGTAGTCCTCGCAGAAGAGGGTTTCCCCGGACTTGATGGCTCGGCGGATCAGGTGGTATTTGAGGGCCGCTTCAATGATGGGCTCTGTGCCGAAGTCCTTCCCGCCACGGATGGGGGGAAGTTGGAGATCACCGTTCCAGGATTCGGGGGTGTCTTGGGCTTGGGTCAGGATCTGGGTTGCTTCCAAATAGTCCTTCGACTTGTTCTTCCTGGGGGCGTTGGCAATCTCGGGCGTCATGTTTTCAGTCCTGTGCATCGTGGTTATCTCCGGGGGGGGTAGGGGCCTTACGCTTGTGGGGCCTAAGGTCAGAGCCGGAAGATTGCCGCTCCGTTGGTCGTGTCGAGGATGCGGGAGGTTTCGACCAGGAAGATGGCGTCCTGGAGGAAGAGGGCGGTTTGGAGGGCTGGTTGGGGGCCTTGTCTCGGGAAGCATTGGGACAGGTTGGGGTTGAGGATGTAGGGCTCTCCGGTTGATTTCCAGGTCACCGCCCAGCCTTGGGGTTCTTGAAGGATGCGGAGGTCGAGGGTTTCGTTGGAGGCCCCCAGGGTCTTGTCCGGGAGGAGGTCGAGGTCACGCCAGGTGAACCTTGGTCCTTTCGAGGGTAGGCTGCATTTCAACCACTTGTAGATGTCCGGTGTTGGGTCGAGGGTGTCAAGCAGGTCGTTGTCGGGTGGTTCTGCAAGGAAGTGGAGGAGGGTGCAGAGGGCTTTGGGCGTTGTGGAGATGACCTTGTGCGGGTGTGGGGCCTTGGGGCGGTCTGGGTATTCGATGCGGAGGGTCTGGCCTTGGAAGGAGCACTTGGCGCTATTTCCTGTGGGGGATAGGGCCGAGAAGTTGGGTGTGTGGTCGAGGTAGATGAGGGTTCCTTCGGGGACCTTGTGCCCGAAGATGAGTCCTTCGATGAGGCGTTGTGCTCGGAGGTCGATCATGTCGAGAGTCCGAGTTGCTGGGCGGCCTTCTGCCAGGTTTCGGCGTTGTGCTCGGGGAAGCAGTAGAAGGCGATGTAGAGGGGTGCATCTTGGATGGCGGTCAGGGCGATGCGGGCGCAGTCTTCCTGGGGGCAGCCGTAGACTCCGGTGGAGATGGCGGGGAAGGCAATGGACTTGAGCCCCATGCCGAGGGCGACGAGGATGGGCTTGCGGTAGCAGTCTGCCAGGAGGGTTTCGGCGTGGGGGTTGTTCGTCCAGACGGGGCCTGCCGTATGGATGACCCAGCGGCAGGGGAGGTTGAAGGCTGGGGTTGGGATGGCGCATCCGGTTGGGATACGGATGAAGGGGCTGAAGACCATGCCGGGGCCGAGACCGGAGACACCTGGGAGGATGGGGAGGGCTTCACAGGCTTGCAGGAGCCGTGGCCCGGCAGCCTTGTGGATGGCACCGTCCACTCCGCCGCCGCCGAGGCCGACGTTGTTTGCGGCGTTGACGAGGGCGTCGCCTTGGAAGGTCGTGATGTCGCCTGGGATGATGTGGATGCTCATGGGATCTCCTGAGTGGGTTTGGTGAGCTTGGACCCGTCCGTGAAGATGAGGGTCAGGGTTCCGTTGTGTAGGGTGAGGGTCTTGATGTTGGTCGCCCTGAAGTGCCCGTTGTTCTGGGTGCAGAGGTTGGCTTGGGTTGGTTGGGGTCGGAAATGGGATCCGCGTCGTGCAGCCCCGTAGCAGTTCTCCTCGGCTCGGAAGGCAAGGTCCCCTTGGTTCTTGACGAGGGCGTTGCATCGGGAGCAGAGGAGGAAGCCGTCAGGGGTCTTCCCCCAATAGTGGGAGATAGCTGGGTGGAAGGGATGGGGTTTCCCTTTCAGGGTGGTCTTTCCTTCGGGGAGGATCATGAGATGTGTCTCGCAGAGCCCGTGTCGGTGCGTGGGGTTGCGACACTTCACCGTGTAGCCTTGGGTCTTGTGGGGGTATATCAGTTGACACATGGTTCTCTCCGTATCCGGTAGCGGTTGCCTTGGCGGTCTTGTCCGACTTCCGCGATCCAGGTCTTGTCGAAGGTGTTGCGGGCGACGAGGTGGACATCCTCGATACCCCATGATGGTGATGACCGTGACGGTAGAGCCTTGGAACTCGGAGAGGACGATCCCGTAGATCCAGTTCTCCAGGAACACCATGTGGGGGTCCAAGGGGCGGGGTGGCGTGTGGGAAGGCATGACCTTCCCGGCCCAGTTCAGCAAGTTCCTGGGATAGGGCTCCGGCTCCTTTCGGGTTGTGAGGCGGGCGAACAGGGCCTTGATGTAGGACCACAGGGTCTCAGTCTTGGCTTTCACTTGCTCTCCGTAGCAGGACTTCCTCTGCGATGATGATCACGTCGGGGCGGCACTCCAGCCCTGCCTTCTCGGGGGGTTGGACCCCTTCCGGGAGGTCGATGCGGTAGACATCCGCATCGTATTCCTTCCCCGTGGGGAAGCCCCAGAGGTCCTTGCGTGGGGGGCCATACTCGTCCCAGGCGAGCTTGCGTGCCTGAGTCGTGCTGACGGCCCAGACCAGGAGGTAATCCTCCCCGTTGAAGTCGTCTACGATGTATGGGTGGAGCTTAGCCATGCCCCTACTACGCACGGGTTACGGATTTTGAGCCCCCTTAGCGGTTGGCGAAGAGTACGCGGGTGCAGTTGATGCCGTTCTGGTTCAGGACCCCCTTGTAGGTGAGTCCTTTTGATATAAGGCCGACGATGTGATCCGCAACGACTTGTCCATCATCTTCCCGGCAGACTTGGAGGACGCGGGCTTCAGGAGGGTCGTCCGGGATGGCGAGACGGACCGTATGCGTTGCCCGGATATCGGCTTGGAGTGTATGGGTCAGGGAGACGTGAAGGAGCCCCAACAGTATGGTGTTGAAGGCTATGGCAAGAAAGATGACGCTCTTGGACATGGTGGTCTCCTAGTTCAGGGTAGCCTTGAGTTCGGCTGCGGCTTTCTGGAGGCCCTCTGCCATGAGAACGGCCTGTGCCGGATCGAGGGTGATGTAACTGAGGAGCATACCGAAGTGAAGGGTGACGAGACGCATCTCGGGATTGTAACCGACAGATATCTTCAGTTGAGACGGGTCGGCTTCGGGATTCCTTGTCGGACCCGAGATGGCGAGTATTCGTATTTGATCCGGGGTCAAGCAGGGCTGTATCCCCACTGGGACTCGTGAGGCCGCCCACAGAGCGTAGAGGTCCCTACTGGTAATGAACTCGCCGCCTGGGACGCTGACGATGTGCCAGAGGAGTTCCTTCTTGACGCTGACGATTGGGGCCAATCCGGCAGCCCGGACCACTTGCACCATCCCGCCCTGAGGACAGGTGCTCAGCCAGGTGATGATGACCTCCTCAGGATCGGTCAGGGGGTCAGGCCAGTTACGGAGCCATTGACGGTAGTTGGGTGAGTCGAGCATCGGGAGGGGTCCTCCTAGTTGAGGTGAAGTCGGAGTTCTGCAAGGGCCTTCTGGAGAACATCGCAGAGGTAGGTTGCTTGTGGGATGTCCAACAGGATCCCTTGTAGGGGGGAAGGGAACCGGAGGGCAAGGGTGAGGGTCTTGGTATTGACCCCGATTTCCATGCGGGTCTCCTCGGGCTCCTTCGGGGCGCAGGGACAGCAGCCCCTACTGAGGGACAGGTCCCGCACGTCCTGAAGGTCCAGGTCGGGGTACAAGCCTTCGGGGTGAGCGGTCTCACCCCACAGGAGGTAGATGTCTTGGCTCGTGAGGGGTTTGTCCTGGTCCCCCTCATCTGGCTGCCACAGACCGTCACCCTGGCGACGGAACAGGAGATCTTCTTCATCGACCCCGACGACAACGATGTATTTCCCCTCAGGACACGCATCCAGCCAGTCGATGACCTTCTCGGGTTCGTCTCCGATCAGGTCGGGCCAGTTGCGGAGCCATTGACGGTAGTTGGGATCGATCATGGGGTCCTTACGCTTCTGGGGGTGCTTGTAGGAGGTCTTGGACGGGGTCGATCTTGATGCCAGCCCCCCGGGGGCTTGATCCCGTCTAGCCCTACTACGCTTCGGGTTCCAGGATTGAGCCCCATGATGCCAGGTCCACTTTTAGGACCCGAAGCGTAGTAGAAGCATGGGGGCATGTCGCCTGTACGGCCCCCAGACCACCAACAGGAGTTGTTCCATGCCTGAGCCAACCCACAAGTCCGTCCGCAACGCCCTGGGCGTCTTCGAGGCATTTCGCCGCCTGGGTTTCTCCACCCACGACATCTTCATCCTCGCAGGAACCGATGCTCGTACTGGGGAAGTCCGGCTCACGGTCAAGCTGGAGACCCAGGACAAGACCTTCTTTGTCGGCGTTGGTCCCATGCCCACCACCGAGGAGATGACCGAAGGCTACAAGTGGTGGAACGACAAGAGCATCGATCCCTACCTCAAGGCGTTGCCCTTCGAGGGCTGCGAGTTGTTCCGCGATGGCGGGTCCACGATGCTCGTAATGGAACTCAAGGCCCGAGGCTTCGTCCTGCCCTTGAATACGAACTAGGGCGGACCCCCTTACTGCCCGAGTTGCCCCTTAGGTTCCGCTATCATGGCGATGGTGTCGAACAACTCATCGACCTGGGCACATAGGTACGCCTTGATTTCCTCCCGAGTCGGTCCTTCGATCCTGGTCGAACTCACGATGAGACCGTCAGAGGGCTCACGGTCGAGTCGCCGCAGCGTCAGGGGAACTGCGACCTGAGCAGGGAAGGGTATATACGCCAGGGACAGGATGATGTCCCCAGGGTTGTACTGCACGCTTTCACGAGGGCTGAACGGCCCTAGACTAGCTTGTGAGAAGGCTTCCAGGATGTCGAGAGCGGTGATGCGGCCCATGTGGTTGACCTCCGAGCGGGCATACTACCAACCTAGTCGAAGGCATGACCTACTTACGCTTCGGGGTCGTTCCTGGTCTTCTCCACCAGAACGGCTTCCTTGACGCTCCCCACCTGAAGGATGAGGTCCGCTACCGGGGTAGGCAACGCAACCAGTGGACGGCCCTCAATCTGGACCTGCACCGTCTGTAGCTTCTGTGCCGCGTTGATAGCCACCATCTCCCCCAGCCAGTCCACCAGAGCCGTCACGTCGAACCCCTGGTCAATCCGAGCCCTGAGTTCCGCGTGCTAGCCGGTCCTCTACGGACTCGACTCGTTCGGTCACGTCATCCACACGGTCGTCCGTGTAGTCCACCCGGTCGTCGACCTCACGGAGCATCTCCCGGTTCTCCATTGTGGCACCCAGGGGGTCCAACAGGAAGACCGGGCATCCCAGACGCTTGCGGCTCGTGAAGGTGTTGCCCTTGGCGTCGCTGTAGGTCCACATCTCCGTGGCTCTCTTGCCCTGCATCAACCGCTGGCCTTCCTCCCCAAAGCCCGCATGGTCTGCCAGGGTGAGTCCGTGCGGTGGGTACTCCTCCACGCCACAACGGCGACAAGTTCTTCGGTTGGTGCCCCCACCATTCAACCAGTCAGCAGAACCCCCGATAAAGTCGTGGGTTTTGTTGGCTGGGACCGCATTGGAGTCCCGCTTCTTGCCCCGTTGCCCCGGAGGGGGCTTCGGGTTACCCGGGAGTTGTTTCAGGATCGTCATCATCGTCCTCGTCCTCGTCAATGTCTTTCCACTCGTCATCGGGGTCATCGTCGTCAGGATCACCCCCCTCGACATCGAGTTGGAGCCACTTCCGGGTGGCGGCGTTCTCGGCTTCGAGTTCCCGTTGGAGCCGCTCTGCCAGGGTCGTCAGCGACTCCAGGTCCTGGATGTTCTTCGACTTGCAGGAGGGGTCCACGTAGTAGCCCCGCTGCCCTGATTTGCGGTCCACGTCAGCATGGATCCAGCCCGCATCCTCGGCACAGAGGAAGTCCAGTGCCCAGGCGACTCGGGCTTCGGGGATTGCCGTCCGCTGCGCCAACCGTTCGATGGTGCAGTTCGAGGGCATGTCCCTCTCTCTGATCATGAGGTAGACGCGGAAGGCGTCGGAGCGTTGTTCTCGGGTCAGCATGGTTTGGGTCCTCCCAAGCCCATAGTACACCTAGCAGTCCGGGATCTCGGTCGGTCCCTCGGTGATGTGGATGGGCTGGGTTGCCTTCGTGTCCCAGAACAACTTGTCGGGGTTGGCTTCGGGGTACAACTCGATCTGGCCCGTCGTCTCAGGACGGATCTGTACCAGGTCATAGATGGGATTGCCCTTGGCATCCTCTCCGACCTTCCGGGTCTCCCAGGAGTGGTGGTGGGCGATGTTGCGCCCGACCTGGACGTCTTTCTCGTTGCGGACGGTGATGGCACCCTTGAGGGCACTGCCTTGGCCCTCGGGCATCTTGTAGTTGGCGACTCGCATCTCGACCTCCGGCAGGGGTTAGTCCACCACCGCCCACGCCGGACCCTTCCAGACCCGGGAGTACCTCTTGGGGAGGTAGCCCGTCCGCTCCCCACCCTCGCGGTAGGTGAAGCCCGAGACGACTCGGATGATGTCGCCCCGGCGGATCTCGTAGGGCTTGCCCACGAAGCGATCCTTGCGGGCGACGCGGACGACCGACTTGGTCGTCTCGTACTCCTTGTCCTTGTCCTCGTCCTCGTCGTCACCCCCAGGGTAACAGTTGAGGCAATCGGACGCCCCGCAGGGCCCATTCTCGTCTGCCCACCCTCGACACATGGGGCTCCTCTCGTGGGGGCGTTGTTTTCGTGCCCCGTCTCATCCCCTACTACGGACGAGCTTCTCGGATTGAGCCACCTTGGGGGGCAGGATTCGATATGAACCTCGAACGCCTCCCAGACGGGCACACGGTACTTCCGTTGCCCTGATTGTGGCTTGTGATTCGGGCGAGGGCAAGTTCGGCATCGCCTGGCACGTCTGTCACCCGTCTGCATCCTCGACCGGGACAGACCGATGCACGCCGATGTCCGGCTCCGGCTCCTCCTCTGATGGCGGGAGCCACTCGCTTCCTTCCGGCACCCAGGACTCAGGCACGACCACGAGCCCGTGACTGGTCTCGATAACCAGCCTCCGCTCCAGGGGAGAACCATCCATGTTGAACCCCTCACGCCAGGAGGTCTGATCGACCGTCACGAGGCGGATGTCATCCGGTGGCGGGACACTCGGCGCGAACACGCCCCCGTGGTCCAGGTACGCCATCCCCTGAAGGTACAACTGGGACCCGATGTAGGCGAAGTCGAGTTTGGTCCCCAGCAGGTGGGAAGCCCGTGACAGCGCCTTGACCGCCTTGACGAACGGTTTGATCCCCGCACAGGTCAGGATGACCTGCACTGAACCCTGCTCATCCCAGGCGAGGCCACCGTGCAGGTTCACGGTGTCACCCGCCAGACGTCGAGCGATCTCACGGCTCAGACCGGAACCATCGGGTCGGAGGACCAGGTATGTCCCACCGACAACATGCTTGGAGCCGTTCCGCCACTCGAACACCATGATCTCGGGCGACCAGGTGTGGGCGAAGACTCGGGAACCGGACGTGGGCTTGTAGATGAACCGGGTCGTCATGGTGTCCTCCTTCCTGCCTCGTTGTTGCCTTCTGGGGCTTAGACGGTGCAGGGCAAGGACTTCTGATAGGCTTAGGGCTGGTGTGTTCGGGCGTAGGTGAAAAACGTCAAGCTGAGGTTGCCGGTCCGAAGGGCATGTCTGTAGTCCAACCCACCAGCCCCGAAGAACTTCTGGGACAGGGAGGGGGTCAAGTCTCCCTTGACAACGTGACCTTCTGCCAGGAGACCCTTCAAGATGTCTTCGGCGATGGCAACATTGTCCGCCAGCCCTGCCTTGGTCGCTGTGGGGGTGCCAAGGGCTTCGACAAGGTCGGAGCCTCGCTTGGGGAGTCCTACTTGAATTCCGTCCCACCAGGCTTTGACGAGGGGGCGTTCGAGGAACCAGTCGATCTTCATGGAGGGCGTGTCCGGGGGCGGGCAGGACAACCTGTCCGCCCCAAGTTGAGGGCCTACTTGTCCTGAGCCTTGGAGGCGGTGAAGCGAAGAACGCTGCGGGCAGGGACATTGACCGTGCCACCCGTCTGGGGGTTGCGGGCCGTCTTGGCGGCGACGTGCTTGCGCTTGAACGTGCCGAAGCCCTTGATCACGAGGGAGTCCCCGTCCTTGGTGGTCTCACGCTCGATGATGGTGAGGGCTTCCTTGACCTGCTTGCGTTCCGAATCCGAAAGAGCCATGTGTTTCTTCTCCGTGTTGTGTAAATGACCAGCCTCAACGGAACCTCCCGAGAGGCAGCATGTGCCAACATCTTACCCTACTGGGAGTTAGGTGCAACCCCTTGAAGGGCACGATTTTGCACCCTAGTCGTTTTCCCGAAGGGAAGACGCCAACTGCGAGTAGACGGCGGGTTCACCCCCGCTAGGCAGGGGAATACCTCGGGGTTCAAGTTCGGGATCACGGCGACCAACGGTTCACCCCCGCGGGGGTTCACCCCCGCGTACAGGGGAATACCAGTGCGGTCGTACCCGTCGCCGTGGTGCGGTCGGGTTCACCCCCGCACGCAGGGGAATACCTCCGAAACGGGGCGCGCAAGGGGTTCTGGTGCGGGTTCACCCCCGCACGCAGGGGAATACCTGCCAGCCGCCAAGCCAAGGCGAAGGGGACCCCGGTTCACCCCCGCACGCAGGGGAATACCTCAGGTGGTGGGGCCGGGATGTCCAAGGAGCAGGGTTCACCCCCGCACGCAGGGGAATACCCCGAGCGGAGTCCGAAGAACCTTCACCTCGACTTCAACGGTTGGTCGTGCCATGTCTCTCACCCCTGCTCGGTGGCTCTCACGAAGTTCAGCCCACAGGTCTGGAGCGTAGCCTCGTGGAACTCCTGAGCGGTGTACCGTTTCCAGCCCTCCTCATGTAGCAGCCACACCCCGGCGATGCCCGCCCGCAAAATCAGCTTGCTGCATTGGTCGCAGGACGGCGGTCCTGACACAACCATCTGCCCGGACGCATCCACCTTGACGTGCAGCAACTCTGCCCCTACCGGGGTCAGGGTATTTCAGAAGGGCGTCCTGTTCAGCGTGGATGCAGATGCGCCCACAGACCTTCTTGCAGGCGTCCGACCCGTCACAAGTCCCCGTCGCGGGCTTGTTGGTGCCATAGACCCGGAAGTTCCCCTCGGGGTGCCAGAGGACGACACCTCGACGGGACCGAAGACAACCCGAAAAGAGGTGGGCACCCCTTGTCGCTATCAGGAGGGCCTCCTCGGATATCTCCTTGGGGATTTTCGCACTCATGTCACACCTTCTCCGGGCCAAATGGGCCACGCTGCTGGTTCCAGGAGGGTGCCCAGTCCCGAACGTCGTACTTGAAGAGCACCCGACCCGAGCCTCCGGCCGCCATAGAGACCATCAAGGTCTCGCTCAAGTGCTTGCAGAGGTAGGGGACCTCCGTGTCCGTCAACCCTCGGTCACCCCGAGGTTGCGTCAACTTGCCCAGCAAGTCCCCCATGTCGCGGTCGTCGTCAATGATGACGAACCGCTGCTCGCAGACCGCCTCGTCCGAAGGCAGGTAGTGCTGAAGCCACCACTGGATCTCCAACCCCCGCCCCACGTCCTGCCAGTGGTCCTCGATCTGGCCCTCGTAGTGCCGTAAATCCGGTGTCCGTCCGATGACCGGAGCGGTAAGCCCCCGCTCGGCGAAGACCCGCCGGATCCGCCCCAGAGGGCAATACTTCCGCCAGGTCGAGATGAGGACGATCTCTGCCTTCGCCCAGGTGCAGACTTCCTGGAGCCGCTTGCACACCAGGGGGTCCAACTCATCCGTGGAGTAGGGCTTCCGCTTGCGTGAAAACCCCTCAGCCTTGCGGCGTACCCACCATTCGTGATGGTTGACCACGCCGTCGATGTCTAAAAATATCAATGGGGGGTTCACCTTTTCACCTGCAACAGCATCTTGCCCAGAGCAAGCCCCATGCTCCGATGCTGAGGTCCTTTCCCCCAGAACAGCCGCAACAACGAGCCCGCGTGGATGCTGGTATCGCACCCCTCCAGACGAGTGATGCTCAGGGGCAACGGCAGCATGTCCTCAAGGCACCCGCAGGTCGCAGGGTCCGCGAGGTTGGGCCATTGGTCGGAACGCCCCTGAGAGAGCCTCCAGCCCCCATCTGAGTAGTTCTCCCACTCACCAATGCGTGCCTCTATGCCCGCATCGCTCACAGGCTGCATCCCGTCCATCCAGACCCACCACGGCTTGGTGACGAGCAACTTCGCGAGGTCTGTCTCTGCCGGCGTCATTTGTCTCATGTCGAACCTCCCCTCCCACTACGGACAGGTCACTTCGCGTTGAGCCCCGAAAAGAGGTCGTCAATGGACGTGACCTTGGGGACGCTCACAGAGCGAAGCGCCTTGAGGATGGCGAACACAACCCCCATGAGGTGGGCCTTGGTGTCCATGATGGCTTGCCGGATCTCGTCCGGGTCCTCGGTGTGGATGTTCAGGATCTCCCGGCGAACCGGCTTCTGCCCCTCTCGTGGAGACACGTCCTGGTAGAACTTGTAGTGGTAGGACCGGGCCTCGCTCGGCGTCCGAGGGTTGGTGAGGATGACCCGGACGCTGTACTCGTAGAAGTCCAAGTCGGCATGGAAGCTGGCCCCCATGCTGTTAGGGCTTCGGATAGAGACGCCCTTGAACGTGTCCCCCAGAAGAGCCTTGATCTCAGGCAACCGAAGAACCTGGTCGTCGGTGTCTTCACCCATATCACCAGCCCCCCGAGAGATAGTGCAGGTAGGAGGCGTAGACCACGGTATGGCACCTGTCGCACCATCCCCGAGGCCACCTCAACCGAATGGTATCCTCCGCCAGATCCTTGGCTTCCTGGGGTCGGAAGGTCACCGAGGTCTGCCCGCAAACACAAGTCCCCGTCTCGATGACGGGGGTTTCAAGGGTCTCGTTGGCGCTCATGGTCCCACCCAGATGTCATGAACCACCTGCGACATCCCGCAGACGGAGCAGGTTGCGCCCTCACCCTCGCAGCCCATGACATCTATGCTTCTGGTCGGTCCATCCCATTGGTGGTCGCAGTCCTGGCTGAAGTGCTTGCCCAGGCACGTCTGGAAGGGCTCCTTACACACGCCAGGACCCCCGCAGGTGTACCCGCACTTGCACCGGCACTTGGCTACTTGAGGACAGTCTGCACCCATGTGGGCTCCTTCATCCTCTGACGCAGGAGGATACGGCTTGACTTCGCCAACCCCTGCCAGTGGTCGTGGGTTGCCTGATCCCAATGCTTGGCGACGTTGTCCCGGATGAGGCTGTCGAGCACCTTGGGGGACAGAGCATCCAACTCCCAGGCGTCCTGGATGCCGTGCTCCCTGACGTAGGAGGCATACCGGCTGCTGGTCGCCTTGGCTGGGAACGGCGGAGGGTTGTACTGCTTGATCTGACTCATGACCAGGGCGACTCTAACGAACCGGATGCGTGGCACTTCGAGCCCGTAGACCTGGGCGAAGGTGTTGAGGGTCTCCTCTGCCGACCGGGGGATCTGCCAGCCGTCCGGGTCGTGGTCACCGAAGTACAGGACCACGGCTTCCCTGATGTGATCCACGTCGAGTTCGTTGCCGTCATCATCGATCACAGGGTCCAGGCTCTTCCGGTAGGCGTCCTGGAGGCTCTGGAGCCAATGCCACAGGGCGGAGTGGGAGGGATAGCCCTTGCAGGCGAAAAACCCGACTCCCAGGCTGTCACATGGCTTCTCAAACACGCCTGCGAGGGCCTCCTTCTCAACCCAGCAGGAGACGTACCTCGTCTGCCCGAACCACCGATCCACCTCTATGGTCCAGTGGGGCAGTTCTCGAAGGTAC